>Ga0190274_10002512_pt1 | contig 10821 bp, 10 predicted proteins | sample Popmic531T_FD_133002 | JGI IMG/M metagenome (GOLD analysis project Ga0190274, IMG submission 133002) | Populus adjacent soil microbial communities from riparian zone of Yellowstone River, Montana, USA - 531 T | ecosystem: Environmental > Terrestrial > Soil > Riparian zone | place: USA: Montana...
CGTACCCAGCGAAAGTTCGGTCGGCTTCTGGTCATAGCAGCCGTTCGCGCCCACAAGATCGAGATACTTCTCGGCCTGCTCTCGTCGCTGCTTACTCGTGTACTGAGGGAAAGCCCTGCCGACCGCGAGCGAGACGTTTTCGCCGGCGGAAAGCCACGGCAGAAGACATGGCGACTGAAAGACAACGCCACGATCGCTGCCGGGCTCATCCACTTGTTTTCCGTTAATCGCCACGCCACCCAGCGAGGCTTTCTGCAGGCCCGCAATGATGGAAAGCACGGTGGACTTGCCGCAGCCGGAGTGACCGACGATGCAGACAAACTCGCCATCGTACATTTTCGCGTAGACATCCTTTACCGCGGTGTATGGGCCGGACGGTGTATCGAACGTCTTGGCCAGTCCGGTGATCTCAAGTGCAATGCCGCCGCTCATATCTGCTCCTCCGCGACAGCTTTATGCTGGGTCGCGCTGCGCACCTCAGGCTTGGGCTGTTGCTGTTGCCGAGTCTGAATGAACTCTGCCAGGCGCTCCACAACCTCCGCCCGCGTTCGTACCGCCAATGGATCGTGTACGAGTTGCTCGGTCGTTCGTGGTTTGGAAATCTTCACCGGAATCGGCGTTCCGAGTTTCGCGCGCGGTCCGCGCGTCATCGGAACAATCTGATCCGACAGCAGGAGCGCTTCATCAAGGTTGTTGGTGATCATGATCGCTGTAGCGGAGTTCCCCACTTCCGAACAGAGCTTCACGAGAACCTGTTGCAGGGTCGCGCGCGTTAATGCGTCGAGAGCGCTGAACGGTTCATCGAGAAAAAGAATTTTGGGTTCGGTCGCGAACGCACGAGCGATGGCGACACGCTGGCGCATGCCTCCCGAAAGCTGACTGGGCCGCTTTTGCAAAGCAGCTCCCAGACCAACCGTGTCGAGATACCGTTTGGCCTGGTCGATTTGTCGCGCGCGATCCCAGTCCGGAAATGCCGCCTGGACAGCAAGCCGCACATTTTCCAAAGCCGAAAACCACGGCAGCAGGGAGTAATTTTGAAAGACGACCGCGGCATGGGGGTGTATGCCGCGGACGCTTTCGCCTCCCACCGTTACCGAGCCTGAATCGGCTGGCAGAAGACCGGACAGGATTCCCATCAAGGTGGATTTGCCGGCCCCTGTGGAACCGACGATTGAAACGAATTCCCCTTCCTCAACCGTGAGGTGAACTCCGTTCAACACCTCGCGCGTTTTGGTACCCGAGACGAAAGACTTCGAAACATTTCGAACTTCGACGAATGCCAATTTTTCGTACCCCCTCGCAGACTTGCTTCTAGCGAAACTAAACGGATCTCAGTCGCATCTCCACGAAACCCATCATTCGATCGAGCAGAAACCCGACGATACCGATGGTCAGAATGCACAGCAGAATGTGCGCGTAGATCAGGCTGTTGTACTCCTGCCAGAGAAACCCACCGATTCCAGGCGTTCCGGTGAGCATTTCGCTGGCGACGATAACGAGCCACGCGATTCCGAGACTCAGGCGATATCCCGTGAATACTTGCGGCAGCGTCGCCGGCAGAAGAACCTTGGTGAATGTCTGGATCCGCGACAGGCGAAGAACCTTCGCGACATTTCGATATTCCTGCGGGATCGCTTTCACGCCCGCCATCGTGTTGAGCACCGTGGGCCACATCGAGCAAAGGCCGATGGTGAACAAGGCCGCAGGTTCGGACTTCTGAAAGATGATCAGTCCGAGCGGCAGCCAGGCGAGCGGCGAGATCGGTCGCAGCACCTGAATAACCGGATCGAACATTCGATTAAAGGTCTTCGAAAGGCCGAGGATAAATCCGACGGGGGTTCCCATCAGAATCCCGAGCAGGAATCCCTTCGCGACACGAATCAGGCTGTAGTAAGCGAGCAGACCGATTCCCTGATCCATTTCGCCCCTCTTGACGAGGCGCTCCAGAATGTAGACCTTGCTCTCCTGCCACGTCTTTCCGGGAGAAGGCAGATCCTGAACCTTATAGCTCAGGACCTGCCAAACGATCAGCAGCAAAGCGACTCCGACCAGCGGCAGAATGATGCGCGCGATTCGATCTTTCATAGTCCTCCTCAGGTGCGACTGTGAATCGGGAACGACAGCGCGTACTTTTCGGCCTGGTTTGGATCGAACGTCTGTTCAGCGATCTTCACCGGCTGCATGTCTTTGCCTTTCGGCGCGACTCCCATGTCCTTCATGGCATCCAGATAAATGTCCTGACGCAGGACCCTCTTTGTGATCCCCGCGTAGTCCGGCGTCTCTTTCACCATGCCCCAGCGGCGGAACTGAGAAAGCCACCAGTAACCGAATGTCTTCAGCGGATAGTTGCACTCGCGCTCGTTGAAGATCATGTAGTTGGGGTCCTGCTCAACGGGCCGGCCATCGCCGTAGTCGTACTTGCCCTGAAGACGCGCGAGGATCGTTTCCTCGGGACAGTTGATATACGTCGCCTGAGAAACCACTTTCGCCACGTTGGGACGGTTTTCCATCTTGTCGATGTACTGACTGGAAAGCTGAAGGCCTTTCAGGATCGCCTTCACGGTCTTCGGATTCTTGGTCGCAAACTCTTCAGTGAATGCGCAGACCTTTTCCGGATGATCCTTCCACATCTGCTGGGTCGTGATGGCGGTGAACCCGATCTTGTCTTCAATAGCGCGGTAGTTCCACGGCTCACCGACACAGAAGCCATCCATCTTGTCGACCTTCATGTTGGCAATCATCTGCGCCGGCGGGATCGTGATCAGTGAAATATCCTTGTCGGGATGAATGCCGCCGGAGGCCAGCCAGTAGCGCATCCACATGGCGTGGGTGCCCGGCGGAAAGGTCATAGCAAACGTTAAGGGATCGCCAGCTGCCTTGGCCTTGTCGGCCAGCGGCTTGATATCCGCGGCTTTCTTCACGCCGGCAGCCTTGAGCTTGTTGTTCAGGGTAATCGCCTGGCCGTTACGATTGAGCAACCATGGAATCACCAGCGGTTTCACGGGAGAGCCCGCCAGCCCCATGGTCGAAGCGAAGGGCATGCCGATCAGCATGTGCGTCGCCTGATTTTCGCCAAGCGACAGCTTGTCGCGAATAACGGCCCACGAGGCTTCCTTCGAAACGGTGGAATTGATTCCGAACTTCTTGAAGTATCCGAGCTCGTGCGCCATTACGATGGACGAGCAATCGGTGAGGGCGATCATTCCGAAACGAACGTTCGGAGTTTCCGGCGAGTCGTCTGCGTAAACGCCGCCTGCGAATCCCTTCGGAACTCCAGCAAGGAGTCCGGCGGCCGCGGTCACGGCTGTGGTCTGTAAGAATCTGCGTCGAGACTGCTTCATGGGATCTTGAACCTCCGAATTTCAGAATGAATAGGTCAGCATCACGTAGGGCAGGCGGTATTGCTTGCCGGGTGTTGCGTTCTTGAGAAATGTTCCGGGAAAGACGTTCGCGTAACCCGCGCCGATGGAAGTGGTCGCGTTCAGAGCGTAGGTCATCTGAGCAGACGCTTCCTGGCCGACGTGACGTCCGGCAGTGCCCGCAGCAACCCTTACGACTGCCGCGCCAGCTGCGTTGTAAAGCGCATCACGCGTGCTCGCCAGCCACCAGGAGTGATAGAAACCAAGGAACGTCAGCTTGGGCGTGAACTTGTATTCGATGCCAGAGCGAAGATCATGGATGTTCTTCCAACCGACCTGATCGGAAAGGCCCAGCTTGTCGTGGCCTGTCGGATAAAGCTGATCGAACGTTTGCTGCTTGCCGTCTCCGGGAGTCTTGTCGCCAGAGGCGTAGTTGTATTCGGCAACCAAGCGGGGCTTCTTCTTGAGTGAGTTGATGGTGTAGCCAATCGTCGCGTGTGACGCCATTGCCGTGATGTCGTCCGCACCGACGGATCCGGTTTGCCCAACCTCCTCGAGGCTGTAGTCCCACGCCTTGCCAATCTTGCCCGCGAATCGTGCACCGAAAACGACGCGATCCGTTTTTCCCGGCAAACCCGCTTCGGTTCTGGTTCCTCGAGCAAGGCGCCAGAGAACATAGGGCTCGATCGTCGCATTCGGCACGACTTTCGTGATCGAGCCGTACGCGCCATGCAGGACGTTGCCGCCAGTACTCTTGTCCCATCGATAGGGATTTGTGGCTGTCTCCTCGCGGAAATTCACGACGGAGGCAGAGAAAAGGTCCACCTTGTAATTCTTGTGCTGCAGGGTGAGCCGCGCGGCATCAAACGAGCGCGCGGTGTTGGTCCAATTAAGATGGCCAATAAGCCGCTGCTCCCCGAAGAACATTTCCTGACGGCCAACTTTGAGAAGGACGGACGGGACTTCAGTCTTACCAAACTCGACATAGCCTTGGCGCAGGTCCATCGTGTTTTCAAACGGCGCAACGTCGGGCTTCACGTTCTTGCCGAAGACCTGCGAGTCAACGACTTGAAACTGGAAGCGCATCCATGAAGCGGGAGCCACGCGCATGTTCAAACGCAGGCGGCTCAGAACGTATGCGTCGCTCGTGTCGGGTTTGAACGATCCGCCGTCGAACCCTTCCAGCCGCATCCGATATTCCCCGCTGAACCTCAACCATGCGGGCAGATGCTTATTCACATGCGTCAATACGGGCTGCGCGGGTTTCGCTGCCGCGACTGCCGCAGTAGCAGGCGCCGGCGCCGGAGTAGGCTGCTGCGCAGAGAGCGGTAAGGCAAATAGTGCGAGTACAAAAAAACAGAACGCGGTCCGAATGGTTCGTCTCAAGATTCCCTCCCTTGCGGGCATCACATTGCACGGAGCGTGCCTTTCTCCTTTGCTACAAGAACGAAAGGGAGATGTTGCTGAGAACAAAGAGAGTTAAGAAACGGATGCGACGAAACCCTTACAGGCAGCGGGTTTGCCGATTCCCACACTCTTGTCGGCCGTCATGGAGTGCACGAACAAACTTGTAAGAAATGCGATTTTTCGACCGCGCCAACGCTTTCGCCACCCTCTCCCACCGGGAGAGGGTGGCCCGAAGGGCCGGGTGAGGGCCTTGAAGTTCGACGAAACTCTTTCTTGCAGCGTCTGTGGTCCAACCGCCCCCCACAATTCCGTATTCCCTCTCTGAGAGCCCTACAAAGTTGTACGCTCACCCCGCCTTCACTCATGTTTTAATCTCGCCATGACCAACAATCTTCACCAGCGACTCTCACAACTCGATTCCTGCGTCGTCTCGGACGCTCTCGACAAACTCGGACTCGTGGGTGTTGCGCCCGGACTCTCGCGGCTTTCGACCGACAAAAAACTCACGGGCCGCGTGCTCACGGTGAAGCTCGAAGCAGCAAACGGACGCATGGCCGAACGGCATCTCTGCACGGCCGCGATCGAAGCCGCGACGCCAGGAGACATCATCGTCGTCGAACATCATTCAAGAGCGGATTGCGCAGGCTGGGGCGGGCTGCTATCGAGAGCCGCGCTGGTGCAGAAGGTCCAGGGAGTGATCGTCGACGGCCTCTGCCGCGACATCGATGAAGGCCGCGACATCGGGTTTCCGATCTTCGCCCGCGGCGTGATTCCATCCACCGCACGCGGACGCATTATCGAAACCGATTTCAACTGCCCCATCACGGTGGGTGACGTTACCGTTCACGCTGGAGACTGGGTGATCGCCGATGGCAGCGGCGTCGTTTTCGTCGGCCCCGAAGACCTCGAAGCCGTCCTCGATCAGGCTGAAAAACTCATCGCGCGCGAAGCTACACTCTTGAAGGAAATCGAAGCCGGCGTCCCGGTGAGCAAAGTCATGTCCCGCACCTACGAGCATATGACGCAAAAGGAATAATTCGGGGACGGTCACCGAACTCGCGTGTAGCGATACTCCTCCTTGATGTCGTGGTTCACGTACGCGCCGATCGACTTCGCCTTCATCAAGTCCCGATATTCTTCCTTCGGTACATCCTCATATCGATAGATAGAACCGGTGGTGAACTCGAGTTCCAGTATTTCCTTCTCCGGATCGTACCCGATGGACACCACAAGGGAGGATTTCACACGAGTCCTCTTCATCGGGGTTGCCGACGCTGCTCGGGACGAGGCTTCACCGATCCCCCCGGTCCTTCAGGAGGAGGTTGAAATCGCACTTTGACACCTCGTCTGATCGCCGGCCTTATTCCACCTTTTCCGGCGTCTTTGCCTCGGTGTATATGCTCGGGATGAGCGGGAATCAGCTTTGCAACTGGCTCGTTGTGCCGGGTGATCACAATCGTCTTGCCGGATTCCGCTTCAGCAACAGCAGCCGACAGCCCGGCCTTCAGGTCCTGAATCGAGATCTGTTTCATTAAGAAAAATGGTAGAGCTTGCGGGGGTTCACAGTAAGGACCTGCTTCAGGATCTCGGGGTCCTTGTGAACCGAGGGCCAGATCCAGTGATTCGCGATGTCACCGTCGTTGGGCATCTTGTTGGGAGGGTTGCCGCGACCGGTCACGATGACAGTGTTCATGTTGGGACGCGGTCGATCGGTGCCGCTGATCACATTGCCGGGGAAGTGTTTGAGGAGCTCGTGAGCGAATGGCAAAACGATGCTCCAGTCTTCAGGGCGCGCGGAGCGTGTGTAGCGATCCGGAGACGTTATCTTCCAGAAGATATCTTTGCGGCTTGCCCCCAGTTCAAGCAAGCGTTGGAAATAGTCGTTCTGCGCAACGGGCACTTTTACATCCGGCCGTCCCATGTGATCGATGATGACGGGCGTCGGCAACGAACGAATCAGCGGGTTCATCACCTCGAAGGTCTCAGGCAGGAAGTAAAGATCGGTGTGCCAGCCAAACGGGTGAATCTTTTCCGCAATGCGCTGAATGACGTCGGGAGGTGTAGTCTCGCTCGCAATGTGCGGCAAAAAGGCAAACCTGACTCCCCGCACGCCGGCAGCATTCAGCCGTCGCAGTTCGTCAACCGTGACGTCTTCGTCGAGGCTGGCCACGCCGGCGGCTCTTCCCTTCATATTTTCCAGCGCATCCACGACGACCCGGTTGTCGGTCCCATGGCACGTCGCCTGCACGACGACATAGCCCCAGAATCCCATCTTATCGATGAGGATTTCCTTCTGCTCCTGCCACGACGCCTCAAACGGGTGGTATTTCGTCTTCGGCGACAGCGGGAATCGGTCGAACGGCCCGATCACATGCATGTGCGAATCGATCGCGCCCTCGGGCATTTTAAAAATGAGAGGCGCGGGGTTCGGGTCTTGCTTGACGTACGGCTCAGTACTCATAGAGACCCATAGTGTAAGGCCGATTGCTAACGTCCCCGAAATCCCTTAAATTGGATGCCCCATTTATTCTTGCCGGGAGTTGAAGACAATGAAGCTCATTATGGTCGGAACGGGCGCGTTCGCGAAGAAGCACCTTGACGGCCTTGCGCGCATCCAGGGCGCGGAAGTCGTATCCATCGTCGGACGGGTTCCTGAAACCACTCAAGCCGTTGCGGACAAATACAAAATCCCCCACACCACAACAAAACTCAGCGAAGCCCTTGCTCAGCCGGGTGTCGAGGCCGCCATCATCACGTCGCCCACCCAGATCCATGCGGCCCAGGCGGTCGAAATCATGCGCGCGGGAAAGCACGTTCAGGTGGAAATCCCGATCGCCGATTCGCTTGCGGACTCCGAGCAGATCCTGGCCGTCCAGAAGGAAACCGGCGTCACGGCCATGGGCGGGCACACGCGTCGTTTTAATCCGAGTCATCAATGGATCCATAAACGGATCCTCGCAGGCGAACTGAAGCTCCAGCACATGGTCGTCCAGACGTTCTTCTTCCGGCGAACCAACATGAACGCCGAAGGCAAGCCGCGCAGTTGGACGGATCATCTGCTCTGGCATCACGCCTGCCACACGGTCGATCAGTTTCAGTATCAGAGCCAGGAGCTGGTTTCGGATCTGGCGGCGTTTCAGGGCCCGATTCATCCAGAGCTTGGCATCGCCATGGACATGAGTATCGGAATGAAGGTTCCCGGCGGGGCCATCTGCACGCTCGCGCTTTCGTTCAACAACCATGGGCCCCTCGGAACTTTCTTCAGATACATCTGCGACAACGGCACGTACATCGCACGCTACGATGACCTGATCGACGCGAACGGCGATAAGCCCGTGGACGTTTCGAAGGTCGACGTCTCGATGGACGGCATTGAGCTCCAGGATCGCGAATTCATTTCGGCCATCCAGGAAAAGCGCGAGCCCAATTCCAGCATTGCCCAGGTGCTACCGGCGATGCGCGTGCTCGATCGACTTGAAAAGTGCATGAAGTAAGAAGGAGTCCATGAAACCAACTGTTGTACGGAATATCAAACGAGCCGACGCCAAGGCCATCGCCACTCTGGGAGAACACGGTGTCGCAACCGTCCACGAAGCTCAGGGGCGAACCGGGCTCATGCTTCCTTATATGAGGCCCATCTATCCCTCGGCCAAAGCTGCAGGTAGCGCCGTCACCGTTTCCTGCGCGCCCGGGGACAATATGATGATTCATGCCGCACTGGAGTTCGTCCAGCCCGGCGACATCCTGGTAGTCACGATCACCTCTCCATGCACTGACGGTTACTTCGGCGATCTGCTCGGCGTGTCCTGCCAGGCGCATGGCGTTGTCGGGCTGGTCATCGAAGCCGGTGTGCGCGATGTCACCGACTTGACTGCGATGAACTTTCCCATCTGGTCGCGCGCCATCTCGGCTCAGGGCACCGTGAAAGCCACGCCCGGCCACGTCAACGTTCCGATAAACTGCGCCGGCGCGATCGTCAATCCCGGCGACGTGATTGTGGCGGACATGGATGGCGTGGTCGTGGTTCCCCGCCTGGAAGTCGTGGAAGTTGCGAAAGCCAGCACCGAGCGGATTGCAAAAGAGCAGAAATCGCGCGACCGCCTGCGAAACAAGGAACTAGGTGTGAACATGTATGGCCTGAAAGCCAAGCTTCTCGAGCTTGGTGTCCGTTATGTCGATTCATTAGATGACGAGAAGGAGCTATAACAATGGGTGAGATTGTTGCTGCATTTGCCGCCGCGCATGCCCCGCAGCTGATTACACGGCCTCCGGACGAGAAACCGGAACAACTCGATGCCAGCATCGCTGCGATGGCCGAACTCGGCAAGATCCTGGATGAGACGAAGCCCGACGTGATCCTCTTTTTCGGAAGCGATCACATGGAGTCCTTCTCGTTGACCTGTTATCCAACCTTCGCCATCGTTGCCGGCAGCAACGCCAGTGCGAAGTTCGGGGGCAAGGAGTTCAACCACCCGATTCACCGTGAGTTGGCTGAGTACATTCTGAACGGACTCGTCGATCGCGGCTTCGACATGGCGTACTCCGAAGATGCGGAACTGGGCCACACCTTTGCCACGCCGCTGCAATACATCATTCAGCAACGCCAGATTCCGATCATTCCGATCTTCACCAACGTCTATCTGCCCCCTCTGCCGACGCCGAAGCGCTGCGCAGAACTGGGCGCCGCGATCGCCGACATTATTAAAGGACGACCGGAAAGAGTCGCTATCCTGGCGAGCGGCGGTATGTCGCATTATCCCGGAACGTGGAAATATCCGACTCCGGAGTTCAACTTCGACTACTGGATGATTTCCGAGCTCGAAGCCGGACGGACCGAATCCCTTCTCAACCTGACGAGTTCCCAACTGGACGAAGCCGGCAATACGGAGTTACTCATCTGGATCAACATGCTGGGGGCCATCGGCAACGTGCCGGGAGAGTTGGTTCAATACACGCCGACGTGGCATCACGGGCACGGCTTCATGCGATTCCTTCCGCAACGCGCGCGCAAGAACCCACCCATGGAAATGAAGGAGCAGTACGGTGGCTTCAAATTCAAGAATGCGGGCTTTGAGTTCTACGTGCATCCCCCGGCTTCGTCGTATGCACTGAACCGACTGCTGTTCGACGTTCGGCATGATGGCGCGCTTCGCAATCGCGTTATCGACAACCTCGACGATGTCGCGGCGCAGTACAGTCTGGACGCAACGGGCAAGAAAGGCGCCCAGGCCCTGATCGATGTCGGCAACGCCACGATCGTCAGCGACTATGCAGCTCCGTTGGTCGCAGCGGGAGCGCACCCGCTTCAGGCCCTGATGTCCCTGCATGTGATTTTCTCGACAACGCACAAGCCGCGCAAGCTCGCGAAGCAGCAGGCGGAGGCAAAGAAGTAAGCTCATGATCATCGATTGCCATGGACACTACACGACGTCGCCGAAGCAACTGCAGGACTTCCGCGATGCCCAGAACGCAGGACTGAAAGATCCGTCAAAACCTGCCGCTCAAATGCAGCCCATTACGGACGATCAGATCCGCGAGAGCCTGGAAGGCGCTCAGCTCAAGTTCCAACGCGAACGCGGCACCGACGTCACCATCTTTTCGCCCCGAGCCTCCGCGATGGGCCACCATATCGGCGACGACACCACGAGCAAGAACTGGACGCGGGAGTGCAACGACCTTATAAATCGTGTCTGCACGCTTTATCCCAAAAACTTCGTCGGCGTGTGCCAGTTGCCGCAAACGCAGGGCATGGGCCCGGCCAACTGCATTGCCGAACTGGAACGGTGCGTCAACGAATTCGGATTCATTGGCTGCAATCTCAACCCCGATCCTTCCGGCGGAAACTGGACGGCGCCCCCACTCACCGACAAGTATTGGTATCCGTTCTACGAAAAGATGGTTGAGCTGGATGTCCCGGCGATGGTCCATGTGAGTGCGACCTGCAATCCCAACTTCCACACGACCGGGTCCCACTACATCAATGCGGACACGACGGCGTTCATGCAGTTCATCATGTCCGACCTGTTCAAGGACTTTCCGAACCTGCGGTTCATCA
>Ga0190274_10002513_pt1 | contig 10820 bp, 11 predicted proteins | sample Popmic531T_FD_133002 | JGI IMG/M metagenome (GOLD analysis project Ga0190274, IMG submission 133002) | Populus adjacent soil microbial communities from riparian zone of Yellowstone River, Montana, USA - 531 T | ecosystem: Environmental > Terrestrial > Soil > Riparian zone | place: USA: Montana...
CCTTCGACCTTGACCGCTTCGCCGGATGATGCCAGCCAGTCGTTGGCCCCCGTGCTGACCAGGACCAGTTCCCGCGCTCCGACCGCTTCGAGAAGCTTCTGGCCCGGGCGCCCATGGCGATGGTTGAAGAGTGCCGCGGCCACGAGATGCTGGTGCATTGACAGCGCGAGCGCGGTGGACGGACAGTAGTGCGCCAGCGACCGAAGGAACGCACACATCGCCGAGTGGCTGACGCCGCCACCCCCGAACTCGATCGGCACCATGGCGGAGAACACCTTGTTCTCCTTCAGTACCGTGTAGTTATCGGCGACAAAGGCATCGTTTTCGTCATGGTCAGCGGCGCGGGCCGCGAAACCGGGCCCGATCTCGCGGGCCAGCTCCGTCCACTGTACGGCCTGGGTCAGCATGCTCACCTCCGGTGTTGTTGGTACATCCACGTATATGATGCGCCGAAATTCGCCGGGAGGCGACACGCCCGATGTAACGGGAAGAGGGAAGAGGGAAGCGGTCTGCTTCTCCCTTCCCTCTTCCCTCTTCCCTCTTCCCGCTCTCGCGATTTCCCGCCCTACGTTTCGTCGGTCTTCTCGACTTCGATCGTGTACTGCGCGGCGAGCGCCGCGATGGCACCCAGCGCCACCCACACCGGCAACAGCACCGCACCGACTACGCCGATCGTGAGCGGAATCTCCAGGAGCGTCTTCCCCTCATCGTTCTTCACGATCACGCGGCGGATGTTCCCCTGGCGCACCAGTTCCTTGATACGCTCCACCAGGCGATCGCCAGCCACCTTGTGCTCTTCGGTGTGGACCTGCTCTGTCGTGGACATGATCTCTCCCTTGGGTACCGTAGTGAGCTCGTTCGACATCGTTTATCTCCGCGGAAGCGGTTGGGTCGTGCGTGTGCTATACGTCCGTCTGGCCAACGAGTTTCACCCTGAACCGTGACCCGTTCGGGGGCATTGCCGAGGCCGCCGCAGTAGCCAAGTAATCGGGGTGCATCGCGTCGGGACGACCGCCTACCCGCCTACCCTCCCCAGCGCTATTTTGCCCCCTCACAGAATCGGCGCACCAGCGCGCCGGCGACACCTGGTACAGAGGGCGGAGCAGACAATGAAGGCAAATGACATCCGGAAGGGCATTGTGGTCATTTACGAAGGACAGCCCTGCCGGGTAATGGACTTCCAGCACCGCACCCCTGGGAACCTGCGGGCCTTCGTCCAGGTTCGCATGCGTAACTTGTCCAATGGCAACAGTTTCGAGACCCGTTTCAGCTCTACCGAAGACCTCGAGACCGCGCGCCTGGATACCAAGGAAATGCAGGTGATGTACGACGACGGCACCGACGTGCACGTCATGGACTCGCATACCTATGACCAGTTCACCTTCGACTCCGAGGTGGTGGGTGAGCTGCGTCCCTGGATGCAGCCGGAGATGAAGTTCCAGGCCGAATGGCTCAACGGCCGCCCCATCTCGATCAAGCTCCCGGCCACCTTGGACATCGAGATCTCCGACACGGCGCCGGTCATGAAGACCGCCACGAAGACGGCCAGCAGCAAGCCGGCGACGCTGGTGAACGGCGCCACGATCCAGGTTCCCGAGTTCGTGGGTAGCGGTGAGAAAGTGCGGGTCAATCCCACCACCGGCGAGTATCTGGAGCGCGTGAAGTAGGCCGACACTGTCTGGCCACCGCAACGGCATGGGGCGCTGCAAGTTCTTGCAGCGCCCCATTTGTTTTCGTCTAAGCTATTCATTTACAAGCACTTAACTAGGAGCCCGACTCCCGCATCCTGCGGCGCGCTATATGCGATCCCTTGCTCACAGACATCGAGCCGAGGTTCCTGTGGCCAGCCGCGCCGTTCACAACTACCGGATCACGCACTATGGGGCAGACGGTCACGTCTACCTCAAGGACGTGCGGTTGCTCTGGAACTGGGACTGGCGCTACGGGCGCGACCCCGTCGTCGAGTGCCGCACCGCTGCCGACAAGTCCGAAAGCCTCATGGATCGGGCGCGCCGGATCTCCGCCGAGATGAACGCCGCCATCGCCACCGGCTGTGCCCGTCCGAACGATCGCCGCAGCCTGCTCCGCCGGAGCGACGCGATCGACCCCGCCGCTCGGCACGCCATCTGGCAGGACCTGATCACCGTCCAGATCACCATGGCCACTCTCTCCGCCCTCGCGGTGAAGGCCTCCATCGAGGCGATGCAGAAGCGCGAACGCTAGATTGCCCGGGTGACCGAGCGACTCTACTACACCGACGCCTACCTCGCCTCGTTTTCGGCCGCTGTCAGCGAGTTCGCTGACGGCGGCCGTCGCGTCTACCTCGACCGTTCCGCCTTCTACCCGACGTCCGGCGGCCAGCCGCACGATCTCGGCACGATCGATGGCATTCCGGTACTCGAGGTCGTTGACGATGGGGAGAGAGTGGCCCATCTGCTCGCCGAGCCGCTGACGTCATCGAGCGTCCAGGGGATGGTCGACTGGCCCCGTCGCTTCGATCACATGCAGCAGCACACCGGACAACATCTCCTCTCTGCCGTTTTCATCGAGCTGCTGAACGCGGAAACCGTCAGCGTCCACTTCGGCGCCGACTATGCGACGCTCGACCTCGACGTGGGGGAGGTTTCGGCCGGCGAGCTCGCCGACGTGCAGGATCGAGCCAACGCCGTGGTCGCGGAGAACCGCGAGGTCACTGTCTCGTTCGAGGATGCCGCAACCGTGACGGGGCTCCGGAAGCCGAGCGATCGCGCGGGAGCGTTGCGGCTGGTGACCATCGCCGATCTCGACAAGAGCGCATGCGGCGGAACGCATGTGCGCCACACGGGAGAAATCGGCGCCATTCTCATTCGGCGAGTCGAGCGGGTGAAGAAGCGGGTCCGCGTCGATTTTCTCTGCGGCCTGCGCGCGGCGCGCCGGGCGCGCGCTGACTACATGGCGCTTTCACAAATCGCGGCCGGATTTTCCGCCGCGCTCGATGACACGGCAGCGTTGGTCGACCGCCAGCGGGTGGAACTGCGAGACGCGCATGGCGCACGCGACGGCATGCTGGCGGAACTCGCCGTGTTGCAGGCCCGCGATCGCGTGGGGGCGGTGCTCCCGAACGCCGCGGGGCGCCGCGTGATCGTCGAACACCTGCCGAACGGTTCACTGGAGGCCCTGCGCCCGATCGCAAACGCCGTCGCCGCGCACGAGGGTGCGATATTCGTGGGTGCCAGCGATGAACCCGCGGCGCTCCTGCTCGCGACCTCGTCGTCGAGCGGAATCGACGCCGGCACCACCCTGAAGGGCGTGCTCAGTGCCACCGGTGGAAGGGGCGGCGGATCATCCCGATTTGCCCAGGGCAGCCTGCCCTCGCGAGACGCGGTGCCACCGGCGCTCGCCGCGCTGGAAATCGCATTCTCATAGGAGTTCGCATGCAGGACTATGCCACGCATCGCCGCTTCAATCCGCTCTATCATTTCATCGCCTTCCCCATCCTTGCGGCGAACCTGGTGATAACGGGCATTCACCTCTTTCGTGCACCGGATGCCGGCACCGGCTGGTCCTTCGTCGTCGCCTTCGGCCTGCTCGCCATGCTCGGCGTCGGGCGAACACAGGCCCTCATGACGCAGGATCGCGTCATCCGTCTCGAAGAGCGCCTCCGGCTTCAGGCCCTCGCGCCAGCGTTTGCCGGACAGATCGAGAAGCTCAACAAGCACCAGGTCGCCGCACTCAGGTTCGCCAGCGATGCCGAACTGCCCGAGCTGGCCCGACGCGTGTTCGCCGGCGAGTTTGCGTCCGGGCGCGAGATCAAGCGCGCGGTGACCAGCTGGCGTGCCGATTACATGCGCGTCTGACCCACGACTCCCGACATGACTCATGACTCATGACTGACGATCCGCGTGATGCGCTGCCCGAAAGGCTTCACGTCTACACCGGCAAGGCCATCGATGTCACCTACAGCAAGGCGCGCTGCATTCATGTCGGCGCCTGCATCCGCGGCCTTCCCCGCGTCTTTGACCCCGGCAGCCGTCCGTGGGTCATCTGCGACAACAGCACCGCCGACAAGGTCGCCGCGGTCGTGGAGACGTGTCCGTCGGGAGCACTGCATTACACGCGGAAGGATGGCGGAGCCGCCGAGGTGCCTGACGAAGAGAATGCGCTGCTCGTCTCCCGCAATGGTCCGCTCTTCATTCGCGGGGACCTAGAGCTGGTGATGAAAGACGGCACTGTGTCGCGCGAAACCCGGCTCACGCTGTGCCGCTGCGGTGCGTCCACCCACAAGCCATACTGCGACAACTCGCACCTGCGCACCCGGTTCGAGGATCCGTCGACGCGCATCCCCGCCGGTACACTCGACCCCGATGGTGCCGATGCGGGTGGGACGCTCCGTATCGAGCCGCAGCCGGACGGCCCGCTGCAGTTCAGCGGCAATCTCCGCGTTCTGGACGCGGCAGGTGTGGCGGCTGGTTGTTCCACGGAGGCGACATTCTGCCGCTGCGGCCACTCCGCCAGCAAGCCGTTCTGCGACGGAAGCCATGCAACCGCAAGGTTTTCCACGACCTGAGGGCGGGCGGCGGGGGATGCTGTACTATCCTTGCGAATAACCTCCCGGAGAGGCACGTTACGACAGTGAATTCCGCTCAGGAAACCGACCGGATGGCCACCCCCGTGGACGCCGCCAACACCGAAGAACTCGAGCTCCTCCGCGCAACTACGCTGGGCGAGTACGAGATACTCGGCGAGCTTGGTCGCGGCGGCATGGCGACGGTCTACGCCGCGCATGATATTGCACTCGACCGGCGCGTCGCCATCAAGGTCATCGCACCGTCGCTGGGCGCCAGCCCGGCCCTGGTGGAACGGTTCCGGCGCGAGGCCCGCACCGCCGCCTCGCTGAGCCATCCCAACATCATCCCGATCTACTCCGTCCGGCACGCCGACCGGTTGCTGTATTTCGTCATGAAGCATGTCGATGGTCGGCCGCTGGACAGCATCCTCCGGGAGACCGGCGCACTGCCTGTTCCCACGGTGCAGGCGATCCTGGGCCAGGTGGCCGGGGCGGTCGGGTACGCCCATCGCCATGGCGTGGTTCATCGCGACATCAAGCCCGGCAACATCCTCATCGACGATGAGGGCTGGTGCGTCGTCACCGACTTCGGCATCGCCAAGGTCGCCGAGTCGGAGGGACTGACCACGTCGGGAATGATGGTGGGCACCCCGGCCTACATGAGCCCGGAGCAGTGCCTCTCCAACAACATCAGCGGCGCCTCCGACCAGTACGCCCTGGGTGTCGTCGCCTACGAGATGCTCACGGGCCGCCTGCCATTCCCGGGCACGTCGATGATGTCGGTGATGTACGCGCATGTGCACGTGCCGGTGCCGGCCATCGAGGAGTTGCGCACCGAATGCCCGCCCGAGCTGGCTGGTGCCGTCATGCGCATGCTGGCGAAGGAACCCGATGAGCGCTGGCCGTCGATCGAGGAAGCGGTCGCGGCGCTCGGTCATGTCACCGCGTCGCAGGACGAACCCACCCGCAACCAGCTCATCACGCTCGCCACGACCGGTTCGAAGCCCCTCACGGTGCGCTACACCACGCCGAGGAGCCCGATCCCGTTCTCCCGCTCGAGCTTCGGAGGGTCCGAGGCCAAGACTATCCAGATTGGCGCGCTCAAGAGTCGGAAGGGCGTGGTGACTGCGGTGGCCGGCGTCGGCCTCCTCGTGGCCGCCGCGATCTACTTCGCTCCCTGGCGGCGCCCGGCGGCCGAAATACCGGCCGCTGCCCCGGTCAGCGCCGCCCCTGCCCCGGCCACGGACGGCTCAGCGGCCCCGGTGGCCGCCAACAGCGCCACGCCGACGAAGACCCTCGAGACGCCAGGTGGCGGCTCCACGGGAACGTCGAAGCGCGGGCCCAAGGCCGCTCCCGGGAGCGCGGGGCCTGAGGTCACCGCCCCGGTAGAGGCGCCGAAGCCCACGACGCCAGCCGTGCCGATCGTGGCCGTGTCGGTGGTCGACATGGAGGAGCCGGCGGACGCCGGCACGCCGAAGCGGGAAATTTCCGGCAGCGACGCGATGCTCGGGCGGGTTGCCGCCCCCGGCGAGGTGGCTCCCGAGACTCGCTCGTCGATCGAGCGAGTGCTGAAGGGCTACGGCCAGGCGCTGACTCTGGGTGACATGTCGGAGGCGTTGCGCCGCTATCCGGGAATGCCGGGCGCACGCCAGGAACAGCTGGGCGGGTTCTTCGCGACCGGCGGGCGCTACAGCGTGCGCTGGAAAGTCACCGCGCTCCAGGTCAACGGAAACCGGGCACAGGCGCAGTTGAGCGGGTCCACCACCGAGATCCGCGACGGCGCCTTCGGGAGCACCCGCGTGGTGAACGAGCAGGTCCTGCTCGAGCGGCGCGCCAATACCTGGGAGATCACCCAGATCGCGCAGTAGCGCCTTAAAGCGCGAGGAGTAAGGCGCTCCGGGCAGTTCTCCGAATACCATCTTTGCAGTCGCACCTGCCGCCCTCCCCGGGCGGCATTCTATTTTGTGGTAAGTCCAAGTACCGCAACATGTTGGCCAGCTGAATCGCATCGCGTCACCGTCCACCCTTTGGGCGACCCGGAATGACGTCGGCTGGCACTGGCGTTGCCGCTCTGGTTTCGATGTCCGAGGTCCTCGGGCATCCCTACGAGAGGAGCGTTGCCATGCCCACGATCACACCCCGACTCGCGGTGGTTCTCGTCGCGTTGAGCGCGATCAGCACCGCGGCGCCACTCGCCGCCCAGGGTACACCGGCGATGGCGACCATCTATCTCAAGGAAGGCGGTGTCATTCACGGCCAGATCGTGAACGAGAATGACCCGAACGGCGTCCGGATCAAAAGCGCCAAGTCGGGCACCACCTTCCTGCTCAAGACGGCCTGGATCGACAGCATCGTGAAGGCGCCGAGTGCGCCGGGCGCCATCAGTGCTCCAACGGCGCTCGCAGTGTCCGCACCGGCTGTGTCCGCTCCTGCCGTGTCCGCTCCTGTCGTGTCCACTCCGGCTCCGTCCGCGGGCAACCTGCCACCGAAGCCCGTCGTCGACGCTCCCGTGGTCGATGCGCTCGATCCGCCGGCCGCCACGGCTCCGGCTGCGGAGCCGGCGAAGGCCAGCAAGAGCAGCGCGGAGAAGAAACCCGCGAAGTTCTCGCACTGGTACGTGGGCGGTGGTGGTGCGGCGCCAACGGGCGACATGAGCAGTGGCACCGACATCGGCTACGCCGGCATGCTCGGCTATGCGGCGGGTGTCGGCAAGGTGACGCAGCTCAGGCTCGGCGCCGCGGCCAACTACTGGTCCGCCAGCGCCAGCGACGCCAACGCCTACGACATGACCGGCACCTTCGATGTGCTGATCGGCAAGCGCATTCCCGGATTCATCGCCCCCTACGGCCTGATCGGTGGCGTGGGCGGCGTGCGCAACATTTCACCCCCGCCCGGCTTCACCGGCTATACGCGGAACCCGCTCTACGGAGCTCGCGTGGGTGGCGGGCTCAACTCCCGCCGCCTCTTCGTCGAGGTGAGTTACCAGAAGGTGTGGGTGGACGGGGTAACCTCGGGATACGTGCCGTTCGTGCTCGGCTTCAGGTTCTAGGATGAGGGCGTGAAGAGGACGTGAGGACGTGAGGTGACGGAAAAGACAGGAGGACGGAATCAGATGATTCCGTCCTCCTGTCGCATCAAGACTTCACGTCCTCACGTCCTCACGTCTTCACGTCTTGTTCAACGCCGCAATCGCTCCCTCGATCCGGCGCTTCTGCGCCGGGTCTCCCACCATGCCCAGTGCCTTCTGGTAATTCGCGATCGCCAGCTTCTTGTTGCCCATGTTGCCGTAGCACTCGCCCAGGCTGTCGTAGGTGTTCCATGAGCCCGGATACGTCTTCGTGTTCTTGATGAACACCGCCAGCGCCTCCTCCTTCTTTCCTTGCTGCATCAGCTGATAGCCATAGAGGTTCATGTCCGCCTCGGTGGCGACCGCCAGTGCTCGCGTCTTGAGCGAGTCGGCCCCGGGCTGGTTCCCCTCCTTCGCCAGGATGCGCGACTTCAGCATCAGGTTCTGGTAGGTGGCGCCCAGACCGATCGCCGTGTCGGCCCAGGCACTCGCGGTGGCAAGCTGGTTGTGGTTGAAGGCCCAAGCGGCCGCCTGGCGCCATGCGTCAGGGAAGAACTTGGGCAGCCCTCGCAGCTGCTGCTGCAGGCTGTCCATCACGACCTGCGTGCTGTTCACCGATATGGCGAATGGCAGCGCCAGCTTCTCCCAGCGCAGCGTGACCGTCACGGCATCGGCCTTCGGGTCATCGAAGGTGTATTCCAGCCGCTCCGTCATCGCCACGGCCACCGGTGTCGCGGTGAACCGGAGCACATCCTCGGCCTGGTTGTAGCTGAAGTGGCCCCACGCATTCGCTTCCTTGCTCAGGATCACCGTCCACTGCTGCGGGGTCGGGATCATGAAGACACCGTACCGGCCGGCCGCGAGCTGCTTCCCGTTGATGGTGACGGGAGACGTGAATGCGAGCACCGTGTTCACGTTGGCACCCGCCCGCCACACCGAGTCGTACGGCACCAGCTCGCCCCAGATCTTCCGGCCATCCACTCCGGGCCGGTCATATGTCACCGAGATGTCGGTGAGCCCGATCGTCTGCGTCACCGAGGCGCGCTGGCTCCCGAACGGAACGGTCAGGTAGAACGCCTGCGCGGCGAGGGGCGTGGACTGGGCAATGAGGGCGAGCAGGACGGAAAGGCTTGCAGACGAGCCGGCAGTACGGGTGCTGCGCATCGGGCCTCCAGGTTGGACTGACGGGGATGTCAGCCCTACGCGACCCGCTGATGGAAGGTTCCGCGGCGCTTGACGCCGGCTTGACCGCCAGGCGCCATGCTTTCGCACCCATTACCGGAGCCCATTGTGCCACTCCCCACTCCCCGGAGCGCAACCGCGTCCCTGTTCGCGACGATACACCTCTTCACCGTCACCGGCTGCAGCACCTGGCAACCGGCAGAGGGCAACGTGGTGGCGCTCCTTGCTCCAGCCCCGGCGGACGCCCAGCCGCCAACTTACGGCAATACGCCGGGCATGCCGGGAGCAGGGACGGTCGGCGTCAGCATGGCGGCGCCGGGTGAGGCTCCCGTCAGCCGCATCCGGGTGGGCACGGCTGGCCACGGCGCGATCGAGCTGAGGAATCCCCGGGTGTCGAATGACACTCTCTACGGCCGGGCGGCCAAGAACGCTCCCGAAACCGCGGTACCGGTCGCCGACATCCGCTACGTCGAAGTGTGGAAGACCAGTACCGGCAGGACGGTGCTCATGGTGTGCAGCGTCGTGTGCTCCCTCGCCGTTGTCGTTGGCGGGTTGAACCTGGCCGCCATGTAGGCGGAACTCCGACTTGACTGTCGCTTGAGCCACCGGGTGCAGCGTGGAGGCAACCCTCGCCGGAGCTCGACATGTCAGGTCCCATCATGCCTTCACGCGCTGCCGCGATCCTGGTGCTTGGCAGCCACATCCTGCTCACCACCGGGTGTACCAGCTGGCAGACCCAGACCGGCAGCGCGCAGAGCGTGCTGGCGGCGCACCCCGAGCTGGAACGGGTGGACACGGCTCACGTGTCCGAGCCGCTCGCCCAATCGCGCACCACCGTGAGTGCCGCGACTATTCGCATCGCGACGTCCGCACAGCCACAGATGCGCGAGGTCACCGCTCCGCGCATCGCCGGAGATTCGCTGTTCGGGATCATGGACGGGAGTCACCTGGAAGCCGCCACTCCACTGGACGACATCACGGCGGTACAGATGCGGGAGGGCAGCGCCGGCAAGACAACTGCGCTTGTCGCCGGGCTCACCATCGTCATCGGGTTGACCGCCGCCAGCATGATCGCCCTGAGTCAGATGTGCACCGGGTTCTGCTAGGGGATCACGACACTGCCCATCCTCACCACCTCGAAGTCGCTGCCGTGCACCTGGCGGAAGGCATCGAAGATGGCCGGGTCCCAGCGCGTGTCGGACACGCCGCTCACGTACCAGTTGGAACCGTTGTCGGCCACGATCATCCCGTAGGTCTTCATGGCCTGCAGTATCACCTGGGCGTGCAGCGGGAAGCCGCTGATATCGAAGTCCTGCTTGAGGCGAACGCGCATTCCCATTGGAGGCAGGTCGGGACTGGTGTTGCTGCTGGCCCAGTGACGAGCGGGCGCCACGTACGCCCTGCGGCTGTTCCGCACCGTGAAACGGAGGGCGTGGCGGATCTGGCCCGCGGCCGCTTCGTCGTAGCGCGCGAGCCCGGGAAAGATCGGCAGACCCGCCGCATCGGCCGAGGTCCACCCTTCGGGCCGGAGCGCATTGGAGTTGAGGTCGTAGATGGCCCCGGCGCCCGCCGTCCACGGCTGGCCCGGCGACGCAGGCGGGTAGGCGGCATACAGCTCGTACAGGATCCAGTTGTCCCGGTCGATCATGAGGATGTGCCTGTCACCACTGCTCCCGCTCCCTCCCTCGATCGGCGGACTGGGCGGGATCGGGTAGGGACCCGCATCACTCTCCTCGGCATAATCGAAGGTGACGTTCACCTTCGGGGTGTTCCCCGCCACCACCACATATGGGATGCCATACTCCGTTTCCGTGGTGCCCCAGTCGGGGTGCAGGCTCGTCGTGAGCCCGATGCTGGCGATGAGCGCGTCGGAGTTCGGGTCCACCTGGGCCGTGTCCATGCGGACGTTCCAGGCATTGTCGCCCGGGAACGGGATCCTGCCGTTGAGGCTCGCATTGGTGCCGAGGTCGGGGGTACCCGGTGGGGTCGCCGGGGGCAGCACCGGAGGATTGCCAGGTGGATTCC
>Ga0190274_10002514_pt1 | contig 10817 bp, 12 predicted proteins | sample Popmic531T_FD_133002 | JGI IMG/M metagenome (GOLD analysis project Ga0190274, IMG submission 133002) | Populus adjacent soil microbial communities from riparian zone of Yellowstone River, Montana, USA - 531 T | ecosystem: Environmental > Terrestrial > Soil > Riparian zone | place: USA: Montana...
GACTGCGAGGTCGGCCTCCTCCCCGCCGCTGCCGACGGTCGCGCCGATCGCGAGCGCGTCGGTCTCCTCGTCGCCCCCGACGACGATGCGGCCGGTGATCGGGAGCTCATCCAGGCCCTCCCGCATCGCCGTCGCCGCCGACTCCTCCGCGCCCTTGACGTCGCCCCGGCCGAGCCAGCGCGCGCCGGCGAGCGCGGCGCGCTCCGTCACGGCGGCGAACGCCTCACACTGGCAGCGAGGCCGGGGATCGCTCACCGTACCGCGCTCACATTCGGGCCTGGTCTTGCGCCCGCTCGACCTCGGCGAGAACGAGGTGGAGCACCTCGTTCACGGCCGACTCGATACGCGCGTTGTCGATCACCGGCACGCCTGCCTTCTCGGCCCGCTCGACGAGGTAGGCCTGGATACGACGGATCTCGGGCAGCGCGCGGAGGTACTTCTCCATTGGCCGCAGGCCCTGCGAGCCGGACTCGCGCACCCAGAAGTGGCGTGCGTGCTCGTCCTCTTCCTCGATCTCGAGCATGCACTGGACGACGACGGCGCCCTCGTAGGAACGGGGAAGCGCCCCGGGGACGACGTGGACGCCCTCGACGGCGACGGAATAGCCCTCCTCGAGCGCCCGCGCGATCACCGCCTTGACCCCGACGAGCACGTTGCGCGTCTGCTCCTTGAAGCCGAGGAGCGCCGCGTCGTCGTCCTCGCCCTCGTGGATGCGCACGGCCGGGCCGGCCTCGAAGCTCGAGTAGTGGATGGACGGCATGAACTTCTGGGAGAAGAAGGCCCGCATCGTCTGCCGCACCGTGTCCGTCGAGGTGACCCGCGTGATGCCGAGCCTGTGCGCGACCTCGGTGGCGACGGTGGACTTGCCGGTCCCCGTCGCGCCGCCCACGAGGAGGACGATGGGGAGATCCAGCTCGCGGAGCGCCTGCAGGCGGCGGAGGAGGCGGACGGCCTCCTCGCCCTCGTGCTGGGCGAGCACGCCGGCCGCGACGTCGTAGAGCCGCTCGGCGCCGATCGCCGAGTCCTCGCCCGAGCGGACAAGCTCCCCCTCGATCAGGCGCGCGAGCTCGTACGCGCGCTCGGGCCGGATGCCGGCGCCCATGAGCGTCTTCGCCATCAGGCCCTTCGAGTACGGGAGGCTGACGTCTCCGGAGACGAGCGCCTCGGGCGGGCGGCGGTCGGGATTCATCGCATCGCTGCGGGCCGGCCGGCGACCGCGTCGGCCAAGGCGCGCACCCGCTCGTCGAGGTCCGGCTCGCCTGGCAGCGGCAGGACCGCGTTGTCGGCGAACACGACGTGGATCCCGCGCGTCTCCGCGGCCTCGGCGACGACGTCGATCGCGGCCGCCTTGATCTCGACGAGGTAGACCTCGGCTTCGGCGGCCGCAGGGGAGTCGAGATCGCGGTGGAGCTCCTCGCGGCGGGCGAGGTTGCCGGAGACCAGGACGACCTCGGCGCCGTGCTCGCGCTCGAGATGCTCGCGCAGCCGCTCGTGAATCGCCTCGGGCGCCGTGGAGAAGAAGGCCACGCGGCGGGCGGCCACGGGCTCGACCGGCCTCGGCCTGAGCACGGTGGCGATCACGGGCAGCTCGGGGTCGACCTCGGCGACGGCCGCGCGCATGGCGTCGACCTGCGCCGGGGATGCCAGCGGCTCCTCGCACATCGTCAGGATGACGAGGTCGCTGAGGAAGAGGCGGTACGGCCCCAGGTTGCCGGAGAGGATCTCGGGCTCCTGGTGGGCGCCGGCCACGATGATCCGGCGTCCGGCCTCCACCGGGGGGATCGCCGCGCCGCTCGCCTCGAGGAGAACGAGTTCAGGGTTGAGCGAGGCCGCGATCTCCGCGGCCTCCTCGACGTTGGACAAAAACGGCGCGCCCGCCAGGCCCCCGCCGCAGCGCCGGGCCCCGACCGTGACCACGCCCGCAAGAGCCGCGTCCTCGAGGTAGTCGGACGCCGCATGGACGCCCGAGCGCGAGAGCGCCAGCAGGTCCTCGACCGTCGGCTTCACGTCGACGACGACCGGCTCCGAAGGACCGCCGCGGCCCATCGCGACGACGACGACCTCGCGGCTCTCCGAGAGCATGCGCGCGACGTGGCCCGCGACGGCAGTCTTCCCCACGCGCTTGCCCGTCCCGATGACAGCGAGCGCCGGCTGCGCGTACGGCATGAAGACCACCGGGTCGAACCGGAAGTCCGCGCCGACGTACGGAATCCCCGAGGCGAGCGTCCGGGAGGCGAGGCGGAAGCGCCTGCGCGGCCCGGCGACAGGCTCGTCCGAAAGGTCGACGACGACGTCGACGTCGACCTCGGCGAGCGCGTCCTTGAGCGTGTCCCAGAGCGGCACGCCGTAGTCGGGCACGCCCTCGCGGAGCTTCTCACGGCCGCCGAGCATCACGGCACCGACGATGTCGTAGGGCAGCTCCGCGAGCGCGGCGATGACGACGTCGGGATAGTGCTCGCCGTCGACGAGCGCGAGCGCCTTCATTGGCGCCCCGTCAGCTCGGTCTCGATCCGGGCCGTGTACTTCTCGTACTCGAGGGTGTCCACCGAGAACTGGATGATCCGCTCCTGCCCGTGGAACGGATACTTGCGCCAGACGTCCACGTGCCTGTCCTCGATCTCGATCAGGTTGTAACAGGGTCTCGTCTTGCCTCTGAGGCGCAGCGACGAAACGGTCCCGGCGTTGACGACGAAGAGGTTCTCGAGCCGCCACGCGTAGGGGACGTGCTTGTGACCGGAGAGGACGAGGTTGACTCCGGCGTGCTGCAGCACCTCGAGCGCGTCGCCGGCGTCATAGACCACGTTCCGCTCGCGGCCGGTGCCGGGCACCGGGAGGAGGTGGTGGTGGAGGACGAAGATGCGGAAGTCGGCAGGCGGGGCGAACTGCTCCTCGATCCACGGGTAGCGGCCGCGGCCGATGACGCCGTGGTCGAGGTCGGGCTCGGTCGAGTCGACGGCGACGACCGTGACCCCGCCCACCTGCAGCGTGCGCCGGCGCTCGCCGAACAGCTCCTCGAAATGGATGTAGCCGACGTTGCGCGAGTCGTGGTTCCCCGGCACGACGACGACGTTCTCGCACTCGAGCCGGTCGAGATAGCCCTTGGCCTCGGCGTATTCCTGCTGGAAGCCGAACGTGGTCAGGTCGCCCGAGCAGACGACGATGTCCGGCTCGAGCTCGTTGACTTCCATGATCGCGCGCTCGGCGAGGTTCGGCACGAAGTAAGGCGAGCCGCAGTGGAGATCGGAGAAATGGGCGATGCGGAACAGCGGAGCCTCCGTCGTTCGGTAGCCGAAGTGTAGTGGTGGGCCGTCCGGAGTGACTGCTACCTTTTCTGTTGGATGGCCCTAGAAAGCGGCGATTTCCAGGCAGATTCCGGGACGCCTTTCGCCAACGACGCCGAGGTGGAATGTGCCCGCCTGCTCGACTACCACGGCATCGCGTGGGAGTACGAACCGCGCTCCTTCCCGCTCGAGATCGATGCCGACGGCAGAGTGCTCGAGGCGTTCACGCCCGACTTCTACCTGCCCGAGCAGGAGCTCTACCTCGAGGTGACCGTGATGAAGCAGTCCCTCATCACGCGCAAGAACCGCAAGATCCGCAAGTTCCGCGAGCGGTATCCGGACATCAAGGTCAAGCTCTTCACACGGCGCGACTTCGAGCGCCTGGGTCAGAAATACGGCCTGAACCTCGTCACGTAGAGGCTTCACGCCCCGGCGAGGTCTATCTCTCCCGGGGTGAGATCCGCTCGCGCGTCGACGAGCTCGGCGCGGAGATCGGGCGCGACTACACCGCCCGCGACCTCGTGCTGGTCACCGTCCTCAAGGGCGCCTTCATCTTCGCCGGCGACCTCGCGCGGGCGATCCCGATCTCGCACGCGATGGACTTCCTCGTCCTCGCCGGCTACGGCGGCGACCTCGGCGGCCGTTCCCGCATCCGGCTGATCAAGGATCTCGACATGCCCATCGCGGGCCGGGACGTCCTCCTCGTCGAGAACGTCGTCGACACGGGGTTGACGCTCAACTACGTGGTCAAGACGCTCGCGCTCCGCAATCCGCGCGACGTTGCCGTCTGCACGCTGCTCGACCGCCCGTACCGGCGCCTCGTGGACGACCTCCCCATCCGCTACGTCGGCTTCACGGTGCCCGACCAGTTCTTCGTGGGCTACGGGTTCCATGTGGACGAGCGCTACCGGGGCCTCCCGGACATCCACGTCGCCGAGTAGCCCTGGCGCCCGGCCCGCGCGGCCGCCAGACTTGGGACCGTGAGCCAGCTCGTCGCGTTCCTCGGCGTCGCCGTCCTCGTGATCGTCACGCCCGGGCCGGACACGGCCCTGACGATCCGCAACACGCTGCTCGGCGGGCGGTCCGCGGGCATCGCCACGGCGCTCGGCGTCGTCTCGGGCCAAGCCGTGTGGGCGCTGGCGACGAGCGTCGGGCTCGTCGCGCTCCTGCTCGCGTCCGAGCCGGCCTTCGCCGCCGTGCGCATCGCGGGGGCCGCGTACCTGATCTACCTGGGTCTGCAGGCGCTCGTGGCGGCCTTCCACCCCGGTGGGAACGGCAGGGTCGTCGCCGAGCCCCGCCGGGACCTCCCCACTCGGACGGCGGTGCGCCAGGGGCTGATCAGCAACCTGGGCAACCCGAAGATGGCCGCGTTCTTCCCGAGCCTTCTCCCCCAGTTCGTCCCGGCCGGAGACCCGACGTTCCTCCCGCTCCTGCTCCTGGGCCTGGTCTTCTGCTCGCTGACCTTGGTCTGGCTGAGCGCGTACGCGGTCGTCGTGGCGCGCGCCGGCGACCTGCTCCGACGCTCGCGCGTCCGCCGCGCGATGGAGGCCGTCACCGGAGCCGTGCTCGTCGCTCTCGGCCTGCGCCTGGCCGCCGAGCAGCGCTAGCCCGGACGCGCTTCACGCTTTCGGCACGATCCGCGCACCACCGGTGCGCTTTTCGACGCTAGCGTCCATAGCGGGTGGTGGCCCGGGGTGGCCCCTCGGTGAGCCGGTCGAAAACGCCGGTTAGAGATAGCCCATCGGGTCGACGGCGCTGCCGTTGACCCGGACCTCGAAGTGCAGGTGGTTCCCGGTGCAGCTTCCCGTGCACCCGACCGCGCCGAGCGCCGTGCCCTGCGAGACGGACCCACCGCCGACGTAGATGGCCGACTGGTGCGCGTAGGCGGTCGCGAGGCCGTTGCCGTGGTCGACGATCGTGAGGTTACCGTAGCCGCCCATCCAGCCCGCGTAGATGACCGTGCCGGCCGCCACCGCGCGGATCGTCGTCCCGGCGGGCGCGGAGATGTCGATGCCCTCGTGCATACGCCCCCAGCGGTAGCCGAAGCCGCTCGTGACCACGCCGCTGACCGGCCAGATGAACCCGCTCGACGAGCTGCCGTCGCCGGTCGACCCGCCTCCTCCGCCGCCGCCGGAGCTCCGGAGCCGCTCGGCGAGCGCGGCGCTCGCGGCCTGGAGCTCGTCGAGGTCCTCCTCCGCGTGCGCCCGGTCCTCGCGAACACCGGCCAGGACGCTCTGCCTGTTCTCGCGGGCGGCGTCGAGCGCCTGCTGCTGCGCGATGAGGGCTGCCTGCGCGGCCTTCTTCTCGGCCGCCACCGTCTCGACAGCTGCGGTCGCCTCCGCCACCTTCTTCTTCGTCTTCCGGGTCTGGATGCGGGCGATCCTCATGTCTTCCCGCAGGCCGGCGATCTCCTCGGTGATCCGCTGGTCCTGACGGCCGATGGAGTCGAAGTACTCGAGCTGGTCGAGCAGGTCGCCGAGGTTCCGGACCTGAAGGATGATCTCGAACGAGTCGGCCTCCTCGCTCTGGTAGAGCTCGACGAGCCGCTGCTCGAGCTCCTGCTGGGCAATCCGGAACTGGCGCTTCAGGTGCTCGAAGTCCTTGGTCTGCTCGGCCTCCAGGTCTGCCAGGACGGCGAGCCGCTCCCTCATGAGCGCGAGCTTGTTCTCGAGCTCCGCGATCAGCGTCTCGAGCGACCCGATGTCGCCGTCGAGCGCCTCGATCCGCTGGCTGGCGGCCTGGATCTCCTCGGTGAGCACGCCCTCCTTCGCCTTGGCGTCCTCGATCTCTTCGCGCAGGCCGGACATGCGGCGGTTGAGGTCGTCCATCGACTGTCCGAGCGCCGAGGGCACGCCGAGCACGACGATCGCGGCTGCGAACGCGAGAACTAGACGGATGAGGCGAGCGTCAACCACCTGGACGAGTTCGGCAGGGACCTGGGCGTCCCTGCGCGGCCCCAACGGGGGGTTTTCGGTCTCGAACGGCCCTTGTTTTAGCACGCCGCCCGGTCGGCGTGCGGCGCAGAGCGCCTCGGCGGCTCAACCCTTGCGCGCGCGGGGGGCCCGCCGGCGCCTGGTTTGGGGCGTCGGCGGGTGCTCGGGCTGCGGCGGCGGGTCGGCCGGAGAGGGCTCCGGGACCGGCTGCGGCGTCGGTTCGGGCACCTGCGCGGGCTCCGGCGGGTCGCCCTCGTCGGGCGGCGGATAGGGCTCGGGGATGCGGGCGGGCTCGGGCGGAGCCTCCATGTGTCGGGTCGGAGCGCTCTGCGCCTGCACGCGGCGGACGCGCTCCTCGACTTCGTTTGCCAGGGTGCTGATCTCGGCCTCCTTCGCTTGGATGCGGACGACGACGTCGTCGAGCTGGGTCCGGGCCGCTTCGGCCGTGGCCTCGTCACCCGCGTGGGTCGCGCGGCCCAGCTCGTGATACCCACGGCTGCGCTCCGCCTGCAGCTCGGCAAGATCCCGGCGACGGCGAAACAGCTCGAGCTGCCCACGCGACCGCGCGGCGACGAGCTCACGGTGCGCGCCGATCCGAGAGAGCGCCAGACCCGCTCCGCGGCGGCCCGTCTCCCAGCGGTACAGGAGCACGATGCCTGCCACGAGCAGCGCGACGCCCGCCCAGAGCCAGAGCTGGGCGCCGAGCAGAACGACCCCGACGAGTCCCGCGACGACCCCGATGGTCAGTGGGATGTCGGGAGGCGTCCAGTACCGCCGCCGGGCGCTCTGCTCGCCCGCTTCGTGGAGCGGGTGGCCGCACTCGGGGCAGAAGCGGCTGTGTGTCGGGACGGCCGCGCCGCAGTTCACGCAGTCAACCGTGGACATCGGCCTTCAATCCTTCCCGCTCCGGGCGATCTTCATGCTCGAGCTCGCGCAGAGCCTCGGCCGCCTCCCTGCGCAGCGGCCCGACGAGGGCGCCGTAGTCCTCGTCGGAGACCTTCCCGGTGCGGTGGTCGAACTCGAGCTCCTTGAGCGCGGCGAGCGCCCGGTCGCGCCGCTCGAGGGCCCGGACGCGGAGCAGCTCGGCCGGATTCGCTCCCTCCAACGGCTCCTCCCCGGTCCGAGCGGGACGGAGGAGCGGCCGGGCGACGAAGACCACGCAGAGCACGGTCAGCAGCGCGCCGAGCACGAGGGCGACGGTTTCCACCTCTAGGCGCGCGCGAGGGCGCCCTCTCCGGCGAAGCGCTGCGCGAGCCGGCGCTGCTCGCGCGCGTCGGGCCACATGGCGACGGCCGCGCCGAGGACGAACACCAGCCCGGCGAGCCAGATGAGGTTGACGAGCGGGTTCACGATCACCTGGAGCTGGACGGACCCGTCCGCGTAGAAGCGGTCTGCGATCACGAAGAGGTCTTCGCCGCGCAGCCAGTCGGTGCGGATGCCGACCTCGTTCGAGGTCTGCTCCTCGGCGAAGTAGCTGTTCTTGCCGGCCTCCACCGTCCCGACGTGCTCGCCGTCGCGGAACACCTCGAGGTGCGCTCGGACCTCCTGCGCGTTGGCGCCGCGCTGCTCCGAGCTCCCCGTGTAGACCACCCGATAGTCGCCGACCTCGGCAGCCTCGCCGCGGTCGAGGCGCACCTCCCGGGAGGAAGAAAAGCCGCCGATGCCCACGGCGCCCACGAGCAGCAACACGATCGAAGCGTGGACGACGTAGCCGCCGTAGCGGCGCCGGTTCCTCGCCACGAGCCCCGTGAAAGCCGGCCACCAGCCGCCGCTGCCGATCGACTTCCGCGCGCGGGTCCCGCGCACGAACTCGAGCACGATCGTCGTCATGACGAAGGCGCCGAGCGTGTAGCCGATCAGGCCCGCCGGGCTTGACCCGGCGCCTCCGGCGAGGAGCAGCACGCCGACGGCCAGCGCGACGCCGGTCGGCCACGCGAGCTGGCGCGCCAATGAGCGGAGCGACGCCCGCCGCCAGGCGACGACCGGCCCGATGCCCATGAGCAGGACGAGCGGCAGTCCGAAGACGATGGCAAAGAAGTCGTAGTACGGCGCCCCCACCGACACGGCGACCCCGCGCACGGCCTCCGACACGAGCGGGTAGATGACGCCCCAGAGGATCGTCAGCGCGAGCGCGACGAGGAAGAGGTTGTTGTAGAGGAAGGCGGCCTCCCGCGAGACGAGCGACTCCATGCGGGTCTTCGAGCGCAGCTGTGGCAGCCGGGTGATGATCATCACGATGGAGAAGGCCGCGGTCACGGCGATGAAGCCGAGGAAGAACGGCCCGATCGAGGACTGCGTGAAGCTGTGGATCGAGCTGATCACGCCGCTCCGGGTCAGGAAGGTCCCGAAGAGCGAAAGCGCGAAGGCGCCGGCGACGAGGATGACGTTCCAGACGCGCAGCATGTCCTTCTTCTCCTGCACCATCACCGAGTGCAGGAAGGCCGTGGCGACGAGCCAGGGCATGAGCGCGGCGTTCTCGACCGGGTCCCACGCGTACCAGCCGCCCCAGCCGACCTCCTCGTAGGCCCACTTGGCGCCCAGGAGGATGCCGAAGCCGAGGAACGTCCAGGCGGCGAGCGTCCAGCGCCTCGTGACGACGATCCAGCGCTCGTCGACCCGCCGCGAGGCCAGCGCGGCCATTGCGAACGCGAACGGCACGGTCAGCCCGACGTAGCCGAGGTACAGCATCGGCGGATGGGCGATCATGTACGGGTTCTGCAGGCTCGGGTTCATGCCCGCGCCGTCGGCGGGCGCGGCCTGCGTGTCGAACGGGCTGGCGACGACCACGAGCAGGAAGGCGAAGAAGAGCGCGACGCCGCCGATGATCGGCACGGTCCACGGGAGGACTTCCCGCACGAGCCGCCGATTGAGGGCGACGGCAGCCGAGGCGGCGCCGGTGAGCACGAGCAGCCAGAGCAGGAGCGAGCCCTCCTGCCCGCTCCAGAACGCGGCGAGTGTGTAGCCGTTCGGGAGCTCGCGACTCGTCAGGCGCGCGACGTAGTCGAGCGAGAAGTCGTTGCGGGCGAGCGCGGCGAGGAGCACGAGCGACGCCACGCCGACCGCCGCGAACGCCGCGAAGAGCGCGTTCGTCGCCGAGTCGAGCAGCCGCCGGCGCCCGCGCCAGGCCGCATAGGCGCCCACGACCACGGCGTAGAGGATCAGGCCGAAGGCGGCGACGAGGGCGGCGCGGCCCAGCTCAGGCATCTACGACTCCGGCGCGTACTTCGACGGGCACTTCGTGACGAGCGAGTCCGGCGTCGCCACGAACGTCCCGTCCACGAGCTTGCCCTTCACGTAGACCTCGCGGCCCACCTTGAAGAGGTCGGGCACCGAGCCCGTGTAGACGACGGGCACGGTCGCCTCGCCCTCGATGTCGCGGAGCGTGAACTCGAGCCTGGACTCGTCTTCGTCCTCGTCCACCGGGCCGACGACGATGCCGGCCAGCCCGACCTCGCCGGTCTTCCCGGCCAGCTGGCTCGGCTGGAGGGACGGCGTCCCGCCCGCGAGGCTCGTCCAGATGAGGAAGATCGCCAGCACCGCCGCGATCGAGAGGGCGACGACGAGGCGCACCGGATTGCGCCGCTTTGCCACGCTTCGAGTTTACCGGGGGCTTCGCGCGCTACTCGGGGGTAGCCGCGTCGGCGTGCTTGCGCTCGGGGATGCGGTACCCGTGGTCGCGGCAGAGGCTCCCGGGCGCATCCTCGGTGAGCGCGTCGCAGTAGCCCTTGCCGTAGGCCGCACGCAGGAACGCAGCAACGACGTCGAGGTTCCACTCGGAGATACCGCACGCCTCGCCCCAGAGGTCGGCGAGCCGCAGGTCGATGTCCAGCTCGAGCAGCTCGATGCGCGAAGGTCGCTTAGCCATTGGCTGAAGGTAGCCGGGGGATCGGACGGAGCTCAGTGGCAGATACGCTCTCGCGGCATGGCGGAGACCCGCATCGGCCCTGCCCGGGTCCCCTCCCGGGACACTCCTGAGGAGGCCGTGTCGCTGCTGCTCGAGCGCGGCTACACGGCCTGCGAGATCGACTTCGAGGGCAAATTCTGGATGGACTACCCGTGGGCCGAGCGGTTCGGCGCGCTCGCGCGCGAGAACGACATCGCGCTCTCCGTGCACGCCCCGATCGCCGGCTTCATGGGCCATCTCGAGCGGGACAAGAAGTACAACATGGCCACGGGCATGCTCGACCACTCCGCGGGCGTCGCGGTCGCGTGCGGCGCAGAGGTCGTGGTCTTTCACCCGGGCTTTCTGCTGGGGCGGGAACGTGAGGCCGCTCTGGAGTCCGTCGCCGACCAGCTCGGCTCGCTGCGCGAGCGCCTGGAGGGCAAGGGTCGCGCCGTCCCCTTCGGCGTCGAGGTCATGGGCCGCGTCCGCGACCTCGGCAGCCTCGACGACGTCCTCTGGATCGCCGAGCACGTCGACTGGGTCCGCCCGGTGATCGACTTCGCGCACCTGCACGCGGTCTCGGACGGCGCCTTCGTCGAGACGGAGACGTTCGCCGACGTGCTCACACGGGCCGACGCCGGGCTGGAGAACGGCGCCCCGTTCCACATCCACTTCTCGGACATCGCGTTCGCGAACCGCAACGAGACGAAGCACCTCCCC
>Ga0190274_10002515_pt1 | contig 10815 bp, 7 predicted proteins | sample Popmic531T_FD_133002 | JGI IMG/M metagenome (GOLD analysis project Ga0190274, IMG submission 133002) | Populus adjacent soil microbial communities from riparian zone of Yellowstone River, Montana, USA - 531 T | ecosystem: Environmental > Terrestrial > Soil > Riparian zone | place: USA: Montana...
GGCAATCCGGTGACGGGTGGTCTGCCCCCGGGGACGGGTAGCGGCGGCGGTGGTTCGGGCGGCGGCGGCGCGGGCGGGGCGGGCGGCATGGACGACAGCACGACGCTTCCGCCGATCATCATCAGCCGTACCTGCAGCACGCTACCGCCCGACGTCGCCACCAAGATCACCGGCGGCGGACCGAAGGGCGCGATGGCGTTCCTCTATCCGTACGATCAGACCGTCTTTCCGGGGGGCATTCTCGCGCCGCTGCTGCAGTGGAAGCCGGCCGCGACGGGCAACATCGACGCCGTCTATGTCCACATCAAGTCGAAGTTCTTCGATTACCGCGAAGTCTTCTGCGCGATCCCCGCTCCGCAGCTCGAGCTTCCCAAAGATGCATGGGACGCCGCCGCCCAGCAGAGCCTGGGCGCCGGGGATCCTACCGTCGTCGAGCTGTCGACGATCAGCGCAGGCGTCGTCGCCGGTCCCATTTCCGAGACCTGGATCTTCGCCCGCGGTCAGATGAAAAACGCCGTCTACTACAACACGTACAGCTCGGCGCGCACCTTTCCGCCGAACGGCGCCGTGATGCGAATTTTGCCGCTCGCGCGTGAGCCGGAAGTGGTGAAGACGGCCGCTGGAACCGTTCCACTAGGCCCTTGCTACTCGTGCCATTCGCTCTCTGCCAACGGCCAGATGCTCGTAGCGCAGCGCCATCAGTATCCAGGGGGCCCGTACACGAGCAACTCGTTCGACGTGACGGCCAACCCCAACGCCGATCCCCCGCCGCTCGCCACGGCTTCCGTGGGCGACGAGGATTGGGGCTTCAGCGCGGTGTACCCCGATGGATCGAAGCTGCTCACGGCGGCGCAACCGGCGCCCGCGGGGCTGTTTCCGGCGCTATTTCCCGTCGCCGACTTCAATAACCCGGGGATGCTCGGCCCGCGGCAAGCCAAGATGTTCGACACGCGCACCGGGGCCGCCATCCCCACGACCGGTCTCGTCGTCAACGCCAAGATGCCGGCGTTTTCGCCCGACGGAAAGAAGGTCGTCTTCAACGATCACGACAACGGCCAGGGGCACTCCCTCTCGGTGATGGACTTCGACTCCGCCGCCAACACGTTCTCGAACCGGGTCGAGATCTACAAGGACGCGACGCTTTTTCCGGGTTGGCCCTTCTTCACGCCCGACGGGCTGGAAGTCGTCTTCTCGCTCGGCAGCGGGAACGACTACGCAACCATCCAAGATCCGCCCGCCGGGCTCATCGTGAACCGCAGCAACCTCTTCATCGTCGATCTCAAATTTCTCACCAAGCGCCCGCTCGATCTCGCCAACGGTCGCGGACTTCCCACCCGCGATCAGGACCTCAACTACTACAGCACGGTCAGCCCCGTCGCGGCCGGCGGCTATTTTTGGGTATTTTTTACGAGCCGTCGCACGTACGGCAACGTGATGACGCAGGCCGAAACCGACGCCGTCACCAAGAAGCTCTGGGTGGCCGCCGTCGACATCGAAAGCCAGCGGGGGGAGTTTCCGAGCCCGCCCCTGGGCGACCCCAGTCATCCTGCCTTCTACCTTCCGGGTCAGGAACTGACCGCGGGCAACATCCGCGCGTTCGCCACGCTGACCCCCTGCAAATCCGACGGCACGACGTGCACGAGCGGGCTCGATTGCTGCGGCGGCTTTTGCGTGGCTGGGAAATGTAAACCGTCGACCCCCGAATGCTCGAAGGTCGAAGACAAGTGTACGACCAACGAGGATTGCTGCGCGTTCAACCCCCCTCTTCGCTGCATTGGCGGGCGCTGCACACCTCCGCCCATCATCAAGTGACGCGCTCCTCGTAGCGCGCGTCAAAAGAGATCGACAGCCAACCCCAGCGCGACCTTGGGCCGGAGCGCCGATGCGTGCACGATGACGGTCGTCGCACCCACCAGGTAGGCGGGCGGGTTGAACATCCAGTCGCCCCCCGCGTGCGCGAGCAGCCGTAATCGCGGGAGAAAGGACCAGGAGATCCCGGCTCGGGCGCCTACGCCGAAGTTCCACCTCGCTTCGGGCGGCGTCTCCGACAGATCCCCTTCGACGCTTTCCGTCCTGCGCTCGATGTAGTCGGCGATGAGGTCGACCTGGATGCTCGGCGCCAGCCGCGCCGGCCATTCGTACCCCACCGTGATGGCGCCGGGGTGTCGTCGGAGAACGATGCTGGCCGGCGTCGTCTCCGTCAGAATCTCAGGAAAGACGGTGTACGAGATGCCTGCATGAAGCTCGCCGAATTGCCATCTCAGGCCGAGAGCGAGTCCCGATTGCCAACCGGTCTCCTGCGCGAACGTCGTCCCCAGGTATTCGGCGGTTCCGACGAGCCCCCGATGTGGCAAGCGCAGCCCCGAAGACCCCCCGGCGGCGTTCGCCGCGGCCGCCTCGCTCGGGGGCTTGACGATGCCGACATGGCCGCCGTCGAGGATGGCTTCGACCATGGAGCGTACGACGATGGCAGCTTCTTCGAGCGCAACGCGTTTGCCCTGCGGTTTGAGCCGGATGCGGCGCACGAGGGTCGTATCGATGGCCGGCTCGGTGAAAGAGACGACCCACTCGTTGGTGGAAGCTGGCTCGATGGTCAGCGTTCCCAAAAAGCGCCCCGATCCGTCGTTCGCCGTTGGCGAGGTAGCGCCGGTTCCTCCGGTGTCTGTAACGAGTTTCACCGGCAACCCGGTGAGGTGGGCGCGCACCGCTTCGACCATCGCCTCGCTGTCGCGTGACTTGGGATCGACGGCAAAAACGACAATGCCCGGCGACGCCTCCGTCAGCGGTTCGGCGGCCCTGAGCGGTGACGCCATCGAGGTCGTCGATGCGAAGAACACCGCCGCGGCGAGGAGAGCACGGCAGCCACGCACAGGCCGTCCGTACCAGACGACTCTTCCGTCCACAAGCTCGCCCATTCAGTGAGCCCAAAGATCGATGCGGGCCGCGGGGCAACCGCCAGAAGCCGTGCGCTTACGCGCTCGCCCACGAGCACCCACTTCGGACACGCATTCAGGATTGGTGCGACGAAGTCGTTCGATGAGATCTCTCTGGCGACAATCGTTATCGAGATTGCGGATCGTACCGCCGAGAGCGCACGAAAGTGAAGAAACCTTCGAGAAAACGAAGTGATTGCGCGCCGCCATGATCACTTCTCGAGCGCTTGCGATACGAGAGAAATTACCAGTCACGATTCGGGTGATTGCCGAAGCTTGTCGTCGCAATCAATGAAAATGCGCGCTATCCTAGAGCCGGGCGGGGGCTTCAACCCACCCGTGTGGGGTCTGTGTGATTGCGCTTCGTGGTTGACCAACGTGGACCGATAATTTCGGTTTTCGCTAGAGTACGCGCTTTTATTGCCGTTATCACTCCCTGCGAATCGAATCGCGGGTGTGAGGTAGGCCGAAGAGACAGACTAAAGGGCCGATGCACCAAAGCTGGGGAGTGTTGTCGTGAAAGATCCAATCGCAGGCCAAACGCTCGGGCGCTACGAGTTGTTGGTTCCCATCGCCAAGGGGGGAATGGCCCAAGTATGGGCGGCCCGTCTTCGTGGATCGCGAGGGTTTCAAAAGATCTTCGCCATCAAGACCATCCTCGCGGGCACCATCGACGATTCACGCATGGAGCGGATGTTCCTCCAGGAGGCAACGCTCGCTTCGCAGATTCATCACCCCAACGTCGTCACCACCATCGAGCTCGGCGAGGACGAGGGCATCCTCTACCTGGTGATGGAATGGGTGGACGGTGAATCGCTCAAGTTCATCATGTCGCGCGCGGCGCAGCGCGGAAATCTGCCGCTCCCGATCGCCGTCAATCTGATCGGACAAGCGTGCAAGGGGCTGCATGCGGCGCACGACCTTCGCGACGAATCGGGCTCACCCATCGGGGTCGTGCACCGCGACGTGTCGGCGCAAAACGTTCTCGTCACGTATTCGGGCAACGCCAAGCTGGTCGACTTCGGTATCGCCAAAGCAACGGCGAGCTCCGCCGGAGTGACGCAAGCCGGTGAGATCAAAGGCAAGTTCGCTTACATGGCGCCCGAGCAGGTTACCGGCGACGTCGTCGACCGCCGCACCGACATCTTCGGCATGGGCGTCATCCTCTACTTGCTGACGACCGGCCGTCACCCCTTCAAGGGCGTGCACACCGCCGAGACGTTGCAGAACATTTGCTCCAAGCGTCCCCCGCGTGCCCCGACGTCGATCATCCCTGGCTATCCACCCGAGCTCGAAGCCGTCGTGCTGACGTCGCTCGCCAAAGACCCGAACGATCGGTGGGCGACCGCCAACGACATGCTGTCGGCGCTCGAGCGAGCGATGCCGCAGTCACTCGACGGAAGCTTCGAAGTGCAAGTCGCCGACTACATGAACGAGCTGCTCGGCGACCGCGTGAGGGAGCGCCGCATGCAGCTGCGCGTCGCCCAGGAACAGGCCGACCGGGCGCGGCCCGACGGGCTGAGCAGTCCGGGAAGCTATGGCTCGCTGCGCGCGCTGACCGTGGGCGCGGATGGCGGGACTGGGACGCACTCCTCGTCGGCTGCGAAACTGCTGATCGATCCGCGGCTGGTGGCATCGCTCCCCGGCTTCGAATCACCGCCAAGCCGCTGGAAACGCCCCGCGAGTCTGGTCGGCGCAGCGGTCGGAGCGGTGTCGCTCTTTGCGCTCGGGCAGTTCGTTCATTGGGGGCCTCCGGGCGCCATTGGTAGCGCCGCTGCCCCGGGGCCTGCTCCCGCCGTCACTGTCGCTCCGGCGGCCGACCCGGTGCCCGCACCCGCCGCGACCCCTTCGACACCTGCGCCGCAGGAAACTGCCGAAGAACGCAAAGACAGCGCTCCGCCACGCCGGAACGTCGCCGTCCCCCCCAAGGCGCGCGTGGCCGCCCCCGCGAAGCCGGGCGGTCCAGGCGCTAACCCCAGCAGCGCACCCGTCGCGCCGGGGCCGGAGAAAGCTGCACCTCAAAATCACGACGTCGCCGCTCCCAACGCTTGGGATCCCGGCAGTTTCGGTGGTCGGCGCTGAGCATCCCGCAGCGCCTGCGAGTGTAGTCGGTTTCGCAGTATGACAATCGTGATGTGAACGCTGAGCAAGCAATTCCTTATCGCTCGGTGTGGGGAGATCGAAAATGGGACGAAACGGTTGGTGGGCGCGACGACGTTTTGTGATGATGATGGCCTCGATGGGTGGAGCTCTGCTCATGAGCTGCGAGGAGGGAACCGGTGGCATCGTGGTCGAACCCGACGGTTCGGGCGGTGCCCAAGGGGACGGCGCGGCCGACCGTGAAGCGGGTGGAGGGGGCACCGGCGGAAGCGCGGGAGGTACCGACGCGACGTCGGACATGGTCGCCGATGCGACGGAAGACCGCGGAGACGGCAGCTTGCCGCCGATCTGCGTCTATTACACCCCTCCGCCGCCCATGTTTTCGGCGCTCCTCGACGACAGCGGGGCGGACGTCATCGACGGGACGAGCGGGTCCGACGCCACCGATGGGGGTTCGATCGACGCCGCGGTAGACACCAGCTCGGTCGACGCGAACGGCTCGGATAGCGGACCGGCCGATGTCACCGTGGCGGACGCGACGAGCGGAGACATCTCGAGCGGCGGCGACGTGGTCGCCGAGGCCGGCGGCGGGGACGTCGCGGGGGACCGTTCGGGCGGGCGCGACGGAGCGGGCGGCGACGGCGCTATCCCGCCGAGCATCACCGTCATCAACAGCCCGTTCCTCGGCCCCTACCTGGCCGATTCGGCCGGCCGCACGCTTTACACGTTCGGCAACGACAAGCCGGGCGACTGCATGTATTCGCCGGTCGTCGATTGCGAGGCCGACTGCCTCATCGCCTGGCCACCCTTCGATGCGGGCAAACGCACGCTGGCGCCGTCGCTCGACCCGGCCGTTTTCGGGTCGACGGCACTCGCGGCCGGCGGGCAGATCACGACCTACTACGGTTGGCCCATCTATTACTACCGCTCCGATACGACGGGCAACGTCATCAACGGGCAGGGCAAGAGCAAGACGTGGCACGTGGCCACCGTCACCCCGCACAACATGATGATCATGCGCGACAACAACAATCCGCGTTACATCGCCGACGGCACCGGTCACACGCTCTACGCGTTCGATCAGGACACCGCGGGGACCGCCATTTCCGATCCGGTGAGCGCCTGCAAAGGGGACTGCCTCACGCAGTACCCCCCCTTCCAGCAAAACAAGATCAGCGCCGTCTCGTCGCTCGACCCGAACGACCTTACTCTTTTCGTGCGCCCCGATACGGGACGCCAACAAGTTGCCTACAAGGGCGTGCCTCTCTATTTGTCGGCAGCGGACAAGCGGTCCGGCGATCAACTGGGCGTCAGCATGGGATGGACGGTGTCGGTAGCACCATGACAGAAGAACTCTTTCACATTGCCCTTCGGTGGCGCGGGATGAGCGCGATCGCCAGCTTGGCGACGGTCGGTATTCTTTTGCTCGCCTCCGACGCGCGCGGGCAAACCGGCGCCACCGAGAAGGCCACGGCCGAGGCACTGTTTCAGCAGGGCACCGAGCTGATGGGCGAGAAGCAATACGCCGCCGCCTGCGAGAAATTCGCGGGCAGCCAACAGCTCGACCCGGCGCTCGGTACGATGCTTCGCCTGGCCGATTGCCACGACCGCATCGGCAAGAGCGCCAGCGCGTGGGCCATGTTCAAAGAGGCCTCCTCGATAGCGCATACACGCAACGAGCCCGAGCGTTGGCGCGTGGCCGATGAGCGTGGTGCCGAGCTCGAGAAAAGGCTCTCCAAGTTGGAGATCAAGCTCGAGTCGAAGAACGTACCGCAAGGGTTCGAGATCAAGCTCAACGGCGTGAGCATCCCGCGCGCCACCTGGGATGCCGCGATTCCCGTCGATCCCGGCAAACAGAAATTGGAAGCATCGGCGCCCGGGAGAGTCACCTGGATGGGCTCGGTCGACGTGCCCGATGGGCCGGCGACGCGCAGCATCGAAGTGCCGACGACGCTCGCTGCCAAACCCGCCGACCCGAACGGGGCGGCGGCGTTGTCCGCCGGGGCCGCGTCGGGGCGCGACAGCGCGAGCTCACCGGGCAGCACGCAAAGGACGATCGGCTACGTGACCAGCGCTGTCGGCATCGTCGGTATCGGCATCGGCGGGTTTTTCGGCTATCGCGCCTATTCGCTCAACCAGGATTCGCTCGTACAATGCCGCGCCGACGACCCCAACGCATGCACGGCCGAGGGCAAATCGCTGCGCGACGACGCGCAAAGCGCGGCTATGGGGTCGACCATTGCGCTCGTAGCCGGTGGTGCACTCACCGTCGGCGGCCTCGTGCTCGTGCTGACCGCGCCGAAATCCGACGCACGCCATGCCGGCACCGATCTCAAAGTTTCCACCGGGTTCGTTGGGCGCGGACCCGGCGTTTCGCTGGAAGGTACCTGGTGATGAAGCAACGAAGTAAGAACCGGAGCGGCGTCGTCGGCACGACCGCTTTCATGCTGACGGCCGCTGCATGCACGCAAGTGCTCGGGATCGACGAAGCGCGCGTCGACCCCAGTTTGACGACCGGCGCAACCATCGGCGGCGCTGGTGGTACGGGCGGTTCCACGGGGTCGGGAGGGACAGCCGGCACCGGCGGCGCCGCGGGAACGATGACCACTGTCGACTCGGGCGGCGCGATCGACGCCGGCATCGACGGCGGGCCCTCAGCGACCTGCAGGCAATATTGCAGCGACGTCATGGAGTACTGCAAAGACAACCAGAAGCAGTACGTCGACACGGAGCAATGCGTCAAGGTCTGCGCCCTCTTCCCCGAGGGCCTAATCACCGATGCCGACGGGAACACGGCTTCTTGCCGTCTCAAGTACGCGGGCAAAGCGCGCTACGCGGCTGGCAGCGAGCGCGAAGCTTATTGTCAAAAAGCCGGACCGGGCAGCGACGGGACCTGCGGCCAAATCTGCGACGGATTTTGCACCATCATGATGCCGACCTGCACCGTCAAGTTCGCGCCGTATTACTATCCGACCATGAACGACTGCCAGACGTCGTGTCGTTCGCTGAACAACGTACCGCCGTATACGGTTGCGGACGGTACCCTGCCCGACCGCAACGACGCGCAGTGCCGCCTCTTCCACGCTAACTCCTCGGTCATGGACCCCGACGAGCATTGCGAGCACTCCATGGGCGTCACCATGTGCGAGGGGCTCGACAGCGGTCACGGCCACTAGACGGTTAGCGCGCGCCGAGGATGGCGTTCACCTGATGACGACGGGTGCGGCTCACCCCTAGCTCGACGCCGCCGCGCAAGATGACCCGGTGTTCACCACTGCCGAGCGTGCGAAGCTCGACGATGCGCTCGACATTGACGATCGTCGAACGGTGGATGCGCACGAAAGAACTCGGCAAGAGGGCTTCGAGATCGCGCATCGACTCTCGGTAAAGAACGCTCTTCGCTCCGGCGTGGAGCAGCACGTAGTAATCCTCGGCCTCGATGTAGTCGATGTCCTTGACGTCGATGATGGTCACCGACCCCGCCGCGCGGACGACGAGCCTTTCCAGCGGTTCGCGAACGGGGTCCACCTTCGCGGCGTCGTCGTGGAGATCGCGGCCGAGCAGGGCGCCGAGCTTGTGCACGACTTCTTTCATGCGCGCCCGGACAATGGCCTCTTTGGCGCGCCCGAGTGCACGCAAAAATCGCTCATCCTCGAAGGGTTTCAACAAATAGTCGCAAGCGCTGGCGTCGAAAGCGCGCAAGGCGTGCTCGTTGTAGGCGGTGACGAAGATGATTGCCGCGCGGCGGGGCTCGCCGAGCGCGTCGAGCACTTCGAAACCTCCGAATCCGGGCATGCTGACGTCGAGAAACACGATGTCCGGATCCTCGCCGCGAATGCGGCTCACCGCTTGCTCGCCATCGGAGCATTCGCCGATGCTCGTAATCTCCGGATCCTTGACGAGGAGGCAGCGCAGCGTGGCGCGTGCGAGCGGCTCGTCATCGACGATAAGAGCGCGAAAAACGTCGGTCATCGCTCGATCTCCGTGGGCGAGGTATGAAAGGGAATTCGCACCGAGGCCACGGCTCCGCCGCTCGCCGCCAATTCGAGCTCGAGCTTGTGCTCGCGACCGTAAAGCTGCTCGAGTCGCGCGCGGGTGGTGGAAAGACCGATGCCGCTGCCCATATGTTCGTCGCGTGGTCCGTTGCCGCTGTCTTGCACGTCGAGGCAAAGCGCGTCGCCGTCGCGGTAGACGCGCACCACCACCTGCCCACTGCCGGTGTTCGACTCCACGCCGTGCCGCACCGCGTTTTCGACGAGCGGCTGCAAAAGCAGGCTCGGGACGTGGGCGTCCGCCGTCTCGGGTGCAATCTGCAGCTCGACTTGCAGGCGGTCACCGAAACGCGCCTGTTCGATGTCGAGATAGCGGAACGTGAGCTCGAGCTCGCGGGAGAGCGGGACTTCTTGCGCGTCGTCTTCGCGGAGCGTGTGGCGGAGGAGCTCGCCGAGACCGGCGATCATGCGCACCGCCGCCGGCCCTTGCTCGGTGCGAACGAGCCCGCCGATGGTGTGAAGAGCATTGTAGAGAAAGTGGGGGCGCAGGCGCATTTCGAGCGCGCGCAGCTTGGTGACCGCCAGCTCCGTCTCCAGCTTGGAAACGCGCAAACGCCGATCGTTGTAGAGCCGGTAAAATCGAATGGCGAGACCGGCCGCCAGCGTCGCGAAATAGCTGTAGACGTTGATGAACGACTCGCCCCAGAACCACCTTGCGAAGGGCCAATCGGGACGCGCCGCCAAGAGCGGACAAACCAGACTGTCGACCACCGAGTCGAGCGCGGCGACCGCGATGCTGAACACGATGTGCAGCGCCAAGCGGCGCCCCCAGTGGGTGCGCTGAATGGGATAGCGCTCGGCGAGAAAGAAAATCAGCGGCGTAAAGAGCGTCCAAACCCAGGCGCTCTCTAGGTTGAGCAGGACTTCGCTGAGATTCAGGGTACGGCCGTACATGCGGCTCTCGACGAATCGTTTGCCGATATCGAACGCCGCGATCAGCGTCCACGCCGCGAATATGAGCAAGAGCTGGCGGCGGGAGTTCCGATTGAGCTCCGGCGGTAGTGCGTTGGGCAGGGCAGCTCTGGGCGGCCCTTTGGTGGCGGTCATTCGTCGATGAATGTACTCGGCCCCCGGTCGCGAAGCACGTGCTTCAAGACTTTGCCCGTTGCGTTACGGGGAAGCGGCTCGGCGCGCACTTCCCATAGCGACGGCACTTTGAAATAAGCGAGACCTTCCGCGGCCCAAGCGGCAAGCGCTTCCACGTCGACATCCGATCCCATTTTTGGGACGACGATGGCTTTGACCTCTTGGCCGAGCTCGGCGTGGAGGACGCCGATGACGGCCGCCTCGGCGACCGAAGGGTGCTGCTCGAGCCGCTGCTCGATTTCAGCGGGGTACACGTTTTCGCCCCCCCGCAGAATGAGATCGTGCCGGCGCGACGCGAGGTAAAGACGCCCATCGACCATCTTGCCGACGTCGCCCGTGCGCAGCCATCGGCCGGGCAAGATGACTTCCGCGGTGGCCGCGGGATTTCGCCAATACTCGAGCATCACGAGCGGCCCACGCAGGTGAATCTCTCCCTCTATCCCATCGGGAAGCGACTCACCGGCGCGGTCCCGGATCTCGATGGCGATGGTCGGCATGGGTCGCCCGACCGAATCGGGAAAGCGCAGCAACTCTTCTCCGGCATTGATGGTCGCCAGCGACGTGCCTTCGGTGAGCCCGTAGCCGACCCCCATCGTTCTGGCGGCGCTCATGAAGACCTGCCGCGCCCTTGTTTGCAACGAAAC
>Ga0190274_10002516_pt1 | contig 10812 bp, 5 predicted proteins | sample Popmic531T_FD_133002 | JGI IMG/M metagenome (GOLD analysis project Ga0190274, IMG submission 133002) | Populus adjacent soil microbial communities from riparian zone of Yellowstone River, Montana, USA - 531 T | ecosystem: Environmental > Terrestrial > Soil > Riparian zone | place: USA: Montana...
AATGTAGAGGTCGCCGTCTACAGGCGCCAGCGTCGCGACGACCGCCTCGCCGATGTCATTCTCTCCAACGACTTCGAATGTTGGCGCGGCCGCTACGACCGTGGTCTTTCCCGCGTCGCCTGTAAAGTAGACCCGGCCGGCCATGGCGACCGGCGACGAGCTGTACTGCCCGTCCAGTCGCGCGCGCCAGAGCAGGGCGCCCGTCTTCGCGTCGATGCAGGTGGCGACTCCGGTAGCGGACACGGCGTAAATACGCCCCTCGTACAACACCGGCGTGGTCAGCGCGCTACCGCCGCCCTTGCTCGTCCAGACGACCGGATCGGCGCCGTCGACGAGTTTCGCGGCGCTCAGCGCGATCATCCCGTTCTCGAGCGGGAGGAACATCAGGTCGCCATTGCCCACGACGCTGGTGACCATCGATCCCATTCGGTGCTTCGCACCGTGCGCGTACTTCCAGAGAACCTGCCCTGTCTCTAGGTCGTGTCCGGCGAGCTCGTCCATGCCCCAGACGACGACCGTGGGACGCCCGCGGACCGTCGTCAGCAGCGGCGTCCGGCTATCGCCGAATTCAGGGTGGACGTCGGCGCGGGCGGTCCGCCACTTCTCTCGACCGGTGACCGCGTCGAACGCCGCAAGGTACGGTCCGGCCGGCGTAAAACTGGAGACGAGGACGGCTTCGGGCGCCAGCAACGGTGACGCGCCAACACCGTATATCGACTGGAACGGCACCTCGCGGTTCGTCCAGAGCAGCGCGCCTTTGGAACTGACGGCCATCAGCCCGGGAGTACCGAAGTACGCGATCACGCGATCGCGGTCGGCGACAGCAGTCGGCGTCGCCAGTGAGTTCGCGCGGTGCACGGCAGTCCGGCCGGCCGTCAACCCGCCGCGGACCCAGAGCACGTCGCCGGTCTCGCGGTCGACGGCGGCGACCGCATGAATCCAGCCGCTGCGCGGCACGAGCACGGTCGTCGTGAGGAATCCAACCGCGGCCGCCGCGAGGATCGCGGCGCGCCACGCCGGCAGTGCGCGCGGGCGCGTGCCCAGGACCGCGCGCGCCGCGATGCCGGTCAGCACCGCGGCGATGGCGAGCCAGGCTTCCGGCCGGCCGCTGACCCGCTGAAGGAACAGGGCGGCTGCCACGATCACAGCACCGGCCGCGTACGGGGCCCGGGACGCACCCGGTCTGCGACCAGCGAAAAGGCCACGGGCCAGGAGCACACTGCCCACCGCCGATGCCATGGCCGTGACCGCGAGCGCCGCCGCGATTGGGCGGGTTTGGTGAAGGCCGCCCGGAATGGCGGCGATCAGGAGGACCCCCACCGCCGCGACGACCAGCGCCAGGATGCGCCGCGAACGCGAGGAGCGCGGCAGGCCGTACGCGCTGACGATGACGCCCGCGAGGGCGGCAAACGCGGCACCAATCCACGCGCGAGCCGCGGAGCGCGCGAATTGGAACAGCCGTTCATCCGCGAGCGCGAGCGCGACAAACGCCGTCAGCGCCGCGGCGGCCGCCGCCTCGTGCCACCACGCGGCCGGGCGCGGAAGCAGGAAGAATGCCGCGAGCGTCAGCAGGCACAGTGCAAGCCGCAGTCGTCTGGCGTAGCCGAGCATTCGCCCCGCCTGCTCCGACTCGTACGCGGTTGTGACGAAGACCCGGCCGCCCGAGATGACCGGCGAGGAATGACCGGCGCCCTGAATGCGCGTCTTCCAGCGGATGTGATCGGTCGGCGACCAGCGCAGCGGCGCCCGCTCCGCGGTCCCGACACCCTGCCTCTGCTGGCCGCGGAATCCCGGCCAATCCTCGCCGGCCCGAATCTCGGCTGCGCCGACGGCAATCAGCAGCACCAGGATCGTCCCCGCTCGCGCGAGTGAAAATCTGCTAGTTGGCGAGATCGGGCGCCGCGGCATGGCAACCTCCCAGATCACGCAGCGGCATGCGCCGCGCTCCTCGCGCTACAAGGTGCAGTTCCGCTGCGCTTCCCTCCGCGAAGACGCTGCGGCGAGGCGAGCAGGCGGCAGTCGCGCCGATTGCCGGCCAGACATCACTGGCCGTCAACTTGTCCATGCATGTTGTTTTCAGCGGGCAGTTCGCGAGGTAGCAGGCGATGCAGTCGAGTCCGGCGTGCAGGACGCGATTGGTCCCGTAGCAATCGAGCTCCCACGGCGACGTCGGCCCGACGACGCAGACTGCGGGCGTGCCGACGGCGCACGCGACGTGATATCCCAGGCTGTCGGACGTCAACACCCAATCGGAGGACGCAATCAGCGCGGCGAAGCCGTCAATCGAGTTGTCGGTTCCGCCATCGATGAAGCCGGCGTCGGACTCGAGCAGGGCGGCGTTGAACTCCTTCTCACGGGGTCCACCGACGAGCGCGATCGCGATGTCCGGCCAGCGGTCGTGGACGAGCCGGGCCAGCTCGACGTAGTGCTGGCGCTTCCAGCGCTTTTCCTGCCAGCGCTCCCCTGCCCCGGTGTTGAAGCACACCCGCGCGGCGGCGCGCGGGGCGCTCCCATCGAACAGCCGCTCTGCCGCCGCGAGCGCCGCGGCGGACGGGCGGAACCAGGGCCGCGCGATGGGCGGCGGCAGCTCGCAGATGTCGTAGAGCCATTCGCCGTAGGTCCGGCGGTTCTGCCGCTTGAGGTGGTCGTTGACGCCCATCCGCCACCACGTCTCTGCGGCCGTGTTCAACGGGATCACGCCGCCCCGACGGTCGGCGATGAAGCCGCGCTTCTCGTGCGCCTGCGCGCACAACATGATCGACGCCGACAGCGCGTCCGCGTCCGGACCGAGCGCCAGGTCGAACACTTCCGCCTGCACGAATTCGAGGTAGTTCGATCCGACAACGAGGACGCGGTCGATGTGTGGGTTGCCGGCGAGCAGCGGCACGGCCTCCGCCCGCGTGATCCAGGTGACATGGCTGCGGGGATGCTGGCGTTTCAGCGGCTCCAGACACGTGGTCGTCCGCAGGACATCGCCCATCGCGTCGAGCTTTACGATCAGCAACCGCTCCTCGGCTGGTGCGTACTGGGCGCAGGCATCGCAGGAGGCACCGGTGCGTTTGTGGAACGAACACGGCGCGCTCGTGCGGTAATGGCGGCAGTCGGTGTGAATTCTCATGATTCGACCCGATCGGCGACGCGAAACGGCCGCAGGCCGCGCGCGGCCCCGGCGCGGCCCTCCAGTCCGATTCGAGAGGCCAGCATTTGGCGCGCGGCTTCGCCAATCCGGTCCCAGTCGAAGCGGGCCGCGACGTGCTGTCGACCGCAGGTTCCGAGCCGCGCCGCCAGCCGGGCGTCCTGCAGCACGTCGACGACTCGTGCGGCAAACGCCGCCGGATCGTCGGCGAACAGTACCGAGGCGCCGTGCGCGAGTTCCAGACCTTCAGCGCCAATCGAGGTGCTGACCACCGGCCGCTCCATCGCGAGCGCTTCGAGGATCTTCACGCGCGTGCCTCCGCCAATCATCAGCGGCGCGATGAACACGGCCGCGCGCTCGAGGTATGGGCGGATGTCGGGCACGAGGCCGGTGACCTCCACCTCAGGCCTCGCGAGCGCCGTCATCCAGCGGGGCGGGGCGGCGCCCGCCACGACAAGCCTGGCGTCGGGCCGGTTCTTGAGGATGACCGGGAAGACTTCGTTCAGGAACCAACGGACCGCCTGCTGATTCGGGTAGTAGCTCATGAGCCCTGTAAACAGGATGGTGCCCGGCTGGGGCGCAGTGGTGGCGGCCACGAACTCTGTCAGGTCGATCCCGTTCGGCAGCACGGCGACGCGCCGAAGCGCCAGTTCGCCCTCGAACATCTGACGGTCGCGCGCGGAAGTGGCGAGGAGCAGGTCCACCCGCTCCCCGCAGCGACGCTCTTCGCGTCGCGTCGACGGCCATTGCGATCGCGCGTACTGGCGGACGAGGAGACGATCCGCATGCACGGCGGTCCGCCGGAGCACGTCGAACTCGACGTTGTGCGTATCGGCGACGAGCGGCAGGTGGTCAGGCAGCGGCAGGGAGCGCAGCAACACCGAGGACAGCACGATCGCATCGAAGGCGTGGGCGGACACGACGCGTTGGCACGCCTCGCGCAGCCGCGGCTCGAGCGCCGGCCAAAAATCGCAGCGGCCGATCATCGTCCGCGCCAGCTGGCGAATGCGGCGCCGGCCGCGTCCGGTGGATCGCGGCACGAACGTGAAGCCGCTCACGCGATCGCCGAAGTGCCGCTTGAAGGCTTCCGCCTCGACGCCATCGCCGATGCAGAGGAAATGGACGTCATAGAAGCGCGCCAGCTGGTCGAGGACGTGATAGTGGCGGCGTGCGGGGCCGAGCCTCGAGGGAACCGGGGAGGCATACGCGATGTACAACACCCGGCTCGTTCGGCGGACAGTCGTGGGTGCCGATGCAGGCATGCGCGCCTCTCTGGCTGCTCCGGCCGGTCGGGGCCATCGCCTCCCGCGGGGGCGACGGACAGAACGACGACACGCCAGACAGCTTGCGCGGAAACTCTCGCGGGTGCGAGGGATCGAACGCGACCGCACGCAGTGCAAAGCACACACCACTCAACGGGCGCGCCGCTCCCGCCGGAGGCCGGAGACAGGGAGGAACGCGCCTGCCGTTTGTGGAGCCCTGATAAGCAGAAAAGGATAAAAGGGGCGGAGCTGGTTAGAGGGAGGTCTCTGGTGGCGTGAGTCGCCAGAGCAACGGCGTCGGTGACGATCTGCGGATGAAAAAGTTAGAGGCGCCGGCCGTCACACAGACCGAAGCACCTGCAAGAGTGCCGGAATGTGTCGCGCCCGGATGAACACCTTCATCGAAGGGATCGCTTCGCCCGAGGATTGCACGTAGGCCTCTCGATATTGCGAGAACCGATTGGTGCCGCTTTCCGAATTTTCCAGCATGTTCCGTTCGAGTTCGGCCACCTGCTGATCTTCGCGCATGCTGCGAATGCCCTTTGGCAACGGCATCGCCCCGGTGGGGACGATTTTCAGGCCGGCGATACCGCGCAGCGACTCGAGGAAGCTGAAGTATTCGGACAACATGTCGTCGTCGATCTTGGCGGCCAGCTTGTTGCGCTCAGGCTGCTTCCCGAGTTTCCGCCACTTCATGGCGGTCAAAGCCTTGAAGTTGGAATACGAGCTCCCGCAGGCTTGTGCCACAAGCGTGATGAGCTGCTTGGTCACCACCGCTCCCGTCGGGTGCAGCTCGATTTCCCCTTCGACACCGGTATACGTCCCGGCCACCGTAAAGAGGTGGCGAATGAAATCGAGCCGTTCGATCAACACGGCTTTGTCCAGGCTTCCGCCGAGCTCACCGGTGACGTGGAAATCCGCCCACGACCTCAGGCTGCTCACCTCGATCGTGCCATTGCAGATCCCGACGCCCCAGTGATGCCGGAACCCTCGCTGAATGGCGGCCTGGTAAACGTGGCGAAGCGGAAAATTACTCGCGTGGTCCAGCATCTCGATGATGTCGAACATCAGCACGCGGTCTTGCGTAATGGCCGTTCGGAACGGCTCCTCGACACGATTGAGCAACTCGCCCAGCGTGGAGGCGCTTCCATCTACCAGTCGCTGAAGCACGTTGCTCCCGGGAGCGCTTGCAAGCGATTTTGCCTGCCTCGGCGTGCCGGCGCCGGCGACGCCAGGCTTACGCGGTTCCGGCGGTTGAGAGGTGGCGACCCTGCTCGGAACGCTTGGCCGCAGTCGAGACGCCGGCCGACCAGGCGGCGCGGCCCTACGAGGCTGAGCGACGCGACCCGGCAGATTGGTGTGGACGGTCGCTCCTCCCTGACCCCGATAGACGGGGGCCACACGGTTCGGAAGACTCGGTTGCCGCGAATTCGGGTGTCGTTGGATTCCAGCAGTGCCGGCGCCGACACCGCGCTGGACCGGCGGTTGAAACCCGGCAGGCTTGCCCGGAACACTCGGCTGCGGTCGAAACACGGGGGGGCAAACCGGTGCTGAGCGTCCCGGCCCGGCTATCCGAGGCTGAGCGACGCTGCCCGGCACATTTGTGAGCCCCGTGACTCCTCGCGGGTCACGAGAGACAGGCGGCGCAATGGCGCGCTTCGTCAAGCCCTTACCTGGCAGCATTCAGAGAGTGTAAGCGACTGACGCCGCACGACCTGCACTGAACCGTCGCTCGAGCCCTACGCCGAGCTCGCCTGGAATGAGTGGCTCGGCAGCTTTCGAACGCGGCGACGGCGCCGCGCGAACCGCGGCTCGCACGACGCCGCCATGCGTGCAGAGATCGAGCGACCTCGCCCGGCTATCGCCGCACGCGAATGAGGTCGGCCTCTTTCGGTCCGTTCTTGTTGTCCTGTGTGACGATCATCAACCCCCTGGCCGGCGTGACCTCCGCCTCCACCCGGTTGATCGTCACCGGCACGTCGATGAACGCGTCCGGCGGCACGGCAACGAAGGCCCCGGTGCTGATCGCGCTGTCGAAGACGTTGAACGATGCGGCTTCTCCGAACGCGTCCTGATCGTCACTGAGGAGATCGAATCCGATCACCGAGTACGTGACACGCGCGTTCGTTGGCGTGACGCCGAGCGTCGATGCCAGGACCGGCAGCAGAACCGTGCTGCTGTTGGTCGCCGCGACGGCAAAGAAGTCGGCAGACAGCGCGCCGTTCGCGAGGTTCAGGACCGCCGCGATTTCCTGACCGGTGAAATCGCCGGTCGAGACGAGGCCGAGGTCGATGTTGAAGATCACGAAGTCCGCTGTTCCGTCGCCGTTGACGTCGACCGGGATATCGAACTCCTGCTGCTCGAGTGTCGACCAGGACTTGAACGTGTTGACCGCGAACACGAGCAGCTGCTCCCCGTCGACGAAGTCGAACGACTGGGCCCCCGCGGCGCGCAGATCGAAGCGTCCGAGCCTGTCGTTCGAACTTTCGAGGCCCCAGGCATAGAAATCTGCAGTCGCCGAGATCGCGCTGTTCGGGTTCTCGACGGTGGCGGTGCCCTGCGTCGCCCCTCGCTTGAGAGACAGGTGCGTGTTGACGTTCGACGAGACGCGCGGAACCAGGTAGTACGGCACGCGCAGGGAGATGCCGCGGTTGGACATCGACGACGGGGTGAATGCGACGAGCCCGGCCACGTCGTGGAAGGCATCGACATCGGCCGGTGGATTGGCCAGCGAACCGCCGACCGTCGCAGCCGGGACCTCCAGCTTCAGTTGCACGGTCGCCGTGCCGTTCCTCGGAACGTTGATCTGAGTCGGGCTGACCGTGACGATGTGCGGCGACCCCTGCTGCCGTTCAATGGCGACGTCGAAACTGGCCGCGGGACCGTCGTTCTTCACATGGATGATCCGGGTCCTGACGAAGTCGTGCGAGAACTCCTCGAAGCCGAAGTTGACGGTCGTCTCGTCCCTGTCTGCGAACGCGTACGCCATCGTGCCCACCGCTGCCGCCGCGCTGGCAAATCCCGAACCGGCGCGACGCGTTTCGTAGTCGGCCAGACCTGCCGGACTGCCGCTGTTGATGATCGCCGCCTTCACGGCCGCAGGCCTCCATTTCGGATGCGCCTGGATGACGAGCGCCGCCATCCCTGCGATGTGCGGACACGCCATCGACGTGCCGGAGAGCGTCAACGGCCCGTTCCCGGTGCCGGCGCCCGTCGACACAATCCCCTCGCCGGGTGCGGTGACGTCCGGCTTGAGCAGCGAGTCGGGCGTGCGCGGACCGCCGGACGTGAACGAGGCGAGGCCGGTCGGGATGGGCGTGCCTTCTGTCAGCGCTACCGACAACCCGTCGCGCTGGACGAGCGCAAAGCCATCCGACGTCGGAGTGGTGGCAAGGCCGCGAACGCCGAGGAACGGAATCGACACCGTGAACTGCTCGCCCGTGTCAGGGTTGGACGTGATCGGCCCTTCGAACGGCGGCAGCACAGTCGCGTTGTTGATCATCACGACGGCAGCCGCGCCTGCCTGCTGGCCGAAGATCGCGCGCGCGACGCGCGCGCACGTCCCGCGCTGCGTGACCACGAGCTTCCCAGTGACACCGGCGGCGACATATTCCGCTGGGTCGCACCCCAGGCTGACGGTGCCGTTTGGATTGCGAAGCACCTTGACTTCCAGTGAACCCGGCGTAAACGCCGCGCCGTTGGCGTTCAACGCCTGAATCGTCTTCGCCGCCGGACCAGCCGGAATCGCGGGCAGCGCGATGTTGACGGTCGTGTCGACGGCCTGCTTCGCGCTCGCGGCAACCGCGATGCCTCGGGTCGCCGCGGCCGGCGAGCCGAGAATGTAGCGAATGTCGCCGGCGTTGCCAGCCGCCGAGACCACCACCACGCCGGCCCTCACGGCGGCATCGGCCGCGAGAGCATCGGCTGAATCAGCGTCGACGAAATCCGCGCCGAGCGACATGTTGATCACGTCCATGTCGTTGTCGACGGCCCAGTCGATGGCTTCGGTGACTACGTCGGTCCCGTTGCTGCAGCTGAGCACGCGCACCGCATACAGGTCGGCCTTCGGGGCGACGCCGGGGCCGATCGAGAACGCGAAATTCGTGTAGGTGTTCTGATCGTACGGCCCGTTGAAGGCCGTGCCCTGCGTGGTGACACCGAATCCCGCCGCGCTGCCCGCGACGTGGGTTCCGTGGCCAACGTTGCCGCCGGGGACGCAATCGAGAGGGTTGGGATCCGGCATCGGCGTATTGAGCGCGGGATCGTCGCTGGCAGGGTTGTAGGTATCGCCGACGAGATCGATGCCGCCCTTTACCTTGGGCGCATTCGGACCGAAGAGCGCCGGGTCGGCGGGCTCCTTCTCGTGCATGTGAGCCACCTGATACGCCGCAGCGGTGCCGGGACCGCCGAAGTTGGCGTGCGTGTAGTCGATGCCGGAATCGAGGATCGCAACCCTCACGCCTTCGCCACGGACGCCCAGGACACCAGACCATGCCAGCGGCGCCTGCGTGCGCGGAACGCTCACCACGTTGTTGATCTTGTAGATGCCCACCGGTTTCACGTCGATCACGCCTGGAAGGTTGCGGAGGTCGCCGATCCGATTGCGCGGAATCGCGACCTTGACGCCGTTGAGCGCGCTCTGAAACGTGGTGACCACCCGGCCGCCGGCGGACTGGAGGCTGCTGATGACTCCCGCCTGCTCGGCCCGGCGCTGCGCCTTGAGCGCGTTCTTTTCCTGCCGCGTCAACCTGCGGCCCGAGGTCTCCTGCTGTTGCGCGATCGACTCGCCGGCGAGAATCGCCACGACCTTGACCACAGTGGTATCGAGCACACGGGGCAGCACGCCCGTCGTCAGCGGCGCACCGAGAGGCACGCGTGTGAATCGTGCCGCTGGAGGATCCTGCGCCGCCCGCACGCCGATGACGATCCAGCCGGCCGCGACGACACCCACAGAGACAGCAAGCACCCGCCGCGTCACGTTCTTCATCATGAGTGTCTCCTTTTCCATCTGGACCGCGCCGGTTCGGCGCCCGATCGGCAGTGTTCAACGCGCGCAGCGGTAGTTCGGGATCTGGCGGAGAGCCGGATTCGACGCGGGATCATGGGCGCCGGGATGCCGGTTGGGTGACGCATCGATGCCGCCGGGAACGCAGCGGGCAACAGCCTATGTCGAAGTGACCTTACGCTTCAATGGCCGGCCCGGAGGACATCCAACCCCATCTTCACCGAGCACTTCTCCCAGACGACGCCGAGTCAGCCGGTCGCCCGCGCACGCCGTTCGGATACCATCTGACCGCGTCTTCGCCGCCAATGTCGCGGTCGGCCTCCCGATCGCGTCAGCAGTCGCGACGGCTTGCCGGGAACCGGGAATGTGCTCGTTCACCGTCCGTCGCGCGCCAGCGCAGGAAGGATGTATCTGATGGCTCCCGAGGAGCTGCCAACGCAGCGGCTGGCCATTCATTCGCTCGAGGGCTCGAGAATCATCGTCACCGCGATGTTCAACCCCAAGGAAATCTCGATCGACAAGTCGGTGCCCTGGGCGAAGCAGGGATCGTCGAGGGGCGACAAACCGGCGCTCGCGTTCTGGTCCGCGGACGGAAGCGTGATGTCGTTCGATCTCATGTTCGACACCTTCGAGAGCGGGACGGACGTGCACGCCGCGTTCGTCGCCAACCTCATGAAGCTCGCCATGGTGCAGGACCCCGACGGCGCTGAAGACAGGAAGCGGCCTCCCAGGGTCGCCGTCAGGTGGGGACGCGCAAAGCTGCCGGATTTCGAGGGCGTGATCGAATCGATCTCGACGAAGTACACGATGTTCCTGCCCGACGGCACGCCGGTCCGTGCGACGTGTCGCCTCGCGATCCGCGAAGCAGGCAGGGTGGCGGTCGTCAAGCAGTGACACGCGCCTGAGACAACGCGCCAGCGGTCACCCACCAGCGACACACGGCGCAACGCCGCCCGACGACGACGATGAAAACGGTAAATTTACTAGGGAATGGTGGAGGCGCCGCCCGGATTTGAACCGGGGGTGGAGGTTTTGCAGACCTCTGCCTTACCTCTTGGCGACGGCGCCCCGTAAAAGAGAACGGCGGGTCTCACGACCCGCCTTCGTACCGTGGCGAGATGAAATTGTTGGAGCGGGAAACGGGATTCGAACCCGCGACTTCGACCTTGGCAAGGTCGCACTCTACCACTGAGCTATTCCCGCTCGAACCCCCAAAGTACCACACCGCTGGGGTGGGCTTCAAGCATTGGCGGCCCTGAAGGGCCGCCCTACGACCGACCACCGCTCGGCTAAAGCCTTCGCGCTACAGGCGCACGGCGCGCAGGACCTTGGCGGCTTCCTCCGGCGGCGTCGGGTTGATGTAGAACCCGGTCCCCCACTCGAAGCCGGCGACGCGCGTCAGCTTCGGC
>Ga0190274_10002517_pt1 | contig 10811 bp, 15 predicted proteins | sample Popmic531T_FD_133002 | JGI IMG/M metagenome (GOLD analysis project Ga0190274, IMG submission 133002) | Populus adjacent soil microbial communities from riparian zone of Yellowstone River, Montana, USA - 531 T | ecosystem: Environmental > Terrestrial > Soil > Riparian zone | place: USA: Montana...
CTTCTGGCTCAGTTTCTCCGTACCCGAGTCCCCGAGCTGGCTGGTCAAACACGGGCGCGTCGAAGAAGCGCGGCGTGCGTTGTCGCAGTCGGCGGATGCCGCGGAAGTCAACGAGATGCTCGCGGAACTCGCTAAGGTGAACAGCGAACCGCAGAAGCCGGCGCCGCTGTTCGCATTCGGTGCGCGCGTGGTGATGATCGGCCTCGCGTTGAGCCTGTTGCAGCAGCTCATGGGCCTCAACGCGATTTCCTATTACGGCCCGCAGATCCTGGAACGCATGGGGTTCCACATGGACGCCGCGTTCCTCGGCGTGCTGATCGCGCGTTCGCTCAACCTGCTCGCCACGATGATCATCGTGCTGGTGGTCGATCGCATCGGACGAAAGCCGCTGCTGATCTTCGGTGCGATGATCATGGGTGTTTCGATGCTGGCGATGGGCACGCTGTTCGGGAACGACAACACCGGCGCCTACGGCCTCATGGCCATGTGCTGCTACATGGTGGGGTTGGGGATGTCCTTCGGACCGATCGTGTGGATCCTGATGTCCGAGATCTTCCCCGCGCCGATACGCGGGCAGGCCATGTCGATCGTCATCGCGGCGCAATGGGGCGCGAACTTCCTCGTCTCGTTCACGTTCCCGATGATGTTCGGCGACAGCTACCTGAACTCATTCGCGCACGGCGGCTTCGCCTTCTGGATCTACGGCGCCTTCGGCTTGCTGGCGGCGTTCGTGGTGATGCGCTACGTCCCGGAGACCAAGGGCGTGGACGGCGATCAGGTTGCGGCGCTGTGGCGTCGCGACAGCTTCTTCAAGTTCTCTACCTAACGGGCTCGCTAAACCCAGCCCACCGTCCGCCGGAATTCCAGGTCCGCGGCATCGCGGGCGGCCTGGTCCGCGATTGAAAGCTGCGGCTGCGCGCGCGCCAGCGCGATCGTCTTGGCCATCGGCGGAAGCCCTGCCTGCGCGCGCATGGAGCTCACCCGGGCTTCGTTTTCGAGGGGGTATGGCTCGAGGCCATTCGCGCCCACGCGAAGCTGTGTGCCGTAACGCTGCGGCCGTCCCTCGTAGACCCGGATGCGATCGTCGATGATCGCGAACTGCCAGCGTGGCGCGTCAGAGGCTTCGGAGGCGTGTTCGAGCAGGTCGCGGCACTGGCGCATGAACGGCGGTTCGCTGATGGAATGCAGACCGATGCGCCATGCGGCCTTGGCGCCCTTGTCGCCCACCAGCGTGATGCCAGGCCAGCCGAACACCGCGATGATCTGGCGCAACCGGCTCGCGTTGGCGCGGTGCAGCTCTTCGAGGCGCGGGTGATATTTGTTGTCGTTGAGAGCGCCGGCAGCAGTCAGTTCGTTACGCAACGCCTGATCCTGCGCTTCCATGTCGAGAAGAGCCTTCTCGAGTGATTCATCCATGCCCTGCCAAACCCCCTGTGCGTACGGCGCCGCTAATATACAGGCCATTCGCCCGGCAGGCAGGAAAACCCGCGCGGCGTCGAACACCGCGCGGGTGCCAGCGCGCGCTTCCAACTACCGCTGCGGCGGTTCCGTGCGCTGGTCGAACTCGGCATTGTCCAGGTAGCCGTCGCCATTCTTGTCGGCAACGGAGAAGTTCTCGACTAACTTCGGGTCCACCGAGGCTTCGGGCATCGAGATGCGGCCGTCCTTGTTGGCGTCGAGCGTGGCGAACGAGCCGCTCTGCCCGGCGGGCGTCGCCGGTTGCGTTTTCGGACCTTCGGCGGCGACGCCGGCGAGCGGAACGAGGGCGATCACGGTGGCTGCGAGCAGTTTGTTCATGAGGGTCTCCTTGGCTGAACCTTGGCGCCCCCGACTCTACGCTCCAAACTAACTACGAGCAGGCGCTTGCACGTCGGCGATCGGTGACAAACCCCCGCAAGGCGGAATGCGCCGACGTCGAACCGCAGTGCTGTCCCACGGCGATGTCGGCGCATTCCGGGGGCGCGGCGCGCCGGCACCTCTCAAGGTGCGCGGATGGCCGCATTCTGGTACGTGCTCGTCGGGTTTCTGCTGGTGGGGATCGCGCTGATGGGCCGGTTTCTCGACCGGCTGCCCGTGAGCCCGGCGATGATTTACCTGATGGTGGGCTTCCTGCTCGGCCCCGCGGTGTTCGATGTCCTCGAGCTGCATCCGCTGCGCGAACTCACGCTGCTCGAGTCCATCACGGAGATCGCGCTGCTCATCGCACTGTTCACGGTGGGCATCAAGATGCGCGTGCCCATCGGCGACTGGCGCTGGAGTGTGCCGTTGCGACTGGCGACCATCTCTATGGTGGTGACCATTCTCGGCATCGCCATCGTCGCGGTGGTATTCCTCGACTTCGACTGGCGCCTGGCTCTGGTGCTGGGCGCGGTGCTCGCACCCACCGACCCGGTGCTCGCCTCGGACGTGCAGCTGCGCAGCGCGCAGGATCGCGACAGCCTGCGATTCGGGCTCACGGGCGAGGGCGGCCTCAACGACGGCACTGCGTTTCCGTTCGTGTTGTTAGGCCTGGGGTTGATGGGGCTCCACGAAATCGGCTATGGCGCCTGGCGATGGTTCGCCGTGGATCTGGTCTGGGGCACCGTGGGCGGTCTCGGAATCGGCTTTGTCGTCGGAACGACGCTGGCGCGCGGCGTGCGCCTGCTGCGCGCGTGGCGGCGCGATGCGGTGATATTCGACGAATTCCTGCTGCTCGGCGTGATCGCGCTGAGTTACGGCGCTGCGCTGGCGGCGCATGCGCTGGGGTTCCTGGCCGTGTTCGCCGCTGGCCTCGCGTTGCGACGCGCCGACGACATTCATGAGCATTCGAAGAGCGCCTCCGACAAACCGCCGCTGACGCCCAGCATGCTCAACGTCAATGAGCAGCTCGAGCGCATCGTCGAGGTTGCGGTGGTGCTGCTCGTAGGCGCCATGATTTCCACGGGCTACTGGTCAACGGCCGGTTTGCTCCTCGCGGCCATCTTGTTCGTCGTGATCCGCCCGCTCGCGGTCTGGATAGGCGTGCGTGGCTCGGACACCAGCAACGCGCCGCGCCGGCTGCTGGCGTGGTTCGGCATCCGCGGAATCGGCTCGGTCTACTACGCCGTGTTTTTCGCGGGCTATGAACTGCGCGATGCCGTGGCCACGGAGCTGCTTTCCGCCGTATTCACCGTCATCGCCGCGTCCATCGTGCTGCACGGGATCTCGGCCGCGCCACTCATGGAGCTGTATCGCGCGCGACGGTCGCGGGGCCGGCCGGAAGTGGCCCTGTCGGACAAACGATGACAGTGGCGGGGTCGCGATCCCACGACATACCCGGTCCCGGCCGCTGTGCGCACTGCGGCAGGAATTCCAGAATGCGCACCATGAAGCACTGGGATCGCATCGGTGGGAATTGGACGCAGTGGAAAGGCCGCGTTCGCGAACGTTGGGGCAAGTTGACCGACGATCAGCTCGATGTGGTCGCCGGGAAGCGTGACCAGCTTTCTGGTCGCATCCAGGAAGCATACGGGCTCGGCAAGGACGAAGCCGAGCGCCAGTTGCGTAACTGGGAACGCAATCTCGCCGTCGACTACGACGAGACCGATCTCGTCATCGACGACGAAGAGCGGGAACCCACAAACATCAACGGACGGGGGTAGATAGCCATGATTACCGTGAACGGAATTCGCAACGCCTTCTGGTGCGCAATCGCCTTCGGCATCGTGGCCTGCGCGTCCGCGCCGCCGCCGGTAGAGAAGCTGGCGGTCGCCAAGAATTCGATCGAGCGCGCCGAGCAGGCCCAGGCCGCGCAGTTCGCGCAGATCGAACTGAACAGCGCACGTAACAAGTATGCCGCGGCACAAGCCGCCGCCGACAAGCACGACGCCCAGGTGGCGGCGCGCCTCGCCGACCAGGCGGACATCGATGCGCAGCTCGCGGAGTCCACCGCGCGCGCCAAACAACAGGAGCAGCTCGTCAACGAGATGGACGCGAGCCTGCGCGACCTGCGCAACGAGACGCTGCGACCGGACAACACCGGCACGGCGGCTCCGCAGACCTCGCAACCCATTCCGCAACAGCCTTAAGAGGTGACCATGAAGCTCAACTTCACGAAAAACGCTCTCGCCGTTGCCGTGGCGTCCACCTTGCTGGGCCTGGCCGCGTGCGAAACCACGCCGGATTCATCGGCCCAGCTCGAGCAGGCGCGTAGCGCCGTCTCGCAAGCCGAAGCCAATCCGAATGTCTCCAAATACGCGCCCACCGAGCTCGATCGCGCCCGCAAGCTGCTGATCAATGCCGAAGGCGCTGCCAAGGAGAAGGGCGCAAAAGACGCGACTGCCTCGCACTACGCCTACCTCACCACGCAGATGGCGCGAATTGCCGAGCAGCGTGCGCAGGAGCAGGCCTCGACGACGCGCATCAAGGCGGGTGAAACCGAACGCCAGAAGATCCTGCTGACCGCGCGCGAGAACGAAGCCAACCAGGCCGTTGCGCAGGCGAAGGTGGCGCAGGCCGACGCGGAGAACGCCAAAGCCTCTGCACAGAGTGCCCAGGCCGAATCAACGCGGCTCGCCGCCCAGCTCGAGAACATGCAGGCCTCGCAGACCTCGCGCGGCATCGTGCTCACGCTCGATGACGTGTTGTTCGACACCGGCAAATCGCAGCTCAAGTCCGGTGCGGAACGTTCGATCGACCAGATCGCCTCGTTCCTCAACGAGAACCCCGAGCGCCGCGTGCAGGTGGAAGGCTTCACCGACAGTCTCGGCGCTAATGAGTACAACCTCGAGCTTTCGCAGAGCCGAGCGGACGCGGTAGCGATGGCCATCATCCAGCGCGGTATCGATGCCCAGCGCGTACGTGCGCTCGGTTACGGCGAGCAATATCCGGTGGCGAGCAACGCCAATGACGGTAGCCGCCAGCTTAATCGTCGTGTGGAAATCATCGTGTCCAACGGCGACGCCGCGATTCCCGGACGCGCGGTCGGAGCTCCGTGAAGGGGGATTTCCTGACGGAAGATCACGCCGTGGCTCCTGGACTCCAGGAACAGGCCGCGCCGGAAGGAATTGAGGAATGCGCGCTGCGTCTCATCGGCAATTCGCCGGGAATGCAGAAAGTCCGTGAGCTCATCTCGCGGGTGGCGCATTCCGATTCTCCGGTGCTGATCTGCGGGGAAAGCGGCAGCGGCAAGGAGCTCGTGGCCGAATCCGTGCATGCCATGAGTCCTCGCGCCGGCAAACCTTTCATCGCGCTCAATTGCGCCGCGATACCGGCGACGCTCATCGAAGCGGAGCTGTTCGGCCACGAACGTGGCTTCTCGGGCGCGCTGCGTACGCGTGAGGGCGTGTTCGAGCGCGCCAATGGCGGCACGCTGTTGCTCGACGAGATCACCGACATGCCGCTGGATCTGCAGTCGCGGCTGTTGCGCGTACTCGAAACCAAGCAGCTCAACCGGGTCGGCGGGTCGGCAGACGTCCCCGTGGACGTGCGCATCATTGCCTCCACCAACCAGACGCCCGCGCAGGCATACGAACAAGGCCGGCTGCGCGAGGACATCTACTATCGCCTGGCCGTCGTGAGCATCCATCTGCCGCCGCTGCGCGAGCGTGGCGACGACATCCTCGTGCTCGCGGAATTCTTCCTCGGGGAACTCAACCTGCGCAACGGCACGCGCAAGCGGCTTTCCTCGGAGTTGCGCGAGCGATTCCTGAAACACCGCTGGCCGGGAAACGTGCGCGAACTGCGCAACGCCGTGGAGCGCGCGTACATCCTTTGCGATGGCGAGCTCAACCTCAGCGATCAGGAAATGCCGACATTGCACGGCGTCGCCGAAGGCGCGCAGGTTGGCGCGGAAGGAATTCACGTGGCCATCGGCACGACGCTCGAGGAAATCGAGCGCACGCTGATCCTCGCCACGTTACGGCATTTCGAAGGCGACAAGCGGCGCGCGGCCGATGTGCTCGGCTGCAGCCTGAAGACGCTTTACAACAAGTTGCACGTTTACCGGCGAGCCCGGCACGCGGGCATGAACTAAACAACGCGCGCAACCGCGCGCAAAAGGAGAGAGCGATGGGAATCATTCTGTGGCTGGTCATTGGTGGTGTGGTTGGCTGGCTCGCGAGCATCGTGATGAAGCGCGACGGCAGCCAGGGAATCCTGCTGAATGTCGTGGTGGGAATCGTTGGTGCGATGCTGGGTGGATGGCTGCTGGGCCCCATGCTCGGCGCGCCGTCGATCAACTCCGGCGTCATCAGCATCGGCAGTCTGCTGGTGTCGTTCCTGGGTGCGGTAATCCTGCTCGCCATCGTCAATCTGATCTCGCGCAGCCGCGTTCGCTGAGCGCCGCCTTCCGCTGCATGAGTGAGGGTGCTTGATCGCGGACCTCTTCGAAGTCCACGTTCCGGTGCTCGAGCTCATGCTGCGCGGCACGCTCGTTTACTGGTTATTGTTCCTGATCTTCCGTTTCCTGCTGCGCCGCGACGTCGGCGCAGTGGGAATCGCGGACATCCTTCTGTTAGTCATCGTTGCCGACGCGGCGCAGAACGCGATGTCCGGCGGCTACGACACGTTTGCGGAAGGCGCAATCCTCGTCCTGACCATCGTCGTATGGAACTGGCTGCTCGACGTGCTGGCCTTCAGGTTCACGCTCGTGCGGCGTTTCGCGAGTCCGGGGCGACTCACGCTGGTTCGTCAGGGAGTGCCCCAGCGTCGCAACATGCGGCGCGAGTACATCACCATGGATGAGTTGCAGGAGAAGTTGCGCGAGCAGGGCATCGAGAAGCTCGCCGACGTGAAGGCGGCCTATCTCGAGGGTGATGGGCAGATCAGCGTGATCCGCAATTCCCCGTCGCGGCAGGCACGGGCTCCGGCGAAAAGTCTTCCGGGAGCGTGATCGCCGGTTTGATTTCGTCAGCGGCGAACGAGAGCTCTCCCGTGTCCGGATGCCACTCGAAGATCACGCGCCCATTCGTCTGCAGATCGGCCTTGATGACCACTTCGTGGGTGCAGTCCGGGAACCGTGACCGATTCAGAACTTCGAGCAGCTCCGGCGCAACCCACATGGCGCCCGTGCCGTCTTCGCCCACGCGGCCGGCGTCCGTGGCTGCGAATGCGGCCAGGAGCATGAAGGCGGCGATGGAGCGTTTCCGGTTCCCTGAATTCACGCAAACATCATGAATTCCAGCGCAAGCGCTGCCGTTCGGACTGGCAGCCGAAGCGTGTAGGAAGGTACCGCATGCGCCGGCGGGGCTATTTGCGATACCTTGCGGTCGCCCCGACCATGGCGGGGGCGTTATGGAGCAAATGATGGGTCACGAAGAAAAGGTCGTTCAATGGTTCAACGCGGTGGATTGGATCCAGGCGGGCTCACGCATCGCCGCCATTCTTGCGGTGACCTTCCTGCTGGTTTTCCTCGCGCGCCGGCTGATCTCGGGGCTCGAGAAATTCACCGCCACGCATGCGCACGACGTCGAGGCGCAGAAGCGCGCCGCCACCGTGAGCAATGTGTTGCGCAAGCTCGCGACCATCCTGATCACCGGTATCGCACTGCTGGCCATCTTCAATACGCTGGGCATTTCCATCCTGCCGTTCCTGGCCACGGCCGGTGTCGCGGGTATTGCGATCGCGTTTGGCGCGCAGTCGCTGGTCAAGGATTTCTTCCGCGGCTTCTTCCTGCTGGCGGAGAACCAGATTCGCCAGGGCGACGTGGTGGAAGTGGCGGGCAAGAGCGGGCTGGTCGAAGACCTCACGCTGCGTTACGTGCAGCTGCGCGACTACGAGGGCAACGTGCACTACGTGCCGAACGGCGAGATCGGTGTGGTGACAAGCTCGAGCCGCACGTTCGCGTACGCGGTCGTGGATGTCACGATTGCGCTCGACCAGGATATCGCCCCGGTCATCGACCTCATGCGTGAGACGGGCGCGCAGCTGCGCGCCAATTCGGTGTTCGGGGGAAAGATTCTCGAAGATCTCGACATCGCCGGCATCGAGGCGTGGAACGATCGCGGCATCACGCTGCGCGGGCGGTTCAAGGTGCGCGCGCTGGAGCAGTCGAATGTGAAGCGGGAATATCTGCTGCGGCTCAAGCACGCCTTCGACAAGGCGGATATCCAGCAGCCGCGTTCCACCGTGACGATCGTCGATCGGGTGGCGCCGGCACGCGCGCCGGTACCCGAGGGCCCTCCCGCTTGAATGGGGTCAGGCACCGTTTGCTGGCAAACGGTGCCTGACCCCTTTATCTCAGTGGGCGGTGACGGCGCTCTGGGTGGCGGGGCCGGAACGGCTCGCGCCGCCTTCGCTCTCCCAACGTTCCTTCTCGAGGCGTTCGTTGAGACGACGGCGTTGCTCCTCATCACGGCGCTGCGTGCGCGCGGCCACATAAGCCGCAGCCAGTACCGCGATGCCGGCAATGCCCAGTAGTTTGATGATCTTCATGGTGAGCATGCTGTTCTCTGTGGTCATTTCTGCAATCTCCGCAGTTCGGTCAGGTGCCGTTCAATGGTGGGAAGCGTCTCGCGCGCATATTTGCGCAGGTCCGGGTCTTCACCCGCCTGGGCCTGGGCGCGATACAGCGCCACCGAGCGTTCGTGCCCGGCGATCATTTCAGCGGTCCATTTCGCATCGAAATCGCTGCTCGCGGTACCGGACGGGGGCGGCCCCTGCTGAACCTGCGGCGCCGCCACGGGCCAGTGCTTTTCGTTCGCGATCTTCGACAGCCGTGCGTTTGCACCACTGTGGTCATTCACCAGCATCTCGGCGATGCGTTTCAGTTCGGGCTCCTGCAACTGCGGGAGTGCTTCCTTCGCCGACTTCACTTCCTTGTTGCCACTTTCCATGGCCTTTTTCACGAAGGTGATGTCGTCGATTGGCTTGCCGACGTCGCCGCCGGCAGTCGCCGGGGCGTCGACGGTATTGGTCTGGTTGGCCTGCATGTCCGCTGCCATGAGCGGTACCAGCGAGGCACTGCCCGCGGCCAGGGATTCGGCCGGCGCGAGCGAAGTCACGGAGCTGTCGGGCAGCGATTGAGCCGGGCCCGCGGCCGGAAGACTGACCGCCCAGGCCGGAGCGGCAACGATGCCGATGGCTGCTATCAAATGTAGTGGGGCGAATCTCATGTGTCCTCCTTCGAAAGCGGCCGCCCGGCAGAGTAGTTAGCTCAGCCGGGCGGCCTTCCACGCAATCGCAATTTGCAGGTCTCGCAGGTGGGCATCACCCTGGCGCGATTGCGTGTCTGCCCTGTCGTACTCAGTTCGTCGCAGGCTGGGCCGAGCCCGAGCTCTTCGCGGCGTCGAGCGCTGCCTGGGCCTGGGCCTTGGCCGAGTCATACGTGGCCTCCGCCTGGTCCTTGCACGCCTTCTGCGCGTCGCTGCCTAACGTCTCGCACTTCTCGTTGGCGACCTTGCGCTGGCCATCGGCCTGCGCGACCGCCACGTCGTACTCGGCGGCGGCACGGTCTTCAGAGCCTTCCTGCGCCACATCCGCAGCTTCCTTGCGCTCTTCCGACACGTTCTCCTGTGCGTCCTGGCGAGCTTCGCTCACGTCCTTGGCCGTTTCGTTTGCCGATTCACGCTGGCTGCAGCCGGCGAGCGCGCACATGCCCACCGCTGCGGCCACTGCCAAAGTCCAGCTGCTATATGTCTTGGTCACTGTTAACTCCTGAAGTCCATGAATGAAATGGTCGAATGGCGATCATTCGTCGGGAGGCATGCTGCGCCGATGACCGGGGGCAGGCACGCGGACTAGTAGTGCATACGCCGTCAGACGTCACCGACCGGACGGCGACTACTCCTGCATTCGACGCCAAACGCAGACGGTGAAGCCCTGTCAGTGATCGCCCACACGGGTCAGTGAGTGGCTGGCCCGGGATGGCGTGCATCTCCTGACAGTGATGCTTTGCTCAACGCCTTAAGGTGGCCGGGTACATCACCCTGAACTTAGGAATTGGAGGAGATACATGACTGCCCAGGCAAAGAATTTCGAGAATGGCGCACGCAACGCCGAATCCACCGTGATCGAACTCAATCGCATCGTCGCGCAGGCCGAAGAGCTGCTGAAGGCGCTGGGCGAAGAGGGCGGCGCGGCCGTCGAAGCCGTTCGTCAGCGCGTACTGCGGACCGTCAGCCAGGCGAAGGTAAAGCTCGCGGATGCCGGCACGCGTGTGCGTGGTGCCGCGAATGACGCGGCCCAGGCCGGTGACCGGTACGTTCACGCCAACCCGTGGAAGTCGATCGCCTATGGAGCAGCCGCCGGCGCGGCCGTTGCCCTCATTGCGACGGCGCTCGTGCGTCGCGACTAGCCACTGTACGGAAAGCGGCGCCCGGCCCGAGGCCGGCGCCGCCGCCCGCTAGCGAGGAACGTATGTACGCGACCGTTGCCCTGGTCCTGTTGTTCGCCCAGGACCCCCAGCAGGAAATGAAGCAGGATGTGCCTCAGGCCAAACAGCAAGGCACGCCCACCGATCCGCTGTTCGACAAGGCCTATGTGCCCACCGACGAACCTGCATTCGTGCTGAGCGTCGTCGAGAGTGCGCGCCAGGGCGAAGTGGACGCGCGAAAAGCTTCTGAATCCGTCAAGTCCACGCAGGTGCGCGAGGCGGCGGAACGTATCGCGCAGCAGAATAAATCGACGCGTACGAAGCTCGAAGCGCTCGCGAAACAAAAGGGATGGCGCCTTCCCGAAGGCAATCCTGACCGCGCTTCAACACTTGCAGTCGCAGGCGATAAGCGCACCAGCGCGAACTTCATCGTGCAACAGATTTCCTTTCACGAAGCCACCGTGGCTCAGCTGCGTGCGCAGCTCAAGGGTAGCGGCGACGCGGATCTGAAACGCGCGCTGCGCGACGTGTTACCCGGTTA
>Ga0190274_10002518_pt1 | contig 10810 bp, 9 predicted proteins | sample Popmic531T_FD_133002 | JGI IMG/M metagenome (GOLD analysis project Ga0190274, IMG submission 133002) | Populus adjacent soil microbial communities from riparian zone of Yellowstone River, Montana, USA - 531 T | ecosystem: Environmental > Terrestrial > Soil > Riparian zone | place: USA: Montana...
AGGGCCGCTGTTTGTGCTCTACCATCTCTGACCACTGACCACTGACCACTGACCACTGACCACTGACCACTGACCACTGACCACTGACCACTGACCACTGACCACTGACTTCTGACCACTGACCACTGATCTCTGCTTCAGGGCGTAGGCACCACATAGCCTTGCCGCGAACGTAAACTCAAGCCCACCCGGCGCGGTGCTACTTCAATTCTTCGATACTCGCCTCGCTCGGCAATTGCCAGTGGCCGCTTTGGCCGGTAAGTAACCACATATTCTGAACCAATTTCCTTCGCGGCTTCCTTTCCTTTTTCAATCATCTCATTCCCAGTTTTAGGCAAATAGATACGGCCCCCGGCTTCGTCTGCCAACTCGGTGAGAACTTGCTGGCTCTTTTTTACTTCTGCTTCGTAGACAGTTCGCTGTCGCTTCATAGCCGGATCAAATGTAATCCGGTGGAGGACGTAGGCCGGACTCCGAGTTGTTCCCGCAGGTAGAGTGGGATCGTTACTGGCGATCGGGTCGTGCGATGCGGGCACTTGTTCAGGTTTATCCGCCGCCGGTTTTTTGGCCGGCTTCTGTCTGACAAATTCCGTATAGCTGATGATGTGAATAGTTGCTCTGGCCGCTGACAACTTCTTCAAGGCCTGCGCCCGATCAACTTTTCCGCCGGGCGTGTCTACTCCGTCAGTAATGAGAACGACATGCCGACTGCCCTCGGGTCGATCCTTCAACAAATCTGCCGCCGCCACTAGCGCGTCCGCAAAACGCGCCCGCTTACCAGACGAGAGTTTGGTCTTCAAGACCTTTAAAGTGGCTTGACGATCAAGTGACCAGGGCTGAAGAAGTTCAACCGAATTATTAAATTGCATAGTGGCGACCCAGGTGTTTTCCGAAAGTTGACCTAATAGACCCGCAGCAACGTCGCGAGTCAAACTGGTCTTCTTTGAGAATCCTCCGAGGCCGCTTAGCTCACCACCGGTATCGAGCACCAGAACGACATTAGCGGGAATGTGTCGAACGCTTCTGATTTGTTGGGCGACACCGTCTTCGAGTACGAGTATGTCGTCGAGTACGACCGTAGGATCGTAATGGCCATACTGGTCAACAGCCACAACCGGTAGGCGAACCTCTTCCGTGAAGACTTTCACGGGCTCGTCCTGCTCATTGGGAGGAGTAGGACGCGGAAGTGGTCGTTGCTGCTTTTGCTGGGCCGAGACCGCAATGGCCAGGGTCAGAGTCACCAGTAAAACGACGACCTTTAGAAATTTGGATAACAAAGTCATCAATTACCTCTGGGATTGAAGAATTCGCGAGGTTGGATGCAACGGGGAGCGGTTCCGAGTTGCCCCGGGAGATGAAAAGGGGGAAAAGGGGAATGGGTAAAAGGGGAAGATAGGAAGGGAAAAAGCGACCAACCAACACCCTACCATTCGTTTCCCCGTTTCCCCTTTTACCCGTTCCCCTCTTCACCTTTGTATCTATGTTTGCCGTGCCTGCGATTGGACCGCAGTAATCGCTACGGCATCGACGATGTCCTCCGCCTTGCAGCCGCGCGAAAGATCATTTGCCGGTTTATCGAGTCCCTGGAGGATTGGTCCGATAGCAGTTGCTCCCGCCAATCTCTCGGTGAGCTTGTAAGCGATATTACCCGACTGAAGGTCCGGAAAAATCAGGACGTTAGCCTTGCCGGCAACTGTTGACCCTGGAGCTTTTGACCGAGCAATGCCTGGCACAAGAGCGGCGTCCGCTTGCAATTCGCCATCGATTTCCAGCTCGGGGGCCCTTGCTCTTACGGTCCGGGTGGCTTCAACGACTTTATCAACCAGCCGGTGTTTGGCGCTGCCTTTTGTCGAGAACGAAAGCATTCCCACACGTGGCTCAGCTCCGAGCAATGTGCGACACGAATCCGCGGAGGCAATCGCAATCTCCGCCAGTTCGGCCGCAGATGGTTCAATCACTACACCACAGTCCGCGAAGATCATGGCTCCGTTACTTCCGAAGTTGCTGTCGTTGAGTGCCATCAGAAAAAAACTGGAAACCAGTTTGAAGCCGGTCCGAACGCCGATGCAGTGGAGCGCCGCGCGCACGGTGTGAGACGTAGTGTTGGTTGCTCCTGCCACCGAGCCGTCAGCTTTTCCCATCCGCACCATGATGTTCCCGTAATAGAGCGGGTCAGACATCAGCGTGCGCGCTTCGTCGGCCATTAATCCCTTGGCTCGACGGAGCTCATGAAAAAGCGACACCATCTTGTCAAAGTCAGGTGAGCGACGATGGTCCACAACGTCGACGCCACCCAAATCGGCCCCTTCGCGTTGGGCGGTTTCTCGAATCCTGGCTTCGTCACCCAGCAAGGTGATGCGAGCGATCCGGCTGCTTGCACACATGGCAGCGGCTACTACCGTGCGTGGATCGTTTCCCTCGGGCAACACGATATGCTGAGGTTTGTCGGCGGCACGCTGGCGAATTCGTTCCAGGATGTCCATAAAGGTATTAAACCGTAAACTCGGAATTGATTACCCGAGTCTAGCTAAGCCGGGCAAAGAGAACAAGCGTGAAGACTATCCGGTGGTGTCCTAATCTCAGTTGTTTATTAAGAGAAGAACAAGAGAACGATCCACTAAATCACACGAAACAACACCAGGGTAGTTCTTAGTGATATTAGGATTCCGTGTTGCTTCGTGTAATTTTAGCGGATCGTTCTTTCATCTACAGTAGGAAGGGACCTGTTTCTGTCGCGCGTTTCCGCTCGGGCATGCCAGTTCAGACCAGAAGTTACAAAGTGGGTTCGAGTCATGGTAAGTTAGCACTCCAAATTTTGATGTTCGCTACAAGAGTTTTTCAGGAGGGTCGATGTCCGCACTACTTGCCAATCGGCGAATAAGAAATGTGCTGCTGTTCATTCCGAATATGCTCTTGCTTTGTGCGCGCCTGCTGAGGGATTCGCGCGTACCGGCAACTGAAAAAGCCCTGCTGGCGGGGGCTATCGTATATGCGATTGTTCCTTTCGATCTGATACCTGACATGCTCCCATTTGTCGGTCAAATAGATGACGCCTACCTGATTGCGATGACCCTCCTCAGGCTAATGGACCGGACGGATCCACGCATCGTTCGCGAGCATTGGAACGGAGGCGGGGACGTAGTCGAACTCGTCGGCGCTGCGGCCGTGCTCGCAGCCAAGTTTCTGCCGAAACCCATTCGCCGCGTGCTTACTTCGCGCGTGGAGGTTGCGCCTGACAGAGGTGACGTGGGAGGAATAGCGAAGCCAATGTTAGTGGCGATTCCGGAAAAGCATGAGGTCGAGGAAAAGGGGCAGTAGGAGGCAGAAGGCAGAAGGCAGAAAGCAGAAGGCAGAAAGCAGAAAGCAGAGCAGATTTTCCATATATCATTTGACATTTCTCATTTGCCATTAGAAGAAGCTCTTAATGAAAAGATTCTAATTTGCTATTAAGAGATTGCTCGATGGAATTATCCGACGATGACAAATGAGAAATGTCAAATGATATATGGAAAATCTGCTTTTTGCTTTCCGCTTACTGCCTGAGTTTCTCCAATAGCTTTTCGTGGATTCCACCAAAGCCGCCGTTTGACATTATGGCAACCACGTCGCCGTGACGAAGTTGTGGAAGCAGGTGCTCAATAATTGCTTCTGCATCAGGAATAAGAAACGCGGGCTTGTTCTGACTCGCGATATCTTCGATCAGTTTCGTGGTATCAAGCGACGCACCCTTCTCAACTACTTTCTGGCTGTCGAATACACTGGCGATTACCACGTAATCGGACGACGCGAAGGCACTGGCGTATTCATCCTGAAAAACCGCCAGCCGTGACGACCAGGAACGCGGCTCAAACACAGCAATTAAGCGCCGCTCGCGATACCGGTTGCGCAGCCCGCGCAACGTTTCGCGAACCGCCGTCGGGTGATGGGCGAAATCATCGATCACGGTGACGCCGCGTTCTTCACCTCTAACTTCAACGCGGCGGCGCACGTTCTTAAAAGTTAAGAGTGCCCTCGCAATTACCTCGCGGCTGATTCCCCAGGCATCGGCGGCAATGATCACGGTCAGGCAGTTAAGCAGGTTGAAGTCGCCAATCAGTGGGGTTTGAAACTCACCCCATTCCTCGCCTTCGCGCGTGACCATAAAATTGCTGGTGTCTCCGGAGAAGTCGGCGCCGGAAACCCGCCACCTGGCGTCTTCACTCGTACCAAAGGTTTCGAGTTGGGTAAAGAGTTTCTGACCCATTGAAGCCACGATGTCGCGCACGTTAGGGTTGTCCCATCCCACTATCAGTTTTCCATTTCCCGGAACGAGATTCATGAACCTGCGAAAGGCCAGCCTTACTGCCGCCAGATCTTTGTAAATATCCGCGTGGTCAAACTCGATGTTATTTACTATCGCGATCTCGGGCAGGTAATGCATAAACTTTGGACCTTTGTCGAAGTAAGCCGTGTCGTATTCGTCTCCCTCGATGATGAAGTAATCGCTATCAGTTACCCGAAAGCTGACTCCGAAGTTTTGCGCCACCCCTCCTATCAGGAACGTTGGGTTGAGTGCGCCCTGGTCCATGACCCAGGCCGCGATGCTCGTGGTAGTGGTTTTGCCGTGGGTACCGGCCACGACGAGTGAATGCCGTCCGCGGATGAATTCCTCCTTGACCACTTCCGCTTGCGAGCGATAAATCAACTTCCGATTCAGGGTGATTTCCACTTCGGCGTTGCCGCGCGGAATTGCGTTGCCGACAATCACGCAATCCGGAGCAGGTTCGAGATGTTCGGGCCGGTAGCCTTGCATTACCTTGATACCCAGAGACGCAAGCATAGTAGACATTGGTGGGTAAACATTTTCATCGGAGCCCGTCACTCGATGTCCCCGGGCTTGTAGCATTCCGGCGAGTGCGGCCATCGCCGTTCCGCAAATTCCTATTAGGTGATAATGCATTTTGATCTCGTTGCGTCCTCAGTTTGGTGGTGGATGATAGTTGCTGGTTACCCTCCACACCAAGGAGAGTGAGATAGGAATGAACAGGATACCCAGGATTATCAGACTCTATAGGCCTCGATCTGAAATCCCTGTCGATCGTATTCCGGAAGTTGCTTCTCAGAAAGCCACCCAGGATAGAGCGTCAAAGTGGGTCGAAGAATACAGAACCGGCAGCGGTAGCGACCGGGTCCCGTTTCGGCTCCGCGAGCTTGGGGTCGCAGAACGACCCGGTCGCTACCGCTTCCGGTTCTGTATTCGTCTGGTGATGCTGGCGGTTTGTAGTTAAACGAGCTAAGGAACAGGCATCGGGCGTCGAAGAATACAAAAACTCCAGCGCCACCGCGCTTCTTACAAACTGCCAGTAAGTCGCACCCTATTACCCGCGAGAGTTTCATTTTGTTATTTGCGCATAGCGGACGGGCAAAGCAGCTCGGTTCTACCGTCGACCGATGACACCGAGGTTTGCGCGTGGTAGGGCAAGGCAGGTATTCTCAGCTTTTGATCCAGTTCAATTTCTATCGAGACAACTTCCTAACAAAAACCAATGCAAAAACTTTTCATAACCGGGGGAGCGGGCTTCATCGGTTCAGCATTTGTTCGACTGGTCCTGAATGAAATCCCCGACTGCACACTAGTCAACTTCGATGCGTTGACATACGCCGGAAACCTCGACAACTTGCAGGGCCTGGACGAGAAGCGGCACCAATTCGTGCGCGGTGATATCGCCGATCCTGGTGCAGTATTGGCTGCCTTAACTCCCGGCACCGACGCCATCATCAATTTCGCCGCCGAATCGCATGTGGATCGAAGCATCACATCGGCCGCCGAATTTCTTCGCACAAACATCGCTGGAACTCAGATCTTGCTGGATGCCGCCCGCGAACGTGGCGTGACTCGGTTTGTGCAGGTGTCCACGGATGAGGTGATGGGAAGTTTGCCTGAGGACGAGGACGCCTTCTTTGTCGAGTCTTCTCCATTTGCGCCCAACAGTCCCTACGCAGCTTCGAAGGCCGCAGCGGAGCATCTCGTCCGTGCCGCCCATCACACGTTCGGGCTCGACGTCGTGGTTACGCGCTGCGGGAACAATTATGGTCCGCGCCAATTTCCCGAGAAGTTCTTGCCGTTAGCGATCTCAAACGCCCTGAGCAACGAACCCATTCCGGTTTATGGAGACGGCCTGAACGTGCGTGATTGGATCTATGTTGAAGACCACTGCCGCGGTATTTTGCTGGCCTTGCAGCGAGGGCGTTCAGGTTCGGTATATAACTTTGGCGCGCGCAACGAACGACGGAATCTCGAAGTCGTCAAGTCGCTCCTTGATACGCTCGGGAAGCCGCATTCACTACTTCGGTTTGTCAAGGACCGGCTGGGCCACGACCGGCGCTATGCGATCGATCCGAGTTTGGCTGAATCGGAACTTGGGTGGAGCCCGAAAGAGACCTGGTCAGGGGGACTGAGTAAAACCATTCGCTGGTATCAGGAGAACAGCGACTGGGTGTCCAGAACCCGCAGCGGCGCATACCGAGACTATTACGAACAACAATACGGGACGGAGGTCGCGGCCAGTTGAGGATATTGGTGACGGGCGCCGGCGGCATGGTCGGTCAGGCCTTAGATCAATACTGTCAGTCGGCTGGTGATGAAGTCTCCTCCTTCGATCATCGGGCCCTGGACATCCAGGATGCTGACCTGGTGAGAACCACAGTGTTGGCGGCCAAACCGGATGCGGTAATCAACTGCGCGGCCTGGACCGATGTGGACGGGTGCGAACTTGACCCTGCTCGAGCACACGCGGCCAATGTAACTGGCCCTGAAAATCTTGCTAAAGCCAGCCGGCTTGCGGGCGCGAGCTTCGTTACCATCTCAACTGACTATGTTTTCGATGGGCAAAAGGAAGGCTTCTACACGCAAAGAGATGACCCGAACCCGCAAAGTGTCTATGCTCAATCAAAACTCGAAGGTGAGCGCCGTTCGCAACTTGCCTACGCCCGCACGATTGTGGCGCGAACCGGATTTGTCTTCGGTCCGGGTGGCAGAAACTTTCTAAGCACGATCCTCGACCGGGCGAGTGGAGGCGCCGTTTTGAAGGCTATCGGCAACGCTTACGGCACACCTACGTATGCCAAACATCTGGCGGCGAGACTACGAGAGTTGGCGCAACTGGACCTGCCCGGAATTTTTCACGTCGTCAACGCCGGCAATGGTGTCAGCTATGAGGAGTTTGCTCGGGTGGCCCTGAATACCGGTGGTTATGAGTCAACGAAGATTGAAACCGTCGATGGGGATTCCCTAAATCGGCCAGCCCCACGGCCCCGAAATTCTCGTCTGAAATGCCTGCTTTCCGAGGCTGTGGGTTTGCCGGCTCTGCCGTTTTGGGAGCGAGCGCTCGGTGAGTTTGTGAGTTCTTATTATCCCGTTGACAGTTCCCAGGCGCGCTAGACCCTCATCCTTTGCTTGCCACAGGGCCTGTCTCTGTTATTATTCACCCTTCTGGTCCCTAACTTTGTATTTAAAGGTCTAATTATTATGGCAACTCAAGATCAACGCCTCATGGCGAGTCCGCTCGATCGCAGTCTGGATCGGCCGTTAACCGAGCTCGTTCCGAGTAAGGCTTACGGTGCTTCCGCCAGCCAGCCGACCAACATTCGCGATTATATATTCGTGATACTGAAGCGGAAGTGGTTGATCCTAAGCCTGGTACTCGTGGTTACCTCACTGGTGACGATCCAAATGTTTCGCACCCCTTCCACTTACGAAGGCGTCACCGAAATCCGCATCGAGCCTAAACCCAGAAACATTCTGCAGACCAAGGAAATTACCCTTCAAGGGCCACAGAACGATCCAAACTTTGTGGGGACGCAGCTCAAGCTTTTGCAGAATACTCAGGTGGCTCGTCAGGTTGTCTTGACCCTCGACTTGCAGCACAACCCTTCATTTTTGGGAGGGCAGGCTCAGGCTGGAATCTTCTCTTCGCTTCGAAATATCTTTGTTCGCGAACGCAAGCCGACCGTTGCGTCGCCGGCAATTTCCTCGGGAGTGCCCATCGTCAGCGAGAACGCGCTGGTTGAAAGACCCTTGACTGATGAGGAGTTGGCTCGCCTTGAACCCTACGAAGATGCAATCACGAGTAGCGAGGTGGTCGAGCCGGTCGAAAAAACAAATATCATCAAAATCAGGTTCGTTCATACAGATCCAACGCTCGCGCAAAAGATTCCCAACACGATCGCCGAAGTGTTTATTACCAATAACCTCGATCGCCAACTAAATTTTTCAAGGAAGGCCGAGGATGTATTAACGAAGAAGATCATCGACTTACAGAACACGGTAAAAGACCTTCAGGGAAAGCAAATCAATTATGCCAGGGAGCACAACGTTCCCCTGACTAGCTCACCCACCGAAAACATCGAGGCAAAGCGGCTCCTCGATCTGAGCAGTTCGGTGCTACAGGCACAGGAACATCGCAAGCAGATGCAAGCCGAGTGGGAAAGTGCCAAGAATGCGCCTGATCCGTTTTCAATCCCCGAAATGCAGAAGACCGAGTACATCGCGAAATTGAGAGAAACTATTTCCGCGCTGAAAGAGAAGAGGGACGGGCTGCTGCAAGTTTATACACCGGAGTGGCATGAGGTAAAGCAGATTGACGCTCAACTTGCGCCACGAGAAAAGGAATTGGAAAGGGCGACGAAGGAAATTCTGAACGGCGTCAAATCGCGTTACGAATCGGCCCTGGCGACGGAGAATGCTCTTAACAAGTCGTACCTGGAACAGCGCAGCACCACCACCCAACAAACGCGTGATCAGATTGAGATGTTGGCCATCTCGCAGGAACTCGAAACTAACAAGCAATACCTGAATGGTTTGCTGCAAAAGGAAAAAGAATTACAAGCAACCGGTGCAGTTGAGAAAAACAGCGACATCAGCGTGGCCACGTATAGCCGTCTTCCTAAACAACCAATTGGTCCACCACGTCTCCGAAATATCATGATCGCCCTGATGCTTTCACTGGTGGCCGGGATTGGTCTGGCTTTCCTGCTCGACTTCCTTGACGACACGGTTAACTCGATGGAAGACGTGGACCGGTATATCCATCTGCCGGCTCTCGCCCTGATTCCCGCCAGCAAGACTGACAAGGCGCGCTTAATAGGAATGCCAACAGCCCCCGCGCCGGGGGCATCAACTGCGCTGGCCCTGGTGGACGACGCGCGTTCGCCGGTCGCGGAAGCCTACCGTCACCTGCGCACATCTTTGCTGTTGTCCTCAGCTGGGCAGCCGCCGAAGACAATTCTGGTGACTTCCAGCCAACCGTCTGAAGGCAAAACTACTACGGCGATCAATACTGCGTTTATGTTGGCGCAGACTGGTGCTGAAGTGTTGATTATCGATTGCGATCTTCGACGGCCCAGATTGCACGCCCACTTTGAAGTGTCCAATGCCGTCGGTTTGACCAACTGGTTGTCAGGCGAGAAAAACGTGGATGCACTGATCCAGAGTTATGATAAGCGCGCCAACCTGAAACTCCTGACTTCGGGTCCCGTTCCACCAAATCCCGCCGAGCTTCTTGGATCTGATGAAATGCGAAAATTGCTGGCCGTGCTCAGCGAGCGTTTTGCCCACATCATCATCGATTCACCACCGGCGATCTCGTTTACCGATGCATCGATCCTTTCGACCATGGTAGACGGCGTAATGCTGATCGTACATGGCGGCAAGAGTTCGCGTGCTGTCGTTCGTCGAGCCAGGCAACAATTGCTCGACGTGGGAGCCAACATATTCGGTGTCGTTCTGAATAACGTGAAGCTCGAGAGCCAGCAGGATTACTACTACGCGGGTTACTACGGCTACTATTCAAGCTACTACTATAACGGGGACGGAGACGACAAAGCTGAAGGTGGCGAGCCCGCTCCGCGGTAAGTGCGCCTACTTCCCAACTTGCGCGAGTCTTGTTTGTTCGTAACCCGAACGGCAAGACTCGCTCCGTTTTGTGTAGAGGGTTACTTGGTGAGATTTCGTGTCATTTCGTGGATCGTCCCCTTCGGCAACCGGGACATACGATCCACGAAAACACACGAAAGAAGAGACACGAAATGGAATTGTTTCAAATATGAAGAAGCGATCCCTGCGAATAGAGAGAGAGTTTGGCCTGATCGTTGGCGGCGTCTTCGTTTTGCTGGGGGGCTGGTGGCTTTACCGTGGAAAGTTGATCAATGTGGCCGGTGTCTTTTTGCCGCTGGGTAGCGCATTGATTCTGCTTGGTCTGGTTTTCCCCGGAGCCCTCATCTATCCGAACAAGGCCTGGATGAAATTGGCGGAGGTACTTTCCTTCGTCATGACGCGGCTCATCCTCGGTGTTGTTTTCTTTTTAATAGTGACACCTATCGGCGTGATTAAACGACTCTTTGGTTGGGATCCACTCAGCCGCCGCGGCGGGCGTAGCGCCTCTTATTGGACGACCTATTCTGAACGGCAACGCGATTCGCGACATTACGAAAAAATGTACTGAGGACTTACGAATGTCAAAAGCACAAGTTGTTTCCGAGCTTTGGGAGTTTATGCGGAACAATAAGAAATATTGGCTTGCCCCGATCGTCATAACTCTGGTGGCGGTTGGTGCTCTCCTTGTGCTGGCCAAGGGTTCCGCCATTGCGCCCTTCATCTATACCTTGTTTTAGGATTGTCAGAACCACTTGCATCAGCCGCCGGATCTGGTTTTAGGGGGCGTTGTAGTGGTTAGCATTCTTGGTCTCTCCGCGTTCTATCACGATTCCGCTGCCTGTCTCGTTGTAGACGGCGAAATTATCGCCGCAGCCCAGGAAGAACGATTCACCCGAA
>Ga0190274_10002519_pt1 | contig 10810 bp, 5 predicted proteins | sample Popmic531T_FD_133002 | JGI IMG/M metagenome (GOLD analysis project Ga0190274, IMG submission 133002) | Populus adjacent soil microbial communities from riparian zone of Yellowstone River, Montana, USA - 531 T | ecosystem: Environmental > Terrestrial > Soil > Riparian zone | place: USA: Montana...
AAAACCCCAGGCTGAATCGCCGGAAGAAAAGAAACTCCGGGAAAGGGAGGAGAGTCTCAGAAAGAAGGAGGAAGATCGGAAAAACAAGGAGGCAAAAGTGCGCGCCACTGAAGCTAAGAAATACCAAACTCTTAGTGAATTTGCCGAGGACCTTTACGCCAGCGATCCCGAATTCCGAGACCAGGTGGAAGATGCGTATCTCGACCTTCAGAGCCGGCATGCGTCTGAAGCCTATCAAATCAATATTTCACATTCGAAAGAGCTGCTAACAACCGAAAACGAAGGAGAGGTGCTAAAGCTGCGCCGCTCACTGTACGATAACCCGCGAGTTCAGGAATATGTCAACCGGCTTGGTCAACAGATCGTCCCGGACGACTCAGAGAAACTCTACTCCTTCAAAATCACGGTCAATCCGATTCCACAAGCTTATACGCTTTCCACCGGAACGGTTCTGATCAGTACGGGAATGATCTCACTCATTGACAACGAAGCCCAGCTGGCTTACGTACTGGCCCACGAACTGGCCCACGTTTACAAGGATCACTGGCGGATCAAAATGATGATGCCGTTCGCCGAAGCCGAATACAACAAAAAGCAGGAGAAGAAGCGAGCAATGTGGGCAGGAATTCTAACTTTGGCGGGCGCCGGAGTTGGATCTGCGATCGGAGGAGCGAACGGCGCGGGCATCGGCGCTCTCGTCGGGTTGGGAGCGGGTTTGGCTGTCGGAAGCTATTACTCCAGAAAAATTGCTTTGGACTGGAACCTGGCGCAGGAAAATGAGGCCGATGATTTTGCTTTGAAGGCGACCCTCGGAAAATCTTTCGATATTCAGGAGGTCCCGCGACTATATACATCCATGGCCCAGGTGGCTCGAGTTGACAACCGTATCCAGCTGGGCTTCCTGGGTATGCGTTCCCGGATCAGGGAGCGAACCGACTATGCCCAGAAACTGATCGCTGGTAGTCTTCAGGGCCAATATCAGGAGGCACTGAAGGCCAATAAGGTTAAGGGCACCAGTCCTGAATTCAATATGATCATGTCAGAATTGAAGCGCGACAACGGAATTGAAGCGTTCTATTTTGACATGTTCCAAATGGCAAAGATGAACCTCCAACAATCGATGGCGCTTCGATCAGACGATCCGCTCACTGCCTACTACTACGGTCGAGTAATGAAGCAGGTGGGCCGGACCAAAGAAGATCTCGATGTTGCGCAGCAAGCGCTACTCAAGGCAATCAGCCTCGATCTCCGGCATGATATTCCCGAAGTGCAACTCCATCGAGCATTGTTGCTGATGGATAGCAAAGACAGTACGAGCAATTCCGAGGCGGTGGCGGCCTTGAAAATATACATAACCGCGTACGAGCGTAAGCGCGCGACAAGCATTAGTAACGACGGATTGTTACCGCCAAATGTCGATGTGCTTTACGGTTACATGAGGCTGCTTGGTGAGAAATCTTGGACCGCGCCCGGCGTGGCCGAAATTCTTAAACCAAACGCAGGGAATTCAAACAGCCCAATCGCGCAACCACCGACCTCAATACCAAGGGTCGAGCCGGCTTCAGAGACGCTTTCTCCGACGAACACACGAAAAACCAGAAAACCGTGACTCGCTATTCTTTGGTTCCACGTCCGAATACTACCAGGAGGACGAGAAGCCCATTTCTCGTCCTCTGTTCGGCGTTACTTTTACTCATCGTTCAGTCCCTCACGTTGTCAACAGCTGTGACCGGCCCCCCGAATGTGTTTGAACTTGAACTCCCGGACTTCCAGATCCTTCCCACCAGTCGCACCGAAATAAATGTCCCTTCGTCCGATCTAAGCCAGGTTATCGTGCACATACTCAAGCCGGTTGCGGACAGCATCGATTACAGTGCAATTGGAGTCAGTGTGAACGGCCAGGCTGCGGCTACAGTCTCTGAGATCGTTACCGGGCTTCGAGGGAAAATCGTTAGAGTCAACCTCAGGCTCCAACCCGGATATGAATTCGTAACCGGTCGCAACACGGTCGAGGTTTGGGCGAAGAACAGGCGTGGGCGGACCTATTATTCCAGCTTTGTCATTACCACGGCCACCGAAAACTGGAACGAGGATTTTGTTTATAAGGTTGAACAAGCGCCCGAAGCCAGGAACGAAGTTCCCCCACAACTTGTGCTGCTGGAGCCCGAAAGAGCGATCGAGTTCCCGCCAACTCTAAAGAACATGCTGGTCAAGATCAGCGGTTTCGCAACCGCCGCGAATGCCATTACGCGAGTGTCTGTTGACGGTAAGAACCTCCAGCTTAAACCCGGACAAGAAATCGCAACCCGCCAACTCACCAGGGTACCAAACGCCGAACGGAGCGTTGCTTTTGAGACAACTATCAGAATCAACAAAACTACCCCCATCCTCATTGAGGCCGAAGACAAAACCGGCTCACGCAGTCAGGTGTCGGTGCCCGTATTTGTCGCAAGGCCTGGAGTGAAAATTCCGGCTGGTGGACGAAAGTACGCTTTGATAATAGGTATTTCGAGGTACAAGAATACTATCCAGGGCATTCCCAACCTTGAATATGCCGACGTTGATGCGCGCTCGGTTTACCAGTTCTTACAACAGCCAGCAGCAGGAGGCTTCGCCAGCGAAGACATGCTGATGCTGACCAATGAGCAAGCGACGATTACGAAGATTCGGGAAACTCTGACGAGCTTTATTGCGAAGGCGTCGGAAAACGATTTGCTGCTGATCTTTTTCGCGGGTCATGGCGCGCCCGATCCATCAGCACCGCAAAACTTATACGTTATCGCGCATGACACGAGCCTGGCTGATATGCCTGGAACGGCCCTGCCAATGCCTGATCTACGCAGATACATTCAGCAGAACATAAGGTCCAAGCGCGTTGTCTTACTTCTTGATACCTGTCACAGCGCGGGGCTATCAACGGAAGGTACGCGCGACCTGGGTAATAATTTGGCGAATCTGTATTTGGAGAAACTCCTCTATCAGGAGGAAGGGCGAGCGATCATTACATCAAGCGATGTGAACGAGCCTTCGCGCGAATCTCAAAAGTGGGGGAATGGTCACGGTGTATTTACCTACTACCTGCTGGAGGGTCTCAAGGGAAGCGCCGATACTAACCAGGATCGTCTCGTCAGCGTTGGCGAACTCTTTCGTTACGTTCGTCAGAGAGTGCGGTTAGATACTAACTTCCAACAGAATCCGAGAATGCTGATTGGTGACAATGAAAATCTTGCCCTGGCCGTTGCGCGTTCTAGGTAAGGAGGCCGTGGCGATCTGTTTATCGACTTTGCGCTAACGGCCGCTGCTATGGGAAGGCGATCAGGCGGATCCCGCCGCGGTCGGAGTCAGCACCTACTTCCCCATGATTGAATTCACTGCGATAGTCCTCTTTCCATCACTTCCGTCTCTCTGATCGTTGGCTCGGTGCGACGACTCCAAAAACCATCCTGCTCGTAACTCGTCAATCTGCCTATCTGAAAAACATTCGGTAAGGTGACGCGATCTCAGTCATTTCTGCGCCATGTAATGTGGAGCGATTATTTGAACAGGAATTCCGGTTCAGCTCCTGGAGCGATCTAAATCAGTAATTGCTCTAGCCTTACTTGACCGTCAAGATTTTGGGGACGGTTGAATATTCTAGATCGGAGATTTGGACTATTGCCGGAGGAAGAGGATGACGGAAAAAATCCGAATACTGTTTTTGTCAGCAAATCCGTGGACCACCAGTCGCATTCTGGTGGATGAAGAAGAGCGAGAAATCCTTGAAAGGCTTAAGGAGGGACCATATCGAGATAAGTTTGAATTTCACAGGCATGCGGCTATTCGGCCGATCGATCTCCAACGTCTATTGATGACCTACGAGCCCCACATTGTTCATTTTAGTGTGCATGGGAGTAAGCAGGAGAAGATGATTCTCGGCGGGAAGCCGGGTAGAGGCAAGCAGGTCGATCGTGATGGCCTGGTCCAAATGTTTGCTCTCTACAAGAGCCACGTGCGACTGGTGGTACTGAATGCTTGTTTTACCCGAACCCAGGCCCTGTCTCTTTCCGAAGTGATTGATTATTCAGTAGGCGCCGAACGAGGAATTGGTGACAAAGAAGGAGTGGCCTTTGCGGGCGCATTTTACCGCGCCCTGGGCTTCGGCAAGTCCGTCAAAGCGGCGTTTGAATCAGCGAAAGCGGAACTTGCTCTCGTCAGGATGCCGCGAACAAGAGGCCTCGGTCTTTTCGTTCGCAATGGTCTCAATAAGACCGATTCGTTTCCAAAGGCGAATAGCGCTCTCAGCATAGCGGCCCGTGGTCCAGGCAGGAGCATCCCAGAACTATTTACCAATCACTCAGGTAACTATGGCGCTCTAAGGGGTGAGAGCGCTTGGCCGCAAGAAAAAGGCGTAAGAGCCGGGACCAAACTTTCCCGATCTGCCTCGGCGAGTTTTCCGAGAGACAAGCGTGTAAAGCGAGCTAATGCAGATCCCCTTGAGGATGAAGTCGAGCGGCGAGCTTCAATCAGCTACACGCGCTCCTACGTGACTTTGACGATTAAGGTTTTCAAAGTTGCCCTGAGCGACTCCAGGCTTATTCCTCAAACGCGAGCCGGAGGAAAGGACAAGGCCGTTCGTGCGCGAGCCAGTCTTGCCAGCAAGGGGCTCGATCGGAGGAAGCGTCGCGAATGAGGCAACCTTGATCGATGGTCAGATGCTATCCATACAGAGTCTGTAGCTACAGCCAGAGCTCAGGTTTTCTAGCGAAAAAGATAGTCGGCATGCAGACGTGATGGCGTTCAGACGACGAATTCACGTCCGGCTTTACGGACCGTGTTGGGTGACTGCTGCACCCGCACTTAAAAAGGAGACAGACAAATGCCAGCAAGTAGAAAGCAGCAAGTGTTGAAGAGCAGTTCAGAAGGGTCGATTCGCAGGACATCCAGTCTCGTTCGGAAGTCTGGGAAAATGGCAGGCATGAGGGTCGGAGTCATGGACGACTGGCGGGAAGGCGGCGCTAAGGGAAGCGGCGAAAAATCGAAACCCGGTCAGCGGCTCCGAGACGGTCGCTAGGGACCTCTGAGCTTTCAACGCGAGCAGTACTCGCTTTCTGAGAGGGTGCCTGAAAGTGGGGCACCCTCTCTTCCTATTGGAGAAAACATCTACGCGCCGTGATTGCGCCGACCTGGCGTATCAAATTGAATCTCACCAGTTATCCATGCTAAAAGGCGAAACAAACCTCAGAAAGATGATATGTTGAGCGCGTCTGACCGCAATTTGCTTGCAAGGTATCGTTGCCGCAAGGAAAACTGAAACGCAGATGACAGTTAAACCCAGCAATCAGTCTGACCAGATGTGTCGGCGACGTCGCATGGCGTCGAAGTGTTTTGGTTTGTTCTTGCTGCTGGCAGTGCACCTCGTAACTGGCATTGGAGAAACTTCGCCGGAGTCGGTAGGCAATGACGGGCCTATAGGTCTGACCGCCGGCACCGTCACCAACCGCGAACTGACCGCAGGTGCACGAGAGGTCTTCGGAATTTGGTTGAGTCGCGGCGATCTTCTTCGACTTTCGCTGGATAAGGGTGATTTCTCCCTGTCGCTAACTCTCTACGATCCAGGTAGCCAGAAACTGTTTGAGCAGGTCAGTTTTGGCTATGAAAATGTAGACCTTTCGATACCCGTCGAGGCAGCGGGTAAGTACTTACTGGAAGTCCGATCGCTGGAACTCAACGAGTCGCGCCGCCGATATGAACTAAGGTTAGAACCTGTCAGACCGGCGACGCCGATGGATCAGAGGAGCAACATGGCACAACGGGCGACCGCGAGTGCCACGATCCTGCGTGCTGATTGGACGGAGAAGGCCCTTCGTCAGGCGATTGAGAAATATGACGAGGCGGCGCTGATTTGGCAGTCGTTACATTATCTGCGAAGTGCAGCCGTTGCCACCATGGAAGCCGCAGAGGTCTGCTTAATGCTGGGCCAATACCGCGAAGCTTTGAACCGATACCAGAAGGCCGCGGCCCTGGCAAAGAGTGCAGGCGCCAGATTTGAGGAATCCAAAGCCATCAGTGAAGCGGGTCGTCTCTATTCATACCTTGGTGATAATGATCGGGCGCAGAAGCAAGTTGTTCAGGCGGAGAAGTTGCTTGCTTTTGATAGCCACGCCAACCAGCCAACGACCCTCAAGATTAACCACGCGGAAAACCTACTCAATTCGGGTGAGGTTAGTTATTCAAAAGGGAATTTGCTCAAGTCTTCGAAAGAATTCGAGCAAGCGCTTAAAGTCTTTGATGAGAGCGGTGACCGAAGTGGATCTGCCAGGGCTCGACTATTCTTAGCCTACATTTCGGGGAGTTTAGGCGACCCGGAAAAAGCCGTCGGCGAACTCCTTCAGGCTCTCGACCTCTACCGAGCGATAGGACATAAAACCGGTGAAGGGTTGTGTCTAAGCGCCCTTGGATTATCGCATTCGGTGAATAGAAACGAAGGGAAGGCCATCGAGCTCCATCGCGAAGCGATCGGCATTTTTCGCAAGATCGGAGATCGACAGAGCGAAGCGATCGCTGTTAACGGCCTGGGACAAGCCTACGAGTACATAACAGAGAATCAGACTGCTCTAGAGCATTATCGAGAGGCACTACGGCTCTTTCTTGATAATGACAGTCTTGACTTTGCTTCCGTGGCCTTACTCAATGTAGCCAGAGCTTACCGGTTGCTCGGGGATCGCGAGCAGGCTCTTGAATACTACGAAAAATGTTTGAAATTGAGTCGCTCAGCGAAGAAAGTCCGCACCGAAGCGAATGCGCTAAACCTCGTTGCCGTTCTCTATGCAGCTCAAGGCAACCGCCAGAAAACAATCCGGCAGTACCAAAAGCTTCTGAGGTTCTATGCGGTTATTTCTGATCGCCGGGGGCAAGCTATTGCGTGGAACAATCTGGGCGATGCTTATTTTCGCTTTGGAGAAAAACAAGAAGCCTTAAGGTCATACCAGCGCGCGGCCCACTTCAGCGAGCAGGCCGATGATAAAGCCGTGCTCATCTCTGCCTTGTACGGTATTGCTCGCACGCAACGTGATCTTGGCAATCTCGAACTTGCTTTGGCCTCGATAGAAGAGTCGATCAGAATCATTGAGGCTCTGCGTACCAACGTTGAGGGTGTGGCCTTTCGCATCTCATATTTTTCCAGCGTCCGCAAGAATTACGACTTAAGCATCGATATCTTGATGCAACTCGATCACCAGCGTCCGGGCCAGGGATTCGACACGGCTGGGCTTTTGATGAGCGAAAAAGCGCGCGCGCGTTCCTTGCTCGATACTTTAACGGAAGTACGTGCCGATATTCGGCAGGGAGTAGCTCCGGAGCTATTGGCGCGTGAGCGCAGCCTGCGTGGTTTGCTTCGAGCGCAGGCGCTTTACCAGATGGACCTGTCAACTTCCGGAAAAGATCCTGCGGAGAAGGATGAAGCCGCCCGTCAGCTAAAGCAGTTGAGAACTGAATACCAGGAGATTGAGGCCCAGATCAAAGACCGGAACGCGCGGTCGACTGTTTTTATCCAGTCGACGCCGCTAAGCCTTGAGCAGGTTCAAGCCCAGCTCAGCAGTGGCGACACTATTTTGCTTGAATATGCTCTCGGAGATGAGCGCAGTTACCTCTGGGCGGTAACCGCAAACTCGCTCCGGAGTTACGAATTGCCCTCGCGGTCAACGTTGGAGGAGGCGGGACGAGAGGTTTATAAACTACTTACTGCGCGGCAGGAAATTGGCGAGACAATAACCGGCGACTACCAGGCCAACGTCGAAGCATCTGATCACGCCTATGAGGAGAAAGCACTGAATTTGAGTCAATTGTTGCTGGGGCCGGTGGCAGATCAAGTGGGCACAAAGAGAATCCTTATCGTGGCCGAAGGAATGCTGCAGTATATCCCCTTCGATTCCTTACCCTTGCCTCAACCTAAACAGGTTGCACCGGTTGCCGGCACCACAATGCCAGCTATGGCGGTAGCCAGGCAGTTGCTAATAGATACCAATGAAATAGTGATTCTTCCGTCGGTTTCGACCCTGGCGGCTAACCGCCAACAGAAACTTGCGGCCGGCTCAGGTGACAAGATCGTTGCCATATTCGCAGACCCGGTTTTCAACGCCAACGATGATCGCATTCAAAATCGAGGCTCAAATATAGATGTTGCTTCTACCAATTCGGATCACCCCTTACCCCACATTGCTCTGCGAAGCTTTGCAGGCAATGGTGGTCTACGCCGCCTGGTGCACTCATCAGAAGAAGCCGACGCTATTCTTGCGTTAACGCCCCGCGGCACGGTGGTGGTCGCCATGTCCTTTGACGCCAACCGCGAAACTGCAATGACCCTCTCCGGCGGTGGGTATCAGATTGTTCATTTTGCTACGCACGGTTTCTTCAACTCCGAACACCCGGAGTTGTCAGGCATTTTCCTGGCCATGGTGAAACCAGACGGTAGCCAGATAAATGGATTCATGGCTCTACAGGACATCTACAAACTGGATCTTTCGGCCCAGCTCGTCGTTGTTAGTGCTTGCGACACGGCACTGGGCAAAGACATTAAGGGCGAAGGGCTGATGAGTTTGACCCGGGGTTTTATGTACGCCGGATCGAGAAGCGTGGTGACGAGTCTTTGGAAGGTCGATGATCGAGCTACCGCCAAATTGATGAAACACTTCTATGAAGCGATGTTGCAGGACGGGATGACCCCCGCCGCCGCCCTTAGATCGGCAAAACAAAAAATCAGGAGAGAGAAAGCCTGGAGCGAGCCTTTCTTCTGGGCAGGATTCGTACTGCAGGGGGAATACAAAGAGCGGATTCTGGTGGGAAGCGGTCCGTCGCCTCGCATAGGTCTGGTGGTGGCAATAGCGCTGGTTGTGATTTCGGTAGGCGTGATTATTTTGCACAGGAGACGGCGCGTTCACCTGCTGAACAGGTAGGGCCTGATACTTCCAAGATTAGTTGAATCTCGACTATCGCGGACATTAACGAGATGCCACGAAATTCGGAATTTCTACCCGAACAGTTTGATGATCTACTTGCCTGGCTTAACCAAGACCGTGAACTGGCCAGCTCCGCCTATCTTAATCTTCGCAATTCGCTGCTCAGAATATTCGCTTGGAACCGGTGTGCGGACCCCGAGGGATTGACGGACGAAACTTTCGATAGGGTCGCCAGGCAGGTCCCGACCTTAAGGGAAACATTCAAAGGAAACCCCAGACTCTATTTTTACGGGGTCGCCAACAACCTGATTAAGGAGTATCGAAAAAAGGTCAATTCGCATGTTCCCATGGAAGGATTTGACGTTGCGGGAGATCCTCCTCAAGAAGACCAGGAGGAAACGTCTGAGAGACGAAGAGAGTGCCTGAGCAGGTGCCTGGGAAAACTTTCTAAAGAGAAGAGGGAACTCATACTCACATATTATGCTAAAGAAAAACAGGCCAAGATTATCCATCGAGCGGAAATGGCGAGACAGCTCGGCGTTTCGATCGAAGCTCTTCGGGTCAGGATGCTCAGAATACGGGGCAACCTGGAGGAGTGCATAGAACAGTGTGTTGATCAGTTTGCGGAGGGTGATGAAACGGTTTGAGCTAAAAATCATTGTCAGCGAGGCCGATGCAGTCAAGGGGCAAAAACGATGAACGAAAAACCCATGACGAAGGCGGTAGCAAGGCGATTCCTCCTGGGTACCGTCGAGGATTCAGAACGGCAGCGAATCGAAAGTCTCTTCCTAATCGATTCTAAAACTCAAGAGACAATCCTGATCGCGGAGGATGAGTTGGTCGAAGACTATCTGGAGGGCAGTCTTTCTGAAACCGACACCGCTAAGTTTCTCGAGCAGTATGCGCACGACCCTCGTCAACGGAGGAAGCTCAGAATCGTAGGTACCATAAGGGAGTACGCACAGTCAGAGGCGCTCCGAGATCATGCGGAAAGTTCAGTTCTTCAAAAAGTGCGCAGCTTCCTTTCTCTAGGTTGGGCGAGCGAACGCAGGTTGAACATTCCGATTGCTGTCGCTGTGGCGACCGTGCTCGTAGTCACAATGGTTTGGGTGGTGCGGTGGAACACTCAGCGGATGCGAGACAACAATTTCCGCCTGGCGATTGAACAGCAACTTACAGAGCTCAACGCGCCGTCGAGCCTCCGTGAAAACCCACCTCAAATGGTTTCCCTGGTACTTCCGTCGGTCTCACTTAGAAGTGCCAATTCGCCGGCCCAAATCACGCCTCAGGCTGCCTACCGCATTGCTGAGCTCCGGCTTCTTTGGCCGCACAAGGCGGAGTCCCAAAGCTATCTCGCAGTGCTTCGTCGGGTCGGCGGCACCGAACAATTTAGGATCGCTAACCTTGCTGATGAGAAGAATCATGACGGCAAGGTTGTAAGACTCAGACTTCCGGCCCAGTCCCTTCCGCCGGGCCTTTACCAGGTTAGCTTGAGCGCCAGTGCCAGCGACGGCCTCTCGGGCCCAACCGAAGAATACGAGTTCATGATCGGCGGCTAACTCCCTTGTTATTCCCTCTCACGAAGTCGCCAGAACAGCAGGTGCCGGCCTGAATCCTTCCTCAGCCGATGTCTAATTTTGATCATAACCTTCTAATGTCCGACACACTTTAGTTTGTCGTTCGTTCGATAATCGGCAGTTGAAAACTAAAGAACGATCCACGAAATAACACTAAGAAGGACACGAACTATCCTTCGTGAAATTTCGTGTCCTTTCGTGGATCGTCTTTCGCTCTATCCAAAAAAACTGACAACCAACTCAGTCAACCCGCGCGCATCCTCCTCGTCAAGCCGGCCAACGAGTGGACTATCAAGATCG
>Ga0190274_10002520_pt1 | contig 10807 bp, 5 predicted proteins | sample Popmic531T_FD_133002 | JGI IMG/M metagenome (GOLD analysis project Ga0190274, IMG submission 133002) | Populus adjacent soil microbial communities from riparian zone of Yellowstone River, Montana, USA - 531 T | ecosystem: Environmental > Terrestrial > Soil > Riparian zone | place: USA: Montana...
GAACGCGACCACTTCGAACTGCAGCTGTCCGACGGCACCGAGGATCATGTCGTTGTTGCGCAGGGGCTTGAACAACTGCGTGGCGCCCTCTTCGCACAACTGCCCGAGGCCCTTGGCGAGCGCCTTCATCTTCAAGGGGTCCTTGAGCACGGCACGGCGAAACATTTCCGGTGCGAAATTGGGGATGCCGGTGAAGGTGAGCTTCTCGCCCTCGGTGAAGGTGTCGCCGATGTTGATGGTGCCGTGGTTGTGCAGGCCGATGATGTCGCCCGCGAACGCCTCGTCGGCCGCCTGGCGGTCGGCCGCCATGAACGTGAGCGCGTCGGCGATGCGCATCTCCTTGTCGAGGCGCACGTGGTACATGCGCATGCCGCGCGTGTACTTGCCCGAGCACAGCCGCATGAAGGCGATGCGATCGCGATGCTGTGGATCCATGTTCGCCTGGATCTTGAACACGAAGCCGGTGAGTTCCTCTTCCTCGCTCGCCACTTCGCGCTGCACGCTGGCGCGCGGCAGCGGTCCGGGCGCGTTGCGCGAGAAGTGGGCTAACAACTCTTCCACACCGAAGTTGGAGATGGCTGAGCCGAAGAACACCGGCGTCTGCCGCCCATCACGGTAGGCCTCGACATCGAAAGCCGCGGTGCCGCCGTGCACCAGTTCGATTTCGTCATCGAAACGCGCCGCACGGTCGCCGAGGAACTCGCGTCCTTCGGCGCTGTGCAGCCCGTCGATCGTGCGATTGGTGCCGCGCTCGCCGCGGGCGGCCGCTTCGTACACGTAGATGCGGTCTTCGAGCAGGTGATACACCCCCGCGAGATCGCGACCCATGCCGATGGGCCAGGTGACGGGCGCGGTGCGGATCTTGAGCACGCTTTCGATTTCATCGAGCAGCTCGATGGGCGGGCGGCCTTCGCGATCGAGCTTGTTGATGAAGGTCATGATGGGCGTGTCGCGCATGCGGCAGACTTCCATCAGCTTGATGGTTCGCTCTTCGACACCCTTCGCGCAGTCGATGACCATGAGCGCGCTGTCGACCGCGGTGAGCGTGCGATAGGTGTCTTCGGAGAAGTCCTCGTGGCCGGGCGTGTCGAGCAGGTTGATGATGTTCTCGCGGAACGGGAACTGCATCACCGAGGAAGTGATGGAAATTCCGCGCTGCTTCTCGAGCGCCATCCAGTCCGAGGTGGCGTGCCGCGCCGCCTTGCGGCCCTTGACGGTACCGGCGAGCTGGATCGCACCTCCGAACAACAGCAGCTTTTCGGTCAGCGTGGTCTTGCCCGCATCGGGATGGGAAATGATGGCAAAAGTCCGCCTTTTCCTTACCTCTCCGCTACTTAGGTCAGCCGACATAGCCCATCGCTCGACAAAAAGGACACATACATATAGGGACACAAACTCCAGAGCCTGATTCACGTGGTCGAATCGCCAGTCCTACCACCGCACCTGCCGCATGGCGGTACGACTTGGACAACGGGCCAAGCCGCAGACGACCTCGATCGAGGGGCGCTGGAGACCTTATGGCGGCTCCACGGGCCGCCAAGAGGCGGCGCATGATACCAGCCCTCGCAGTCATCCTCTCTCCAATGGCTCCGGCACGGCCTCAAGCTCGAGGAACTGGACTGCCTGCTCCCTCCATTTGCCGAAGTCATGGGCCCGCGAAATGCTGGGTGCAGCACGACCACAAGCCACCGAACTGTGGAAGTAGCCGATGGACTGCCTGGGAGCTCGAGCTAACTAGTCCAGCAACCGATACTCCGTCGGCGGGGTTACAAAACCGAGCCCGCACTTTCGTGCGAGCCCGGTAGCGATGGCCTAACCGCTGTTCAGCGCGGACGTGCGCGTCGTTCCAGCGGCAGCCGCAGTTCGATCCGGGTGCCGCCGCCATCCGCGGTGATCGAGATCCGGCCGCCGATCTCACGCGCGCGGAACTCCAGGTTTCGAAGTCCACGCCCTCGCGGCGCCGATTGCTGCGCGGCCACATCGAATCCACGACCGTTGTCGGCGATCCGTACCACGACGCCGTCGTCCGCGGAACACGCCACCGAAATGCGCGACGCCTGCGCGTGCTTCAAGATGTTGCCGAAGCATTCCTGCACGATGCGCATGATCTGCAGCGCGGCGGGCGCGTCGAGCCACTCGAGTCGCGGGACCTCGTTGACCTGCCAGTCCAGCGCCAGACCGGCGCTCTCCAGGCGCGGTGTCATCCGGTAACGCAACGTCGCGAGCAACGTCACGACGTCCTGGTCGATGGGCTCCATGGAGTCGATCGTGAGCTTGAGCTCGTCGACCGTGTCGCGCAGCGTCTGCGCGACCATTGATGGTGCTGCGTCGCCCCGCTCCACGAGCGCCAGCGTCGAGATGAGCGACGATCCCACGCCGTCATGCATGTCGCGCATCAATCGCTCCCGCTCCTGCTCCTGCGCATTGCGGATCTCGTACTGGCGCAACTGTTTATAACTGCTTGCCAGCTCGCGCTGCCGAGCCTCGAGCCGGCTCTCGAGCGAGGCGTTGACGTTCTCGATGTCATCGATGGCGCGTCGGTACCGCCGCGACATGGAGAAAATGAAGGCGCCGAACAGCGGCAGCGCGGCGTAGGGCAGCAGGAACACTCGCTCCATGTCGAGGTTCCACTCGAGCAGCAGCAGATCGTGGATGCCCATCGCGAACATGATCCACAGGGCAATCGCCAGCACGACGTCCGGCGGCGTGCGCCGCTTCACCGCGACGGCCGTGAGAGTGACGGTGACCGCAAGTGAAATCAGCGCCTGCATCACGTAGGCCAGGCGCTCGAACAGCCAGTAGTCGTCCGTGGCGATGGGCGGCATGCCCAGCACCGTCGAGAGCGTCGCGCCGATGATCAGGGCCTTCTCGATCCGCGGCGAGCGCTCACCCTGCAGGCGAAAGGAGAATAGATAGACCGCGACGCTGAGCCAAGCGAAGCTGCAGACGGTCGCCCACCAGAACCAGGCCTCCGGCAGCGGGTAGCGCGGCAGGTGGTAGTGGAGCGTGCGCACCGTCCACAACAGCGACGCGATGAAGAACAGCATGTACACGCTTTCGCTGCGCCGCCGGATCCAGGTCAGGAGCGCGAACGCTCCGACGATCAGGATCGCGACGCTGCCCACCCGCGGCCCGTCTATGCGCAGCAATTTCTGCCATTCGTGCCAGATACTCACGGCGGCGAGGCTGCCGAGCTGGAACGAAGGCACGCCGCACCCAAGCGACCCGACATAGCAGTCGAACGCTGCGACCAGCGTTCGCGCATCGGACCCGGAGGGCGGCAGCGGAATGAGCACGGGCACGTTCCAGCCGTTCGACATCTCGCCGTTGGTGGCAAAGACCTGGCGGCCCTCCGCGTAGAACACCGCATGGAAGCCGGTGGGCAGGTAAGCCGAATAGGCGAGCGCGCGCGGCGCCGGATCCGCTGGCGCGATATCGGCGAGGCGCACCCAGATACGGGCGAAGTGGCGCTCGCCGGCTTGCGGCTTGCGTTGCAGGCCGACGTACGGAAGTTGCACGTGGTGCCAATCGAGCACCGGCGGAATTTCGCGCGGCCAGGCCGGCCAGGTCTGGGTGTCGAACCATTCGATTGCGACGTCGGCCTCGACCACGCGCGCGCGATCCGCTGCGGCCGCCGGCGCCGCGAGGAGCGCCGCCAACAGCAGGCTAATCTCGCAGCAGGCCCAGCTTGCGCGCTTCATACACGGCCTCTGTCTTGGAATTGACGTGCAGCTTGAGATACGTGCGTTTCACGTACGTAGTGACGGAGTGCGCCGAGATGTCGAGCAGACGCGCGATCTCGGGAAACGTGTATCCCTTGGCCACCAGTCCCAGAACGCTGCGCTCACGCTCGGAGAGGTTTTCGGCGGGCGGACCGTCGGAGCGAATCTCGCTCCAGCGCCTCTTGAGGAGCTGGCGGGCAATGACGGGGCTTATTGGGCTGCCACCGGCGCGCAGCGTGCGAATCTGGCCGACGAGATCGGTGGGCAGGGCATCCTTCAGTAGATAGCCGGTGGCGCCCGCTTCGATCGAGCTCAGGATGTGTTGCTCGTCACCGAACACGGAGATCACCATGATCTCGCACTGCGGGTGGGCGGCCGCGCAATGCCGGATCACTTCGAGCCCGCTCATGTCGGGCAGGCCGAGATCGACGAGCAGCACGTCTGGCGCCGTGCGCTGCAGGGCCGCCAGAGCGGCACCGCCGGTATCGACCGCGTCGACGAGCTTCATGTCCGCGACGCCGGACAATGCCGCTGCGACCAGCTCGCGAAAGCGCGCGTCGTCCTCGACCAGCAGCACGGAGAGCATTTCGTCAGGGGGCGGTTGCGGCACGAGTCGAGTGTACGTCCCGGATACGCAACGTGTGACGAATGCACGTCCCCTGTCGAAGGGACAGACACCAATGCCACCCGATCGCATTGTGGTCCCGTTACCCACAACGGAAGTCGGTGTCACATGAATCACGAGTCGAAGGGCAGAAAACACATGAGAGCCTGGACGGGAGCGGCGATCGCGATCGCCGGCCTGGTCACTGGGAGCGCGCGCGCCAGCAGCGACGCCTACACAGTCGTCGTGACCATGGCCTCGATCATCAGTCACCACGACTGGTTCGACCCCTGGCAATTTGGCAACAACACGAAGCCGGACTTCTTCGGGCACGTCCGGCTGCTCGACACCAGTCTCAACATCATCGCGGATTGCGGCGAGACGCCGGTCATGCCGAATTTGATCGTCGCCAATTTTCCGGCTGGAACGACGCTGTGCAGCGGGGTGGCGCCGATCATCGGGCCTTTCATCGTCGAGGTCGAAGTACGCGACGCCGACTGGAACTTCAACGATCCGACTGCTGTGCATGATCCAGCCGACCAGGCGGACATTGCGCCTGGACCGGCGAACGTCTGGCGCAGTTTTCAGATTGCCTGCACCAGCAACTGCGTACCCCAGGCCGTCATGACGGCTGGCGACCACGCGACCGCGATATTCACGATCGTGGCGACGAATGTTGCGAACAGCTTCACGACGCCGCCGGCGGTCAATCCCTCGCAGTTCGATCCCAGTCTCAATGAACGGGCGTACGTCTCCGGAAAATTTCAGTTTCCTACGCGCCTGAATGTCAAGGTGCGCCCCGGCACCTCGGGGCCGTTCACCACCATCGTGAGCGGCGCGGTGACACAGGGCTACTTCAACTTTGATTTTGACGGGCGTGTCTCGCCCGGCTCGCCGCAGATCATGCCGCTCGGGCCGTACCAGGTCGTCGTGGAAGGCATCGACGGAAGTCCATCGGCGACCATGAATGTCACGCTGATCAAGCGAAATCCCGGCGAGTTGCTGCTGCTCGGGCTGCAGCCCGGCCCGAGTCACAGTCCGTTCGGAGCGCCCTTCGAATTCAACATGCAAACCACTTCCCCGGGCGTGGTGACACACCAGATTCGCGGTCCGATGCCGAACTTCTTCGGCAATTGCGCCTCGACGGTCGCACTTGGGCAGCTGGAGATATCGCGCCAGGTGCAGAGCGTCACGGCGACGACATTCACCATGCGCTGGGATGGGGCTGCAGCCACCGGCGGCGAGGCGCCCGCCGGCAAATACTGCGCGTATTCCTCCGCAGTCGCCGCCGGCACCAGCACCGCGATGACAGTCAACGGCTCGTGGCAGGTGCTCGACGTGTTGCCGCCGCCGGCGCTGTTCGTGCACGTGCGCACGGATCCCGCGGTTCCGGTGCTCGTGCCCGGGACGCCGGTGCGTGTCATCGCTCGCGTCTACGACGCGAACCATCGCCCGGTCGCGGCGAACACCATCACGCTGCGCGCGGGACCGTATTCGGGCCCGAACTCCGCGGCGCCCGTCACGCAAATCGTGTGCCGGTACGTACAGGAGTGCAGCGTCACGATGACGCCCGCGATGCTCACGTTCACCGCGCCGCCCCCTGGCACACCTCCCGGCACGCCGCCGATGACGATGGTCGCGGGGACCCTGGCCTACAACGCCAGCGCGGCGAACGTGAACGATACCAACCGGTTCGACAGCGAGTCGCGGCTGACGGACATCACGCCACCGCCCGCTGGCTCGCTGCTGCGAGTCTTCCGCGCGAACGTCGGTACGGGGCCGGGATCGCAATTCGGCGCCATTACCGAGACGTTCAAGGTCAACGGGCTCGATGCGGTGTTCTATCCAGGTACGGGATACGACCTGGCCTCACCGTCGGGGGCGCGTGAGTTCGCGGACATCGTCGGCACTACCATCGACGGCGTGCTCGGATTCGCACCGGCGGGCGGGCAGCAGTCGTCGCTATTCGACAATCTGCCCAACTTCAGCGGTTGGGCGTCGAGCACTGCGCATCAGATCGGCGAGACCGCGGGCGCGAATACCTCGGCGAGTAATTTGTGCCGCTTCGGCCCCACCGCCTTCGTGAGCTGGGCGAACTCGAACGGCGTCTTACACAAGGTGAACTGCCGCGACAATGCGCCGGGGAATTCGTATTCGTCGGTACCTGACTGGCGGATCACGTGGCACGAGCTGCATCACGCCGCGTTCGGCCTGGCGGACGAGTACTGCTGTGACGGAGGTTACTTCGAGGCGAATCCGTATCCGAACGTGATGCGGAACCTCGGGTCCTGCGCGATGAACGGCTCGACGCCGAGCGCGTGTGCACCGATCGATCCGAGCAATACGGGCGGCTGGCATCGCTCGGACGGGCCGGCGCCCGATGTCATGTCGAACGACATGACCATCGAGAAAGCCGACGACTTGCGTCGTGCCAACTACTTCTTCGACCAGTGCCACATTGGAGGATGCTGATGAAAACCCTAATAACGATGTTCGCCCTGGCGGTGACCCTCACCGCCAGGGCGGAGCCCACCCCCGCACCTGACGCCGACCGGAAACATCTGATGGTCGAGCTCCATGTGATCGGAGAGGTGACTCAGATGGTCGACGTGCGCATGGACTACGGTCCGGCCGCGACGACGCCCCCATCCCAGGACATCTTCTATGTCGAAGGTCTGGACCAGCGCCGCAGGCCGATGACCCGCGTCGCGCTGCCGAACCCGCTCGAGCTGCGCGTGTACCACGGGCCGGAGGAGATCGTGCTGCAACCGGGCGGATTTGATTTGCAGCCGGTGGCGAAGGCGCGTCCGCCGGATGGAGGTGAATTTCCCATCGTACGACGCGGACCGGCGAGCAACTCACATCGTGTCGAGACACTACGGGAAGTGACGTTCAAGGTCGCGATCCCGTTCCACTTCACGCTGACCACGCTGCGCACCGGATTCACAGGTGGCAAGGACGTCGTGATGTACGACGCGCGCACCGTGATCCGCGACTTCTGCAGCAAGCAGAAGGGCGACGGTGAGTGTAGCGAGTGGCTTGCGGCCAATCGCGTCGAGTAATTGCACGCGCTCAGGGCCGGACTTCATGGGGAGAAGTCCGGCCCCTGTTTTTGATGGCCCCATCCGCTAGCGCCGCGCCTCGAAGACCAGGTTGACGGGCGATTGCACGGTGCGCCGGGGGCAGTGTGGCGCGAAGGAATCCTTCCTCCAGCCTCCCGCACTTAGGTAGGCGTCAAATTTTTCCTGCACGTAAGCCGGCAATGGCCGACCGGCCATCGCGCGCTGTTTCCGGAATCGCGGTAGTGCTGCTCGACCAGTTGATACAGCCGTGTCGTCTCGGGCCGATGAAGCGCATAGCCCCACGGATCGACGAACTCTGGTGCACGCGGCCGCGCGCTGGCGGCAGCGTGGCATGGCGCGGGTCCCGAAAACCGGCAGGGAGTGCGCAAGCCACGTGGCGGCATTCCGGATCTGGCTTACGTAAATATGTGCGTTCTGGCAGAAATGGCCGGCGCCACCACTGCACCGCCTCGGAACGAAGAGCCAAATTTCTCTTCATCGATCGAACCGCTGAAAAGCACGCGGCCGCTGGCGGCGACCGCGTGCTGGAGTTGATCAGAGACCCGCGCGATGGACCGCCTGGATTTCGGTCAGGCCAAGCACGCGGTTGTAGACGCGCACATCGTCCAGGACGCCATCCAGCGTTCGCCCGCTATCTACCTCATTGCCGAGGTAGAGGTTCGCACTCTCATCGGGGAGCCGGGCGCCGAACGCGTTGTTGGTGGTCGCATAACTGCCGACGGCCACGCCATCCACATACATGAGGACATCCGTGGCGGTGGCATTGCCGTTCCACGTCACGAGGACGTGGCGCCACACGCCCAGGGAGATGGCGTTGGCAGCAGACACCCGCAAGAGGTCGGTCGTCGCGAAGTCCACCGTGAAGCCAATCTGGTTCGTGCCTTGCGTGACAAACTGCCAGCCATTCAACGGCGCGGTGCCGATGGCCTTGTGCACAATGCGGCCCGGGTTGCCGGCTTCGCCGACCGTGTCCACGTTGATCCAGGCCGCGACCGTCATCGCGCCCAGATTGTTCACTGACGGGCCGTTGCCGGCATTCACTTTATCGTCGCCGCCAGTGGGGCTGCCATCGAAGTTCAATCCCGTGCCGATTTTTCCCGGGACCCAGGTCGGGCCGAGTAGCAAGTTGCCGGTGTTGGCGTTGCCCGAGCTGTCCGCAGCACTCAGGCCGTTGGGGTTGTCATCGAACTTCCAGTGCGCTGCCCGGTTATCGACTTCGGTCGTCGTCGCGTTCGCATCCGTGGAAAAGCCCGAGTCGCCGTCCGCGTTGTAGGCCCGCACGCGGTAGTAGTACTGCGTTCCGGTGCCGAGCTGGCCGTCGTTGTAGCTGGTGACGTTGGCGTTGGTGGTGGCGATTTCCGCGTAGGTGCCGTCCAGGCCCTTTTTCCGCTCGATTTTATAGCCGTTTTCATTGGCGACGTTGGTCCACGACAGGTTGATCTGGCTGATGTTGTTAGGGGCCGCTGCCATGGTGAGCGTGAGGGCCGGCGGCGCCGGGACGCCCAGCTCGACTTCGCGGGCCTTGCCATGCAGCCACTCCTCCAGGTCGCTATAGCCGTCGCCATCGCTATCCGCGGTGGTCGACGGCGGAGTGTACGTGACGTGTACTTCGGGAATGTTCGGATAGCCGCCCACATCATTGGGGGTATTGATCAAGCCCCCCGTGTTGTTCGCCACTTGTTCGATGATGCGCTCATCCACGGGATCGCGATTGGCCGGACGGGAACCGGCGTTGGCCAGGACGTGGTCTTTCAATACATCCCAAGCGATGATCGGCACATTGACATTTGGGCTGGTAAAGACGCTGGGCTCATTAGGCCCGGACAGATACGTCTTGAATCCGTGGAAATTGGCGTCGTGGAACACCGTTGCGTCCCTCTGGCTGGTGATCGGGTTCGGCCACCAGCTGGCGCTCGCGATATTCCAGATGCGGTTGCTATCCATGTAGAGCGTCAGCTCGTCCCCCGGGATGGTGCCCGACTCGACGCGGTCCTTGACGATCATGTAACGGGTGTCTTTGGTATCGGTCGGGCCGGGCACCATGGGCACCATGACATTGCTCTTGAAGGACGCAACCATCGACAAGCCGACGGGGCCCCCGATCTCGAGCTTCATCCGGTTGCTCACCGAGTTGCCCGGCCGATGGATGTAATTGTTGGCGACCTGAACGTCGCTCGCATCGTCGGCCAGGAGCGGATTTCGATCGCCAAGATGCGCCAGGAGATTGCGGTGCAATGAAATGCTGGACGAGTCTCTGCCAATCAGCACGCCCATCGAGTGCGGTTGCGTGGTGTGGAGCGAAAAATTCAGCGCTTCCGAAAAGATGCTGTTCGAAATGGTGCATTCCTTCACAAAACTTCTCACGCCAGAGGTATTGTTTGCCCAAGTCGTGAAAGTCTCGTCGACCGACCAGCTCAGGGAAACGTGGTCCACGACAACGCGCCTGACGGTTTCCCCCAAGTCCGTCGAAATACCCAGCGCATCCCGGTTGTCCTCTTCCTTTTGGCCGTCTGTGGCCGTATTCGGAGTGTCGCCCGGGCGGATGGCGATGTGCTGGAACAAGACGTCATTGGCACTGATAACGATGCCGCGGCCTTTGACCAAAATCCCAAGCCCCGGCGCGGTCTGGCCGGCGACCGTGAGGTTGCCGCTGGTGATCACAATCTTGTTCTCAAGGGTGATGGTCCCGGATGTTTCGAAGATGACGGTGCGCTCACCCGTCGTCTTCAAGGCTGCCCGAAGCGAGCCGGCACCGCTGTCATTGAGGTTGGTGACTTTGATGATCTGGCCGCCGCGGCCGGCCTTGGTCATGATGCCAAAGCCCTTGGCGCCGGGGATGACGGGGAGCGATGTCTCTTGGGCGTAAGCAGAGGTAACCAGCAGGTTCGCAGCGGCGAACGCGAGCAACTGACCGACTCTCGTCGCAGGATAGGTTGTTTTCATATGCTTTTTCGTGCTCTACCCTTTCGCTCTATTTCGGGCGCCGAGCGTCTCACTTCACGCGGTCGCGATCGTGGAAACGCCGGAGCGAAGGGGTAATCAGGAAGTGGGGGGGATAACGTCATTTTGCGAATTCATTGAATAGATAGACCATCCGCGCCAGTATCCGCGCGCACCGTGGCGCACCCTGTAGGTCTATGGAAGCAGAGCGGGTTCGAACCCCGCCCGACGCGGGCAGGAAAGATCCGTCAGCGGCGCAGCAGTTGCACGCTGGCGGAGAGGGTGAACGAACCGCAATAGCAGGACCGCCGCAGCCGCTGCGGACTTGCCTTGCGGTCGGAAGCCTGGAACGGATCTGCTGCGCGGGCAGCCCCGAACCGCTGATCAGCCAATCCGTCGTGCTCGACTACCGCATGCCACCCAAGGTCCCGTCCATGCCGCAGTGCCGATCAGCAGCC
>Ga0190274_10002521_pt1 | contig 10807 bp, 12 predicted proteins | sample Popmic531T_FD_133002 | JGI IMG/M metagenome (GOLD analysis project Ga0190274, IMG submission 133002) | Populus adjacent soil microbial communities from riparian zone of Yellowstone River, Montana, USA - 531 T | ecosystem: Environmental > Terrestrial > Soil > Riparian zone | place: USA: Montana...
CGCATCGTGCGCGTGCCGCTCAATCGCGCCGGGACGCTGCACCGGATCGGCAAGCGGTCATCGATGCTGCTGCAGGAGCTCGGGCGGGAACCGACGCCGTCGGAGATCGCCGAGGGGATGGACATCACCATCGAGGAAGTGCAGAAGACGCTGAGCATCTCGCAGACACACCTGTCGCTGGATGCCCCTATCACGCCGGGCGAGGACAACCGCCTGCTCGACTACCTGCCCGACACCCAGAATACCGGTTCCGATAGCGACACCTTCGAGCACGCCCTCACCGAGTCGATCGAGGAGGTGCTGTCGACACTGAAGGAGCGCGAAACGAAGATCCTGCGCCTCTATTTCGGCCTGGACGGACCCGAGCCGATGACCCTCGAAGAAATCGGCAGCCTGCTCGGCATCACCCGGGAACGGGTGCGGCAGATCAAGGAGAAGGCCCTGAGCCGGCTGCGGCACGTGAGCCGGGCGCGGGCCCTGGAGACATTCCTAGGCTGAGCGCAGTATCCGCCCCACCTGTTCCCACTCAATGAGAAATGCGTCGTGACCGTACGGGGATGAGATCTCCTTGTATTTCGCGTTGACGCCCGCAGCCCCATAGGCCCGCACCCAGTCGCGCACCTCGCCCGGGTAGTACAAGATGTCGCTGTCGATGCCCACGCCCACCACCTCGGCCACGCGCGCGCGAGTGCGGGCAGCGGCGTCCGGGAGATCGCCCAGGTCATGAGCGTCCATGGCGCCCATCAGGGCAACGTAGCTTCGTGCGTCGAACCGCTTGACGAGCTTGTCGCCCTGTCGCCGAAGGTAGTGCTCCACGTCGTAGCGCGGCCCGTGCCACGTGGAGCTGCGCCCGAAGCGCTCATCGAACTCGATACCGGAGCGATAGGTGATCATGGCGATCGCCCGGGCAGCCGCGAGACCGTCCACAGGCTCCTCGCCCTTCGCAAAGTGGCCGCCTTGCCAGCGGTGGTCGGCCTCGATTGCCATGCGCTGCGCCGTGTTCCAGGCGATGGCCTGCGCGCTGGTGGCCGCAGGCGCCGCGAACACGACGAGCCGGTCCACCGGCACCGATGACACCGTTCCCCATGCGAGTGCCACCATGCCCCCGAGCGAGCCGCCGGTGACGAGCGCCAGGTGCTCGACCCCCAGGTGCTCCAGCAGGGGAAGGTGTGCCCGCGCCATGTCGTCCGGCGTGAGGGCGGGGAACGGCGTGCCATTGGTATCGGCGGGTCCGGTGGATCCATAGCAGCTGCCCGGAAGGTTGGCCGCGATGATCGCATGCCGATCGGTGTCCAGCGGCGCACCAGGGCCGAGCAGGGGCCCCCACCAGGCGTCCACGTCGGGACTCCCGGTGAGGGCATGAAAGACGAGGATCCAGCCGTTCCGCGAGGCGGCGGTGGTATCTCCGAAGACGCGATACGCCAGCCACGCGTCGCGCAGCACCTCGCCGCGCGAGGTGCGAAAATCGCCCAGCGAGAGCCGTTCACCGCCGGTGGTGAACGGCCGGCCGGGATCTGTCACGGCGTACACGCGCACATCACGCGACGGTCGCGGCGGAAGGCACCGTCACTTCGCTGAGCCGGCCGGTATGGACGTCATATACGAAGCCGCGTACCGACACACCCTCCAGGAGCAGCGGCGATTCGCGCAGGAAGGTGACGTCGTCGACCACGCTCTGCTTCAGGTCGGCAAAGGGCCGGAAATCCATCGCCGAGGCGTCGGCTCCCAGTTCCTTCCGCACCTTCGACTGCAGTTGCTCGTTCGTGAAGGTAAGCATGCCACACTCGGTGTGATGGATCACCACGATCTCGCGAGTGCCGAGCAGCTGCTGGGAAATGACCAGCGAGCGGAGCGCGTCCTGCGCGAGGCCGCCGGCGTTGCGAATGACGTGGGCGTCTCCTTCCTCGAGGCCGAGCGCCCTTGAGGGAATGAGGCGGGAATCCATGCAGGTGACCACGGCGACCTTCCGGGCTGGGGGCAGCGGCAGGTCGCCCTTGGTGAAGCCGGTCGCGTAGCCGGCGTTCGCGGCGACGAGTTCCTCGGTGACTGGCATCGGATCCTCCTAGACGGACGCGGTCGCGGTGGCCGCGCGGGTGGAAGTGGTGCTGGGCTTCTCGCCCAGGGCCTGGTCGAGGTCGGCGATGAGGTCATTGATGTTCTCGAGGCCGACGGACAGCCGCACGAGTTCGGGCGTGACGCCGGTGGCCTTCTGCTGCTCCGGGGTGAGCTGCTCGTGCGTGGTCGAGGCGGGGTGGATGATGAGCGACTTGGCATCGCCAACATTCGCCAGGAGCGAAAACAGCTTCGTCCGGTCGATGAGCCCCTTGGCCGCGGGAGTGCCGCCCTTCACGCCGAAGGTCAACACGCCACCGAAGCCTCCCTTCAGGTACCTCTTCGCGTTCCTGTGCTCGGGGTGCGACTCGAGGCCGGGATAGGAAACCCATTCGACGCGCTTGTCCTTCTGCAGCCAGGTGGCCACGGCCAGGGCATTCTCCGAGTGGCGCTGGATGCGGAGCGGCAGGGTCTCCAGGCCCTGAAGGAAGAGGAACGCGTTCCAGGGGGAGAGCGCAGGCCCGAGGTCGCGCAGGAGCTGGACCCGCAGCTTCAGGATGTAGGCCAGGTTGCCGAACGCCTCGGTGTACACCAGGCCATGGTACGACGGATCGGGCGAGCTGAATTCGGGGAACCGCTTCCGCGCCGCTGGGCTGTTCCAGTCGAACTTGCCGGCGTCCACCACCACGCCGCCGATCGCGGTCCCGTGACCGCCGATCCACTTGGTGGCCGAGTGCACCACGATATCCGCTCCGTACTCGATCGGCCGGGCGAGCGTGGCGGCGCCAAAGGTGTTGTCCACCACGAGTGGAATGCCCGCGGCGTGCGCGATGTCGGCCAGTGCCTCGAAGTTCGGCACGTCGAGCCGGGGATTGCCGATGGTCTCCACGTAGAGGAGGCGGGTGCCCTCGTCGATCGCGGCCCGCACCGAATCGAGGTTGTGGATGTCGACGAACTTCGTCCTGATGCCCCACTTGGGGAGGGTGTACTCGAACAGGTTGTAGGTGCCGCCATAGAGCGTCTGTGACGAGACGAGGTTGTCGCCGGCCCGCGCCAGGTTGAGGACCGCCAGCGTCTCCGCCGCCTGGCCGCTCGCCACGGCGAGCGCCGCGATGCCGCCCTCGAGCTCAGCCACCCGCTTCTCGAACACGTCGTTGGTGGGGTTCATGATCCGGGTGTAGATGTTGCCGAACTCCCGGAGGCCGAAGAGATTCGCCGCGTGTTCGGTATTGTTGAACACGTAGCTGGTGGTGGCATAGATCGGCACGGCGCGCGCATTGGTGGTGGGATCCACCACCTGGCCGGCGTGAATGGCGAGCGTTTCCGGATGGTACGGCATGACAACCTCCTCGGGGTTCGTATGGCTGACGGAAATGCAAAAGGGCCCGGTCCACATGAGTGGACCGGGCCCGGGATGTCCTGGAAGCGTCGACCTTAGGGTCGGTGGGTCTCCATCGCATGCGCCAAGACATCCGTCCACTCGCTCGCCGAGTGACAGATACACATCTGGGGGCACATGCAAATTCGCTGCATGAGTCACGCTACCAGCAAACCCGGGGGTCTGTCAATGGGGTCGGTCCCCGGCTTAGACTTGTGCATCACCTTCAACCCGACCCAATGGCCACCACCAGCTCGTTCGACATCTCCACCGGCGCCGATCTCCAGGAAGTGGACAACGCCGTCAACCAGACGGTGAAGGAGATCACCCAGCGCTACGACTTCAAGGGCACCAAGTGCACCGTCGACTTCGACCGGGAAAAGGCCGAGATCCGGCTGGCGGCCGACGACCAGTTCCGCATGGACGCGCTGGTCGACGTACTCCAGACGAAGATGATCAAGCGTGGTGTGCCGGTGAAGAACCTCACCGTCGGTGACATCGTGGCGGGGAGCGGCGAGTCGGTGCGGCGCACGGTGACGCTCACCCAGGCGATCGCGACCGATATCGCCAAGAAGATCACCAAGGCGATCAAGGAGCAGGGGTTCAAGAAGGTGCAGGCGAGCATCCAGGGCGATGAGGTGCGGGTCTCGAGTCCGTCGCGCGACGAGCTCCAGCTGGTCATGGCCTTCCTGCGCGGTGAGGACTTCGGGATCGAGCTCAAGTTTGGCAATTACCGGGGCTGAGCGGCGGGCGCTCACCGGGGCGCTGCTGCTCGTGCTCGCGGCCTGCATCCGCAGCGAGGTGCAGGTGCCTGCCGCACCGCCATCGGCGGCGGGCGGCGGAGGCCTCGAGCCGTCGCTGCGCATCGGACTCGTCGTGGGTGCGGCATCGATCGACATCGGCGGATCGGCCGGGGTCAGCGTGAGCGGTCCGGACCGCGCCCTGGTCGCGCGGCTGGGGCCCGGGATCGCCGGCAAGGTCACGCCGCGACCAGGCAAGGTGCTGGTCTCCGGGGTCGGGCCTGGTGCCCGGGCCGAGGCGGCCACCCTGGTCATCCGCGCCGAGCCGGGCGGCTTCATCCGGGTCAACGGCCGCGATTACCGTGGGGAGGTCGTGCTCTTTCGCGATCGCACCGGGGTCACCGTCATCAACCGCGTCAGTATCGAGGACTACCTGGCCGGCGTGGTGAGCGCGGAGTCGGGCATCAAGGATCCGGGCGATGTGGAGGCGCTGCGGGCGCAGACGATCGTGGCCCGCACTTATGCGCTGCGAAACGCCGGGCGGCGCGAGGCTGCTGGCTTCGATCTCTACGCCAGCGTCGAGGACCAGGTCTATGGCGGCGTGGGCGCGGAGACTGCGCTGGGTCGCGATGCCGTGGCGCTCACTCGTGGCCAGGTGGTGACCTACCAGGGTGAGCTGATCGACGCGTTCTACTCGTCAACCTGCGGCGGGCGCACGTCCATCGGCACCGAGATCTTCAAGGGAGCCAACCGCCCGTACCTTCGCTCGATCGACGACGCACCCCGGGGCGGGCCGGCCTACTGCAGCATCTCGCCGCGCTTCACGTGGCGCGAAGAGTGGAGCGGCGACGTACTCCGGGCCACGTTGCGGAAGACCCTGCCCGTGGTGGCGCAGGTGCCGGGCGTCGAAGCGGAAGGGCTGCGTGGCCTCTCGGTGAATGGTCGCACGCCGTCGGGTCGCGTGGCCACGCTGGACATCGCGCTTCGCCAGCGCACCGTCGCGATCGACGGACCCCAGGTGCGGCAGGTGCTCCGGCTGCCCGACGGGCAGCTCCTGCGGAGCACGCTGTTCACGATGAACGTGCGGACCAGGGCCGGGAAGGTGAATGGCATCGTCCTTGATGGTCACGGCTCGGGACACGGAGTCGGGCTCTGTCAGTGGGGCGCGATCGGGCGGGCCCGGGCAGGGCAGAAGGCGTCGGACATCATCACCGCGTACTACGCAGGAACCACGATCGTGCGGCGCTACTGAGCGCCGGACGAGACAGCAGGGGGTGACGTCATGAGCGATCCGCTGAGGCTGGCGATCATCGGGGCAGGGGCGGCGACACAGGTGGCCCACCTGCCGGCGCTCAAACGAACCAAGGGGGTGGAGGTGGTTGCCCTCGCCGACTCCGACCGCACGAAGGCCCGGGCGCTCGCCGACCGCTTCAACATTCCCGACGCCTTCGACGGCATCGAGCAGGTGCTCGACTACGAGTCGCTCGATGCGCTGGTCATCTGCTCGCCGACGCACCTGCACGAGGGGCACATCCTCGCGGCGCTCGCGGCGAACCTGCACGTGTTCTGTGAGCGGCCTCTGACCATGAACGCTGCGTCCGCCGCCCGCATCGTCAAGGCGGCGGAGAAGAAGAACAAGGTGGTGATGGTCGCAATGAACCACCGGTACCGCGCGGATGCGCAGCTGGTGCGGAGCTTCGTCCAGAGCGGGGAACTGGGGCAGGTGGACAGTGTGCGCGGCAGCTGGCACGTGTTCCGCCCCAGCCGGCAGCAGGCGCCGTGGCGCCAGCGTCGGGACCAGGCTGGTGGCGGTGCCATCCTGGACCTGGGGCTCGCGATGTTCGACCTGGGCCTCTGGCTCGCGGGGAACCCGACGCCGGTGCGCGTCAGCGCGACCTGGGAAAAGCCCACGCGGGAGCGCGGCGTCGAGCGGTCGGGCTCCGCGTTCGTGGTGTGCGACAATGGCGCGTCGATCTTCTTCGACGTTACCTGGCACCACCTGGGAGAAGGGGAGCGATTCGGCATGGGGCTGCGCGCCGACCGCGGCGCCGCCTCGATCAATCCGCTCACGGTGTGGAAGGAACTGCACGGCGTCGCGACCGATGTGTCCCCCACCACCTCGGCGAGCCGCGAGAACGCGTGGCTCTCGTCACACCGGGCGGAATGGGCCCACTTCCTCGCGGTGGTGGCGGGCGACGCGAAGGCGCCCCAGCTCGCGGAGCACGTCACGCTGCACAAGGTAATGGACGCCATCTACAAGTCGGCGGAATCCGGACGCGACGTGGCGCTGTGAGTTTCGGATGGCTCGCAGGGCTGGTCGTGCACCTCACGGTCGCAGGCAGCGTCTCCGCGCCGCAGACCGTCGCGCCCGCGCAGGCGGATACCGGCGCAGGGGTCCTGGTGAGCGTGCTTACCCTCGGCCGGGACGCCGAGGTATGGGAGCTGTGGGGCCACAATACCATCGTCGTCGCGGATCCCGGCCGCCGGACCAGCCGGTCGTACAACTGGGGCATCTTCGATTTCCGGCAGCAGAACTTCATCCTGCGATTCGCGCGCGGCCGGATGTACTACTCGATGGCGGCGCGGCAGACCAACCGGGAGCTGGCCTACTACGCCTCGCGGGATCGCACGATGGTGCTGCAGCGACTGGCGCTCACCCCGGCGCAGTCCACGGCACTGCAGGAGTTCCTCGCCTGGAACGACACTGACGCCAACCGCAATTACTACTACAACTACTACCTCGACAACTGTTCTACGCGCGTTCGCGATGCAATCGACCGCGCGCTGGGCGGACAGCTCAAGCCGCAGTTCGATGCCTTGCCGTCGGGGCACACCTGGCGCTGGGAAACCCGGCGAATCCTCGGGGGGAACCTGCCGCTGTACGTGGTGGTCAACCTGGCGCTGGGCCAGCCGGTCGACGAGGAGATGACGGCCTGGCAGGCGATGTTCCTTCCCCGCCGCCTCATGGAGTACCTGCGAACCGCGCGCGTCGCCGGTGTTTCCGGTGAGCCGATTGCGCTGGTGAGCGGGGAGCAGGAACTGAACCGGAGTACCCACTTCATCGATCCTGATGCACCAGGGCGGACCTGGATCCCGCTGCTTCTCACCGGGCTTCTGGCAGGGACACTGCTCGCGTCCCTGGGCGCGGCCGCGGGGGCATCGCGCGCAGCGCGGCGCTGGTTCGCGGTCCTCGGCTCCGCATGGTCATTTCTCGCGGGGTTCCTCGGCCTGCTCCTCCTGGGGCTCTGGTTCCTCACGGATCACTGGTCGTCGCGCAGCAACGAAAATGTCCTTCTCCTGACTCCCATCTCGCTGGCGCTGGTGGTGCTGATCCCCCTTGCCGTCAGGGGCCGTGCCGGTGCCGTGCGCAATGCGCTTCGAGTCGCCTCGGTGGTCGCTGGCCTCGCCGTGGTGGCACTGGTGATCAAGGTCCTCCCATGGTTCCACCAGCACAACCTCGAAATGATCGGCCTCATCCTGCCGGTGCACTTCGGGCTCCTCTGGGGTCTCCGGCGCGCCACCGTGCCGGCCTAGCGCCGCCGCGCGGCCTTCGCGATCTCCACGTACTTCGACACCGGCAGCCTGGCGATGAGCTTCCCGATCGTGTCGAGGTCGAGGTCGTCCGCGCGCTTGAAGTGGATGCACGACTTCCCCATATCGAGCTTCTTCCCGGCCTTCTTGAATCCCGCCTTGAGTTCCGCGAGCAGGGGTTTGCTGCCGTAGACCGACATGAGGTACAGGCTCGAATAGTTCTTCTGTGCGGCGAGCGCAGCGTAACACAGCGGGTGACCGTTGTACGTGTCGGGATAGACCTTCAGCGGGACCCCGTACATGATCATGCCCCATCCCATCGCTTCCTTGTAACCCTTCGGCAAGTGCTTCCTGATCACCCGCCGCACCCGCGCCACCTCGGCGCGCCGATCAGCTGGCAGGCTGGCGAGATATGCTGCCACCGGCATGGTCGTCACCCTTTCACGCGAGCCAGTGCGTCTTTCGCCTCGGGAAAGTCGGGTGCGCCCTGCAGCGCACGTTCGTAGAGGCTGGCCGCCTGGGCCTTGTTCCCGGCATCCTCGGCCTTGAGGCCGAGACTGAAGGCGATCACCGAGGCTCCGGGGACCGCCACCGTGGTTACGGGGGCAGGGGGAAGCTTCAGCTCCTGCAGGATCTTCTGGGCGACCGTCTGGGTTATGAGGTAGATCTGGTCGCGGTCCTGCATCTTGGGATCCTCGTTGGAAAATCCCTTCACGATGGCCCCGGTCTGTGCGTCGACCACCCTTACGTTCAAGCGGAACTTCCCGTAGTAATCGACGAAGTTCCCCATGATCACGTACTTGGCTCCGACCAACTTGCCGATCTTCGCCGCGGTGGCGGCATCGATACGCGCACTCTTCGCGAGCGCCTGGCTCGTGATGGCTCCGGCGGTACTGCTCCGCGGCGCCGCGCTCCCGCCCGGGCTCAGGCTCAGCTCGCTGGCGAGGATCTGCGCAATCCCGCCACCCAGCGCGCCCAGGGTTTCCTGGTCGAGTCCGAATGACTGCTGCGCCTCGAAGGGCACGACGGCGAAGCTCGACTGCTGTGACTGGGCGGCCACAGGGGTGACTGTGAGGGCGAGCAGGGCGAGCGACAGGCGTGTCATGACGACCCCGATCTAGAGTTGGAGGACGAGGCCATCACGCGCGGCCAGGACCTCGAGTCCCGGGGCGCGCCGGGCCGCATCTTCACGCGCCGCCATGAGTATCGCGTCGACCGCGTCGTCGCTGCGGCCCGGGTCGTGATGGAAAAGCACCAGGCGCTTCGATCCGGAACTCGCGGCCAGGGCCACCGCCTCGGTGGCGGTGGAATGCCCCCAGCCGCGGCGCTGCGGCAGCTCCTCGTCCAGGTACATCGCGTCGTGTACCAGCGTATCCACTCCCGAGAGCCACGCGTGCAGGCCGTCTCGCCAGGCCGTCGTGTAGTTGTGGCCCGGGCCGAGCTCGTTGTCGGTGACATAGGCGAAGGACGCCATCCCGGGACGCTCGAGCCGATAGCCAAACGTCACGCCCGGATGGTTCAGTCGCAGTGCGCGCACCGCATACCCCGACAGCTCGAATGCTTCCGGGGCCGTTTCGCGTACGCGTGGCGGCTCCGCGAACTGGGTGAACGGCACCGGAAAGACATCCGGGTCCATCTGGCGCTCGAGCACCGAGGCGAGCGACGCATGCTCGGGACGCGGCCCCACGATGGTGAGTGAGGTGCCCTGGTGCCAGAGGGGGGTGAAGAATGGCAGGCCCTGAATATGGTCCCAGTGCGTGTGGGAGATGAGCAACTGCCCACCGGTGAGCGACCGGTTGCCAATCCAGGCCCCGAGCGCGCGAATCCCGGTGCCGGCATCGAGTATCGTGAGGGGAGCGGCGGGCGCCTCGAGTGTCACGCACGGCGTGCTGCCGCCGGTGCGAGCCGTCGCCGGACCGGACACCGGGATGCTGCCCCGTGTGCCCCAGAAGGTGAGTTTGACGGTCACGTGGCCTAGACTCGCCGCGCTGCCTGGCCGAGCGTCGCGCGGTCGCGCAGCAGGATTTCCTTCCGGCTCACCTCGATGACGTTGTGCTCGACGAGATTGCGCAGCGTGCGCGATACCGTCTCGCGGCTCGCGCCGATCATCTGCGCGATGGTGTGATGCGTGAGGCGCCGCGTGATCTTGTCGCCGCCCTCCTCCGCCGCCATGGTGAGCAGCAGGCTCGCGACGCGCCCGTTCACGTCGAGCAGCACCAGGCGCCCGATCTGCTCATCCGCCCGGCGCAGGCGCCGGGACAGTTCGCGCAGGAGCGCCACGCCCACCCCCGGGGAGGAGCGAAGCTGGGCCTGGAAGTCCTCCCGGCGAAGGGCTAGCAGCCGGCTGTCTTCCATGGCAATGACATGGGCCGACCGCGGTTCGTCGTCGAGGACGCTCATTTCACCAAAGAAGTCGCCATCCCGGAGCACCGAGAGAATCACCTCCCGCCCGTCCTCGGCGACGAGGACGACCTTGACCTGGCCATCGGCGACCACGTAGAGCGCGTCGCCGGGATCATCCCGGAAGACGATCACGGCCCCCTTCGGGTAGCGCCGCTCCCGCACCAGGGCCGCAAACGCCGCCAGGTCGGACTCGGCGAGGCCGCTGAACAGCGGGACGCGGCGGAGGATATGGATAGCAGACAGGTTCACGGGGGGGTCCAGAGAGGGGGTCATGGACGTTACATGCGGTCGGACGACCAAGTCAAAGGGCCGGGCATGCCCGGCTTGCTCTGCGATCCTTAGCTCGTTATACTCCAAGGCTTTACAAAACCACGCCCCAATCGAAAATGGCGCCCGGTGATCACGCCCGGTGCCTCGAGAGGGCCGCAGTCCAAGGAGAAGTCTCCGTGAAGTCCGATCTGCATCCGATGTACAACACGCTCACCGTCATCTGCGCGTGCGGTAACTCCTTCGAAACGCGCTCGACCTCGTCGTCGATCCACGTCGAAGTATGCTCCCAGTGCCACCCGTATTACACGGGCAAGCAGCGTCTTCTGGATACCGCCGGGCGGGTAGATCGCTTCCGCCGGAAGTACAACAAGCCGGCCGACGCGGTCGCAAAGGCCTGATTCATGGACGCACGACTCCGCGCCGCGCTCGCGCG
>Ga0190274_10002522_pt1 | contig 10805 bp, 8 predicted proteins | sample Popmic531T_FD_133002 | JGI IMG/M metagenome (GOLD analysis project Ga0190274, IMG submission 133002) | Populus adjacent soil microbial communities from riparian zone of Yellowstone River, Montana, USA - 531 T | ecosystem: Environmental > Terrestrial > Soil > Riparian zone | place: USA: Montana...
GAGAATGGAATCACTTCATGCCCCATTGACTCATAAAATTTGACAAGGCATTCAACATAGGTCCAGTCGCCCCCTGAAGGGTACCATGTCCAATTTGCTATCAGAATCTTACTCATTTTGTTGGCATTACAAGTACGGAGAGGCGGCAATGATTTATAAACTTATAGCAAAAAAGAAAAACCTGAATTTTAAAGTTATCATTCTTTATAAGCTAACCCTGTAGCTTTAGCAACGTACTATTTTTATTTTGGACGATAGACTGCCTTTTTATTGACAGTTTTTAGATGAACGGACAAACTTATAAAGGAAATCACAGATTTCATAGTATTTTTTCGTATTCTTTGATCATTTCAGCGGCGCCAAAATTTGTTGCAACATGCTCGTGAATTTTTTCTTTTTTAAAGTCTGCGTTCAAGGCTTTATGCCAGGCATTGGCAATATCCTGATACTCAGGAGTGCATAAATAGCCAGTTGTTCCTTCGACAATCATTTCCCGTGCGCCTCCAATATCGGTCAAAACACAGGGAAGCCCACAGGCCATGGCCTCGAGCGCTGCTATGGAAAACGTTTCTACATTACTTGAACATAATGTAAACAAGTCACTTTCCAGGTAAAATGGGCGCACATTTTTTTGTAGCCCCGTAAATATTACGTAATCCTGCATCCCCAATTCGACGACAAGGTTCTTTACTTCATCAAGCATCGGTCCCTCTCCCAACAGCAAGAGGTAAGCCTTGCAGCGATGCACAGAATGTAAGGCCTGTAAGGCCCTTACGGCACCCAAATGATTTTTCTCTTTTCTAAAAGCAGCCGCTTTAATGATAACCTTTATATCACGCGGAATATTGTACTTATTCCTGATATAGCCGCCATCACTATCTGATGGGGACCATGGTTGCCAGTACTGTGTGTCAATGCCATTATGAATGGTTTTGAATTGCGATGTTGGAATTCCTAATTGTTTTGCAGTATATTCTGCCTGGTTGTTTGATACCGTAATGATCTTATCGTTTTTGTTGAGAATAAATGAGTAAAACTGGTGCAGGAGATATTCCTTTTTGCTTACATGAATTGTGCTGTGATAAGAGATGACTCTTTTTGTCGTGACGTTTAAAAAAATAGTGGCACATTTAAGGAAAAAGTAACTAAAGAAATTTACGCAAAAAATCACATCTGGTTTCTCCTTTCGGATCAGTTTCCTCAGCTTGAGAATTGGAAGAATGTCCAGCTTATATTTGCGGGGCAGTGTAATAAACTGAATGCTTTTGTTTAATTCAGAATGCAATGCATTGTGCGCAACCAGGCTTACCAATAGCTGGCTTTCTGACTCTGCTGCTAAAGCGTCCGATAGTGTAATGACGAATTTCTCAGCACCCCCAACGTTGAGTCCCGGTGTTATATAGAGTATTTTCTTTGCCTTCATAGCTGCTATTTTATTACTAACCTCACCGGGCCTTATAGGACCGTTTCTGGCTGAGGTTCAATATCAACTTCAGATTGCATAGCTATCATTTTAGTTTCTGCTATTAGTGTGACGACGAATATAAGTGTGGAACTAGACGTCAATTCTTCATTCTGACCGAGGCAATAGATGATTACAAATATTGTGGCTAAAGCACAGGATGAGATCGCAGATCCCATAAACGATTGCCTGAGTACATGTCCCAGGAGGAAAAAATAAAAGACAAGCCCGACAAATCCGGCTTCAATAACAAGCAAAAGTGGTCCATTGTGAGGGTTAAGTCCCAAATGACCAAGGTGCCTTGCAAGGTACCCACCGCTTCCAATGCCAAACATTTGCTCTGTGAAGGAAAAACGCCAAAAGTGTTCATTAGCAACTGCCGAAGCCTGTTCCCGCCAATCCATTGCACCAAGTTGTTGAACATTATAATTTTCTCCCAGAGCTTTATTAAGTACCTGTATGGGCTCATCAACCATTCGGTTGGTGATATTTTCCAGGAACTCGCTACTGAGATGCAAATAATCCTGCAGAAAGATGAAAATAAACAAAGCCATAAAGAAAGCGACCAACATCATGGCGAAAATCTTATATACTCGTTTTGCCCGGCTATAATGTTTGAGTTCCCGTATCAATAAGAAAAGTGAAAGAACAATTACAGCAAGCAGTGAACTCCGGGAGGTGGACATGAGTACCCCTAGCCCCATGATGGGAAGCAGTAAAAGCAGGAGTTTGTTTTTTATGCGATTATTGATAAACTCATTGAGAACGAAAATGAAGCACATCCCGCATACCTGGCCGAAAAAATTATGATTATAGACTTCAAGCACGTTACCAGCCTCGTCAAGTTCGACCGGCATTTTCATCAGTTGCAAGAACACCCGCTGAACGGGGAATTCACCAACGACAGCATAGGTATAGAAAAGATCCGAAAAACAAATAATGCCAGCCAATATCAGGCTGGTTTTAAGAATACTCATATTACCTTTTTTGAAAAAATAGTAATAGGCATTATATACTGCAATAAAGGTGAGGCCGATTTGTTTAATAAATTGCTGTGTTATGAGATCGTTCATTGCCGTTATTAAAACGGTGTATAAAATGAAGACGATAATCAGTTGAACTCCAGGATTAGTGAAAAAGGGAGGATGAAGGTCCCCATTGGCAGCAACTATCGTTCTTGCAAATAAGGCAAGTCCAATAGCGGCCCTGATATTCATGGGGAGCATTCCCAATTCAAAATTGATATCGGCGATAATAATAGTAAAAAACAGGATAGCAACGATTTCAGGCTTTGAAATCAATGCGTATAAAAACAGGGCCCCGCCAAGTATTAGCAGTATGTTCAAACTAAAGATGTTATAGTTACTTAAATAGGGTTACTAAGAAATATTTTGCTAATCGTATCAATCTTTCAGATCAATCTATGTGAGTTTTTCATTAACGTCAAGCCGGCCTTGCAAAAACTAATCTACGGAAAATAAAAACCATGCAAAGCAGGTAAAGCAGGTGACCCGCGGCATAACCCATGGTAGCACCAACTGTTCCGTAGTAATTAAATAAAGTGATACTGAAAAAAACCTGTGACAAGCTGCTTACAAATTCCATCAATATATAAATTTTTGTCATGGATTTTGCTATCATTATATAAGCCAATATCCATCCTGTAAGTTTGAAGAAATCGCCCAGTACCTGGTAAAGGAATAGGTGCTCCATTCCTGCAAACTCCTGGGTAAAAAGAACCGTAATAACCAGATGCCTTCCGGCGTATAACAAAATAGAAAAAATCAAGAGTAATGGAGTTACCAATTTATAAACCGAAAAGACTTCCGCCCGCAATTCAGCCGTTGTATTAAGCTCGGTCAATCTCGGTAAATAATAGACGCCAAGCGAGGTAGCAAATACCATTAAATACATATTTGAAATCCTGTTGATCCCTTCCCATAATCCAGCTTCATCGATATTATGCCTCGAAACATATCCCCTGATGATTAACTGGCTTGCAGGCATGACAATGGCAGCTATCAGTGCCATCAGGGAGTAATGACCTAATTTTACTGCAGCGTCTTTACTGAATTTGCCGATTATTTCTTTTATTTTAAACCACCTGCTATTAAGCACCAGCAAAAGGGTGAGTAAAAATACAACCGATTGGTAGGTTACAGCCGAAGCTAATGCGCCATAAATACCAAAATTTACTGCTAGAATAATCGTAAATAGCAATCCTATGAAACTCCCCAGGATATTAGCTATTACATATTTCTTAAATTCCTTAAATCCATTAATGACAGAAATAAGCAACGTGTTAAAGGCATATAAAATAATGGTGCCTCCAAAAATATAGAAGATGCTTTTGTACTGTGAATCTTTTAAGATCGTTTGTGCAAAATAACCTGCGCCTATAATCAAAACAAGGCCCGTAATGACCGATAATATGGCCGTAATCCAAAATCCCGTTCCCAGGAATTGTTGGTATTTCTTTTCTGAACCGGAATATTCGGCTATATACCTGGTCATTCCATTATTGATCCCACCATTCGATACCGCTAATAAGATATTAGTAAAATTATTAAGCTGACCAAGCATGGCTATTCCCATGGGGCCAAGGGGGCCAAGTAAATAGGCAACGGCTTTAATACTTACAAATCCTGTAAGCATTTTAATAAGAACAGCTATAGCATTAAGAAATGAAATCTTAAAAATATCGGCTGTAAATACCTTTTTTATATTGATCAATTTTTGCATTTGGTGAACAAGTAGACGGCCTCTTAAAAATAGTGGCTTTTTTTGGAATTTTTTTAAGACTATTTCTGATTTGGACGCAGGACTGGCTTGAGCTACGGGAATTCTAAATTTTCCGGACATAAAAGTTGTTTTTACATCCCGGGTAAATTCGCCGGTCCCTGAGTTAGGAAAATTTAAGTGGAAATAAACCCTGGATATGTTGGGCTTTAAACCAATTTGTTTTGCCGGGAACCTGTCAAATAGCGCTATCCGGCATTCATTTTTATCTCCTGCAATGACATCACTGAATCAGCGTTATCCTTGCTTATTTCAGCCACCAACGCGTAACCAAGTGATGGAAGTATAATTTTGACAGTTGAAGTTCTAATTTCTACTACTGCTCCCTCCCACATCATAAGCGGTCCGTTCACAATTCTTACCCGATCGTTAAGGTTAATGGCGGTTTTTTCCAGCTTCACAAATTCATATTCTTTCAAAAATGTTTTTATTGTATCTATTTCTTCCTGGCGTATAACAGCTGGTTTGCTCAGCCAATGAATAAAATTTACGACCCCATCAATTTGCTTGATCAGTTTATGTTCGTCAGGTGTTGTAAAGACAAAGACATATGACCTAAAGAGAGGATGTAAAACAATTTTTTTTCTGTCACTCCATAGTTTTTGTTTCCTGCTCTGGGGACAGTATGTTACAACATTTTTTTTCTCTAAAAGCTCGGCAATCTTTTTTTCACACCCGGGACGGGTGTAGAGGACAAACCACTGTTTTTTAAAATCTGTGTTCATTAGCTGGATTTGATGTACGAAATAGTTATTCTTCAATCAGTAGTTTTCCAAAAGATGGCTACGCCAGTCTCATTTTTAGGGACGGATGTAATGAGGCGGATTAATTTTAGGGGCTTCGTACGTATTGGCAATAAATTTGTCTACCTACCTGGAATATTTTTTTCTTCCCTTGACGCTGTTATTGTGTATATATCCGTATCCATATCCATAACCATATCCATTTTTGGTAAATCCTCTGGATTGGATGCCATTAAATACAATTCTCATATTGTTCAGCTGGTTGACCGCGTTTTCCTCATCCAGTCTTTCCAGGTAACTCTTTGGTGTGAACTTATGTTTAACAACATAAAGTGTTACATCGCACAGGGGTGATAATACATAGGCATCGGATAATAAACTTGCAGGAGCTGAGTCAATTATGATAATATCAAAAGCCTCTTCAAGATACAGTAGAAGTTCTTTTAGTTTCCTGCTCATCAATAGTTCAGAAGGATTGTCGGGGAGCGGTCCTGATGGAACAAAAAACAAGTTATTGTTAGCAGCAGTTCGCTTGATAATATGTTCCGGTTCACATTCACCCCATAAATAGTTGCTGACCCCTTCTTCATAGCTAACGTTAAGTTTATTGCTAAGAGACGGGTTCGCCAGGTCAAGCTCAAGCAGTACTACTTTTTTATCGGTTAATGCTAGGCTCAACGCTAAGTTCGCAGCCACAAAACTTTTGCCTTCGCCAGAAAGGGAAGAGGTAACAAGAATTTTTTTCTTGCCGGAATTGCCACCCACATAACCGAGCGACGTTCTCATTCTCCTGAATTGTTCGGCAACAAAAGTTCTTTTTCCTTCCTGGATCACCAGGGATTCTTTTGAATTGTCCAAACTGATTTCGCCAATAATCGGTGTACTGGTAAGGCTTTCTATTTCATGCCTGAATAGAATCTTCCTGTTCAGAAATTCCTTGATCGAAACAAATCCTGCCGGAATGATTAAAGCAAAAATAAAGGCAACTATATAGATAAGCTTTGATTTTGGTGAAACCGGTTTCAGTGAAGCCTGTGCACTATCAACTATACGGGTGTCGATAATAATGGAGCGATATGACAGATCGCTTTCTTCCATTTTCTGTAGCAAAAAGGCGTAAAGGTTGCTTTTTATTGCCTGCTGGCGGCTAATATCAATTAACTCCCTCTCTTTTTGCGGAATTGATTGCAGCACCGATGAAAAATTGTTATTAGTTGAATGAAGATTCAGTTTACTGGCTTCAAGGCTCGCCCTTTGATTTTGTATATTTTCCAACAAACCAGGCTTTATTTTATTGATCTGGTCCCTGATGGAAGTAAGAATAGGGTTATTTTCTGCCGTAGTCTTTTTTAATCGTTCGTATTCCAACTCATGATTGTATAGCTTGTTGAGTAACTCCGGCAGCATCTTATCCTGCAACCCAAGGGTGGAGGGGACAATTCCCTCGCTACTTTCTTTATTTCGTACATATTTCTCTACTTGGTTTAGGGCAGATAGCTGTAAATCGACATCAGCCAGCTGTTTATCAGTTTCATTTACGCTTTTCAAGAATAGTTCACCCTGGGTTCCGATGTCTACTGCCCCCCTGGATGATTTATAACCCTGGGCCTTTTTCTCAATATCCAGAAGTTCTTGCTCAACAGAACTCAACCTCTCTTTTAGAAAGGACGTGGTCGTTTTTGCAAGCTTGTTTTTTTCGTCAAGAGAGGCTTTATTATAAACGAATATCAGCTCATTCAAAATATCTTCACCCTTGCGGGGATCCACATCCTTTATCTTGAGTGTAAGAATTGATGTGAGTTTGGTAGAAGCAGTTGCAGTCAAGGCTTCCAAAAGATCTGTGGTTACTTTTTTGGGGTCATCTAACGAAAAAAACAATGGTTTTGACGGTTTATTTAGTTGTCGTTTGTTGGGACTAAATCTAAGAACGCCATAGTCAGTATTTACGAACTGGTTGAGGGGGTATTTCCTTGAACCGATAATAATTTGGCTGTCTTTTTCAATAAATTGAAATTCTATTTTAGAAACTGATTCTAGGTTGTCTGGTTTTAGGGCCTCGATAACGACCGGCGACGTTAAATAAGCAGATTTTGGAGCAAATTTATCGTCCTCATAAAGCGATGCGTAAAGACGAAGATTCCTGACTACCTCCTGCATTAAGGTCCTGGAGCGAAATATTTCAATCTCATTCTCTACAATTTTCTTTCTGGATAATTGATTTAGCGATTCAATGGCCTGACCTTCAGTGGAACCCTTCTTTTCATCTTTAATCATGATGGAAGCCACTATCTCGTATTTGGGCGGAGTGATTTTCAGATAGAACCACGCAGCACAAAGGCTAATTATGAGGAAGGCGATAAATATTGGCCAATAGGGGGAATATTTAAACAGAATCTCACTTAAGGGTGATTTTCCGCCTTTTGTTGTAGTTTTTTTAGCTGGTGAAGACATAAAGCATTAATTATTATCGGTATTAGTTATGACGATTGCCGCCAATGACAGTGCGCTGAAAATTACCGGCAGCCATTGAATAGCGGCGCTGGTGCTGGCAACTTTAGCTTTGTTTGGCTCTACGTAAACTATATCGTTTGATTGTAAGTAATAATAGGGGGATGTAAAAATATCGCCTGAGTTCAGGTTCAACCTGGTAATGCTCCTCTGGTCAGCCTTTCCTGCAACCATTTCTTCGCGGATGACCATTACGTTAGTGCGGTTGCCATAAATTGTCAAATCACCAGCCAATCCAAGGGCTTCCAATAAGGAAATTTTTTCATTAGGGATGGGTATTACGGTTGGACGACTTACCTCTCCTAATACCGTTACCCTGAAATTCAAAAACCGTATACTAACAATGGGGTCCAGTAATACCTTCTTGTCAATGCTTAATTTCCTGATTTTATCCTTCAGCTGATTTTTTGTCAATCCCTCAGCCTTAATTAGGCCTAGCAAAGGAAAATGAATGTTACCATCTGTATCCACCAGGTAACCTGAAATATCCTTGCCGGGATTTGCGGCCGCGTTATTATTATCTTCCTTGGCGGGGTTAAACATGGCTGAAGCTGTGGGGTTTAGGTCACTCACAACAATACCTAAAATGTCGTTTTTCTGTATAATTGATTCAGGAATAGCCATAGTAGATACAATAGGTCCACTGGGTACACCATAGAAGTAGGTAGTCTTTTTAGTACTGGTGCAGGCACAAAACATAAACATGACAGACAACAATGCCAATCGTGTTGGGGGTACGGAATTAAACAAAGCTTTCATTAATTTATTTTTAAATAGCACAATACACTACTTATTCAAAAAAATGCCTAAGGCTTTTTTTGTAACTAATCAGAAGAGCGACTTAGGAATAGCTTCAGAAGAATTGGAAGAATAGGTTAGACAGGGACTTCAATAGGAGGATGAATTAGAATTGCGGTACTAAAGTAAACTAATACTAAATGCCTAGTTTGTTCTTTTTTGTTCAGAGGTAAAAATATTTAAAAAATACTCTCATTTAATATTGAAAACTAGGAGAGAACCTGTAGAATCCTGTCTCACGAACCAAGTCAGCGAAATTACTGCTTCTCAATTTATGTGTAGCCATGCAATTGAGTAGGGTATAATACCTTTTAGTTAATGGAGAAATGGACAATACCGGATTTAAATTAGGTTTTGGAGGTGTAAGAATAAGCTTTATTGCTGTGGTCTTTTTGCTATTGATCATTTTTTCCCAAAAGCTAAATAAATTTTCATTTTCAGCGCATTTCTTTGTGCCGGCTAATCTAGATCGTCCTTTCTTAATATAGTCCTTCCCTTCATTGTAATGGTTTGTAAGGATAAATGCTTCTGTTACAATTAATTCAAAATCTGAATTTAAAATACTGGATCTCGAAATGGAAGCCATATAATATTTAGAGGTTTCAGCGGAAATCTTATCTATCGCTTCTCCTTTTAGGTGGGCATAATACAACCTGGCAGCTACATACCTTGCAAAAATATGAGGAGGAAAACTGTTGGTTGCTGTAATGGCCCGGATGGCAGACATCGATGCTTCTACCTGTTCCGTTTCACAAGTCAGCCAGTAGCGAAACACCTGGATAGAATTAGCAAAAACTATTGCTTCGTTGGTGTTTTTTGCCCTGAGATAAAGCCGCAATCCTTCGCCGTAATAACTGTTTAACCTGTCCATGTTTACAGCCCTTTCAAAATAATAATACTGGCCGGTTGCTGTGTCGGCTATCTCTCGCTGAAACCGGTCGATCATGGAAGGATTCCTTTCCAGGAAAAGAATAGCCTGAACAACGACGGCATCTATGACAGGGCTATTATCTTCTTCGGTATTCAGGTTTTTGAATAATGATACCAGGAAATGATGTACTTCTTCTTTGTTGATACTGGTATCTGTATTGCTAGTTGAAGATATTTTTTGCAACTCTTCGATGGAATTAAATCCGCAATATTTTATCAGGATAGCAAGTGTAGAAGGGGATGCGTTATAATCAGTTTTAATTAATCCAAAGAATCGACGGAGAGTATTAGTGTTGATACTGTAACCAGTTTTTTGATAGATGTCATCGACCATCTGAAGGCAGTCCCTGGACGAAAGAACCTTCCGCCCGAAACTATTTTCGAGTTCTTTCCTTAGGTACGGTAACAGGTCATTTTTCATAAGCGACAGGTTCGACATTACTATCAATTCTTAGAAATTATGAAAATCACTGTAGTTCCTCTTTCATCTTGCCAAGCACATCTTTTTCAATCATTTTCTGTGCTACCCTGATCATGTTTTTGAAGGCCTTTGCCTTTGAGATACCATGGCCGATAACAACCGGCTTTGACACACCTAATACTGGCGTCCCCCCATAGTTTTCAAAGTTGAAGCGGTCAAAATACCCATTATTCATTTGTTGGCTTTGATTTATCTCGTATAATGACTCCGCCAACTTTAATATGACATTGCCTGTAAATCCTTCACAAACCATCACGTCAGCCTTATCCATCAACAGGTCCCGCCCTTCGATGTTACCAACGAAATTTATATGTTTATTTTCTTTAAGCAGGGGATAGGTCGCCTGTGCCAATATATTTCCTTTTCCCTCTTCTTCGCCTACATTTATCAAACCTACCCTGGGTTGTTCAATACCTAAAATAAGCTGGGCATACACTGAGCCCATTACCGCAAATTGGTTCAGTTGCTCAGGCTTGCAATCGGCGTTTAGTCCAACATCTAACAGCAAGCCGCTTGCCCCATTATCTTTTGGAATAATGGAAGAAATAGTAGGACGCAGCACCCCTTCAAGGGCTTTGATAGTGAAAAGTGCTCCAACCAGCATGGCACCAGTATTGCCGGCACTAATAAACGCGTCTATTTTCCCAGTTGCCAGCAAATGAAAACCAATGGCAATGGATGACTGTTGCTTTTCTTTTAAAGCTTTGGTAGGGTGTTCATGCATATCTATAACCTGCTCAGCATGAACGAGTTTAAACCGGTCAATAGGAAGTGGGTGTTCAGACAATAACGATTCTATTTCGTCTTTTTTTCCGATAAGGACCAATGTCGCAGGCGAAGTGTCCTCTTCCATATATTGCAATACACCTTTGACCGCTTCTAACGGGGCCAGGTCGCCACCCATCATATCAAGTCCAATATTCATTGAAAGCGTAAAATACGAATTCTAAAATAACAAATTCCAAATCTCACCGGGCTTAGCCCAATGGATTTGGAATTTGTGTTTTTTCCTGGCAGGAAAGATCGGTATTACTTCACTGGCGACACTTCAGCCACTACTTTACCTTTATAGTAAAGCTTGCCC
>Ga0190274_10002523_pt1 | contig 10804 bp, 10 predicted proteins | sample Popmic531T_FD_133002 | JGI IMG/M metagenome (GOLD analysis project Ga0190274, IMG submission 133002) | Populus adjacent soil microbial communities from riparian zone of Yellowstone River, Montana, USA - 531 T | ecosystem: Environmental > Terrestrial > Soil > Riparian zone | place: USA: Montana...
ATCCTCGGCCGCACCCCGGCCGAAGACGTGGTCGATTCCAAGACCGGCGACCTGATCGCCAAGGAAGGCGAGCTGATCGACGAGGCCGCGGCGCTGCGGATCGACGAGATCGGCATCCAGTCGGTCCACATCCGCTCGCCTCTCGTCTGCGAGAGCGAGCATGGCGTGTGCGGCAAATGCTACGGGCGTGATCTCGCCCGCGGCACGCCGGTCAATATCGGCGAGGCGGTCGGCGTTATCGCCGCCCAGTCGATCGGCGAACCCGGCACGCAGCTCACCATGCGTACCTTCCACATCGGCGGCGCCGCCCAGCTCAACGAGACGTCGAGCCTGGACGCGGTTGCCGACGGCACGGTCGAGTTCCGCGACCTGCCGACCATCCTCGACGCCCGCGGGCGCCGGGTGGCGATGTCGCGCAGCGGCGAAGTCGCGATCGTCGACATGGACGGCCGCGAGCGCGCCTCGCACCGCATCCCCTACGGCGCGCATCTGGTGTGCGACAACGGCCACATCGTGTCCAAGGGCGAGCGGATCGCCGAGTGGGATCCGTTCATGATGCCGGTGATCACCGAAAAGGGCGGCATCGTGAAGTTCCAGGATCTGGTCGACGGCAAGACGCTGACCGAGCAGACCGACGAAGCGACCGGCATCGCCCAGCGCATCGTCACCGAGTTCCGCGGCACCGCCCGGAGCAAGGAGGATCTGCGTCCGCGCATCACCCTGCTCGACGAGAAATCGGGCGAGGCGGCGCGCTACATGCTGTCGCCGGGTGCGATGCTCTCGGTCGAGGACGGCCAGCGGGTCGAGGCCGGCGAGGTTCTCGCCCGCGTCAGCCGCGAAGCCGCCAAGACCCGCGACATCACCGGCGGTCTGCCGCGGGTGGCGGAGCTGTTCGAGGCGCGCAAGCCCAAGGAGAATGCGATCATCGCCAAGGTCTCCGGCCGGATCGCCTTCGGCAAGGACTATAAGGCCAAGCGCAAGATCGCGATCATCCCCGAGGAGGGCGGCGATCCGGTCGAGTATCTGGTGCCGAAGTCGAAGGTGATCGACGTGCAGGAGGGCGATTACGTCAAGCGCGGCGACAATCTGATCGGCGGCTCGCCGGATCCGCACGACATTCTGGAGGTGCTGGGCGTCAAGGCGCTGGCCGAATATCTCGTCTCCGAGATCCAGGAAGTCTATCGATTGCAGGGCGTCAAGATCAACGACAAGCATATCGAGGTGATCGTCCGGCAGATGCTGCAGAAGGTGGAGATCACCGAGAGCGGCGATTCGACCTTCCTCGTCGGCGAGCAGATCGACCGGCAGGAGATGAACGAGGCCAACGTCAAGCTGAAGGCGGGCAAGAAGAAGCTCGCCGAGGGCAAGCCGGTGCTGCTCGGCATCACCAAGGCGAGCCTGCAGACGCGCAGCTTCATCTCGGCGGCTTCCTTCCAGGAGACGACCCGGGTCCTCACCGAAGCCTCGGTGCAGGGCAAGATCGACGATCTCGAGGGCCTGAAGGAGAACGTCATCGTCGGCCGGCTGATCCCGGCGGGCACCGGCGCCGGCATGAAGCGGATGCGGATCGCCGCCTCGTCGCGCGACGCGGCGCTGCGCGCCCAGCACCGGGCGATCCAGGAGTCGCTGATCGCGGCCAACAGCGCCGCCGAGGAGCATGCCGCCGAGCTCGCCCAGGGACCGGAAGCGGCGATCCATTCGGATCCGCTCGAGGCGGTGGTGGCGAGCGGTCACGGCACCGACGCGGACGCCGGCGACTATCTGCAGGAAGCGGAAGCGCCGGTGGAGAGCGGCGAAGAGGCCTGAGGTCTGACACCGAAGGGGGCGCCCCGCCGGTTCCTTGGACCGGCGGAGCGCCCCTTTTGCGTTTGGAGTGAGAAGATGAGCGCCAGAGCCAGACCGTCATTCCAGCGCAAGCTGGAATCCCATTTGCCCTTGCAGCGGCAATGGAAAGGCCAGGAAATTCCGCCTTTCGCCGGAATGACGAAGGCGGCTCGCTCGGCGCGCGCTTTGCCTTCGCCGCGCGAATTTCCTATCGGGCCCGAAATGGACGTCTCCGACCTTCGTGTCGCCATCTTCAGCGGCAATTACAATTATGTCCGCGACGGCGCCAACCAGGCGCTGAACCGGCTCGCCGACTATCTCCTGCGCAAGGGCGCCAGGGTCCGCGTCTATTCACCGACGACCCGGACCCCCGCCTTCGAGCCGAAGGGCGACCTGGTCTCGATCCCGGCGGTGCCGATCCCCGGCCGCGCCGAATATAAACTGGGCCTGCCGCTGCCGCTGCGGGCACGGCGCGACCTCAGGGCATTCAGACCGAACGTCATCCATCTCTCCAGCCCCGACATTACCGGCCATCGCGCGCTGACGCTGGGGCGGCGATGGGACTTGCCGGTCATCTCGACCGTCCACACCCGCTTCGAGACCTATCCGCGCTATTACGGCATGGCCTTCCTCGAGCCTGTGGTGCTCGCCATCCTGAGACGCTTCTACCGCCGCTGCGACGCGATCTTCGCGCCCTCGGATTCGATGGCCCAGCTGCTTCGCGACCAGAGGATGAACTACGACGTCGGCATCTGGACGCGCGGCATCGACCGCGAGATCTTCAATCCCGGCCGGCGCGACCTCGAATGGCGGCGCTCCCTGGGCATGGCGGACGACGTGCCGGTCGTCGGCTTCACCGGCCGGCTGGTGATGGAAAAGGGGCTGGACGTCTTTTCCGACGCCGTGGACCGGCTGAGCCGGCGCCAGATCCGGCACAAGGTGCTGATCGTCGGCGACGGGCCGGCCCGCGACTGGTTTGAGAAAAGGCTGCCCGAGGCCTGCTTCGTCGGCTTCCAGGCCGGGCCGGAGCTCGGCCGGGCGGTCGCCTCGATGGACATGCTGTTCAACCCTTCGGTGACCGAGACCTTCGGCAACGTCACTCTGGAGGCGATGGCGGCCGGAGTGCCGGTGGTGGCGGCGCGGGCGACCGGCAGCGAAAGCCTGGTCGCCGACGGAATCACCGGCCGTCTGATCCGGCCCGGCGCCATAGACAGCTTCTGCGGCGCGCTCGCTCATTATTGCACCGACGCGGAGGCGCGCCGCGCCGCCGGCCTGGCCGGGTTCGAGGCGAGCCAGCCTTATGGCTGGGACGAGGTCAACCAGGAGCTGGTCGACGCCTATCTGCGCGTCATCCGCCAGCATGACGGCGGCCAGCAAAGGCCGAGCCCCGTTCCCTGACAGAGACTGGGGACTTCCTAAGCCGTCATGCTGAACTTGTTTCAGCATCCATCGTCGGAGCGCACTGAGGCGGAGAGATGGACCCTGAAACGAGTTCAGGGTGACGCCTGCGCCGTCATTTCAACCGCTCGATCTTCTGCGCGGCCTCGTCGAGGATGGCGGCGATCTCGTGCAGCCCTTCCTCGTTCATGTCCTCGCGCGTGGCGCGGTGCCAGAGCGCCGAGAGCAGATTGCCGACCGCCCGCTTGATCGGGGCGCCGCCGGCCTTGCGTTCGTCGCTGCCGAGATCCTCGAGCCGCTCGAGAAGGGCTTCCACCTCTTCGGCCTTCTCGGCAAGATGGTCCTTGCCCTCGGCGGTGGGCGCGAAGACCTTGCGCGCGCCCTCTCCCTTGGCCTCCTCGATGAGGCCCATGTCCTGGAGCATGGTGAGGGTCGGATAGACGATTCCCGGGCTCGGCGCGTAGGTGCCGTGGGTCATCTCCTCGATCGCCCGGATCAGGTCGTAGCCGTGGCGGGGCTGATCGGTGATCAGCTTCAGGAGGACCAGGCGAAGCTCGCCGGCTTCGAACACCCGGCGCCGGCCGTGCCGGCCGCGGCCGCCGCCCCAGTCGGAGCCCCAGCCGCCGCCCCAGCCCCGGCCCCAGCCGCCGCCGTGCCGGCCCATGGCGAACAGACCCATCGGAAAATCGAAGCCGCGCGGCCCGCAATCGCCGCCCATCCTGAAACGCATGCCCATAGGAGACTCCATTGTTAAGATAGGCTGAGATATATCTTTCGACGCGATGGAGCAAGATATATCTTTTTAGCTATCCGCGCGGCGACGAAAAAGGGCGGCCGCCGAAGCGACCGCCCTTCCCTGTTCCGATGCCGAAAAGGCTCAGCCCTCGACGGTTTCCGTTTCGGGGGTCGCGGTCTTGGCGACCGGCTTGTCGAGATGTCGGCTATCGCGGCGCTCGGCGATCCGGGCCGACTTGCCGGTGCGGCCGCGCAGATAATAGAGCTTCGCCCGGCGCACGGCGCCGCGGCGGACGACCTCGATCGAATCGACGTTCGGCGAATAAAGCGGGAAGACCCGCTCGACGCCCTCGCCGAAGCTGATCTTGCGGACGGTGAAGGAGCTGCCGAGGCCGCGATTGGCGCGGGCGATGCAGACGCCTTCGAAATTCTGGATTCGGGTGCGCTCCCCTTCGACGACCTTCACGCCGACGCGGAGCGTGTCGCCGGGGCGGAATTCGGGGATGGTCTTGGTCGACTGGAAATGCTCGATCGCCTCGGCCTCGAGCTGCTGGATGAGGTTCATCTCATTCGTCCTTGTTCTTCTTCGCCTGCGCGCCAGAGGGCGGTGGCCTTCGCGCGTCCCCATGACGCTCGATCAGGTCCGGCCGCCTTAGCCGTGTCTCGCTCTCCGCCAGTTGCTTGCGCCAGGCGGCGATCTTCGCATGATCCCCCGATCGCAGCACTTCGGGGATCCTGCGCCCTTCCCATTCATAAGGTCGGGTATAATGAGGGTATTCGAGAAGGCCGCTCTCAAAGCTTTCCTCCTCACCGCTCGAAGGCGCGCCCATTACCCCGGGAAGCAGCCGAACGCAAGCGTCGAGCAGGGTCAAGGCGGCCGGCTCGCCGCCCGACAGCACATAGTCGCCGATCGACACCGGAACGATCGGGCGCGCCTCGAACAGCCGCTCGTCGATCCCCTCGAAGCGGCCGCAGAGGATCGACGCGCCGCGGCCGGCGGCGAGGTCGCGGACCATCGCCTGGGTCAGCGGGACGCCGCGAGGGCTCATGGCCAGCATCGGCGCGTCCGGGCGGCGTTCGAGCACATGATCGACCGCGGCCGCGAGAATGTCGGCGCGCATCACCATCCCCGCCCCGCCGCCGGCCGGCGTGTCGTCCACCGAGCGGTGCCTGTCGGTGGCGAAATCGCGGATCTGGACCGTGTCGAGCGACCAGATCCCCTCGGCGAGAGCGCGGCCGGCGAGGCTCATTCCCAGCGGCCCTGGAAACATCTCCGGATAGAGGGTGAGGATTGTGGCGGCCCAGGTCATTTGGTCCAGTTCTCGACCTTGAGCCCCGGGACATCGGCGAAATCGGCGTCGTTGTTGGTGATCACCGTCGCGCCGATGCTCAGCGCATGAGCGGCAAGCATCCGATCGAAACGCGCGCGCTTGAATGGAAGGCGGGCATATTGACGCGCCGCCGCCTCATCGAAGGGAAGCACGGGCACCGCCTCGACAAAGGCATCGAGCACTTCGGCGGCCGGCGCGTGTCCAGTCCGGGCCCCGAGCGCGATTTCAGCAAAGCTGATGGCCGAAAGCGCCAACTCGCCCGGCGCACAGGCCTCCAGCCGCGCCGCCATCGCTGGAAACTTGCCCGAGGTCGCATAGATTACGCTGTCAGCGTCGATCAGATATTTGATCACGCTTCATCCTTGCGGGCGCGTGCGAGCGTGCTCGGCCTCTCCTCGAATTCCCGAAGCTCGCGCGGGGGCGGCTCCAGGCCGGGGCATTTCCCCCAAAAGCCGCTGATGTCCAGCCTTTGCCGGGGCAGCGCCTTGGCACGAATGCGCAATGCCCCGTCTTCCTCGGTCACCGTCCATTCGCGGTCGGGCTCGATGCCCAGCGCGGCGGGCATTCGGATCGCGACCGAATTGCCGGACTTGAAGCTCTTGGCGACATAATCCTTGCCCATAAATCCTCCGTATATACATGACGTATATACAAAGCGCTGCCCGCCGCTTCAAGGCGTGAGCGGGGCCACGGTGAAGCGAAGCGCCTGGATGGTCGGCGGGTTGGTCGGGGCGAGCAGGAGCTGGCCCTCGAGCCTGGCGCGCTCGCAGGTCCAGGTGAAACGTCCGGACAGGGCCCCGGTCGCGGTCAGCGGACCGTCAGGGTCGCAACGACCGGTCTGCTCCTTGAGCCGCGCGAATTCCGCCGTCCAATTGTCGGCGCTGCGGTCCATCAGGAAATTCATCGCGAGGAGGTCGCGACCGGGTTCGATGCTTCCTTCGGTCCACATCGTGCCGGCGCGATCGTAAGCGCGCGCCAGGGCGTCGCCGACCGGCATCGCGCGAGCGGTCAGCAGGCCGGCGCGGTGGAGCTCCAGCGCCGCCGCCCAGACCGGCGGCGACGGGCCGGCATAGGTCCGGTTGGCGAAAGCGAAGATGCCGACGCCCTGCTCGGGCAGCAGCAGCACGTAGGAGCCGTAGCCCGGATAACCGCCGCCATGGGCGAGCGTCAGGCCGAGATCGCAATCCTGGGCGATTCGGAGCCCCATGCCGTAGGCGCCGGCCTGCGGACGGGATTCGGGCTGGCCCGGACGGCGGGCGACGGCGACGAAGTTGAGACCCTGGGCCATCTCCCGCACCGTGGAGCGCCGGACCGGACCCTGCTCCGGGCCGTCGCGGGCGGGCCAGGCGGAGAGCAGGAAGGCGACCCAGCGGGCATAGTCGCGGGCGCTGGTCTCGACCCCGCCCATGGCGCCGAAAGCGCCGCGCCGCATGTCCGGCTCCCGCACGAAGGCGTCATTCTCCCAGCGCCAGCCGATCGCCCGGCGGTCGGCCGGCGAGGCGGAAATGTCGTAGCCGGTGGAGGTCATACCGAGCGGGCGCATGATCTCGGCGCGGATATAATCCTCGAACGGGCGGCCGGAGACGTTGCTGACGATCCGGCCGAGCAGGGCATAACCGAAATTGGAATATTCGTAGGCCGTCTGCGGCGCGCGGGTGAACGGCACCCCGGTGCGCAGCATCCGGGTGAACTCCGCCTCGGACAGAACCTGCTGCCGGTCGCCCCAGGGATCGTCGGTGACGAAGCCGCCGGCATGGCTGAGCAGGTCGCGGACCCGGATGCGCGGCGAATCCCGGGTCGGATAATGCCAGCCGCGCATCTCCGGCACATAGGTTTCGGCGAGCGCGTCGAGCTGAAGCCGGCCCTCGTCGCGGAGCTTCAGGATCGCCAGCGCGGTGAACGCCTTCGACATGGAGGCGATCCGGAACAGGCTGTCGGGGGTGACGATCTCATATTGGTTCTGCGTCCGGCTGCCGAACGTCTGGACGTAAGCGAGGCGGCCGTCGACGACGATGCCGTAGACGAGGCCCGGCACATGCTGCTCGGCCATGTAGCGCCCGAAGATCGGATCGAGCGTGGCGCCGAGCTGTTCGATCCTCGTCGCGACCGGCTCCGGCGCGGAAGGCGCCTGCGCGGCGGCGGGCGCCGTCAGTCCGGCCAGAGCGAGCGCGATCGCCAGGTTACGCATGATCGGCCCTCCTCGTTACGGCACGGCCCCGATTAAGCCTAAGGCGGGGCGGGAACAATCGGCAAGGCGCGGCGCTGGAGGCCGATGAGCGAACCCGAACTCGATTGCCTGATCGTCGGCGGCGGCCCGGCCGGGCTGACCGCGGCCATCTATCTGGCGCGCTTCCATCTCAAGCTGAAGCTTGTCGACGCCGGCGGCAGCCGCGCCTCGCTGATTCCCTGCACCCGCAACCATGCCGGCTTTCCCGACGGCATATCGGGTGTCGAGCTGCTCGAGCGGCTGAAGGAGCAAGCGGCCAAATATGGCGCGGCGATCGAGGACGGCCGGGTGACCCGGCTCGACCGGATCGACGGCGGGTTCAGCGCCGAATGGGGCGCCGGGCCGGTGACGGCGCGGACCGTGCTGCTCGCCACCGGAGTCACCAACCGGCGGCCGCCGATGGACGAGGAGCTTCACGACGAGGCGCTCGCCCGCGGCCTGATCCGCTATTGCCCGATCTGCGACGGCTACGAAGTGACCGACCGCAAGGTGGGCGTGATCGGCAGCGGCCGGCACGGCGTCGCCGAGGCGGTGTTCCTGCGCTCCTACACCGCCGACATCACCCTGATCGCGCCGGACGACGCGCATGACGTGGCCGCGGCGGACCAGGAAAGGCTCGCCGCGCTCGGCATCGCAACGGTCGACGGCCCCTGCCATGCGGTGGCGGCCCTGAAGGATGCGATCGTGGTCGACACTCCGCACGGCCATCATGCGTTCGACAGCGTCTATCCGGCGCTCGGCTCCGACGTGCACAGCGAGCTGGCCGGGCAGATCGGGGTCGCGCTCAGCGGCGAGACCGGCTGCATCGTGGTCGATTCCCACCAGCGCACCAACGTGCCCGGCGCCTATGCGGCCGGCGACGTCGTGCTCGGGCTCGACCAGATCAGCCACGCCATGGGCGAAGGCGGCGTCGCGGCGACCACGATCCGCAACGATCTGGCGAAAGAACGGCCGCTGCTGAGGTGACGCACCGCCGTCATTGCGAGCGAAGCGAAGCAATCCAGTGCGGAGGCCTGGATTGCCGCGTCGCTACGCTCCTCGCAATGACGGCTTAAGCCAGGAAGGCCGGGTCGGCGATTACCCTGCCCTCTTCCAGGTCGGCGATGCCGGGGCGGAAGGGGATGAGGGCGCGCTTGCCGCCGGGCCTTTCGATCTCGAGCAGGTCGCCGGCGCCGAAATTCTCGACCGCGACGACGATGCCGAGCGGCGCGCCGGCCGGATCCTCGCAAGGGAGGCCGACGAGATCGGCATGGTAATATTCGCCCTCGTCAAGGGGCGGCAGCGCCGAGCGCGGCACGGTCAGCAACTGGCCGCGGAGGGCCTCGGCCGCGCCGCGGTCGGCGATCTCGGCGAAGCGGGCGATGGCGCCGGCGCCGCCGGGCTTCACTGATTTCAGGGTCAGCGCGCGGTCGCCCGCATGAACGACCTTGTGTCGCTTCAGGCTGTCGACGCCTTCCGCGAACAATTTCAGGCGCACCTCGCCGCCGATGCCGTGCGCGCCGGCGACGGCGGCGAGAGTGACCTGGGGTTCGGGCAAGGCCTAAGCCTGCTCGGCCTTCTCGGCGCCCTCCTCGGGAGCGGCGTCGACCGCGCCCTCGGCGGGATCGGAGGCCGATTCGCCCTCATTGGCCGCCTCGTCGGCGGGCGTGGCTTCCTCTGCGGCCGGGGCCTCTTCCGCGGCAGGAGCTTCCTCGGCCGCGGGAGCCTCTTCGGCGGCCGGAGCCTCTTCCGCAGCGCTTTCCTCGGCGGCGGCCTCTTCGGCGACCGGAGCTTCAGCTTCCTCGGTGGCAGCCTCCTCGGCCGGAGCTTCCTCGGTGGCAGCCTCCTCAGCCGGAGCTTCCTCGGTGGCAGCCTCCTCAGCCGGAGCTTCCTCCGCGGCCGCCTCGGGAGTGGCCTCCTCGGTCGCGGCGGGGGCCTCTACGGCCTCCTCCTCAACGGCGACCTCGGGAGCGGCCTCCTCGACCATTTCCTCGGCCGGCGCGGCGGCGGCTTCGGCGGCCGCTTCGTCCTTCTTGATCCGCTCCTCGGCGCGCTCCTTGGCCTTCTCGCCGGGCTCGCCCTTGTTCGGGTTGTTGCGGGCCGGGCGCTCGACGACGCCGGCGGCGTCGAGGAAGCGGAGCACGCGGTCGGACGGCCGGGCGCCGACCGAGAGCCAGTGGCGGGCGCGCTCGGCGTCGAGCTTCACCCGGTCGGGATTGTCCTTGGCGAGCAGCGGATTGTAGCTGCCGATCCGCTCGATGAACTTGCCGTCGCGCGGGTTGCGGGCGTCCGCGACCACGATCTTGTAATAAGGCCGCTTCTTCGCGCCGCCCCGGCTAAGCCTGATTGCAACTGCCATTTTATTCGTCCTTTCGTTTCAACTCTTCACCCCGGCGAAAGCCGGGGTCCATCTTTTCTACGACCTTGGATCCCGGCCTTCGCCGGGATGACGCGACGGAGTCCGCGTCATTTCTTGAAATTCTTAGGTAAATTGAAGGGGGCGCCGCTTTGGCCGCCGGGAAGCCCGGGAAGGCCAGGGGGAAGCGCGCCGCCGGACCCGCCGAGGCCGCCCAGCCCACCCATGCCCCCACCGCCGCCGCCGCCGAACAGGGCGCCCAATTTGGCAAGCCCGCCCATCTTGCGGATTTTCTTCATCGCATTGGCCATTTCCTGGTGCATCTTGAGGAGCTTGTTGACCTCCTGCACCGTCGTGCCTGAACCGTTGGCGACGCGGATCTTGCGCTTGGCGTTCATCAGCTCGGGCTTACCGCGCTCCTTGGGCGTCATCGAGCTGATGATCGCGTCGAGCCGGCCGAGCACATTGCCTTCCAGAACGCCGCTCTGGTTGATCTGGTTCTTCATCTTGCCGAGGCCCGGCATCATCCCGGCGAGCGCGCCCAGGCCGCCCATCCTCTGCATCTGCTGAAGTTGCGAGCGCAGGTCGTTGAGATCGAACTGGCCCTTCGCCATCTTCCTGGCGAGCGCCTCGGCCTCCTCTTCCTTGATCGTCTCCTGCGCCCGCTCGACCAGCGAGACGACGTCGCCCATGCCGAGGATTCGCCCCGCCACCCGCTCCGGATGGAAGGCCTCGAGCTTGTCGATCCCCTCGCCGACGCCGGCGAACTTGATCGGCCTGCCGGTGACCGCGCGCATCGACAAAGCGGCGCCGCCGCGGGCGTCGCCGTCCATCCGCGTGAGGACGACGCCGGTGAGCGCGATCTCGTCGGTGAAGCTCTTGGCGACGTTGACCGCGTCCTGGCCGGTCATGGCGTCGGCGACGAGCAAAACCTCTTGCGGCTGAGAGGCTAAG
>Ga0190274_10002524_pt1 | contig 10803 bp, 4 predicted proteins | sample Popmic531T_FD_133002 | JGI IMG/M metagenome (GOLD analysis project Ga0190274, IMG submission 133002) | Populus adjacent soil microbial communities from riparian zone of Yellowstone River, Montana, USA - 531 T | ecosystem: Environmental > Terrestrial > Soil > Riparian zone | place: USA: Montana...
GTACGGGGACCCACGCTCCGAATTCATCAGCTTCGACGTGGGCCTCAAGGCCGAGGATACCGACAGCGCAGAGAGCGATAGCTTCGAGCTCGGAGTGCGCCGCGTTCTCCAGCGGCCGCGCAACTGGACGCGCTCGCAGTCGCTCAATCTCGTGATCGAAGACTACACGGTCGGCGAGCAAATCGGGCGCGCTCAGCTCTTGATGCCCGGCATCACCTGGACGCGAACCATTGCTGACAGCAACATTCGCCCGAGCCGCGGCACGAAGCTCGAGCTGCAAACGCGTGCGGCGGCCGACGAGCTGCTCTCCAACACGAGCTTCGTGCAGGTGCTCGGGCGCGGCAAGTGGATCTGGTCGCCGACGGCCGTGTCGCGAATTCTCGTGCGCGGCGACCTAGGCGCCACGGAAGAGCGCTCGTTCGACGAGTTGCCGCCGTCGATCCGCTTTTTCGCCGGCGGCGACAACAGCGTGCGCGGCTACGACTACGAATCGCTCGGTCCCGAGGACGCGAACGGCGACGTGATCGGCGGCTCGTCGCTCGCGATCGGCAGCATCGAATACGAGCACATGGTGCGCAAGCAGTGGTCGGTCGCCGTGTTCGTCGACTCGGGCAACGCGTTCGAAGGCACGCACATCGACGCCAAGACGGGCGCGGGTCTCGGCGCGCGCTGGCAGTCGCCGCTCGGCCCGATCCGGGTCGATCTCGCTCATCCGTTCGACGACGACGACACGAGCTGGCGGCTGCACATCAGTCTCGGGCCAGATCTATGAGATGGCTGAGCCGCACGTTGGTCCTCCTGCTCGGGCTCGGTACGCTCGTCGTCGCGTTCGCTGCGTTCGTGCTCTGGTTGCTCAGCAGCGACACCGGGACGTCGTGGGTGTTTCATCGCCTCCTTGCGCGCGCGGGTTCCGCGATCACGGTGGAGCGCACGAGCGGCACGTTCCTCGGCGGCTTCACGCTGGAAGACGTGCGAATCAGGCTCACGCGCGACGAGCTCGATATCGATCGGCTGGCGCTCTCGTGGAACGCCGGCGCGGCACTACTCGGCACGCTCGCGTTCGATCCCGTCGACGCCGGCGCCGTCGCGTATCGCCGCTTGCCGGCGCTCGAAGCCGCGGCGGGACGCTCGGCCGTCCTCGAGCTGCCGTTCGAGGTGCGGCTCGACCACGCGACCGTGGAGAGTCTGACCCTGACGGTCGGCGACGATACTCTCTCGTTTGGCGCGACCAGGGCCGATGCGAGCTACGTCGGGCGGCATTTGACGATTCGCAACGGCGCGACCGCGGCGAGCGGCGTCTTTCTGAGCGGCAGCGGCGACGTGGACCTCGAGGACGGCGTCGCGATCGCAGCCGACGTCGCGTGGACGGGGCCCGCGCTCGGGACGAACGCCGCCGGCCGCGTCGGGGTGCGCGGCGACTGGCCCGTGCTCACGGTGCACAACGAGCTCACGATGCCGTTCCCCGCGACCATCGACGGCGAGCTGCGCTTCGAGAATTCGCCGCGCTTCGATCTCGCAATCACGTGGCAAAACCTCTTCATCCCGGGCGTCGCTAACCTCGTGAGCCCCGCCGGCGAGCTCAAGGTCGCTGGCGCGATCGACGACTACCGCTTCGACGGTAAGGGCACGCTCGACATCGACGGCCGCGCCGCGAGCTTCGACGGCGGCGGCCGCGGCGAGGCGGGGGAGCTCACGTTCGAGACGCTCGCGCTCGAACCGTTGGTGGACGGTGCGGCCGCCGGCACGCTGCACGCGACGGGCTCTTTGTCCCTCGAACGGCGGGGCGCGCAGCTCGCGATCGAGGCGGCGGACGCGGACCCAAGCTGGATCCATCCGGCATGGCCCGGCAAGTTGAGCGGCACGGCAACGCTCAACGCCAACTTTGCGCCGGCGTTCCTCACGCGCTTCGACGCGCTCGATCTCCGCGGCGAATTGCGCAGCTATCCCGTGAAGGTCGGCGGCGCGGCAGAGGTCACGGCAGGCAACCACTGGCGGCTCGCGCCGTTGCGGGTCGATTCCGGCCCGAACGTCATCGTGCTCGACGGCGAGCTCGACAGCGAGACGCTCGCCGTGAACGTCGACGCGACCGTGGAGCAGCTCGATTTCGTCTGGCCCGGCGTAACCGGCGCGCTCATCGCCAAGGTCGACTTCTCGGGCGCGTGGGAGGAGCTGCGCGGCAGTGGAGCGTTCGAGGCACGCAACGCGCAGATCGGCGACTACTCCGTCGAAACACTGAACGTCGCGGGCGAGGCGGGCCTCGCTCCCGGTACGCCGTTGACGCTCGACATCCGTGCCACCGGTGCGAAGCGCGGCGCGATCGACGCGAACGACGTGCAGCTCTCGTTCAGAGGCACGACCTCGGCCCTCCGCGCGACGCTCGAGGCACATGCCGACGACTGGGTCGCGAGCGCCGCGGCGAGCGGAGCGGTAGCGGGCCTCACTTGGCGCGGCTCGATCGACCGCATCGAGTTCGACGAAATGATCCTCGGCGACTGGCGACTCGACGGCGCCGCGCGTGCGTCGGCGGGCCGCGCGGGAGTCACGCTCGAAACGAGCTGCCTGCTGCACGAGTCGGGCGCGCGCTGGTGCGCCGCGCTTACGCTCCAAGGCGGCGCCGACGATCGGTTGGTATTCTCGGCGCAGAACTTCGACGTCAAGACGCTCGGGCCGCTGCTGCCCCCGCAGCTCGCCGTCGACGGCGTGTACCAGCTGTCTGCGTCGTTCTTCGACCTGAGCGGCGAGCCGCGCGGCGCCGCCGCGCTGACGGGCGGTACGACGCACGTGCGGATCGCGTTCGGCCGCGAGCAAGCGTTCGCGAGGGACCTCCAGGACTTTCGGGCCACGGCCACGCTCGAAGCGGGCCGGCTCGAGCTCGACGCGGGCGTCGCGAGCTCGACCGCGGGCGCCGCGAGCTCGACCGCGGGCAGCGCGCGAGTGAACGCGCGGATCGACGACATCCGCGCGCGCGATTCGACGATCGCGGGGAGCGTGACGATACATTGGCCCGACCTCGGTTTCCTCTCGCTGCTGTCGCCGGACCTCGGGCTGGTGGAGGGCTCGCTCGACGGGACCTTGGGTATAGGCGGGACTATCGATGCGCCGACCGTCGACGGCCGCGCGGTCTGGTCGCAAGGCAGCGTCGCGGTGCCGGAGTGGGGGCTTGTCGTCAATGGTATTCAGGCTACGGCGACGAGCGCCGACGGCCGCGCGCTCGCGTTCGACGCCACCGGCAAAGCGGGCGACGGCGAGCTCAAGCTCACGGGTACCACGATGCTCGACCCCGCGCGCGGCTGGCCCACGAAGCTCGACCTCACGGGGAATCAAGTTCAGGCGGTGCAGCTCCCCGACGCGCAGATCTTCGTCTCGCCGGATCTCGACATCGACGTGGCGCTTCCGGACGTGCGGGTGACCGGCAGGGTCCTCGTGCCCCGGGCGGACATCAAGCTCAGCACGTTGCCCGCACAAGCCGTCGCGCCGTCGCCGGACGCGGTCGTGCACGGCGACGCCGCGGGAGCGGCCGCGCGGCCTCTCCGGCTCACGGCGAGCATCGAGCTCGCGCTCGGCGACGCCGTGCGCTACACGGGGCTCAACCTCGAGACGAAGGTTTCGGGAGGGTTGCGGCTCGACACCGATGCGAACCGCACCTCGACCGCGTCGGGCACCCTCACGCTCACCGGTACCTACAACGCCTACGGCCAAAAGCTCGAGCTCGAGCGAGGCCAGCTGCTCTTCTCGGGCCCGCTCGACAACCCCAGGCTCGACGTGCGGGCCGCCCGCTCCATCGAGCAGACGAGCGGCGCCGCCGAGCAGGTACGCGTCGGAGTGGAGCTCGTCGGCACCGTGCAGGCCCCGCGGACGCGCGTGTTCTCTACGCCCGCAATGAGCGAGGCCGACGCGTTGTCGTATCTGCTGCTAGGCCGCCCCGTGACCGGCACCGGCTCGGAAGAAACCGCGACGCTGCAGACTGCGGCGATCTCGATGGGATTGCAGCAGGCGCTGCCCGGTCTGCAACGAATCGGTCAGACCCTCGGCCTCGACGAGTTCTCGGTGCAGACGACCGAGACCGATGAGGGGGAGGTGATGGCTGGCAAGTACCTGACGCCGAATGTTTACATTCGCTACAGCTACGGGCTGTTCAATAGAATAGGGGGCCTGCTGCTCAGATTTAAGGTGAGCGAGCGGTTCAGTATCGAGACGCGCTCGGGAGACCAGAAGTCGATGGACCTTCTTTACACGGTCGAAAAGGACTAGCAGACGCATGACGAGCTCGTTTTTTCCGCTGCAAGTGTCGCCGACGATCCCGCCCACGCTGCGCCGGCTCGCGGACCTTGCGCAGAACTTCTGGTTCAGTTGGTATCCCGAGACGGGCCAGCTGTTCCGCAAGCTCGACCCCGTGCTGTGGCGCAAGGTGGAAGGCAATCCGAAGCTGTTTCTGCGCTGCGTGGACCAAGGCATCCTCGAGCGTGCGGCGGACGACGAGGCCTTCCTCGCGACGTACGGCTCGGTACTTGCCGATTTCGACCGCTACTTGCGCAAGACCGGCGCGCCGAAGCCCGACGAGCTCGTGGCGACGGACCTCGTCGCGTATCTGTGCGCCGAGTTCGGTCTGCACGAGAGCTTTCCGATCTATTCGGGCGGCCTAGGCGTGCTCGCGGGCGATCACTGCAAGGCCGCGAGCGACCTCGGCCTGCCGTTTGTCGCGGTCGGGCTGCTCTACCGTCAGGGCTATTTCAACCAGACCATCGATCGCGACGGCCAGCAGGTGCCGCAATATCCGCCGATCGATCCGCGCGCGCTGCCGCTCTCGGTCGCCCAAGCGCCCGGTGGCAAGGAGCTGCGCGTCAAGTGTCAGTTCCCGGGGCGCGAAGTATCGATCGCCGTCTGGAAGGCGGCAGTCGGCCGTGTGTCTCTGCTGCTGCTCGACACGGACATCGACGAGAACACGCCCGAGGATCGGCGGATAACGCACAGGCTGTACGGTATCGGTGAGAATTTGCGGCTGCAGCAGGAAGCCGTGCTCGGCGTCGGCGGTGTGCGCGCGATCCGCGGGCTCGGGATGACCCCCACCGTGTGGCACATCAACGAGGGCCACGCGGCCTTCTGCGTGATCGAACGCCTCCGCGAGTACACGTCGCAGGGCGTGCCGTTCGCGGCCGCGCTCGAGACGACCGCCGCGAGCACGGTGTTCACGACGCATACGCCCGTCAGCGCCGGGCACGACGTGTTTCCGCCCGATCGTATCGCTCAGCAGTTCGAGAGCTATCCGGCCGCGCTCGGCGTCTCGATCGACGAGCTGCTCGACCTCGGCCGCTCCGCCGAGCAGCGCGATGCGTTCAACATGACGCGGCTCGCGATCCGCGGTTCGTGCGCCGTGAACGGCGTGAGCAAGATCCACGGCCTCGTTTCGTCGACGCTCTGCCAAGCGAACTGGCCCGACGTGCCGCCGGCCGAGAACCCGGTCGGCTACGTGACCAACGGCGTGCACGTACCGACGTTCCTGCGCGCCGCGTGGGCGATGCTGCTCGACCGCCATCTCTCGGCCGACTGGCGCGACCGGATCATGGATCGCACCGTGACGAGCAAGATCCTCGAGATCCCCGATCAGGAGTTCTGGCAGACGAATCAGAAGGTCAAGAGCCAGATGCTGCGGGTCGTTCGCGAGCGCCTCGAGCGTCAGCACAAGCGCAACGGCTTGAGCGAGGCGCACATCCATCGGCTCTTGAAGCTCGTGGATCCGGCGGATCCTAACGTGCTCACGATCGGCTTCGCGCGGCGTTTCGCAACCTACAAGCGCGCGACGCTGCTGATGACGGACCTGCGCTGGCTCGAGCAGCTCGTGTCAGCCGAGGGCCGGCCCGTGCTCTTCTTGTTCGCAGGCAAGGCGCACCCGGCCGATGAGCCTGCACAGTGGATGATGCGCGAGATCCAGCGAATCTCGAGCCAGCCGCCGTTCATCGGCAAGATCCTGCTGCTCGAAGGCTACGACATGGGCATCAGCCGGCTGCTCGTGTCCGGCGTCGACGTGTGGCTCAACACTCCGGTGCATCCGTTCGAGGCGAGCGGCACGTCGGGCATGAAGGCCGCGATCAATGGCACGGTGAACTTGAGCGTGCTCGACGGCTGGTGGGCCGAGGCCTACGACGGCCGCGACGCACACAAGAACGGTTGGGGCATTCCGCCAGGCATCGACACGCAGGGCGCCGCCGACCGCGACCGCCAGGACGCGGTGACCCTCTACGAGATCCTCCAGGACGAAGTGATCCCTCTCTATTACGCGCGCGACGAGAAGCTCGGCTTTTCCCCCAATTGGGTCGCGTTGTGCAAACGATCGATGGCGTCGATCTTGCCGGCGTTCAACAACGAGCGCGTGCTGCGCGACTACGTGCGGTCGTTCTACGTTCCAGCAGCGAAGCAAGGCCGCGCGGCAGCGGCGGACGGCTTCCGCGTCGCGCGTGATCTCGCCGCGTGGAAGGCCAGAGTTCGTGCGGCCTGGCCCGGCGTCGAGCTCAAGCCCGTGCGCAGCGCCGCGCGCGAGGTGCAGTTCGGCGAGGCGGTGACGATCGAGGTCGATGTGGTGCTGAACGGTCTCGCGCCACTGGACGTGCGCGTCGAGTGCGTCGTGCGCAGCGCGCTCGGGTCGGAGCTCACGGTGCCGGTCCCCGGCTACGCCGAAAACCGTAGACCGCAACGCGGCATGACGTATATCGGCGACGAGCCCGTGCTGCTCGAGTTGTTCGAGCCCGTCGCGCCCGACGCCGCGTCCGTGTGCCGGTACCGGCTCGCGCTGCAACCGCCGTGGGCCGGGTCGCTCGTGTACGAGATTCGTGCGCTGCCCCAGCATCCGAATCTCGCGCACCCCTATGAGCTGGGCCTGATGCGCAAGCTCTAGCTTCTCCAAGACGAATGGCAAAAAGGCTCGAGATCCAGGCGGGTGACCGCTTCCCGTTCGGTGCGACCGCGTTGCCCGGCGGCGTGAACTTCTGCGTATTCAGCCGCCACGCGACGCGCATGTGGCTGCGCCTGTATCGCGGCGCCACGGACGAGGATCCGGCGATCGAGGTCGAGCTCGATCCGCGCGAGCACCGTACGTATTTCTGCTGGCACGTATTCGTCGCGGGTGCGGAGGCCGGGTGGTTCTACACCTGGCGAGCGGACGGCCCGCAGAGTCCGGAGGACGGACTGCGGTTCGACGCGACGCGCGAGCTGCTCGATCCATGGGCGAAGCTCGTGAGCGATGCGCTCTGGCGGCGCGACGACGCGCGCCGCGGCGCCGACACGGCAGTGCGTGCGAGGATCGCGCCGCAGGACGACTACGACTGGGAGGGTGACGAGCCGCTCAAGCGCGCCCTGAGCGACACGATCGTCTACGAGATGCACGTCGGCGGCTTCACGTGGCATCCGTCGGCGCGCGTGAAGGAGCCCGGAACGTATCGCGGGGTGACCGAGAAGATTCCGCACCTCGTGTCGCTCGGTGTCACGGACGTCGAGCTGCTGCCGGTGATGGCGTTCGACCGGCAGGACGTGCCGCGCGCAGGCGCCGCGAACGGGCTGCACAACTATTGGGGCTACAGCCCGCTGTCGTACTTCGCGCCGCACGAGCATTTCGCCGCGGGGAAGGACGCGCGGACCGAGTTCCGCGACATGGTGAAGGCGCTGCACAGAGCGGGGATCGGCGTGATCCTCGACGTCGTCTTGAACCACACGGCCGAAGGCGATGCCGACGGCCCCGTGATCGGCTTCAAGGGCTTGATGAACGAAGCGTTCTATCTGCTCGACCCCGAGGACCGCAGCAAGTACCTGGACTTCACGGGCTGCGGCAATACGGTCAATAGCAATGAGCCGTTCGTCGCGCAGTACCTGCTCCAGTGCCTCACGTTCTGGGTTCGCGAGATGCACGTCGACGGGTTCCGGCTCGACCTCGCGAGCGTGTTGTCGCGCGGCGTCGACGGCGAGCCGATCGATCACGCGCCCGTGATTGCGAGCATCGAGTTCGCCGAGGCGCTCAGCGATACGCGGCTGATCGCGGAAGCGTGGGACGCCGTGGGCCTCTACCAGGTGGGGTCGTGGCCCGGCTATCGCTGGGCCGAGTGGAACGGTCGCTATCGGGACTCGGCGCGCCGCTTTCTGCGCGGCGAGCCGGGCTTGCTCGGCGAGATCGCGACGAGGATTGCGGGCAGCAGCGACATGTACGCGGCTGCCGGCAAGGCGCCGATGAACAGCGTCAACTTCGTCACGTGCCACGACGGCTTTACGCTGCTCGACCTCGTGAGCTACGACCGCAAGCACAACGAGGCGAACGCCGAGCACAATCGTGACGGCCGCGACGACAACTTCAGCTGGAACTCAGGCCTGGAAGGCGAGACGGACGACGCCGCGATCCAACGACTGCGCGCTCAGCGCGCCCGCAACTTCATGGCGCTGCTGCTCGTGAGTCAGGGCGTGCCGATGCTGCTCGCGGGCGACGAGGTGCTGCGCAGCCAGCGCGGCAACAACAACGCGTACTGCCAGGACAACGACATCAGCTGGATGGACTGGTCGTTCACGCCCGGTGCGCGCGAGATGATGCGCTTCACTCGCGAGCTCATCGCGCTGCGCAAGCGCCATCCATCGTTGCGACGCACACGCTTCATCGATCCCGAGGGCGACGAGATCCGCTGGTACGGCGAGGCCCTCGACCTGCCGACCTGGGACGACCCGGAAGCGCGCGTGCTGTGCTTCACGCTCCAAGGTCTCACGGCCGGCGAGCCCGCGTTGCACGTGATGATCAACATGGAGTCCACGCAGCGTGTGCTGTCGCTGCCCCAGGTGATTCCGCTGCAGTGGCGACGGATCGCGGACACCACGCTCATCGCACCCGACGACGTAACGCCGGCCGGCGCGCCGCTGCTCGGCTCGCAGTATCGGCTCGGCCCGCACGGCATCGCGATCTTCGAAGCGCGTTGACCTGTCGCGGTGGGCCGCGCGCTCAGCGTCGCGGGAGCCTTCCGGCCATTAGGGATAACGGGCACGATGCGCAGCCTCAGCCGCCGAGCATCTTCGACCAGCGCTTCTGCATCTCGGCCGGCGATACGTTTTCTTTGCGCGTCGCGAGCCCCCAACGGTGGCCGAACGGATCCATGATCGTCGCGTTGCGGTCGCCGAAGAATTCGTCTTTGGGTTGGCGCAATACCGTTGCACCGGCCGCCTCCGCGCGTTTCACGACGGCATCGACGTTCGTTACGTGGAGGTGCAGCGTCACCGGCGTTCCTCCGACCGAGCTCGGGCTCAGCGCGCCCCAATCGGGATATTCGTCCGCGACCATCAACTGGCCGTCGCCGATCCGCAGATCCGCATGGCCGATCTTGCCGCTCGGCTCGGTGAGCCGGAAGTTCTCGGTGGCTCCGAAAACGTCGACGTAGAACTGGATAGCTTTCGCCGCGTCTTTCACGATGATGTATGGCGTCAGTGAGAGGGTGCCGCGTTCGTCGGCTGGGCTGGTTTTCATGTCGGCTCCTCGTTAGCTGCTGATGGGGCACGCGCCGCTCGACGACGCTTTGGTGAAGCAGATCTTGAAAGAATCGATGCGCGGCCTGCGGAGCTGACCGGCTCGAGCACGGCGACGAAGGTGCCCGGCATCGCCCGCGAGGCCGTTCACCATCCGTGGCGCGGATGCCGTCAGGCCGGCACGAGCACGAGCCCCGCGAGCGGCGGCAGCGTCAGCACGATCGACTGCGGATGACCCATGCACGGCACGTTTTCCGTCGGGGCGACCGAGTTGCCGAGGTTCGACCCGCCGTAGTAGCTCGAGTCCGTGTTGAGTATCTCCCGATAGTGCCCCGCCTGCGGTACGCCAACGCGGTAGCCATGGCGCGGCACCGGCGTGAAGTTCAACAGCACGACGGCGTGCTCGCCGTCGGTTTTGCGCAAGTAGCTCAGCACCGAGTGCGGATCGTCCTGCCACGACAGCCACGAGAAGCCTTCGCCATCGTGGTCGAGCTCGTGCAGCGCACGTATGCCGCGGTATGCGCGATTGAGGTCGCGGACGAGCGCGCTCACGCCCGCGTGCCGAGGCTCGCCGGCTAGATGCCACGGCAGCGATTCCGCGTGATTCCACTCGCGCGGCTGGCCGAACTCGCAGCCCATGAACAAGAGCTTCTTGCCCGGATAGGTCCACTGGAACATGAGCAGCAGCCGCAGGTTTGCGAACCGCTGCCAATCATCACCCGGCATCTTGTCGAGGAGCGAGCGCTTGCCGTGCACCACTTCGTCGTGCGACAGCGGCAGCACGAAATTCTCGGTGAACGCGTAGATCGGGCCGAAGGTGAGCAGGTTGTGATGGTGCCGACGATGGATCGGATCCTTCGTCATGTACTTCAGCGTGTCGTGCATCCAGCCCATGTTCCACTTGAACGTGAAGCCGAGGCCGCCGCTGTACGTGGGGCGCGACACCTGCGGCCACGCGGTCGACTCTTCCGCGATGGTCACCGTCCCGGGGCACGCGCCATGCGTGATCTCGTTCAGGCGCTTCAGGAACGCGACCGCCTCGAGGTTCTCGTTGCCGCCAAACTGGTTCGGCGACCATTGATGCGGCTTGCGGGAGTAGTCGAGATAGAGCATCGACGCGACCGCGTCGACGCGCAGCCCGTCGAAATGGAAATCGTCGAGCCAGCAGACGGCGCTCGACAGTAGAAAGCTCTGCACCTCGTGCCGCGAATAGTTGAACACGAGCGTGTCCCATTCGAGATGCTCGCCCTTCTGCGTATCGCCGTATTCATAGAGGGCCGTGCCGTCGAAGCGCGCGAGCGCGTGGCCGTCCTTCGGGAA
>Ga0190274_10002525_pt1 | contig 10802 bp, 12 predicted proteins | sample Popmic531T_FD_133002 | JGI IMG/M metagenome (GOLD analysis project Ga0190274, IMG submission 133002) | Populus adjacent soil microbial communities from riparian zone of Yellowstone River, Montana, USA - 531 T | ecosystem: Environmental > Terrestrial > Soil > Riparian zone | place: USA: Montana...
ACGAGCAGCAGCGAGCCGGCGATCGCGATGCCGGTCGCGACTGCGCGCCGGTCCTCGGCCGAGGTGATCAGGTGGATGCCCGCCGTGGCGACCAGCGCGCCGAGGCCGAACACACAGCGGCGCACGCCGAAGATCCGCGTGCGCTCGTGGTAGGCGTCGGAGAGCTCGGCCCCGAGCGACTGGTGCGGTACGTCGACCATGGTGAGCGCGGTGTAGAAGACGATCAGCGACACGCCCAGCCAGAGCACCAGTGCGTCGCTGCCGAGCGCTGCGGGGGGACTCCACATCATGAAGAACGTGGCGGCCATGGGGAGCATCCCGGCGGCCAGCCACGGCCGCCGCCGCCCGAAGCGCGAGCGCGTGGCGTCGCTCAGGTAACCGATCACGGGGTCGACGGCGGCGTCCCAGACGCGCGCCAGCCCGAAGATCACGCCGATCGTCTGCGCTGGCAGCAGCAGCACGTCGGTCGCGAAGGGCAGCAGGTAGAACGTGATCGTCGAGAACTGGAAGCCCAGCGCGCCCGCGGGCAGGCTGTAGAGCACCAGCGTGCGCAGCGGCAGGCGCTCCGGTGCGGAGCGCTCGCGGCCTTCGCCTGCCGACGCGTCGTCCCCGGACCTCCCCACGGACCGGATTCTAGGGCTCCGAGGGTTGGTACACTGCCTGCCGTGCCCGTGCCGCTCAAATACGGGCTGCTGCAGCTCCCCGGGCTCGCCGTGGTGGCGGGCATCCTGTGGCTGCTGTGCGACTGGGGCACGCTCTCGCGCGGGGCTGCACTGGCGATCCTGGCGCTCTGGGTCGCCAAGGATGCGGCCATGTACCCGTTCCTGAGACGCGCCTACGACTCGGTGCCGAGCGGGCTGGTCGGCGCGGAGCGGCTGATCGGTCAGTGGGGCGTCGCCCAGGAGGTGCTCGCACCCACCGGCTACGTCCGGGTGAATGGCGAGCTGTGGCGCGCGGAGTGCACGAGCCCGGCCGCGCGCGTCGCGCTGCGCGGTCGCGTGCGGGTCTGCGCGGTTCGCGATCTGACCCTGCTCGTGTGCCCGGCCGACGAGACGCCGCCGGGAGCTGGCTGCTAGCCTGTCCCCGAGCGCCCGCAACGCTCGAGGAGCTCCCATGTCGTCCGATGAACGCGAGATCGAGCGGGTGGATACGGCGATCCGGATCGTGCTGTGCCTGCTCTACGGCTTCGCGATCCGCTTCGTGCTCGACGCCGTGATGCTGTTCATCGTCGGCTTCGGTCTGCTCTACGCGCTGATCACGCGCCGGCGGCCATCGCGCGTGGTGCGGGACTTCTCCAACAAGATCGCTGCCTACTATTACCGGATCCTGCGCTACGTGACGTACAACGACTCCGCACCGCCGTTCCCGTTTGCGGATCTACCCGACGTGATCGAGCCGCCGCGCTGGTCCGATGCTGACAACGAATCGGATCTGCTCGGCCTGCGCCGCTGAATCGCAGCCGCGGCTTTGCCGATACGCGAACGGGTCCTGTGCGGGGAGCGGGAATGTCTGAAGGGTCCCAGAAAGTTCAGACCGCGCTGCGCGAGCGCTACGAGCGCGCGTGCCGGCTCGATCTCGACTCGCAGACGCGCGAGTGCATCGAGTACCTGGAGCACCCGGAGATACTGGTCGCCGAGTTCTCCGACTCGTTCCTCACGGCTGACGTGTTCGACGGCCGGCAGGAGGCCTTCCCGCGCGTGGAGGAGCTCCCCGTGCTGCGCCGCCGCCGCACCGACATGGCGGTGCGCCGGCTGATGGAGGTGGGAGCGGTCCGCGTGACCGAGCGTCCGGACTACCACTTCCGCTACGTGGCGCGCGAGATCGTCCCGCTCTGGACGCAGCAGGACACGATGGATCCGCTCGAGCGGCGCTCGGTCGGTCTCGACTACGTCGGTATCACCGACGAGGACGAGCCCGTGCCGGTGCTCGGCGTCGTGAATCCGCCGAACGCGGACGCGCCCTATCTGGCGCTGCTGCGCCTGCTGACCTGTCTGGCAGAGGTCGCCACCGACGCGCAGATCGAGCGCGCGAATCGATTCCTGTTCAAGGGTGAGCTGGTCAATCGGCCCGCCTTCGACCTGCACGTGCTCGTGATGCTGCCCGAGGAGACGGACATGGTGCGCAAGCCTCAGGCGCCGCTCGTCCAGCTCACGCGCGATCTCGCGCACGTGTTCGCGCAGCGCCTGCGCGAGGAGTGGCAGCTGCCCGATCTGCTGCGCCACGTGCTGTGCCTGACGATGGACAGAGCGCGCTTCGACGGTCTCCTGAGCTGTTCCTGGCGCGTCTGACCTACGCTCGGCTCCGCCTCGCTGCGCGCTCCGCTTGCTGACCTACGCTCGGCTGCGCCTCGCTGCGCGCTCCGCTTGCTGACCTAGGCGTCTTCGAACAGGTCGAGGAACGCGCTCGCACCGCCCTCGAGTGCAGCATCCAGGGCATCGCGCGAGCAGACCGCGACGAAGCTGCGCTGCGTGTTGCGCGCCGCGACCTGGACCTCCCAGCGTCCCGCATGGTGGCGTCCCGTGATCTGGACCGCAGGGACGTGCTGCGCATCACCTGCTTCCAGCTGCTGCTCGATTTTTTTGCGGAGGCCCATGTCGAGCCCCTCCAGTCCCGACCACTCGATCTGCATGCTCGACTCCTCGGAGCGTTTTCCCGGATCGCGCGTCGCGTGTGACATGTCGTCTCGCGCGACTCAGCCACGCCAGAACGTTTTGAACCAGCGTGGGCTAGATCTGGTTCAAAGTGGCTACCTTATCGTTGTCCCTTGCCGGTGTTGCGCGTATTGGAGCGCTGACGCAAAACAAACCAACAGAAGTTGTTAGCTAGACTGGCTCATCCCGGGTCATCACTTTCGGGCAGGTGTTCCTGTACAGTGCGCGCGCTGCATGAATCAACCCGAACGCCGGCGCGCAAACATCATCGTCGCGGATCAGGAACAGCACTTCGGTGCTGCATTGGCGGAGGCGTTGCGTGAGGAGGGCCACCGCTGTGAGCTCGCCTCTTCCAGCGAAGCCCTGCTCAAGTACGTCGAGGATCTCGGACCCGATCTCGCAGTGGTCGATGTCGCGCTGTTCCAGGACGGCGATGCGAACGTTCTGGAGCGGCTGCGCAAGCGGACCGATCCTCCCAGCGTCATCATCGTCACGGGACGTCCGTCGCTAGAGTCGGCGATCCGTGCGGTCAACACCGGCGTATCCGCGTACCTGGTGAAGCCCGTCGACCCCTCGGTCGTCCTCGAGATCGTGGACAACGTTTGGCATCTGCGCCGCGTGACCGCGGCGGGCTCCGTGCTCGGGCCGCTCGCCACCGCTGCGGAGCTCGAACGGGGCTTCGAGCGCTCGCTCGGAGCCCTCGCCGAGCTGCGCCAGGCGGCCGGCCGTCTGCTCGAGGGGAGCCCGCGCATGCGCCTCGAGGCGCATCCCGAGATCGAGACGCTGTCGCCGCGCGAGCGCGAGGTGCTGGAGCACATCGTTTCGGGCCACCGCGTGCCGACCATCGCGCGCGACCTCTTCATCAGTCCGCACACGGTGCGAAACCACCTGAAGTCGATCTTCCAGAAGATCGGCGTGGGCTCGCAGGTCGAGCTCGTCGAGTGGCTGCAGCGCAGGTCCTAGTCTTGGTGGCCTAACGGCGCGCTTTGCGCGCCTTGCCACACGGCGCGCTCCGCGCGCCTCGGTTGCTCGCAGGTCCAGCTCAGGGAGCGGGGTCTAGCAGGGACTTCAGGCCTGAGGGCTCGTGGGGCCCGATCACCAGCTGCTCGCACAGCCCGAACCCCGTTCGCTTGCCGAGTCGTGCGCGACAGAGCTGCTGCACGTGGAGGTGTCGCGGATCGAGCGGTGCCAGCTCGCTGGTGTTCCAGGTCTCGCTCGCCAGAGCGGTCTCGCCCTTCCAGAGCCCGTGGCCCCACTCGGGGTGCAGGTAGCCGAGCCCCAGCATCTGGAACGCGAGCACGGGCTCGAGCTCGACGTGCAGGGGCTCCTGCGCATCGCCCGTCAGCTCGAGCTCGACCGCGGCGGCTCGGCGCGTGCCCGGCTGCCAGCGGATGCGGTGCTCCACGCGCTGCAGCACGCGCGCTGCAGCGGGCGCTCCGCGCACGGGCACGAGCGCGCCGTGGCTGTGCCAGCGGCGGCCATCGGCCTCCTCGTTGAGACCGGCCAGCACGCACACGTCGTCGAACTGGACCGGCGTCCACAGCCAGAAGAACTGCGGCGCTGCGGCGGGCCCGGCCTCGCGCTCGCCCACCGGTCGTATGCCCCACGAGCGGTCGCGCGTGCCGAGCGCGTCGGGCGGCGCGAGCGCACGGCGCTGACCGGCGAACGCGATCTCGCCCTCCCAGTGCCCGAACTGCGTGAAGCGCGTGGAGTCCATGAGCACGCGACCCGCCTGGCGCCGCGTGACACGCGGCTCCTCGATCGGCTCGCTGCGCGCGCGGAAGACGAGCTCGGCGGAGATGCCATGCGGGTTCGCCTCGACGCGCAGGCGCAGTGTGTCGAGCGGCTCGACGACCTCGACGACGAGCGGGCCGACGCGCGTCTCGGTGCGCTCCAGAGGGGCCAGGCGCGACGCGTACAGACTGTGCTGGCGGCCGCGCCACACCACGCTGAACGCTGCGTCCATCACGCGCCGGTTCGGATACAGGCCGAGCGCGGCACCGAAGCACAGCTCGCCATCGCGCGTGAAGCCGTTGAAGAAGTAGCGGTCGTACACGTTGCGATCGCCGCTCGCGGGGTGTGCCAGGGGCTCGGGCGTCTGGTGCACGGGGTAGTCGTCGAGGCGGCTCAGCACGTCCGTCGAGCTCCCTCGGGGCGGCCCCACGCGAGGCTGCCCTGTACCGCGGCCTGCTCCGCAGGCGGCGGCAGAACACCTCGGTGTCGGGCGAATAAGCGGCGAAGCGTCTCGATCTGGCTCACGCTGCCTCGAGCAGGGCTCCGCGCCCGGCTGCGCGCATCCTACCATTCGCGCCAATTGCGGCGTGCGGGTGCACGGAGCCGCGGGCTTTGAGTATCCTGGGGCCCGTTCCAGTGCGGGAGGATGCCCTTTGCGAAGCCGATCCGTTCCGGGGCTCGTGGCCGGCCTGGCGCTGCTTGCGGCGCTGACGGGCTGCTATCGGTTCGAGTCCCTGCGCACCGCGAGCGTCTGCTCCGCGGAGGCCGCGCGCGAGGCCGCGACCGCCGATGCAGCGCGCGCCGACGAGGCGCGCAAGGACTTCGGCGGCCAGTGTGGGTCGAGCCGGAAGTACGTGAACCGCGTCTACCGCGAGACGTACGAGTCGCTGCGCGGCGGGCCGTCCGCGGCGAGCGCGATCGCGGGGGCCAGGACCCGCGACGAGACCCCGCAGCCGAGCCCGGAAGAGGCTCCCGAAGAGACCCCGGACGAGACCCTCGACGAGAGCGAAGAGCCCAACGAGTAGCTCCGCGCGGCGTCGCGCTCAGGTCGGCTCGGGCTTCCCCGCGGCCGGTCCTCCGGGTTGCTGGGGCAGCCACACGCTGAAGCGGCTGCCCTGCCGCGGCGCGCTCTCGACGTCGATGCGCCCGCCGTGCATCTCGACGTAGCGCGCGGTCAGCACGAGCCCGAGGCCGCTCCCCGTCGCGCCGCTGGCGCGCCCCCCCTGCAGCCGCGAGAACTGCTTGAACAGGTTGTCGCGCTCCTCGGACGCGATGCCGATGCCCGTGTCTCGCACCGAGATGCGCGCGCACAGTCCGAGGGCAGCGTCGTGCTCCTCGTTGCAGGTGAGCTCGATCGAGCCGCGTTCGGTGTACTTGATCGCATTGCCGAGCAGGTTGGTCATGATCTGGTCGATCTTGACGGCATCGGCCTCGATCTCGATGGCGCTCGTGAGCTCGCTCGCGAGCGCGAGACCGCGGGCCTCTGCCAGGGGCCGCACGCGCTCGACGACCTGGCGCGCCAGTGCGGACAGGTCGAAGACGTCCTTCTCGAGGCCCATCCGACCGGACTCGATCTGCGCCAGGTCGAGCACGGCATTGATCAGCCCGAGCAGGTGGTGGCCGTTGCGCTCCACCGTCTCGAGCGCGTCGACGTCCTGTGCTGCCAGGCTGGGGCGCGAGCGCTTGAGCACGCGCTGCGTGAAGCCCAGGATCGAGTGCAGGGGCGTGCGCAGCTCGTGCGACATGCTCGCCAGGAACTCGCTCTTGATCCGGCTGGCCTGCTCGGCCGCAAAGCGCGCGTCCTTCAGTGCGGCCGACTGCAGGCGCAGGTCGCTCACCAGCCGCTGGCGCTGCGCCTCGCTCTGCAGCCCGTTGAGCCGCACGGCGAGCTGGCGCGCGCGCAGCTCGAGAATCCCCTGTACGTCGCTGCTCGGCGTGCACGCGTGCCCGATCAGCAGCGCGCCGATGGCTCGCCCCTCGAAGCGGATCGGGCACGCCGACACCCAGGCGATGCTGACGTCGCCGAGCCCGGTGCGCAGCTCGAGATGCGGATCGCGGAAGGGGCCGGCCACCTGCTCGAAGCTCGCGCTCTCGACCACGGAGGCGGGCAGTCCGTCGGGCGCGAACAGCGTGCTCGCGAGCGGCCGGTCGTCGATCGCGAGCGCCATGCGGCAGCTGAGCCGCCCCTCCTCGAGGCTGTACAGCGCCACGATGGCCGCACCGAGCTCATCGCGCAGGGCTTGGAGCGACTGGCGGTAGACGTTCGCGGGCAGCGACTCGTTGAGTGCGCGCGCATACTTCTCGGATGCGCTCAGATGACCCTGGGCGGCCTGCAGCTGGGACGTCTTGGCGCGCAGCTCCTCGGCCTGGCTCGCGAGCTCGAGCGTCAGCCGGGCGCGCCGGCGGAACGCCTGACCGTACTCGCCGACGAGGCCGACCAGCGGGATCGCGTAGCTCAAGGCCTTGAGCGCGTGTGCGACGTGGAAAGCGCCGTCGTACAGCCCACCCGAGCCGAAGGCCATGTAGAGCTGCGCCGCCACCGCGGGGATCAGCGCGAGCAGCAGCGTGTAGCCGAACAGCGTCGGACGCGTGCGCAGCAGGCCGAAGTGCAGCACCGCCGCACCGAGCGCGAACGGGATCAGCGGGTAGAGGTCGTAGGGGCGCTTGATGCTCGCGTTCGGGAACATCGTCGCGGGCAGGGACGGCGCGGTCGCGCAGTAGTCGATGATGGCGCAGCCGGCGAGCGTGAACAGCAGCGCGACGCCGGCGACCATGCGGTTGCGGCCCATGCGCACGCCCGGTCCCTGCGTGACGATCAGCAGCGCGGCGAGCAGCAGACCGGCGTTGAAGAAGCGGCTGATCGCCCACGTGAAGGGGATCAGGTCCTGCGCAGCCGCCGCGCCGCGCACCAGCCGATCCGACACGAGGATGTGGAATCCGTCCAGCACGCCCGCACACAGCACGGCGCAGCCCATGATCGGCAGCGCGGGATCGCGCGTCAGGCGGAACTGTACGAGCGCCAGCACACACACGAACGCCGACATGCAGAAGGCCGTCCACTCGAGCAGGCTGTGCACCATGGCGCCGCGCAGCGACAGGTGTGCGAGCTCCTCGAGCTGTGTCGCATCGAGTGGCACGGCGCCCGCGGGCAGGGACAGCGGCGGCGTGCCAAGGTCGAGACCGAAGGCGAGCAGTCCGAACGGCAGCGCACACAGGAATGCCAGCCAGGGCGCCCAGGCGCGCGGCAGATCCAGAGGATCCACCGCAGCAGCGGCGCCGTCGGGCCTGCGCGCGGGATCGTGCACGGGCTGCACTCGACCTCCGGCTACCTGTGACCGGCCGGGATCCGCAGGCAGGCGCGCCGCAGCTCGAGCCGGACCGCCAGCGTCTTCATCCTGGAAGTAGCGGACGACGCCGCGGAAGCTTGATGCCGCGCCGGCGGCGACGGCCGTCTAGTGCAGCAGCGTCCGCTGCTGGCGCAGAATCGCGATGCGCGCCTGCACCGACGCAAGCGCCGGGTCGTCGGGGGCCAGCTCGGCGAAGCGCTCGAGGTCGCGCAGCGCCGCTGCCGTGTGGCCGAGCCGGTCGAACAGCAGCCCGCGGTCGCGCAGGTTGATGGCGTCGCCCGGTGCGAGCTCGAAGATGGCCTGGCAGGCCACGAGCGACTCCGCGTCCTCGCCGCGCTGGGCGTACAGGAATTTCAGGTTGGTCAGCATGCGCACCAGGATCTGGCGCGGGCTCGCGGGTGCGAGCAGCGCCGGGACGAGGCGCGCGCCTGCGCCGAGCAGGGCGCGCAGGCGCTGCTCGTACTCGCCCGCGCCCAGGAGCTCGCCCGAGAAGGCGTCGACGATCGCGTCGGGTCCGGGTCCGAAGCCGACCAGGAAGTGGCCGGGGAAGCCGATCCCGAACAGCGGCACGCCGCTGCGTCGACCGACTTCGGTGTAGACCAGGGCGAGGCTGATCGGCAGGCCGCTGCGCCGGCGCAGCACCTCGTGCAGGAAGCTGCTGCGCGGGTCCTCGAAGGCTGCCGCGTTGCCGACGAAGCCCTCGGCTCCGTGCAGGGCGGCGACCAGGCCGCGCACGCGACCGAGCCCGGGCGCCTCGCGCTCGATCGACGGGCGCACGCGCTCGGCGAGCTCGTCCAGCTCCGCGTGCTCGCGCGCCACGTCGAGGTCCGCGCAGAACAGACGGGCCACGTGCAGGGCCGCATGGCCCAGGTCGACCGGGGCCCACTCGTCCAGCGCGAGCTGTGCAGCGATCCCCGCGAGCCCGCCGTCGCCCGCCAAGGGAGCGCCTACGCGTCCAGCAGATCCGTGAACAGCGACAGGCTCTCCCACTCGCGCCGGTACACCTGGCCGTCCGCCTCCATCACGCTGCGGATGGTGTCGACGAAGATCTGGCGGTGAGCGCGCGGGATCTGGGTGGGATCCAGGTCCTCGACGGGCGGAGGCACGTCGAGCCACGCCTGCACCTGGCTCGCCTCGTCGGGATCGAGCTCGAGCTGCTTGATCATGCGCGCGATCAGCGCGCGCTCCTCGCGCTGGACCTTGAGGTCGGTCCAGGCGAACGCGCAGACGAATTTCATCAGCCGCAGGCGGTCGTTTCGGTCGAGCTGGCTCAGCACGGGGCGGATTGTAGTACGCGCCGCCGGGCGGGGGCTATGCCCTCACTCCAGGACGATCCCCTCCTCGGGGTAGATGTCGGCCGAGCGAAACTCCACGAACAGGACGCTGGTCAGGCTGAGGGACGACTCGATCTGGACTCCCGAGCTGCGCGCGATCTGCGCCCCGCCTGCCTCCCACACGGTCACCTGGAGCCGCGTCCAGCCGCTCTGTCGGGCCGTCGAGACGAAGGGCAGATCGGGCGTCACGCCGATCGTGGGGATGGGGATGGGGGGCAGGCCGAACGAGCCGCGGCGCGAGACCGTGCCGATGGCGCCGACCAGGGCGACGACCTTGACCTCGGCCTGCTCCGGAGCCACCAGCAGTGCGCCCTCGGCGCCGAGCCGAGCCTCGAGCAGGCCGCGCAGGTAGCCGGTGTCCGCAGCGGGGACCGCCTCGAGCGACACGGCGACCTTGCGCCCGCTGAGGGCGGGCAGGTCGAGGCGGGCAACCGCCCGCTCGATCGAATGACTGATCAGCAGCTGCTCGGTCGCGGACCGACCCGTGTCCGAGCTCGTGCGGCTGTAGATGCACGCGCTGGTCAGAGCGGCACACACCAGGAGCAGTCCCACTCGCGAGCTCATCTCGGTCTCCTGCGATGCAGCGGCGAATCAGGCGCTGCGCACGGCGTTCCAGGCTGTCTCTGCGAGCAGCGATACCAGCTCCGAGTCCGACGTGTCGATGTCCTCCACGAGCTGCGCGCGCTGCACGTCGCGAACCGCTCCGTAGATCAGCGCGCTGTACAGGGTCGGCGTGAGGCGGCGCACCTGGCCCGACGTGACGAAGGGCTCGAGCCACTCCGCCAGATCACCGGCGATCCCGCGAGCCGTGTCGCGGCGGGCGTCCAGGTTCTCGCTGTCGGACGAGATCTCGGCCAGGCGGCCGTGCATGTAGCGAGCCCAGAGCGGCTCGTCCGTGGACTGGCGCAGGTGCTCCTCGATCACGCCGCGAATGCCCTGGCGCAGATCTGCGTGGTGCGAGAGCTCGCGCGCGAGGCGCTTGCGGTACGAGCGGAGTCCGGCGACGAACAGCTCGGCGGCGAGGTGCTCCTTGCTCTTGAAGTGGTGATAGAGGCTGCCGGTGCTGGCCTGCGCGCGCATCCGGATGTCCTCCATCGTGGTGCGGGCGTAGCCGAGGGTGGAGAAGCATTCGAGCGCAGCGCGCAGGATGGCCGTGCGCCGACTGGCACCGGGCATGGGCGAGGGTGTGTCGGAGAAGATGGCGGGCGGACGCATGAGTTCCCTTCGTCAAGAATGAGCGCGCAATAGCAGCGGATCAGTGGCGAGAGTCCCGCACATTACACCGGATGCGCAGGGGTATCGAGCAAAAGAGGGTGACTGTCAGTCAGCGGCGGAGCGCACTTGGGCGGCGACCACCCCGACCCAGTCCGGATGGGCGTTCACGCAGGGGACCAGGAGCAGCTCTCCGCCGCCCAGACCGGACCACTGCTCGCGCGCGCGCACGCCGATCTCCTCGAGCGTCTCGAGGCAGTCGGCCACGAAAGAAGGGCAAAACACGGCGAGTCGGCGCACGCCCCGGGCCGCCAGCTCGGGCAGGTGCAGATCCGTGTAGGGCTTGATCCAGGGAGCGCGCCCCAGGCGCGACTGGAACGCCACCGACCAGCGCTCCGCCGGGAGCGCGAGCCGGGTCGCGAGCGCGCGCGCGGTCGCGTGCGAGTGGGCGCGGTAGCAGCTCGCGTTGTGCGGACCCACGCTGGCGCAGCAGTCGCTGCGCTCGAGGCAGTGGGCGCCTCCCG
>Ga0190274_10002526_pt1 | contig 10799 bp, 8 predicted proteins | sample Popmic531T_FD_133002 | JGI IMG/M metagenome (GOLD analysis project Ga0190274, IMG submission 133002) | Populus adjacent soil microbial communities from riparian zone of Yellowstone River, Montana, USA - 531 T | ecosystem: Environmental > Terrestrial > Soil > Riparian zone | place: USA: Montana...
GCCCGTGCCCTGATGACCGTCCGCGATGGAAGAAAAGTTTTTCCTGATTCGCTGTCGTTGATGCTTACTGAAATAAACCTGCTTTTGTCGGCGGGTAGGAGCAAGGAAGCATCTGAAGTAATGGAAACTGCCATTACCAAGGATCCCAAGAACCAAAGCCTTTACCTCGCGCTTGGAAGCACCTACGATCAGCTTGCAAACCCCCGTGATGGCGAAGGCAACGATCTGCCCAAGCCGATGAATCATTCCGAACTCATGACCAAAGCGGAACAAACATATTTGAGGGGACTTGCTTTAAACGTCAACAACTTTGAATTGAATTATAACCTGGGGGCAATCTATTTCAACCAGGGAGCCGAGATGGCAAATGCCGCCAACAACATAAAAGACAATACAGCTTTTGAAGCGGCAAAGGCAAAAGCCAATGCAAAATTTCTCCAGAGCGAACCGTACCTTGAAAAAGCTTTTGAGCTGAATGGAACTGACAAAGCAACGCTTACATCATTGAAGATGCTTTATGCGCGTACTGGCGAAACAGAAAAGTACAACAGGATCACGGCCATCCTCGATAACATGAAATAAATCAGTGAATCTCGAAATCTGAAATCCGTCCCGATAGCTATCGGGATCGAAAAAATATCAAGTTTAAAATTTTGAATATTCGAGATTGGAGTTTTTTTCGAAATTCGAGATTCAATATTCGAAATTAATTGTGGACTTCGTTGCAGAAAAAACTTTCGACAAAGTAAATGCCCTGTCAGTCGGTGAATACGAACTGTGCATTTTTACCGCCTGCGATTTTTCCAATAAAGATTTTTCGGGATTCAAATTTATTGAATGCGAATTCAGAGATTGTAATCTCAGTTTGATAAAAATTTCAGCTGCCATTTTCAGGGATGTAAAATTCCGGGATTGTAAAATGCTGGGTCTCATGTTTAATTCCTGCAGTGACTTTGGTTTCAGTGTCGGTTTTGAAAACTGCAATCTCCAGCATACTTCCTTCTATAAGAAAAAGATGAAAGGTGGTAACTTCAAAAATACCAGGCTTGCAGAAGTTGATTTTACAGAATGCGATCTGACCAAGGCGATGTTTGAAGGATGCGACTTCACGGGTGCAACTTTTGACCGGACCAACCTCGAAAAATCAGATTTCCAGAGTTCGTTCAATTACATTATCGATCCGCAGGTAAATAAAATTAAGAAAGCGAAATTTTCCCTTGGTGGAATACCCGGGCTGCTGATTCAATACGATATTGAGATTGTTGCTTAAGTAAAAGTCCTTCCACATTCAATGCGGATTTTTCTTTACTGAAGAGGAAGATTAAATTATTTTCTCACTACCGGAAACTTTCCAGTGTTATTGTTGAGCCTGTAATAATAAATGCCTGGAGATAAATTTACCTGCAGGGATACATCCTTTCCATTTAGATTCCTTCTGTATATAGTACGGCCTTGATAATCGTATATTTCAAGATCGCTATTGGGAATTTCCTGCCTGACAATAATTTCGTTTGTGAGTGCATCGTAGTTTACCCAGGCTTTTGTTATTGATTCAGGGCCGACTATTGAATTTATACCTCCTGTGATTTCAAATCCACTCAACATTTCCCAGTATCCGATGGTGCTGCACTGCCAAAACCACGGATCCCATGTTGCTCCTGCCAAATAAACATTATAAAATCCTGGTGTAGCTAGTTGGGGTATTGTGAAATCGGCTACAGTCACATCCATCCACATCGGCTGAAAACCAGTGCAATAAATAATTTCCCCCTGGCGCTCAAGATAAATTCCATAGTTGTCGCAGGGAGGTGAAGCCATCATCCATGATCCTTGCGGCAGCGTTATGGTTGTGGTGAGCGTTTGTCCCTGTATGGCGGAATCAGGAACAATGGAAACCAGGTTTCCCAATATCTGCGATGAAGCGATGCCGGTCAATGCCGAACAAAAAATTGAAAGTAGAATTTTCCTCATGTTCCTTTTTATTTTTACGCAAAAGTAGCTTCCTTTTTCCCAGTTATCAGGACCCAGCGTGGGTTTTTGGCTAAGGGATCATTCAATGTTCTCAACATAGTCCCTGGTTGGGCGAACAGCATTCGGATCGGAACTTTTCCTATGGTAAAAAGCTGCTTTTTTGAATTGTTAGCGCTTCGTTAATTTTTTCTTTTTTAAGAAAAAATTCTCTTAGGTTTGCTTCCGTTTATTTGAATTCTACAAACTCTAACCTTCTTAACTTCATTGATTTTGATGAGGCTGGCAATGCTCTCATCACTATTTTATTCTGCCAAAAGGCAACCAAACAAAATATATAAACCAAAAACATAACAGATGAAAAAAATCTATTTAACGATTTCGCTGTTCGTTGCGAATGCGATGATTTTACAAAGTGTGGCGCAGAAGGCCGAACTTGTTGCTGTATCTCCGGGCCTTGCACAGATGACAGAAAAAGTGGAGCCGAAAAAAGACACCATGGTAATCCCTTATGAGAAGTGGAAATTACCAAATGGTCTTACAATACTCATTCACGAAGATCATTCTGATCCGATCGTAAATGTATCGGTTCAGTATCATGTCGGGTCTGCCCGTGAGAGTATTGGCAAGTCAGGTTTTGCGCATTTGTTCGAGCACATGATGTTCCAGGGATCGGAACACGTGAAGGATGAAGAACATTTTAAGCTTATCAGCGAAGCCGGGGGAACAATGAATGGATTTACCCAGGAGGACATTACATTTTATTTTGAAACCGTACCAAGCAACAACCTCGACCTCGCTTTGTGGCTGGAAGCTGACCGCATGGGATTCCTCCTTGACTCCCTGACAAAACAAAAATTCGAAGTTCAGCGAGGAACTGTAAAGAATGAAAAAAGCCAGAACTACGAAAACCAACCGTATGCTTTGGGTTTTGGCGAAGTGCTGGCAGGCGCATTGTATCCTGCAGGCCATCCATATAGCTGGCCAGTGATCGGTTTTACTGATGACCTCGACCGCGTTACCATTGAAGACGTTAAAAAGTTTTTCATGCGTTGGTATGGTCCAAACAATGCAGTGCTCTGCATTTCAGGTGATGTAAACCCAAAAGAGGTAGTTGCTGCTGCCGAAAAATATTATGGCACAATCCCTATGGGCCGCGAAGTGAAAAAAGCAAAATCGCAGGTGCCTATCTTGAATTCAGATAAGTATGCGAATTATGTAGACAATATTTACCAGCCGCTTACTCTTATGGTTTTCCCTACAGTTCCTGCTTATCACCGCGATGAACCTGCACTGGATATGCTGGCAGGTATGCTGGGACAAGGAAACAATACATTGTTCTATAAAAATTTTGATAAAGCAGAAAAAGGATTTGCAAGTGTTGGCCATCTGACAAAGGAATTGTCGGGTGAATTCCAGATTGCAGTTTTTTCATACCCGGATTTTGAAACGGATATCACGAAGCAATTTAACGAGACAGAAAAGTTAGTCCGTTCTACAATTGATGAATTTGAAAAAGGTGGAGTATCGGATTCAGCCCTGGCGCGTGAGAAAGCAAAACGCCAGGCACAGATAATCAATGCTGCCGGAAGTGTTTTTGGAAAGGCATACATGCTTTCACAGTGGCAGCTTCTTGGAAGACCATATAACCTTCCTGATGAGTTGGATCGTTACAACAAGGTTACAAAGGAAGATGTCAGCCGCGTATTCACTAAATATGTGAAAGGGAAATTTGCTGCGATCGTAAATGTATTCCCCCGCAATCCTGAATCAAAAGATTCCACCAAGAGTTTTAATCCGTATGCAAACCTGAAAGCCAATGACAGCGCGGAGTATGCGGGATTGGCATACATCAAGGCAAAAGATGTTTTCGACAGGGCAAAGATGCCGCTTCCCGGCCCTGGTAAATTACCGGTGATCCCTCAGTATTATACAAAAACATTGGGCAATGGCTTGAAGATCATCGGCACAAAATCTTCAGAGATCCCTGAAGTAATCATTACAATTACTTTGAATGGCGGCGACCTGCTCTCAGGAAATGATCCTAAAAGAATAGGCGTTGCAGAACTTACAGCTTCAACGCTGAATGAAGGAACCAAGAATTATACAACAGAACAGATCAGCGCCAAACTTGATGAACTGGGAAGTACGATCTCTTTTGAAGCAGGCACGGAAACTTCTACGATCACGATATCATCGCTCACAAAAAATATTGATGCGACACTCAGAATACTCGAAGAAAAATTATTGAATCCGGGATTTGTACCGGCTGATTTCAAACGGGTGAAAAGAGAATTCATTGAGGCCACTTACAATGAGAAAAAGAATGCAGAAGTAATCGCTGCCAATCTCTTCAGGAACCTTGTTTATGGAAATAATCTTTTGGGAGGTTATGTATCTGAAAAGAATATCAAGAAACTGACCATTGACGACGTGAAGAATTATTACAATGCGAACTATTCACCATCTGTGGCAAGCCTTGTTGTGGTAGGAGATATCAACGAAAGTGAAATTCTTCCGAAGCTGGAATTCCTGAACAAGTGGCAGGCCAAAGAAGTGAAGCTCCCGGTAATTACACCTGCACCGTTGGCAGTTCCCAATACGATATATGTCGCTCACAAAGATTTCGCTGCTTCATCGGTGATCAATGTCGGATATGTTGCACTTCCGTATGATTATAACGGAGAATATTTCAAGTCAAACATTATGAATTACAGTTTCGGCGGTTCTTTCAACAGCCGACTGAACCTGAACCTGCGTGAGGAAAAAGAATTTACATATGGTATCAGGTCAGGGTTCTCAGGGACAAAATACCCCGGATATTTCCAGATCGCCGCAAGCGTTCGCAGGACAGCCACTGATTCCAGTCTGACAGAAATCTTTAAGGAGATCAAGAATTTCAAAACAGGTCTGAAAGATGACGAAGTTGCATTTACAAAAAGCGCATTGCTGAATAGCGAAGCACTCCGTTATGAAACCATTCAGCAGAAAGCCGGGTTCCTTTCCAGGATTATCCGTTATGATCTTCCGGGAGACTATACCGTTACGCAATCAAAAATTCTGAAGGATGTAACAAAGGCGGAGCTGGATGCACTTGGTGCCAAATATATCGATCCAAGTAAAATGATTATTCTTGTAGTCGGTAATAAGTATGCTATCAAGGATAAAATAGAAAAGCTCGGTTTGGGTAAGGTTAAAGAGATTGAGCTCGAATAAACATTGTTAAACACTATGAGAAAATTTTTCATACTGCCGTTTCTGTTAACGGCCATTACGACTTTTGCGCAAAAGGCAAGCGTGCAAAGTGCAGGCGATATGCTGAAGCTGAAACAATACGCAAAGGCAAAGCAGTTTATTGACGAAGCTGCAGTATTTGAATCAACTGCCAACGATCCGAAAATGTGGTATTACCGTGGAAAGGTTTACCAGGCGCTCAATGACAGTTCTACGTTTTCAAAAGAAAACCCTGAAGCCGCTTACATTGCGACACAAAGCTTTATCAACTGTATCAAGACGGATAAAAAAGAATACTATGTTGATTCAACCGGCATCTTTACATGGATTGCAGGATACAGTCTTTACAACCGCGCAGTTGAAGAATACCAGGTTGGAAATACTGAAAGAGCAATGAAATTTTACACGCTGGTACAGGAGGTATTTCAATATGACAAGGACAATAACCTGAAACGGAATAACATCACGCCTGATATTGTCACCAAGAACCTTTACCTGTGCGCTTACCGGTTGAAAGATTACCCTGCTGCGAAAGTGCATTTGCAAAAGCTCATAGATGTCAAATTCAATGATCCTGCAATCTATATAGGAATGAGCCGTATCCTTCTTGAAGAAGGGGACACCGCTAAGGCATTGTCTTATGTTGAATTGGGTCGCACTGCTTTTGAAGAACATCCCGGTTTGATCAACCAGGAGATCGCAATTTACAGTGGGTTAGGCAAAACAAATGAACTGATAGATAAGGTTTCTGCAGTGATTGAAACTGATCCTGAAAATGAAAGATTGTACAGTATGCGGGGTACCCTTTATGAAAATACAAATAACCCTGACAAGGCAATTGCAGATTACAAGAAAGCGCTTGAGCTGAAGGAAGATTATGTTGAAGCTTCTTATTACCTGGGAAGTTTGTTGTATGGACAGGCAGTTGATTTGAGCAAATCGGCGAGCGCTATCAAGGACAATAATGAATATGCGAAAGTGAAGACGAAGATCGATCTTAAATTAAAGGAAGCACAGCCATATCTTGAGAAGGCGAAGGAATTGAACATGAAGAAAACAGAGGACGATAAGAAAATGTATCTGGATACGCTGAACTGGCTGAAAGGTCTTTACGCCACCACCAACCAGATGGATAAATACGCTGAGATAAAAGCGGAGTTGGAAAAGCAGTAAGCAACTATAAAATTAGAAGGGAGCCAAAAGGTTCCCTTTTTTTATTCCCTGTTATTTTTTTATTGGATAGAATTCCTGTTGATATTTGAAAAGCAAGTGAATTTCCGTAGGTTTGTTTCTGTAAAACCGCACACAATGAAATTCTTATTTCAGATTCTGTTGCTTCACTCAATTCCTTTTATCTTAAATGCCCAGGTTGTGGAAAGTGAAAAAGTGGATTGGAATAACCTCAGTATTTATTCAACGCAGGATTTTAAATTCAATTCTGATAAACTGAATTTTGCATGTAAGGATTGCAAGTATGCAGAGATCAGAACTCTATCAGGAGTATCAGGATATTTTGTTCTTGGAAATTCAAAAATCACTGTCAGGGAAAAATCCATTGACGAAAACTCCTCCGGTGCCATGATCCGGCTGAATCCAATGGACTCAACAAACTTTCTGAAGATAACAGGTGCAAAGAGGATTGAGGATAAAGGATTCTCGTCACTAACCCTGCTGGTTTTGAATGACGTTTTTAAAAGATGTTATCATTCTGCAATGGATGCGCTGATACCCAATGCCGGAGATTATACAATTGATATCTTCAGTGAAAAGGAAGGAGACTTTTTAATTGCAGTTGGAGATGGCAAAATGCAATATTTTAATGTTACCAATAAAGGAGCCAAGTGAGGAATATATTTTGCACTTGAGGATCGTTAATCAATAAATCTCAATAACTATCATGACTGAATTCAATGAACGTATTGAAGGGGAAATAAAGACCCACGAAGCAGAAATGCTTAGAAAAGCTGTCGTTGCCAAGTATGGCGCAAAGAGTTTGAATGAGCGAATTCTATACATCATGGATCGCTATAACAAGCCCTCTTGGTCAGCATCAGAAATGTTTGCAAAGCTTACCGAAACAGAATTGGCGGGATCCAATACTTTGGACGAAATCAAAAAACATTTCGCGGATCCTTCAAACAAATATCCTTCAGCTGTCACTCTGGATTAGCTGATTGTTGGCGGTTTCAAGCAGTTCCGGTAAGTTGCTGATCAACGATCAGAATCAGTTTGCCGTTATTCCTATTTCCTTTTTCCCATACCCCATTCCCTATTCTCCATTCTCCATACCCCATTCCCCACTCCCCATTTTCTTGTCTCTTTCCTCTTGATTCCTGATTCTGTTCTTGCTTTATGCAAATAAAAATGTCCCCGCAACAGCAGGGACATTTTTATTTAATCCTGAAAAATAAATCCTGTAAACTCTGATTTTATTTTCTATTCTTTAATGACACTTGACTTCCAATTACCGTCGGGCGATATTATTTCGATTACATAAACTCCGGGTGCAATTGTTTCCAGGTTTATATTGTAAGTGTTTTCGCCTTTGTTAGCGGAATGAATTTCAGTCCGAATCGGTCTTCCAAGCATATCAAATAAATTCAGGTCAAAGTTTACTTTCTCCTTGGCATTGACAACCAAAGTTATATTTGTATGACTTGGATTTGGATAGAAGGAAATACCATTCAAAATTGTATTCTCCATTCCGGCATCACGGCATACAGAAGAAGCATTAAGCGATGTTGACCCGCTTGTACCACATGCATTGCTTGCAAATACTTTGACGGTTCCTGATCCTGAGCCCCACCTGGCAGTGATCACTGAAGTGCCCTGGCCTGACATGATATTGCCGTTGGAAACTGTCCAGTTGTAGGTTGGCAGTGGTACATTCTGGACTACGCTGAAGTTTACATTCTGACCGGCACACCACGAAGAAGGATTGGGTGTAATGGTACCTGGCGCCGAAGGTGCACCGCTGATGGTAATACTGCGTGGAGAACTTGATCCCGGAAGACATAAGTTTGTATTTGCAGTTACGCTTACAGTTCCACTTATAAGTGCACCCATGTCAAACTGAATGGCCGTAGTGCCTTGTCCGATAAGATTTACTGCAGTAGGAGGAACTGTCCATGTATAGCTTGTTGCACCCGGAACACTTGCAATTGAATATTGGACCCTGGCATTGCAAACGCCTGCAGTAGGACCAGTAATCGGACCAGGTGTGTTAGGAATACTTGAAGTAACACTTTTCGAACTTAGAGGACCGGCAACTCCGCAAGGACTTACTGCAGCAACAAGAATATTTCCAGATGTAAATGCTCCAGGAAACCTAACGTGTATTGAATTTGTGAATGGCGGTAATTCGGAAATTGTTGCTCCTGCAGGGACCATCCAGTTATAACTGGCAGCTCCATAAACTGTTGCAACGGAATATGCAACGTTCATTGCGCCGGGACATACAGAACCCGGGCCTGAAATAGCGCCTGGCATTGCAGGTGTTATCGTAATATTAATGCACGTCGGTGTACTTGTTGAACTACCTCCGCACGACAATGAAGCTGTAACGCACAACTGGCCTGTAGTAAATGTCGGGAAATCAATGGTTACATTTTGAGTGCCTTGACCATTAATGACTGCTCCGGGCACAGAGAATGTCCACGTATAAATTGTTGCACCTGCAGAAGCGCTGCAGCTATAGGGCACGCCTGTCTGGCGGGAACAAATCAGCGTACGCCCTGTAATCGATGAAGGCGAACTTACAGTTCCAGGAATTGTTGCACACTCATTATTTGTAGATCCGCAACCATTTTTAGCATAAACGCAAACATCGTATACGGTGGATCCGGATAAGGTGCCAAACTTCGCATACACTGAATTGGTTGAAGTTTCAAAAGGAGGAATATTGAATGGTCCTGTTGCTGATGTACCGAAACTTACATATGAGGCATTGCTGCCTTTGTTCCAGACGTAACGGATATTCTGACCGATTGCTGCATCGCAGGTAATCATCTCCACCGTTCCATCGCATGCTTGTGAAGGCCGGGTGAGAATAGTAACATTATTTGAAGGACCTGATGAGCTGACATCTACAGTTGCTGATCCTGTCCCACTAATACCAATCGTGCAGTTTGCATCTGAAACAGAAGTAACAAGATATGTATGAATTCCAACAGAAGGTGATGGTATCGTAACATCCGTTTGACTTAATGTTGATGTTCCTGAAACTGTTTGAGTTCCGTCACTAATAATATAATTCCACGGCGAAGTTCCGGCAAATGTCATGTGTACCAACGCCGATTGTCCTGTGCACAGACTTGAATTAAGACTTATTTCTCCACGGGGAGAGAAGGAACCTATTACGTTCGTAGTGGCTGTAATACTACAACCGTTTTCATCTCTGAGCACCAACTCATACACTCCGAAGTCTGCAGAGCTAATGGACGGAACTGATGGATCTGGCAGAGAACTGGTGAATGTATTTGGTCCGGTCCACGAATAGTAGTAAGGTGCTATCCCTCCGGTAACCGAAGAGCTCAACTGAAGTGTGGTTCCGGTACAAAGCGGACTGTTGCTGCTTACTGATAATGTCAGGGCATCTGGTTCACCGATTGAAAACGATACCGAAGCCGAACATCCATTTGCATCCGTAACGTTGGCAGTATAAGCTGCCGGTGCCAATCCGGTGAATAGCCCGTCCTGGTTTGTGCTGCCGTTCAATTCAAAATTATATGGTGAGGTGCCTCCTGACGCAATGAGTTCAACTTCTCCGTCCTCGTTTCCATTACAACTTACATCCCTGGTATTTGCGGTCAAGACAGGATTTGGATTCACTGTTACTGTAACAGAAGAATTGCTGACACAAAGCTGGTTTGTTACAGTTACCTGGTAAGTTCCCGAAGCTACAACACCGGCATTTAGAATTTCCGGGTCACCGTCGTTTGAAGCAAAACCATCCGGTCCTGTCCACGAAAAAGTAGTATTTGGATATCCGGCAAAGTTACCTGCGGAAAGGAGTATTGAAGACCCTTCACATACAGGACTGTTGCTTGTTGCAAGTGCATTTGGATAAATCAGGACATCAACGGTGGCAGTAGCAATACAGCCCTCACCATCGATAATCGTAACTGTATAGGTACCTGAATTAGTTCCGTTTCCATTTTGGATGGTAGGATTTTGCAATGTTGAAGCAAATCCATTTGGTCCTGTCCAGGAATAAGAAACTACAACACCTCCGGTAGAAAGATTTGAATACAGATGAACGTTTTCACCTTCACAATAGTAACTCTTGTCTGCATGGGCATCGGCGGTGCAGCAAACGGTAACTGATACAACAACGGAAGAATTGCTGACACAAAGCTGGTTGGTTACTGTCACACTGTAAGTTCCGGAAGATGCAAGAACTGCATTTTGAACTTCTGGATCTTGATCGGTAGAATTGAAACCATTGGGACCTGTCCATACGAAAGTGGTAGGAAGGCCAGCATAGTTACCTGCTGAAAGAAGAATTGAAGAGCCTTCACATACAGGACTGTTGCTGGTTGCAAGAGCATTGTTGTAAATCAGGACATCAACAGTAGCAGTAGCAATACAGCCTTCAC
>Ga0190274_10002527_pt1 | contig 10798 bp, 12 predicted proteins | sample Popmic531T_FD_133002 | JGI IMG/M metagenome (GOLD analysis project Ga0190274, IMG submission 133002) | Populus adjacent soil microbial communities from riparian zone of Yellowstone River, Montana, USA - 531 T | ecosystem: Environmental > Terrestrial > Soil > Riparian zone | place: USA: Montana...
TCGATGGCCGGCGCATCAACGGCGAGCTCACGCTCGGCGAGAACATCGGCGACTTGTCCGGCATGGCCGTTGCCTTCAAGGCCTACAAACTCTCGCTGGGCGGTCAGCCGGCGCCCGAGATCGACGGATTCACCGGCGATCAGCGCTTCTTTCTCGGCTGGGCCCAGGTGTGGCGGCGCAATTACCGCGATGAAGAACTGCTCAAGCGCCTGGTTACCGATCCGCACAGCCCGAGCGAGTTTCGCGCCAATGGACCGGCGACGAACATCGAAGCGTTCTACGATGCCTTTGCGGTGAAGCCTGGCGATCTCATGTACCGTGCTCCGACCGAACGCGTAAAGATCTGGTGAGGGAAAGTTAGATGCGCAAACTGATGCTGAGCCTGATCGTGGTGTTCGCGGCCGTGAATCTCACGGGTTGCGGTTACAACCAGCTGCAGAACGAAGACGAGTCGGTGAAGGCCGCCTGGTCGGAGGTCGTCAATCAATACCAGCGGCGCGCGGACCTCATTCCGAATCTCGTCGCCGCGGTGAAGGGCTTCGCCGCGCAGGAAGAACGCGTGCTGGTGGGTGTGACGGAAGCGCGCGCGAAGGCGACTTCCATCCAGCTCACGCCCGAGCTGATCAACGATCCGGCGGCGTTCGCGAAATTCCAGGCCGCGCAGGGCGAGCTCACGCAGGCGCTGAAGAGCCTGCTGGTGACTGTGGAACGTTATCCCGAGCTCAAATCCGACGCGAACTTCCGTGACCTGCAGGTACAACTCGAAGGAACGGAGAACCGCATCACCGTGGCGCGTAATCGCTACATCGACGCGGTGAAGCAATACAACGTGACGGTGCGCGAGTTCCCCACGAATCTCACTGCGAAGATGTTCGACTTCGAGGTGAAGAACAATTTCGCCGTGGAGAACGAAGCGGCCATCTCCACCGCGCCGACGGTGTCGTTCGATACTTCGACGCCGTCGCAGTCCGCGACACCCGTCGAAGCGGCACCTGCCGCGCCTGCGCCGGCGAACTGATCGGCCGGATGAAAGTCGCGCTGTTCACACTGGCGCTGCTGCTCGCCGGCCATGCACCGGCGGCACACGCGCAAGTGCCGCTGCCGCCGCTCGAATCGCGCGTCACCGACCTCACTGGCACGCTCACCGCGGCACAGCAGTCCACGCTGGATGAGAAGCTCGCGGCGTTCGAGCGGCGTAAAGGCGCGCAGATTTCGGTGCTCATTCTCCCGACGACCCAGCCCGAAGACATCGCGCAGTTCGGTATCCGGCTCGCCGAGGCCTGGAAGCTCGGCCGCGCCGGGCCCGACGATGGCGCCATCCTCATCGTGGCCAAGGACGATCGGGCGATGCGCGTTGAGGTGGGCCACGGCCTCGAGGGCGTGCTCACCGATGTCACCAGCAGCCGCATCGTCAACGACACCATCGCGCCGCTGTTCAAGCAGGGCGACTTCCATGGCGGCGTGAACGCCGGACTCGACCAGATGATTCGCGTGATCGACGGCGAGCCCTTGCCGGCTCCGGACCAGGCGTGGAAACGGGATCAGGGCCGCGGTGCGCCGTGGCCGATGCTCGTGGTCCTCGGATTCGTGGTGGCCCTTTTCCTGCGACGGTTTATCGGCCGCGCGCCGGGCGCGGCAGTCTCCGGCCTCTGCTGCGCTGGTCTCGCGTACTTGATCACGTCGCGTTTGATGGAAGCAATCGTAGCGGGTGTGGGGATCTTCATGCTCGTGCTCACCCTGGGTGTCACCGGCGGCTCCGGTTATGGCGGACGGGGCGGCCGGGTGTTTCGTGACGCCGGGCGTTCGGGTGGATTCGGCGGCGGCTCGGGCGGACGCGGCGGTGGCTTCAGCGGCGGCGGTGGCAGTTTCGGGGGCGGCGGCGCGTCCGGCCGCTGGTAGTTAGTCCGTGGAATTCATGCGCACGCTCCGGCACCTCTGCGCCACGCGCGCGGGTACGCGCCGGCGGTTCAACGAGGCGGTCGACGCCGGCATCGCGGCAGCGATCGCGGCCGTGGAAGCGCGCACGTCGGCCGAGATCCGTTTCGTCATCGAAACGGCGCTCGACCTCCCCGAGCTGTGGACCGGCGTCACGCCACGGGAGCGCGCGCTGCACGTTTTTTCAGTTCTCCGCGTCTGGGACACAGAACTTCGCAACGGCGTACTCATCTATGTATTGGCGGCTGACCGGGACGTGGAAATCGTCGTGGACCGAGCCGCCATCAGGATTTCCCCGATGGAGTGGGAAGCGGCGTGCAAACTGATGGAAGGCCATTTTCAAGCTGGCCGATTCAAGGAAGGCGCCGTCGCAGGAGTCGAGGCCGTGGGCGAATTGTTGGTGCGCGAATTTCCGATCCGAGGTCGCGACCGTGATGAGCTCCCGAACCAGCCAACGCTCCTGTAGCAGAATGCCGACAGCACGAAACTTTCCCGCGGTGTCATAATTTGCCCATGAAAACTCATGCCGCACTGCGGTCGATCGTCGTCACTGGGCTCGTCCTGGCGTTGGTTTCAGGCTGCTCGTTGTTCGGCGATGGTCCCAAGTGGGGAGCGAAGCGCGACGCCGACAAGGCAGCGAAGGTGGTGCCGGCGCTTCCGGATCCTGTGCCCACTCATGAGTTCAACATCGACGACACCATCGACATCGTCGGCGTCGTGCAGAAGACCAGGGCGTCCAAGGAAGACACGCTCACCGATATCGCGCGCCGGTTCAACGTCGGCTACGAAGAAATCGTGCGCGCCAATCCGGGCGTCGATCCCTGGATCCCCGGTGAGAATCGCGAGATCGTCATTCCCTCGCAGTTCATCCTGCCCAACGCGCCGCGCCAGGGCATCGTCATCAACGCCGCGGCGATGCGGCTCTTCTATTACCCGAAGGTGAAGAAGGGCGAGCAGCAGGTGGTGCACACCTATCCCATCGGCATCGGCAAGGTCGGCTGGAAAACGCCCGAGGGCGCCACCACCGTCGTTCGCCGCACGAAAGATCCAGTCTGGCGGCCGACGGCTTCGATCATCGCCGAGCACAAGAAGAACGACGATCCGATTCCGGCCGTCGTGCCCGCGGGTCCAGACAATCCGCTCGGCCGCTTCGCGTTCTATCTTGGCTGGCCCACGTACATGATCCACGGCACCAACAAGCCCGCGGGCGTGGGCCTGCGGTCCAGTCACGGCTGTATTCGTCTCTATCCGGAAGACATCGCGCAGCTGTTCGAACTCACGCCCCTCGGCACCAGCGTGCGCGTGGTGAATCAGCCATTCGTATTCGGTTGGCATGACGGCGCGTTGCACATCCAGGCCTTCGATGTCCTCGAAGACGATCCGCGCGACTGGAAGAAGGCGCAAGCCAAGCTGCTGAACAAGGCGTTGGCGGAACGCATCCAGCAGGAGCTCAAGGCGCGGAAGGAAAAGATCGACTGGGAAGCCGTCTCGCGCCTGTCGCACGAGCCGCGCGGAATTCCGGTGTCGGTTTCCGGCGGCCCCGATCAGCTCGATGCCATCGTCGCCAACGCCACCGTCGTGCAGAACAAGGTTGCGCCGGGCGCTACCTGGGACGGCATCTCCGATCTGCCGGTGGACGAGGAAACCTTTCAGGAACTCGTCTCCGACCGTGAGTCGTCAGTGGAGTCCGCGGCTGCCGCCGCCGCACCTGCACCGAAGCCCGTCGCAAATTGATGGGAAAATGGGACGAAAATGGGGACATTCCTCATTTCGTTGTCACAATCGATTGCTTCGCTCCACCGCGACGACTTCTGCTGGCGATTGTGACAACGAAATGAGGAATGTCCCCATTTTCGTCGCCATTTTCCCTAACTACCATCCCCTCGCCGCCACGCCCCACGCCATCGTTCCCCGGCACTGAACGATGGTCATCCCGCTGCACGACGACAATCCGACCACCAGCACGCCGTTCGTCACAGTCGGCATCATCATTGCCTGCGCGCTGGTGTACGTGTGGCAGCACCTGCTGCTGTCGGACGTCGGTGGGCAACAGGCCCTGTACGCCTTCGGGCTGGTTCCCGCGGTACTGACCGGCCGCGAGTTCCTGCCGTCCGAGGTCGCCGTGATCCCACCCTGGGCCTCGGTGCTCACCTCCATGTTCATGCACGGCGGCTTCTGGCACCTGGCCGGCAACATGCTCTACCTGTGGATTTTCGGGAACAACCTCGAAGACGCCATGGGCCACATTCGTTATCTCCTGTTTTATGTCCTCTGCGGAACCGCGGCGGTGTTCGCCCAGGTGCTGCCAAATCCCGGATCGATCGTGCCCATGGTCGGCGCGAGCGGCGCCATCTCTGGAGTGCTCGGCGGCTACCTGCTGCTGTTTCCGCGCGCGCGTGTGTTGTTAGGGTTGCCGATCGGCTTCCTCATCGTTCAACTCGGACGATTCCCGGCAATCTGGGTGCTGGCGGCATGGTTCGCCATGCAACTCATCCTGGGAGGCCTCGCGTCGATGCAGTCTCCTGGCGAATCCCAGGGAGGCATCGCCTTCGGCGCGCACATCGGCGGATTCATCGCGGGACTCGCCTTCGTCGCAATTTTCAAACGACGCAACGTTCCGCTGTGGCGGCGCTACTGAGACGCTGCTACATTCCGCGCACGTTACGGGGCTCGAATTTTTCGGGCTCATGTTTTGGGGAGTTGATTGGCCGAGCCGTTTGACTCGCAAGTCCAAACAGCCGAAGGACCCGGCTCTATACGTGTCATTGCGCGCGCCGCCACCAACATCGCGGCCTTCGTCGGTCGCGCGCTGAAAGGTCCGCTCAACGAACCCGTTCCGGTTCGCAGCTTTGCTGACTACACGCGCGTCTTTGGCGGCCTCTGGCAGCCGTCCACGCTGAGTTACGCGGTCGATCAGTTTTTCGAGAACGGCGGTCGCTGCGCGATCATCGTCCGCGTCGCCAACGACGCCCGTCCGCCCACCCTTTCGCTACCCTGCCTGTCCGGCAAGCTCATCCTGCGTGGCGTCGGCGCCGGATCGCGCGAATATCTGCGCGCCTCCGTCGACTACGACAGCATCGAGGCCAAGGAGCAGGACCGCTTCAACCTCGTCGTGCAGCGGGTGCGCACCGCCGGCTCCGAGCAGATCGAAGCCCAGGAAATCTTCCGCCGCCTCTCGGTCACCCCGGGTACCGATCGCTTCGTGGCCGATGTGCTGCTCGAATCGCGCCTGGTGCGCGTGCAGGGCGGAGTTCCTGGCGCGCGGCCCTCGCGCACGCCGGCCTCCGCAGCGGGCGCGTCCATCGGCTACACGCCATCCAATCCTGACGGCGACGACGGCGGGCCGATCACGGACTACGACATCATCGGCTCTGCGCAGGCGGGTACCGGGCTCTTTGCCCTGCATGCGGCGCCGGACATCAACCTGCTGTGCATTCCGCCGCTGACGCGCGACACCGACGTCGGCCTGTCCACGCTGCTGGTGGCGGGACGGTTCTGCCGCGAACGGCGCGCCATGCTGATCGTCGATCCGCCATCCACGTGGGCATCGAGCGCCGCCGCGCTCGATGGCATGCGCCACTGGCCGTTCCGCAGTGAAGACGCGACCATGTTCTTTCCGCGCGTGGTGGCCTTCGATCGCCTGCGTGGTCGCTTCGAGCTGTTCGCGCCTTGCGGCGTGGCCGCGGGCATCATCGCGCGCTGCGACGAGAGCGCGCCCGTCTGGTCGGCGGCTGAAGGTGATGCGCCCATCCTGCGTCATGGCATGCGCCCGGCGTGGAACGTGAACAATTCCGATCGGGCGCGCCTCACCAATGCGGGCATCAACCTGCTGCAGGCGGTGCGCGTCCCGCCGAAGTTCGCGACCACCCCGCGCACGCTCGCCAGCGGCTCGGCCGCGGTCAGCGACTGGCGCTATCTCTCCGCACGCCGCCTCGCGTTGTTCGTGCTGACGTCGATTGAGCGCGGCACGCGCTGGATGCTGTTCGAACGCAATGTGCAGGCCACGTGGACCCTCGCCCGCGCGCAGGTCGAGGCATTCCTCGATTCGCTGTATGCCGAAGGGGCGTTCGTTGGCCGCAGCGGTGAGCTGAGCTACTTCGTGGTGTGTGACGAACGCATCAACACAGTCGAGACCATGCGCGCCGGCAAGATCAATCTGGCGTTTGGCTTCGCGGCCACCAAGGCGGGTGAGCACCACGCCTTCATCGTCACGCACCAGGCGAGTGGCTCGCGCGGCAAGGTCATCAGCGTGAACCGCTTCGCGACCTATTCGCCGAGCGTGGACCTGGAGATCGAGTCGAGCATCCTGCGCGGCCTGGTGCCGCTCACGCCCGTGGTGGCGCCAGAACCGCTGGCGGTGGTCGAGGTGCCACTCGCGTCTTGCGTCGAAGCGTAGACCCCGGCTATTTCTTCAAGGCCTTGTCGAGCTCCACCTGCGTCACCGGCTTGCTGATGAATCGCTCGACGCCGGACGCCCGTGCCTCTTCGCGGGTCGGCAGCTCGGTGCGATCCGTGAGGCCGATCAGCCGGATGCCCTTTTCGCGGGAATTCTTCTGCAGCAGCACCGCGAGATTTCCTTCCAGGCCGTCGGGCGTCGGGTTTCCGAGGAAAGCGATGGCGGGGTGAAACGTGGCGGCGATCGCCAGCGCGCGCGCGGCGCTGCGCACGGTGCGGATTTCGTCGCATCCGCTGTCGGCCAGCATCTGCGCGAGGGATTTCCCCGCCTCACGGTTGTCGTCGACGATGAGTATGTGCGTGCTGTTGCGGACGGGAAGGTCGGCGCGGGGGGCGGGCCCCGAAGTCTTGGATGCGGCGGTCATCAGGCGTTTACTCCAGGGAGGCGCCGATGCGCGGGTCAGCAGGATGGCAGGTCCGCAGTTTCCTGCCCGGGTATTCGCGATTCAGGCGCGGCGGGCGTCCGGGCGGGGAAAACCGACCATGCGGCCCAGCCGCTCATCCCAGAGCTTCATGCGCGCACAGGCCAGGCTCTCGCGCAGCCCCATGCGCACGGCGGGCCGCAAGGCGGGGACCGACTCGTGCGCCGCGCGCAGATGGTAGTTAGGAATGCGCGGCGCCAGGTGATGGATGTGGTGATAGCCGATGTTGCCGGTGATCCAGCGCAGCACGGCCGGCAGGTCGTAGAACGAGCTGCCGTCGACCGCGGCCGCGCGCGGGTCCCAGTCGCCCCGGCGTACCCAGTAGCTCTCTTCGAAGCTGTGCTGCACGTAGAACAGCCACACGCCGAACGCGCCGGCGATGGCGACCACCGGCAGGTGCACCGCCAGGAGCACGCGCCAGTCGAGCGTCATGCACACCACGGCGCCGAGCGCGAACAGCGCGAGATTGTTCAACGCCACGCTGCGCCATTCCTTTTTCCAGCTCCATGGCATGCCGATCGGCAGCCGGTGCTTCGCCACGAACTGGTAGATAGGCCCGATGCCGAGCATCACGGGCATGCTGCGATAGAAGCGGTAACAGAAGCGCATCCAGGGCGAACTGTCGCGGTATTCGGCCACGGTCAGGGTGCGGATGTCACCGAGCTTGCGCCGGTCGAGGTTGCCGGAAGTGGCGTGGTGCACGCCATGGGTCTTCTTCCAGTAAGCGAAGGGAAACAATGTGATCAGACCCAGGCTCGCGCCGAGCCAGTGGTTGGCGCGCGAGCTCGCGAAGAATGAGCCGTGACTGCAGTCGTGCTGCAGGATGAACAGGCGCACGTAGAACGCCGCCGTGGGCGCCGCCAGCAGCAGCGTCCAGAAGTAGCTCGCGCCGGCGAGCAGCGTCCATGCCATGCACGCCCAGAGCGCCAGGAACGGCAGCAGCGTGTTGCCGAGTTGCCAGAGAGCGCGAGGAGTGGAGGAGGTTGCGAAACGCGCGAGCGACTCGCGTTGCTCGCGGGGAATACCAGAGGTCATGGCTGATTCTGCGCCCTCCGGGCCGCGAAGTTCAGCAAGTTTCGGAATGCGGTGTGCGCTACCGCTCATTGAAAATGACCGCATGACCAAATCTGCCGTGCAGGCGCTTCAATTGAACTTTGTTGCGGAGCGCGTGAATGCGCTCGACTGGCCGTCGCTGACGGCCTCGCTGGACCAGCGTGGCTATGCCGTCGCCGAACGATTGCTGAACGTGGCCGAGTGTCGCGCGCTGGCCACGATGGATTCGGATGACGCTTTCCGCAGGCGCGTCGTGATGGCAAAACATGGGTTCGGTCGCGGTGAATACCGTTACTTCGCGTATCCGTTACCGTCCATCGTGTCGGCGCTGCGCGAGGCGTTTTACCCATGGCTTTCAACGATCGCCAATGCCTGGAGCGAGCGCCTGGAGCAGCACACGCGCTTTCCAGCCACGCATGCCGAATTCCTGTCGCGATGTCATGCCGCAGGGCAGACCCAGCCGACGCCGCTGCTGTTGCGTTATGGGCCCGGTGACTACAACTGCCTTCATCAGGATCTGTACGGGGAGCAGGTGTTTCCGCTGCAGCTCGCGGTGCTGCTCGCGGAGCCGGGCGAAGATTTTTCAGGCGGCGAGTTCGTGCTCACCGAGCAACGGCCGCGGCGGCAGACCCGCGTCGAGGTGTGTCCGCTGCGTCGCGGTGATGCAATCGTCTTCGCCGTGCATCACCGTCCCGCGCAGGGGACACGCGGCGTATATCGCGTGAACCTGCGGCACGGCGTCAGCGAGATACGCAGCGGAGAGCGGCACACGTTAGGCATCATTTTTCACGACGCGCTCTGAGTTGCCTTCCACCGCGCATACCCTTCCGGCATGCACACCGCGCAGGGCCTGAAGCCCGCGGACTCGGCGGTCGCCTCGTCGAGGAAGAAGACGCGCTGTGTCACGTAACCGCGGCGTGCAATGGCCTGCAGCGCGGCGCGGCAATCGAGGCGGCCATAGATTTTCGTCTTGCGATGTCCGCCGAGCGTTCCGGGAACCTGGCTTACATACGCGTTGCCATCGGCGCCGATCAGGTCCCAGGTGCTGGCGGACTTGATCAGCTCGAGGTCTCGCGTTTGGGGGAGATGTACATGCTGATGACCGCCCGCACGACTTCCTTGCCGGCGGTGTCCGTGACGGTGACGGGCACGGCGATGTTCTCCGGGCCGGCCCATTCAGTCTTGTCGAGCCGCGCGGTGGCGACCACGTCGGTTTCGGCTTTCGAGAGGTACTCGATGGTCATGCCGCGCGGAATCCAGCGCATGCCCACCGGGATGGTGACTTCGGTGCACATGCCCGCGGCGAGCTCACACAGGTTTCCCATGGCGAGCGCGTGCACCGTGCCGATGTGGTTTTCGACGGCGCGGCGTTTTTTCATGGTGACGCGGCACAGCTTCGGTTCGAGGTCGAGGAACTTCGGCCGGATGGTGCCGAAGTAAGGCGCGCGCTTCGAAACCGCGCGGGCAAACAACCAGCGCCCGAACGCGGAACTGCGTGCGCGCGCCCATGCTCGAAGCGTGGGCCCTGCGGTGGTGGTGTTGGTCATGGTCAGCCAGTCCATCTGGGGACGTGGGGCTTGCGCGTCGGTTGCTACTCGGGCCATCGCGTGATCGAATCTTGTCGCCGCGGGGCTTGGACTGTAATCGCAGCGCAGCGCCAGTCGCAATCTGAATAGAGTGGAATGAAAGAAAAACCGGCGGATTCTGTCGAAGCACGCGCGGCTTCGATTCGCAAAGCTGTGCGCGCCATCAAGCGCGGCACGTTCGCGAGTTATGGCGAAGTCGCGCACCGCGCGGGTCTGCCGGGCCGTGCGCGCCTGGTAGGCCAGGTGCTGCGCGATTCTGATGCGCGGCTGCCCTGGCATCGCGTCACCGGCGCGGGTGGTCGTATTGCTTTTCCCGAAGGCTCGAGCAACGCGCGCAAACAGTTGCGACTCCTGGCGGGCGAAGGTGTGAAGATTCGCGGCAATCGCGCGCTGCCGGCGCCCACTGCGGGCGGCAAGCGCAGTCTCGATGCGCTGCTCTGGAAAATCTGAGGAACCAATGACTGAACGCTACGTCGTTTTCTCCCATGGCAAGGACGCCGGGCCCTGGGGCGTGAAGATCACTGCACTCGCAGGCAATGCGCGCAGCGAAGGTTATGAAGTGGAGTCGGTCGACTACCGCGGCACCGACGACCCTCGTGAGAGGGTCAATAAACTCGTGGAATTCTGCAAGGAGCTCAAGGGCGACCTCGTGCTTTGCGGCTCGAGCCTCGGCGGTTACGTGTCAGTCGCGGCGGCATCGCTGCTGCATGCGCGCGGTGTGTTCCTGATGGCGCCGGCGCTGACGATGCCCGGCCTGCCGCCGCTGCGCGAAAAGCTGCTCGATTGCCCCACCACGATCGTCCATGGCTGGAAAGACGACGTGGTGCCGGTGGAGCAGAGCATCGATTTCGCCCGCCGCCACGGCTGCGCACTGCACATCCTCAACAGCGACCACCGGCTGCAGGATGAAGTGCGCTTCCTCAAGTACCTGTTCGAATACTTCCTGATCTCGTTAGACCTTCCCCAGGACGTGAGTTAGCCGTCGGTCTCATGGATGAGCTGTCGCAACTGATCCAGCGCGCACACGCCGGCGACGAGGCGGCCCGCGAGCGGCTGTTCGCGGTGGCCTATGAAGACCTGCGTAGCCAGGCGCGCCGGCAGTTGCGCGATGGCGGGCGAAACACGCTGCTGAACACCACCGTGCTGTTGCATGAGAGCTTTCTGCGGTTCCAGCGCGCGGGCAAGCTGGCCGGCGCGGAACGCGGGCACTTCTTCGCGTATGCGGCGCGCGTCATGCGCTCGGTCATCGTCGACTTCGCGCGGCAACGCCAGGCGGAGCGCCGCGGCGGCGAGGCGGTTCACGTGCCACTCGACGCCGGGTTCGCCGAAAACCTGCGCGCCGGCGAA
>Ga0190274_10002528_pt1 | contig 10798 bp, 12 predicted proteins | sample Popmic531T_FD_133002 | JGI IMG/M metagenome (GOLD analysis project Ga0190274, IMG submission 133002) | Populus adjacent soil microbial communities from riparian zone of Yellowstone River, Montana, USA - 531 T | ecosystem: Environmental > Terrestrial > Soil > Riparian zone | place: USA: Montana...
CGCCCAGCCGTCTTCAGCTCCCGGGAGCGCTCCTTCATCGCGGCTCGTTCCTCGTCCGTCCATCCCCCGGACGTCTTGTCGGTCGCGGTGGGGCGCTTGGCGGACTTCTGCGTGTCGTTCATGCCGGGTTCCTCCCCTGCGAGTCCGGATGGGGACGACCCTCATGGTAGGGAGCCGCCGCGGCGGCGGCTTCTTCAAACCTGCTCGATCGGTACCTGGGTGAGACCAGCGACGATATCGAGGTGGTGGCCGACGACCAATGCACACGTCACCCGCATCGAGCCTGCCTGCCCTACACGGCTGATCCTCGGCCACCCCAGCCCGCGTCAACGGCGCTCGCTCCCGCTCGCGTCCCTTCGGGACAGCCCTCGGCTGCCGTTGACCCCGGCCTGGGGTCCCGGCCTAGAGCGATGCCATCAGCCGGGCAGGCAGGACCAGCAGACGACCACATGGGACGGCGATGAAGTGCACCCAGCATCCCGAGATCACCCTGACGGTGCATCCTCGAAGCCGCCACACCCCGAGCAGATCGTCCCCAAGCTCCGAGAGGCTGACCGGCTGCTGGCCGAGGGCCGTGAGGTCCCCGAAGTGGCCAAGCACTTGGAGGTCAGCGAGGCGACCTATCACCGTTGGCGGGCCCCAGCACGGCGGGCTGAAGGCCGACGATGTCAAGCGCCTGAAGGAGCTGGAGGGCGAGAACGCCCGGTTGAAGCGGATCGTGGCCGACAAGGAGCTCCAGATCCAGGCGCTCATGGAGCTGGGGCGGGGGAAACTGGTGAGCCCGGCCCGCCGGCGCCGCGCCGTCGAGCACCTCCAACAGGTGTTCGGCGTCTCCTAGCGGTGGGCGTGCCAGCTGGTCGGGCAGCACCGCAGCACCCAACGCCACCAGCCGGCCATCGGCCCAAGATGAACCGAGCCGCAAACTCGACAGGCTTCCGAGCCAGAGGGAGCACGCAGGACCTGATCCCCAGGCTGCGTCTCCTCGGAAGCTTCCATGTGCTCGTTACAGGTCTCTCTAGTGGTATCGAGGCCGGCTCTGCGGCCCGGCAGCGACATGACGGTCACCGGGCACCGGCCTCACCCTCTCACCGAGGACGGGGAGCCAGAGGAGTCACGCCTCCGCTACCTCGGCCATCGCGGCGGTCGACCATCAAGTACAGTCCGCCCCCATGAGCATCGAGGTCGAAGCAGTCCAGCAAGTCACCGACGAACTCGTCGAGGCCTGCCGGCGCCTCCTCCCACAACTGTCCAGCTCAGCAGCACCACTCGGCGCTGACGACCTCGCCCGAATCGCCGACCATCAGGCCAACACCCTGTTCGTCGCCCGCAGTCAGGGCACCATTGTCGGCGTGCTCACCCTCGTCACCTTCCCACTGCAGTCCGGACTCCGAGCGCGGATCGAGGATGTCGTCGTCGACCAAGACGCACGCGGGCAAGGAGTCGGCACCGCCCTGACAATGGCAGCCCTTGGTCTGGCGCAGCAGCAGGGTGCACGCAGCGTCGATCTGACCTCACGCGCCTCGCGGGTGGCCGCCAACCGCCTCTACCAGCACCTCGGCTTCCAACTCCGCGACTCCAACGTCTACCGGTACCAGCCCCCACCGCCAGCACGCTAACGGCCGGGCCAGCCGTTCCACACCAGGGTGGCTGCTGCGGCCCGTCGGTCTGCAGCGGAATGGGGATGGTGCCGGCCTAGGTGTCACCGGTTAGGGGGAACACTTCGGCTGCTGCGCACGTGTTTCTCCTAAGACGGGCGGGCACGAGGAATGTGGTGCGACCGTAAGCGACGACTTCGACGCCTTTATGCGGCAGCTACGGCCGCCTGGTCGGCCAACTCTTCGTTGTGCTCGGTGACCTCAACGAAGCCGAGGATGTGGTGCAGGAAGCCTTCACCCGGGCGGCGGCCCGCTGGTCGCGAGTCCGCGCCTACGATGCGCCAGAGGGCTGGGTGCGCCGGGTTGCGCTGAACCAGGCGTTCACCGTCCTCCGTCGCGCCAAGCGGCAGTTGCGCCTGCTCGGCCGGCTCGGGCCGCCACCGGAGGCAGCCGAGATGCCATCCGACGTGGTTGACCTGTTGGCGGCGATGCGCCGTCTGCCAGCCACCAGAGGGGTACCTCAGCGTGAACCCCTACATCGTCGTGGACGGTGCCGAGCGGCTCATCGACTTCCTGGTCGAGGTGTTCGGCGGGGTGGAGCAAGGGCGCAGCCTGCGCCCGATGGCCGCATCGAGCATGGCGATCCGCCACCTACCGTGCCGGCCTGGCCGCGGGTGCAACCTCGATCCTGGCCCCTACCGATCGATCCTGGGGCGATCGTTGCTGCGGCTTCGTCGACCCATTCGACAACCGGAGATGGGTCGCGACCCATCTCCGAGACTCTCCTGACCACGACGAGCGTCCTGTCCGCAACAGGAAGGTGCCGCATCACCCGCCAGGCAGATCCACAACTATTGACGATTCCTCAGCGCTCGAACGACTCATCAGTAGGCTTCAGGCACAGCCCTAGCAGGCTCGGACAGCTCACAGACCTGTCACAGCAGGTCGCCGTAGACCCCTAGGTCACCGACTCCATCGAGGTCAGCAGCGCACGCCCGCGGCTTGTCCGATAGGCCTCGCTGCCCTCCTCCTCGTCCTCGAACGCGAAGTGGATGTCGAACGGCTTGTTCGTGACGAACAGCGCCACGCAGTCGGCCTCTTCGGTTGCCCCGTGGTACATCCTCATGGCCTCGGGCAGCCAGACGAACGTGCCGGCGGAGAAGTCACCTTTGTGGGTGCGCAGCGTGCCGCTGAGCACGTAGATCCCGTGCGCGCAGTTGTGCGAGTGCCAGGGGTTGATGAAGCCGGCCTTGTACTTGATCAGCAGGCACATCATGCCGGTGTCGGGGTCGGAGGTGAACGCCTTGACTGGGATGCCCTTGCCGAGCTGCTCGACGAACAGCTCGCCCCACTCCATCGCGTTGCTGTCGTAGACCTCGAACCCGTCGTCGGCGTGATCGCTCATAGGTCCCCACCCCTCATTCCGACGTCAAGTCGGACCCGCATGCACTTCGGAGCCTACAGGCCACGCCCTGGCCGGTCTATTTCGCCCGGCATCACAACGATCTCGGACTCGGCTGCGAGTGGCACGGCCGGCGAGAACGACGACGCTCCGACCTCGCTGTTTGCTGTCGTTTGTGTCGGCTCGTTTTGTCTTGTTGCGGGCCTTCGCCGCCTGTTCGCCGCCTGCGGTTGTCCACCTGGGTCGCCCCAAGCCTGCTTGACCCGGTTCGGGCTTCGAGATGAGCTTGCGGGGAGTCGGCGACCAGGAGGTCGATCGATGGCGCGATTGGTGGTTGAGGCGCGGGGGCACGGCCGCAGAGGGACCGGGGCATCCCATCCAACCCCTGGCGCCGCACGCTGCGGCGCTGCTTCACCGACGCCGTCCAGCGCGCGCCGATCCCAGACCTTCTCGTCGGCGTCTCAGCGTGGCTGGACGTCGTAGATGAGATGCGTGACGCCGATCCCCTCGATGACGCGCGGGCCGTCGAGCCAGACCGGTGCGTCCGCCACGTTGTCCAGGTAGCGGATCCCGCCTCCGAGCAGGACCGGCACCAGGTCGATACTGATCTGGTCGACCAGGCCGGCGTTGAGACACCCCTGGGTGAGGTTGGCGCCGCTGAGCGCCACGATCCGTTCGCCTGCATGGGCCTTGGCCTTGGTGACCGCCTCCTGGACGCCGCCCTCGGTGACGAACGTGAGCGGCGTGTCGGGACGTGGCCAGCCGTCGGGGATCGCGTGCCCCACCACGAATGTGTGCACGCCCAGCGGGGGGTTGCCGTCCCAGCCCTTGGACAGCTCGAACGTGCGGTGGCCGACCACCAGGGCCCCGACGCGGGCCCAGGTGTCGGTCAGCAGCTCCGCGCTGGCCTTGGAGACCCGGAAGCTGGACTCCGACCCGTCGGGCATCCGGACCGGTGTGTCCCCAAGGGCATACCAGGTGAAGACCTCGGCCACGCCGTCGGCGGGATCGGCGACGAACCCGTCCAGCGACACCGACATGTTGGCAACCACTCGCGCCATCGTTTCTCCCTCGCCGTCATCGAGAATGTTCAGTTGGCCAGGTTAGGCGGGAGTGGCGATGGGTTCTTGAACAGAATTGACCGTGGCCGCTAGGTGAGCTCCTGGATCACGTCCTTGGAGTGCGTGATCGGCAGGCGCATGCCCTCGAGCTCGATGCGCGAACCGCTCTCCGTATCGATCAGCTCCAGCACCCGCACGTTCACACGCTGGTGGACCTTCGCCTCGAGTCCCTCGCGCGGCACGCGGAAGACGAGCCCCTGGGGGTGGGCGCGGTTGCCCGCGAATCCGTAGACCGCCGTCTCCGACACGCCCACAACCATCCGCTCGGGTAGGCCGGTGGCGGCATCGTGCGCCCGCGTGCCCGCCAGGTAGCCGCCTGCTGTCCCGATGCCGCCCGCCAGCGAGCCGATCGAGTCGCCGACGTCGCCGCCGATCAGGCCGCCCGCGAACCCTGCGCCCGAATGGCCACGGGGTTCGAACTCGCCCGCCGCGGTCACCGTGTCCTCGATTCCGGCGGCGGCGAGCGCCTCGTTGACGACCTCAACGATCTTCTCTTCGGACATGCTGTCCTTGTAGCCCAGGGTGGGGTGGCGGTCAAGGCCGCGGACCGAAGATGGCATGCAAGAGGTCAGGCGTCAGCTTGCACTGCAGTGGCGTACCAGCTCGCGGGCGTAGTAGTCCTCCCCGGCCGGATCAGGGGCTAGCTGGAGGCCGCTTCCCAGGTCAGGAAGCGGCACCTACCGCGCTGCGGCGCGCGGTGCGGACGCCACCAGCAGGAGGGTGACCGCGCCCAGGGCGAAGAGCACACTGCCGAGGACGTGGATGGGGCCTTGCCGGCCGTAGAGCTGGGGTCAGGACGAAGCCGGTCGTGCTCCTCGGTCTGGGTGGTATCGGCCAGGTCGGCGAAGAGGTACGGCGCGTCGGCGGCGTGCTCGCGGGTGAACCGCGTCTCCAGCCCGCCCAGGATCGTCTCGCCGGGGTGCAGTCGCTCCTTGGTGGCCCAGTCGCGAAGGTAGTGGTCCCAGGACCGGCCGGAGGCCGACCACCGCTGCTGGTGCTTGTGCAGCCAGCCCGGCTCGGCCCCGGGGGCCGGTGGGGCCAGCCGGGCGAAGCCCCACCGGGCGGTGGCCTCGTCGAAGCGCTCCCAGGCCCACTCGACCACCACGCAGTCCACCGGCTGCTGGGGCTTGTACTGCTCGACCTCGACCCGTTGGTAGTCCGACCCCTGCGGGGCTTGTGGGTCGACCCCGACCGCCTGGTAGCCGCCATCCACCAGCGCCGGGACCAGGCCGCCCAGCGTGCCGCAGCCGACCTCCAGCACCCTCGCCGGGGCCGCTGGCAGCTGCTCGCGGACGAACGGCCACACCGCCGCCAGCCAACGGTCATCCGGGGCCATGCGCCGCCTCCTCAGCGCCGGTGATACTCCTCGTCGGTGACCAGGTCGCCCCACTCGGTCTCCGGGCCCCGGCCCTCACCCGGGCTCTCCCACATCGCCAGGTGGGACATGAAGTGGTCGGGGGCGGCGCCGTGCCAGTGCCACTCGCCCGGGGGCGTGTAGATGGTCTGGCCGGGGTGGACCTCGACGACCTCGCCGCCGCGGGACTGGATGCGGCCGACGCCGTCGGTGATGTGGAGGGTCTGGCCCATGGCGTGGGCGTGCCAGGCGTTGCGGGCTCCGGGGGCGAAGCGGACGAGGTTGACGCGGATGCGGGAGGGCTCCTCGCCGCGGGCGAGGACGTCGATGAAGGCGTCACCGGTGAACGTGTCGGCCGGGGCCTTGACGGTTGGCTGCTTGGGCTGGATCTCCAAGTGCTCGCTCCTATGACGGGGCTTGGGCCTTCAGGGCGTTAGCATGCGCCATGCTCCGGCTCACCGACTCCTGGGTGTGGGACTTCTGGCTGGCCGACGACGGCCAGCGCTACCACCTGTTCTTCCTGTTCGCCTCCCGGGCCCTGGAGGACGAGCACCGGCGCCACGGTCAGGCCGCGATCGGCCATTCCGTCTCCGACGACCTGTGGAGCTGGGTCCAGATGGGCGATGTCGTCGCCGCCTCGGCGGCGCCGGCGTTCGACGACGTGGCGACCTGGACCGGCAGCGTGGTGCGGGGCCGTGACCGCTGGTGGCTGTTCTACACCGGCGTCACCATGGTCGACGGCAGGTTCCTCCAGACCATCGGCGCCGCCACCTCCAGCGACCTGGAGGTGTGGGACAAGCAGCCGGCCTCGCCACTGGTCAGCGCCGACCCCCGCTGGTACGAGCGGCTGGGCGGCGGCCGCTGGCACGAGGAGGCCTGGCGCGACCCCTGGGTCTTCGCCGACCCCGAGGGGGACGGCTGGCACATGCTCATCACCGCCCGCGCCAACCACGGCCCACACGACGACCGCGGCGTCATCGGCCACGCCCGCTCACGCGACCTGCGACGCTGGGAGGTGGGGCCACCGCTCAGCAGGCCGGGCTCAGGGTTCGGGCACATCGAGTGCCCACAGCTCGCCTCGGTCGACGGCCGGCTGGTGCTGCTGTTCAGCTGCCTCGACCCGCAGTTCTCGGCCGCCCGGCGGGCCACGGGGGCGACCGGGGGCATCCTGTACGTGCCGACCGACTCGCCGACGGGCCCGTTCGACATCGCCGCGGCCCGTCCGCTGACCAGCGACGCCTTCTACTGCGGCCGGCTCGTCAACGACCGATCCGGGCGGCCGGTCCTGCTGGCCTTCCACTATTTCGACCAGCGCCGCCAGTTCCGCGGCGAGCTGTCCGATCCCATGCCGGTTCGCTGGGAGAATGGCGAGCTGAAGGTTACCGACGGACCTGCCGGAGGCCAGATGTGATGGACGAGTCCTTGCGGGAGCAGCTTGCCCGCATCTACGCCGAGACCAAGACCATCGCGGTGGTCGGGATCTCCAGGTACCCATTCAAACCGTCCCAGCGCATCCCGAAGTACCTGCAGGAGCAGGGCTACCGCATCCGGCCGGTGAACCCGCGCGGGGGCTCGGTCCTTGGCGAGCCGGTGGCGCGCTCGCTCGCCGAGGTCGACGGCCCGGTCGACGTCGTCGACGTCTTCCGCCCGGCCGAGGAGGCGCCGAAGCTCGCCCGGCAGGCGATCGACATCGGGGCCAAGGTGCTGTGGCTGCAGGAGGGCATCGAGTCCCAGGAGGCCAAGCGGATCGCCGAGGCGGCCGGCCTCACCGTGGTCATGAACCGCTGCATGGGCGAGACCCACGCCGAGCTCGGCCTCGGGCGAGGTCCCTGATCGGTGACCTCGAGCACGGCCCTGCGCGCCGATCGGCGGATCGAGGCGGTGATAGGCTCCGGCGATCAGCGGGTGCGCGCCTCGGTGGGGCCGGGCGCTTGGTGAGGAGCTGGGGTGGCCGAGCGGGGCGGGGCTGCCGGGCCTGGGAGGCCGGCGGGGTCCTCGCCGCCCGGTGGTGGCGACCCGGAGTGGATCGGGCCCTACCGGATCCTGGGGCGGCTCGGGGCCGGCGGGATGGGGACGGTGTTCCTCGGGCGCGTCGACGACGGGGCGCGGGTGGCGGTCAAGGTGCTGCGGCCGGAATTGGCCGGCGACCCCTCGTTCCTGCGGATGTTCCGGCATGAGGTGGCCGCCGCCCGGCGGGTGGTCGGGTTCTGCACGGCCAAGGTGCTGGACGCGGACACCTCAGGGCCGTTGCCGTACCTGGTGACCGAGTACGTGGAGGGGGTGCGGCTCGACCGGGCGATCGCGGCCAGTGGGCGGCTGCCGGGGACCGACCTGCAGGGACTGGCGGTGGGGATGGCGGCCGCACTGGTCGCGATCCACGGGGCCGGGGTGGATGGCGCCCCAGCAGTTCCGCCAGCAGCCGGTGACGGCGGCGGTGGACATCTTCGTGTGGGGCTCCCTGGTGACCTATGCCGGGACCGGGCGGCGGCCGTTCGGGCAGGGCACGGTCGTGGAGATCGTCAACCGGATCCGGGACGGGCGGCCGGACCTGGAGGGGCTCGAGGGCGGGCTGCGCGAGCTGGTCGAGCGGTGCATGGCCACGGAGCCGGAGGAGCGACCGAGCGCCAAGGCGCTCCTGCTGGAGCTGCTCGGCGACCGCGCCGACCCGGACCCGCAGGCCAGCGCCACCCAGCTGCTGCAGCAGCGCTGGGCGCCGCCGGCGGCCGTCATCCAGCCACCGCCACCAGCGACACCCCAGCCGGCAGCCACCGTCGGACAACCGTCGCCCGCGCCGCCGCCGGTGAACCGTCCGCGGCCGCGACGGCGGCGCGCCGGCCGCCGGCTGGCCCTGCTCGGGCTGGTCGTGGTCGCCGCGGTCGCGGCGGTGGTGGTCACCAGGCCGGAGCTGCTCGACCGGGCACTGGTCGGCCAGGCCGGGCAGGACCCGACAGCCACCAGCGGGCGGCCGGCCGAGGCCGCCGCCGGCCCGACCCGACCGGCCGACCCGCCGCCGCTGTGCGATCTGCTCGGCGACCTCGGCGCTGGCGGCGAGCTCGGCCCCCGGCCGCCCACCGACCGTGGGTTCGAGGCCGCCGGCGATGCGGCCGCGGGATGGCTGCCCGAGCCGGCGGCCCTGGCTCGCGCCCTTGCGGGCTATGGGTTCCAGAGCGGCTGCGCCCGGACCTGGGCTCGGACGGACGGCCCGGTGGTGGCGTCACTGTTCCAGTTCCCGTCGAGGACGGACGCGCTGGCCATGCGCGGGCAGCTCCGGGACGACCTGGGGGCGCGCGGTGTCCGGCCGGGGCGGGTGCCGCAGGTCACCGGGGGCGAGCTGTACCTGCTCGCCGCCGGCGGTGGTCGCGGGCAGCTGGTCATGTTCGTCTGCAACGAGCGGGTGCTGCAGGTCCACGTGCCGGCGGTCGCGGCGGCCCCCGACCCGCTGCTGGTGCGGCTGGCCCAGGGGAGCAACCGGCGGCTCTCCGAGCGCACCGGCTGCCCCCTGTAGCCGCGCCGTCAGCGCCCGGGCGACGGGCGGCGGACCAGGGCGACCAGCCCGATCCCGGCGGCCAGCAGGCCGGTGGCGACGGCCAGCAGGATCGGGGTGTGGGAGCCGGTGAAGGGCAGGGTGCCCGGGGGCTCCGGGGACCCAGGCGTGGTGCCGGTGACGGTGAAGGTGGCGGCGCAGACCGGCGGGCGGGTGGCGAACTGGTAGGTGCCGGGGCGGGTGGGGCCGCCGCCCACGCCTTGCAGCGGGTCCATGTGGGCGGGGATGGTGACCTCGGTGGCGCGGAAGGCGTCCTGCTCGGAGACGGGGAACTCGCCGAGGTCGACGGCGCCGACGGTGCCGCCGCTGCCGCTCTGGAAGACCAGGCGGACGGGCTCGTCGAGGTTGCCGCAGCCGCGGCCCTCGACCATCACCTTGGTGCCGACCGGGCCGCTGGCCGGGGTCACGGTGAGGCCCCGCGGGGTGTCGACGGTGCCGCCGGGGTCGACGGGCTGGGGGTGGGCGAGGTCGATGACGATCCGGGTCGGGCCGGTGAGCTCGAACACCCGGAAGCCGACCCGGTGGGTGACGCCGATGCCGGCGGTGGTCTGGCCCTCGAACGAGCTGGGGGCGCTGACCTCGCGCAGGGCCGGGAAGTCGGGGCGCAGCCGGGTCGGGGTCAGGACCGGGCGGTAGTCCTCGTCGTGGGTCGGGGCCCGGACCACGACCTCGAGGAAGGCGTTGCCGCGGAGCCGCAGCGGCTCACCGGAGCCGTCCAGGCGGACCACGGGCACGTAGCGGACCGAGTAGTAGGAGGGGATGGGGCCGTCGAGCTGGAACACCACCCGGTCGAAGCCGGGGTGGCGGCCGGCCCGCAGGCCGACCAGCTTGGGTGAGCCGACCGGCGGGTGCTCGACCACCTTGGGATCGGTGGAGAAGCCGGGCCGGGTGCTGGCCAGGCCGGCGGCGGGGTCGAAGACGGCGGTCAGGAGCAGGGCGGCGGTGGCGGCGACGAGCAGCCGGGCCAGGAGTCGGGTGACGCGCATGGTGACCTCCTTGCGGTGGCGCCGGCAGCTGCGGGCGCCTGCCGTCAGCCTGGCCGGATCAGGTCACGATGCGACGAACCGGCGGCATCGGCGCGATGTCCGGTTCAGCTCGCTCGGGTCACAAAGCGGCCTCGACCCGGTACCGGGGCGTCAGCCGGGGAACTCCCAGCGGGTGGCGGCGGTGGTGAACTCGGCCTCGCGCTCGACGATGCCGAGCACGACCCGGGGGCGGACGGTGAAGACCGGGTTGGCGGCCGGGTCGGGGAAGCCGGCGCCGTACTTGGTGGTGTAGGCGGCCAGCAGGGCCTCCAGCTCGGCGGGGTCGGTGACCGGCTCGGCCACGCCCTCCACGACCACCGACTCCTCGGCCCCCTCGGGAGCGACCGAGCAGCGCGGGTCGGCGGCCAGGTTGCGGGCCTTGCGGGAGCGGCCGCCGGTGCTGAAGGCGAAGGCGTCGCCGCGCCAGACGCCCCAGACCGCGGCCAGATGCGGGGCGCCGTCGGGCCGGCGGGTGGCCAGCCAGTAGTTGTGGGCCCCCTCCAGGCGCCGGGTCGCCCAGCTCCAGGGGAGCAGGCCGGCGGCGGCGGGGGAGATGCCGTAGCCGGGCATGAAGGGGCGGCCGGCGGCCGGCTCGGGACCGGTCGGCCGTGGGGTGCTCGATGTCGTCAAGGTGACGTCCCTTCGCCGCGGGCGGGCGTATTCTGGCGGTGGAGGCAATGGTCAGCGATGGACTGGGTGGTCTGGATCATTCTGGCGGCGATCCTCGGGGTCGCCGAGATCGTCACGCTGACGGCCG
>Ga0190274_10002529_pt1 | contig 10797 bp, 10 predicted proteins | sample Popmic531T_FD_133002 | JGI IMG/M metagenome (GOLD analysis project Ga0190274, IMG submission 133002) | Populus adjacent soil microbial communities from riparian zone of Yellowstone River, Montana, USA - 531 T | ecosystem: Environmental > Terrestrial > Soil > Riparian zone | place: USA: Montana...
GATGTGGTACGCGGACATCGCGCTGGCGCTGGCCGCGGCCTTCATCAACCTGCCGATCCGCGAAGCGAAGTTGAACGCCGTCCCCGCCTGAAATGGGGTCAGGCACCGTTTTCTAGGAAACGGTGCCTGGCACCTTTATCCGCGGATCAGGCCATCCATCGGCCGCGCAGCGGCGCTGTCCGGGAATACTTTGCTGTCGAGTGCGCCCTCCGGGACAGCGAGATGATCGCGCAACACGCCCTTCATGACCGTGCGCAGGTCGCGCGTCGGCTTGAGGTCGCGAGCATCGAGCAGGTTCGCGCGCGAGAGGCCCGGCCAGTCGGCCAGCACACGCCCGCCCGCCACCGCGCCGCCTAACAAGAAGGCGGCGGCGCCGGTTCCATGATCCGTGCCGCGCGTTCCGTTGATCGCGGCGGTTCGTCCAAACTCGGTGGCGACGAGCACCACGGTGTTACGCCACACCGGCCCGAGCGAATCCTTCAATGCGGCCAGCGCGGCATCGAGGCCACGCAGCCGCAGCGCCAGCTGACCTTGCGCACCGCCCTCATTGGCATGCGTGTCCCAGCCGGTGGTGTCGAACATGGCCACGCGGGGACCGTCGTCACGCTTGAGGAACCCGGCCGCGGCACGCGCGGTCTCTGCATAACGCGCGTTGTAGCCACGCTTTTCCTTCGCGTCACGTTCAACCACCGTGTTCATCATGGGCGCTTCGCCGTCTTCGGCCGTGGCGGCGGCCTGGGCTTCGTTGGCGATGGCGTCGCTCTCGAGCGCATCGGCGAGACGGCGCGACAACAGCGGATCGCGTGCGTAAAGGTCGGTGATACGCGCCAGCGTAGCGTCATCCAGCGCAGCGACTTTGGTCGGTGACCAGGACGCCACTTCGGCCGGACCCCGCATGGCCAGCGGCACGTTGGCGCCCAGCGCCACACCCGCCTCTGGCGACTTGCCGGCCGGCAGCGCCGTCAACGCGCGATTCATCCAGCCGCTCGTGGAACCATGCGGGCGCAGGTCGCCGCTCTCGAGCACGTTCTGCGCATCGAAATGCGAACGCTCGCGATATGGCGAGGCGACGGCGTGCAGCACCGCGAGTTCCTTCGCCGCGTAGCTCTTGTGCAGGAACGTGAGCGAAGGATGCAGCGCGAACGGGCCTTCGAGCGGCAGCGCCGCGCCCTCGCCGGTCTTTGCCAGCGCGATCTGCCCGCGCAAGCCTGCATAGTCAGGGTCACCCACCGGCGGCACCGCCGACAAACCGTCGAGCGCGCCACGCAGCAGCACGAATACGAAGCGCGCGTCGGTGGGCGCGCTGGCGAAGGCGAGGCGCGACGCCATCAGCGTGCTGGCGCCCGCGAACAGCGAGGTTTCGAGGAAGGCGCGGCGCGAAAGCGGGTTCTTCATGTGCGTCTCCGCGGCTCAGCGCCGCATGAACTCGGGTGACGCCATGAGCAGCGTCAGTGCCTGCGAGCCGCTTTCGGCACGCGCGATCGCCTTCGCGGTGTCATCGGTGAGCGTCGCCCCTAACAACTGCGGCGCCAGGTCACGCGCATTGCGCGAATCGCCCATGCGCTGCGCGACCACGTCGGCCCAGGCAATACGCTTGAGCAATGCCGAGGAACCGTCCCAGTCCGCGCTCGCGTCCGGCCAGCCGGCGGGCGAACCCGGCATGAGATTGCGCTGGCCCAGCGACTCGAACGGCTGCAACGCGCGGCGCTTTTCGCGCAGCGGAATGCCCAGCGCGCGATACGAAGAATAGATGTAGTCGGCGGGCGTCTTGAATTTCGCGAGCGGCTGCTCCCAGGCCTCGGGAGATTCGACCAGCGCCTCGTAGACCGTGGGCAGGTGCGCTTTCGAGTCGAGCCACGCGCGTGTGATGCGATCGACGGCGGCCTTCGGCGGATCGTCGGCAATGAAGTGGCGCGCGAGCTTGGTCGAGATATGCCGCGCGGTTTCGCGGCGCATGGCCAGGTCGCGAAGGATCGTTTCGCCCTGACGCACACCATTGTCGCCGTAACTCTTGCCCAACACCTTTTTGGCGCCCGGCTCGTGGAAGACCTCGCGGAACAGGAATTCTCCGGGCGTGCCGTTGTCGACGCCCAGTTTCGCGAGCCTGCGTCCATTGTCCTGGCCGCCGATCGACCATCCGGAAATCGCCTGCGCGAACGTGGTCACGTCCGCCTGCGAATAACCACCGTCCACACCCAGCGTGTGCAACTCGAGAATTTCGCGCGCCAGGTTTTCGTTGATGCCCACCTTGCGCCCGTTGCCGCGCTTGCCGACAAAGCGCGCGGCTTTCGAATTCGGCCCGATCGAGGCGGGGTTGTCGAGATACAGCAGCATGGCCGGATGTTTCTCGACGGCTAACAACAGATCCTGGAAGTGGCCGGTGACGTGGGGGCGGATGGCTTCGCGCTCCATCGCGCCGGCGATACCCAGCACGGCGATCTTGTCCACGGAAACCGCGAAGTGATTCGTCCAGAACTGCGTGAGACGCTCGAGGAATGGCCGGTCGGTGCTCACCGAGTGCGAAAAGCGCGCGTATACCTCGTCGATGTACACCGGTCGGTAGACCGCAGGAAGCTTGAGTGCCGTAACCACCTTGTCCTGCTCATCGCCCGCATCCTTCTTTTTCTCGCGACGCTCGGCCTGCACTTCCTTGCGCAATTCGATGACCTTCGCCAGCGTCTCGGCGGACGGCTTCAGGCCTTCGCCCTTGAGCACGGGTGGCGCACCCTTGAGCTGCCGAAGCAGCCATTTAGTGGAATCCGCACCGATGACGGCCAATTCTCCCGGCCGGGCGCCGAGCCCGAAGCGGTTGGCGGCAATTGCCGCGGCGGTATCTTTTTGCGTCGCAGTCATGGGCTTACTGTCTGCTCAACGCGCTCGCCTCCTCAGGGTTGACACGCAGCAGGCCATCCACCCAGCGCGCGAGCTGCGGCGCCACATTGGCCGCTTCGAGCTCGTCACGCGCCCCACCCCGGCGTGTTCCCAGCAGCCGGCCGCTGGAATCGAACAGGGCCATCATGGGGTATTGCTTCACCTTCATGCGGTCGATGAAATCCCGCGCATCGGGCACCACGCGCCAGCGGAACTTGTAACGGTCGACGAAAGCCCGCGCCACGGAGGGCTCATCGAAAGTGACCGCTAGAAAATTCATCTCGGGATGCTTGGCCGCGTAGCCATTGATGGGTCCCACTTCGAGGATGCAGGGCACGCAGGTCGCGAAATAGAAATTGATGAGCGTGGGCTTGCCCTTGAGCCCCGCGGAAGTCACGCGCGAGCCTGCAAGATCGCGCAGTTCGAACGGCGGCATTTCGGTGACGGCCGCGTACGGCGACGGGCAGGAACTGCCGCCCTGGCGCCGGACTGTAAGAGTGACGGAACTTCCATCCATGGCGCGCTCCACCTCCGACTTCACGCCCTCCGCGTGCATGGCTTTGGAGAACGCATCGAAGGTCATCTCGCTGCAATCGAGATCGCGATAGAACAGCTTCACGTTTTCCGCGACACCGAGCGCGCCACGAAAATGCGCCTCGGTGGGCGGCGATCGTTCGGCGCCCGGCGCGGTCACGCTCGCCAGCAACAGCAGAAACCCACAGGCGGCTATTCGCATGGCGCGCATTATGGCGGAACGCTCACGAAAGGGCTGCCGCGCTCGACGAAGCGCAGCCGGCGATGCTGGTCGCGTGAGAGTCCGATGCGCGTCGACACACGAATCGCCGCCGGCGCGCCTGGCATGGACTCGAGCCAAAGCTGCGGATGCGTGGTGATGTCCACGCCCGACAGCTCGCGGCCTATGCCCAGCGCGGCGCACACCCTGCCCGGGCCGCGCGCCAGATCCACGAGGCGGGAACCCGGCCGGTGTTTCAGCATGAGCTCGATACCTTCCGTGGGCTCGAGCGCGCGGATCAGCACCGCGGCGCCCACGCCGTCGGCTTCCGCCGCCAGGTTCAGCGTCAGGCAGGCGCCGTAGACCATGCGCACGTAGGCCATTCCGCGCGGGCCGAACAGCGGCGCGTTCGAGGTAGTTAGTCCGGGGCGCGCGTACCCCGTGGGATCGCCGGGCGGGTAGGCTTCGGTCTCGACGATGCGGCCGGCAATGCGCCCCGCGGCGGTCACATGAACCAGGCGCTTGCCAATGAGGTAACGGGCGAGCTCGACGGTGGCGGCCGGCAAGGCGCGGCGGGAAATACGCGGCATGGGCGCGAGTATGCAGCCCGTGGCACACTGCGCCCATCGGATGAGGGTCAGGAATTGAAAGGCATCAGCATTCTGTGCGCGGCATTGTTCATGAGTGCCGCGATTGCCCAGAGAGTCGTACCCGAGGAACCTCCGGCGGCCGGGCCAGCCGTGGCTCCCGGCACTCCCATCCCCATTCCGGAATGGCTGTTTCCCATCGACCCCAAGTCGCTGGAGAAGAACCCGAAACCCGTGAAGCTCGATGACGTCGAGTTGCTCGAGATTCCCGACAGCAAGGAAAAATTCACGCAGGCGCGCATCAACGATCCATTCAACGCGCCCGACTGGCGCCCGGATCATCTGCCCATGCCCGACGTCGTGGCGAAAGGCCGCAAGCCCGGCGTGATGGCTTGCGCCTACTGCCATACGCCCACCGGCCAGGGCCGGCCGGAAAATTCCGCGCTGGCGGGATTGCCGGAAGCGTATTTCAAGGAACAGCTGCGTGACCTTCGCAGCGGCGCGCGCAAGCCCACCGGCCCCGTGGAATATCTGCCGAGCCAGAACATGCTCAAGATCGCGAAGGCGATGACCGACGAGGAAATCGAATCCAGCGCGAAATACTTCGCGCAGCAGAAGCTGCGCCGGCGCGTGTACGTCATCGAGAGCCTGCGCATACCGCGTGCCGAGCGCGCGGCGTGGATCTACGAGGAAGTGGGCGGCACCGAAGATCTCGAAGAGCGCCTGCTCGAGGTCACCAACGAACTTTCACGCCACGAACGGCGCGACGACCGGCTGGAATACCTGGCCTATGTGCCGCCCGGCAGCATCAACCGCGGCAAGCGCCTGGCAACTACCGGGGCTGCCAACGGGGATAGCAGCAAGACGGTGGTCTGCGCCACCTGCCACGGACCCAAGCTCATGGGCACCGACAAGATTCCGCCGATCGCCGGCCGGCAGCCTACCTACCTGCTACGGCAGCTATTGGCCTTCCGCAATGACACGCGCACGAATGAAGCCGCGAAGCAGATGGAGCCGGTGGTCGACAAACTCACGCTCGGCGAGATGATCGACCTCGTGGCCTACGTGGGTTCGTTGTACCCCGACCCTCGCTAGTCCTTGCGCGGCACTCGCGAATCGCCACCGCCGAGCGCCACTTCGAGATTGTCCATGAGACCCTGCGTTCCGCGTTCGCGGTTGCCGACATCTTCGTAACCATCGAGGAACGCATGTTGCTCGGTCACGATGAGCTTGGTGGCGCGGCTGTCCCTGCCCGAAACCATGAACTCCACGCTGGCCAGCGACACCGAAATCTTCTTGCCCTGGAAGTACATGTCGTAGGAATAGACCAGCCGCCGTTCCGGCACGATGTCGAAGTACAGCGCTTCGAAGCGCGACTCCGAGCCGTCCGTGAACTTGCCGATGACGCGCTCGCGGCCACCCACTTTCACATCCATCTCGCGGACCTGCTCGGTCCATTTGTCCGCCGGGCCGTTGAACCAGCGCGCCTTGGCTGCCGGCTCCGTCCACGCGCGATACAACGTCAGCGTGTCGTAGTTGAGGTGCCGCTCGATGACGAACGAGCCGTGCTTGATGGAGCGTGCATGCGAAGTCATGTCATTTCCTCTTTCTGGAGCGGCTTGTCGTCTTGTCAGTGGATTCGCGCAGATACGAGCGTACGGAACATTTGCAAGCCTCGCTGCATTTTCCTGTCACTGGGAGAACCACCTTCGGAAGGGGATTTCAAATGAAGATTCGAATGGTTCTACTCACGGCAGCACTCATCGCGGTGTCGGCGAATGCCACGGACCGGCCGCGTACGTTCAGCGTCGAGAGGCACGCCCTCGAACAGGTGCGCGAGGGGCGAGAGACTTTTCGTTATTCCACGTTCGGCGATGAGAGTTTCTGGGGCGACGGGATCGGCCTGCACCTCGCCATCGCAGGCGCCGCGCACGGCGGCGTCGGCCCCGGCCTGTCGCCCGCCGACGCGCTCGCGGCGGGCCTCAAGGTGGATTTGGCCGCCCTGCCCCGCGCGTTGGTGCGGGATCTCGTGCGCGGCAAAGTCGATCTGAAGAATCCCGCGGTGACCCTGGAACTGCTGAAGCTCGATGCCGTGCTGGGCGTCACGGGCATCTTCAACGAGCGCGGCCGGATCACGTCGATCGGCATCCAATGCGCGCTCTGTCACTCCACGGTCGACGATGCGCTTGCGCCTGGCATCGGCTATAGGCGCGACGGCTGGGCTGCGCGCGATCTCGACATCGGCGCCATCATCGCGCTGGCGCCTCGGCTCGAACCGTTCGCGGAACTGCTCGGCGCCGATGTCGGCACCGTGAAAAAGGTCTTGAACTCCTGGGGCCCGGGCCGCTTCGACGCTTCCCTGTTCATCGACGGCAAGGCGTTTCGTCCCGACGGCAAGTCGGCTTCCGTCCTCATTCCACCCGCGTTCGGACTCGCGGGCGTCAACCTGCACACCTGGACGGGCTGGGGTGGCGTGTCGCACTGGAACGCGTTCGTGGCCAACCTCGAGATGCACGGCAAAGGCACGTTCCTCGATTCGCGACTCGATGACGCCACACGCTTCCCCATCGCGGCCCGCGAAAAATTTGGTCACGTTCGCGCTGACGAAGACCTCATCACGCCTCAGCTGCCGGCGTTGCAGATCTACCAGCTCGCGTTGCCGCCACCCTCGGCTCCGCGCGGCAGCTTCGACCGTGGCGCGGCAAAGCGCGGCGCCGCCCTCTTCATGGACGAGGCGAAGTGCGCCACTTGCCATGTACCACCGCTATTCACCGAGCCTGGCTGGAACATGCACACGGCAGAAGAGATAGGCATCGACAATTTCCAGTCGAGCCGTGCGCCGGACGGGCGCTATCGCACAACGCCGCTGCGTGGCTTATGGACGCACACCAAGGGCGGCTTCTATCACGACGGGCGTTTCGCGACGCTCGCGGCTGTCATCGATCACTACGACTCGCATTTCTCATTGGGGCTTTCCGCGTCCAACAAGAGGGACCTCGCTGAGTACCTGAAGTCCTTGTGAAAGGACGGATGGGGTGTCAGGCGCCGTACCTGGAAAACGGTGCCTGACACCATTCTTGCTCCCGCCCCTGCCGGTCTGTTAAACCAGCCGGCATGGAAGTCATCGATCAGCGACGCCGGGATCTCGGCGGATTCGAAGTCGGGCGTGTACTGCCGTTCACGCGACGGCACATGGTCGGGCCATTCATTTTCTTCGATCACATCGGCCCCAAACATTTCTCGCCCGGATTTCCGAAAACCGTCGACGTGCGGCCGCATCCGCACATCGGTCTCGCCACGGTCACCTATCTGTTCGCGGGCGAGATCATGCATCGCGACAGCGTCGGCGTGGTCCAGGCCATCCAGCCCGAGGAAGTGAACTGGATGATCGCCGGGCGCGGCATCACGCATTCCGAACGTTTCGAAAAGGCGCGCGCCGAGGGTGGCCCGCTGCACGGCATCCAGGCCTGGGTGGCGCTGCCGAATGAACACGAAGAGACCGAGCCCTCCTTTGCGCACTACGACGCCTCCGCGTTGCCGCTGCACGAAGACGGTGGATTGCGCACGCGCCTGTTGGCCGGCGAGGCCTTCGGGCTGCGCGCCGGCGTGACCACGCACTCGCCGCTGTTCTACGCGCACCTGGAAATCGAGAGCGGTGCGCGCGCCGCGCTGCCGGCTGAATACTCCGAGCGAGCGCTGTACGTCGCCGCGGGTGAAGTCGAGGTGCGCGGGCAGGCCTACGGCGCCGGCAAGATGCTGGTGTTCGACCAGTCGGAAGACAGCACCGTCACCGCATCGGCGCGGTCCACGGTCCTGGCGCTCGGCGGCGAACCCGTGGGCGAACGATTCATCGACTGGAATTTCGTTTCCTCCTCGAGGGAACGTATCGAACAGGCCAAGGCCGACTGGCGCGCGGGCCGCATGAAACTCCCCGACTTCGACAACCAGGAATTCATCCCGCTCGCATGATCAAACGCATCACTCTGCTGCTGGCACTGACCACGCTCGGCGCCTGCGCCTACACGCCTGCCACGCAAAAGCTGGACGTGCGGCTGGCGCCGTTCACGCCCGACAGCGGCACGCTGGCGCTTCGCTGCGGCACACTCATCGACGGCATTTCCGAGCAGCCGATTCGCGACGCGCTGGTGGTGATCCGCGACGGCAAGATCAAGAGCGTCAAGGCAGGCGCGAGCCGCAACGATGCGATGTCCACGCACGTGCCCGTGCTCGACCTGACCGGCTACACCTGCCTGCCCGGCCTCATCGACATGCACACGCATCTCACCGACCGGCCCGAGGACACGGCGGATCTGACTGTCTACTTCACGCGTCCCGCCGAAGAAACGTTGCGCCTGTCGAAGGAGAACGCCAGCGCCACGTTGTTAGCGGGTTTCACCAGCGTCCGGAACGTGGGCACCTATGCGTTGGGCTCCGATACGGCGTTGCGCGACGTCATCAACACCGGCAAGGTCGTGGGTCCACGCATGCAGGTGAGCGGTCCGTATCTCACCATTCCCCAGGGCGGCGGCGACCTGTACATCCCCGATTACAAGGAACCGCCGGGCAGCGAAAAATTTCACGCCGGCGTCGCGCGCGGGCCGGATCAATTCCGCGAGCGCGCCGAGTTCCTGCTCGACAACGGTTCGGATCTTCTCAAGGTGATCGCCTCAGGCGCGGTGCTCGCGTTCGGTGGCGTTCCCGGCTCACCCGAGATGACGCAGGACGAGATCCAGGCCGTGGTCGACATCGCGCATGCGGTCGGCAAGAAAGTGGCGGCGCATGCGCATGGCGCGGAATCCATACTCATGGCCATTGCCGCCGGCGCCGACACCATCGAGCATGCGTCGTACCTCGACGACGCCGGCATTGCCGCCGCGCTCAAGCGTGGCCGCGTCGCGTTGGCGATGGATGTCTACAACGGCGACTACATCGACACCGAGGGTCGAAAGGCCGGCTGGCCCGAAGAATTCCTGCGCAAGAACACCGAGACCACCGAAATTCAGCGTCTCGCGTTCACCAAGGCCGTGAAGGCCGGCGTGCCCATCGTGTTCGCCACCGACTCCGGCGTGTTCCCGCACGGACTCAATGCACGCCAGTTTCCGATCATGGTGGCGCGCGGCATGACACCCATGCAGGCGATCGAATCCGCCACGCGCGTCGCGGCGCAATACATGGGCTGGAGTGCGAACGTCGGAACCGTCGAGCCGGACAAGTTCGGCGATGTCATCGCGGTGAAGGGTGACCCGCTGAAAGACATCTCGGTACTTCAGAACATCGCCGTGGTCGTGAAAGGCGGAATGCTGCTCAAGACAATCAGTCCTTGAAGTACTTCTCGTATTCCTTGGGCATTTCCGAGATCAACTGGACCTCGATGTCCCGATAGAACACCTCCGCCGCCTCGCTCTGGATCTGGAATTTCCCGCCGAACATGGGCAGCGAGTCGCCGCGATCCTGGTAGCGCGGATTGCGCAGCGCCATCACCACCTTGCCGTTGGCGATGTGCACGCAGCGATTCCCGAAACACACGATCTCGAGCGTGTTCCATTTGCCCGGGCGATCTTCGTCCGAACCCGCGAGCGCGTGATTGTTAGACCCGGTAAACGCCACCCACGGAGCCTTGGGGTTCCACTTGGGTGCTTCCGCGCCCGGCGCCTTCGGGTCCACGCGGATGTCGATCTCGGAACTCGCGATGCGCCAGTACTCGCCAATGCCGTGTTCGATGACCTGGAATTCCTGCGACAGCGCCCAGGACTTCCAGTAGTCGACACCAAAATCCCCACGGCTGTTATAGAGAATTCCGGAGTCCTTGAGCTCGTTGAGCCGCGGCTCCCATTTCTTGTCGCCCCACTTGAAGCTGGCGCGGAAGCGGTAGCTGCCGAACGCCTCGCGCGTCGTCAGGCAGCCGTAGATCTCACCGCTGATACGCAACACCGGCTTGCCATTCTGTTCGACGACGGTGAACACGTTCTGGCCAGGCGGATTCAGGCCCACGGGTTTCAGATCCGCGGGCGCCGTGCCGTTGAGCACGCTCATGATCTGATCGCCGCGATAACTCAGGTAGACATCGAACTTCGACAACGTCGAGTCGAGCAGTGGTTGCCACTTGGGCGGTCTGTCCGACGCGAACGCGGTCAGGGGCAACAGGAGGCAGGCGATCGCGAGTCGGGTTTTCATGGGCGGCGAGCATAGTAACCGCCGCCGGTCAAGGAAAGCCCCCTACTTGCGCGGCCGAAGTTGCGTCGACACCGTGAGCTCGCCGATCTTGCGACCCATGTCCCTGGCCACTTCCGTCGAGAAGCGATAGTGGAATCCGGACCAGACGCGCGCGTTCGAAACCTCGTCGACGTAGTCGGAGAGCCGCGTCCAGCGGCGCGTGACGCCGGGCGCCGTGTTGCTGGTGAGCGTGATCTCACCCACCTCTTCACCCGCCACCGCGCGTAGTGCGGCGGCCACGGCCGACGCACTGATGCAATGGGCGCAGGGATACTCGGGATGCATGGGCGTCTCGCCGAGCGGTTGCCAGGTGGCGTCGCGCGGCGTTGCCGGGTTCTGCGACAGATCGGCATTGCGAATCGCGGTGACCGGCCGCCAGAAGTTGTAGTGGTA
>Ga0190274_10002530_pt1 | contig 10796 bp, 10 predicted proteins | sample Popmic531T_FD_133002 | JGI IMG/M metagenome (GOLD analysis project Ga0190274, IMG submission 133002) | Populus adjacent soil microbial communities from riparian zone of Yellowstone River, Montana, USA - 531 T | ecosystem: Environmental > Terrestrial > Soil > Riparian zone | place: USA: Montana...
CCGGCGGCGCGGCCGGTCATCACCGCGAAGATGTGGTTCAGGTTGTTGCTACCAGGCGTGCCGATCGACACCTTGCCGGGGTTCTTCTTGACGTAGTCGACGAAGCTCTCGAGCGTGCCGTTCGGCGAGGCCGCCGGCACGAGCAAGGTCAGCGGGTCGAGCGTCACGCGCGCGATCGGCACGAACTGGTCATTGCGCAGCGGCGTCAGGCCCTGCGCGATCAGCGCCAGGGTCGAGCTCGTGCCCATGCCGATCGTGTAGCCGTCCGGAGCCGCGGTCGCGACCTTTTGCATGCCGATCGAGCCGGTTGCCCCGGGCTGGTTGTCGACGATCACGCGAATGCCGTCCTTCATGAGGATCTCGGCGAGCGCACGCGCGGCGATGTCGTTGGAGCCGCCGGCATTCCACGGCACGATGAAGCGGATTTCCCTGCTCGGGAACGGATCGGCGGCGAAGGCCGGCATCGATACGGTGAAGGCTGCCAGCGCGGCGAGCGCGGATCGGCGAGTAAGGGCGTGCAACGGGCGCGATGTCATGCTGTTTCCTGGAGGGACTTGTCGAAGGCCGCCAATGTTATAACAAAGAACAGCGGGCGCCCGGACGCGCCGAATGCCCCAGGACTGAACAGGGAAATGACTCTGGACGCGGTCGTGGTGGACCCGCGCCCCGCTAACCGCGATTCGACTTCTCGAGCAGCAACACGATATCCCTTCGGGCGCTCTCAATGTCAGCGCGGATCGCCGATGCGGCGCGTTCGCCGTCGCCCTTGCGCAGCGCCGACAAGGTGTCCACGTGGCTCTGATAGCGCTTCAGGCCCGGGATGTACTCGGGCAGCGCAAGCGTTAGTGTCGGCCCGCAGCGCAGCCATGCGGTCTCGATGACTTCCTGCACGATCGGCATCCGGCACATCGCGTAGATGCGGAAGTGGAACTGCGCGTGCGCCTCGAGGTATTCGTCGGTCCGGTTCTCCTTGACGGATCGCTTCATTTCGACGAGTTCTGCCTCGATGGCAGCCAGTTCGGCCGGCGTCGTGCGAGCTGCCGCCGCAGCTGCGGCGGCCGGCTCGAGACCGAGGCGCACCGTCATTAGCTGGTCGAACTGGTCGGCATCGAGCAAGGGCACGATCGCTCCGCCGCCCTGGCCGAGGCCGCCGTGTTCGAGGACCCGCTCAGCTATCAACCGGTTCACGGCATCGCGCACCGGCGTCAGGCTGATGCCGAGGTCGTCGGCGACCTGGCGCAGCACCAGCCGATCGCCGGGTGCGAGGCGGCCGGCGAGCAAGTCGGACTTGATCGCCGCATAGGCTCGGTCCCAGAGCGTGTCTCGTTCTACTGGAGGCGGTCGCACGAATCGGTTCATGGCGTGGTATGTGGCGGGATTGTGGCGCGCGGTCTGTGGAAGCCAATCGGCCAACGACTGTTATCGGGCCAGGAACGGTCAGTCGCGAAGGGCTGCCTTTCGGAGGTCCACGCCGTCGGGCCAGGCGCCCCGATCGTCGCCCAAACGTGCACGGAGATCATTGGCGAGCACGCGTCTAGAACTTCAATGGCTGCTTTGCTAGCGGATTGGTCAGGTGATGCCAGTGATCGGGAAACTTGCACCCGAGCCATCGGGCCAGGCCAGCGTTGACAAGCTCGGGCCGCTCCTGCGCCATCCAGTGCCCCGTCGGGAGCACGATCTCGGTGAGGTCGGCGCAGCTTTCGCGCATTGGTTCGGCGAGGCGCGAATCGACGGTTTCACACACGTAGTCATGCAGCGCGTGGAAGAATAGGACAGGCATGACGAGCGCGCCGCCGTTCGGCGCGCGCCTCGCGTAGGCAATGTTCGCGTCGGCGGTCACGTACCAGGCATCGGGGCCGGAGAAGCCATTGTCGGTGTCGGAGAGCTCGGCCAGCCGTGCAGGAAGAAGATGAGCGGCGCGTCCTCGGCGCCGCACGAAAGGTAGTGCGTCGTGTGGCGCGGTGAACGGGTCACGTGCGCCGTGACTTCGAACTTCATAGGCGTACCCCGGTCCGCGAAACAGCTTCAGTAGCGTAGCCTTTCCTCTCGCAGGGCAGCGCGGCTCGCTGCAACTCACCACTCCAGCTTGATCTCGATGCCGAAGCCCTTCAGCTTGCCGGCCTTGAGGCCCGATGAAGTCCGGCAGCTTGGCGAACTCCTTCTCGTTCGACTTGGTCTTCTCCGGCGGCTCGATCATCATCAGCTCGACCCTCAGCGACAGGTCGGCCGCGTCGATTTTCTTCACCGCCTTGTCGCGCGCCCTTTTTCAGCTCGTCGATCTGGCCCTTGATCGTCTTCTCGCCTTCCTTGGTGGCCATCCGCAGTCGCGCCTCCGTGGTGGAGATGTCGTAGTTGATCTTTTCGATCGCCTTGATGTCGGCGATCTTCTTCGACCAGCGGTCGACCGTGGCCTTGATCTGCTTCTGATACTGCTCGACGTTGAGTGCGGCCATGTCCAGCTCCGGATCGGAGTGCCCGTCAGCTGCTATCCCGCTCCCAACCTGGTCACTGCCAGCGTTGTCGACGGCTACCGCCCCCTTGCCTTCTCGGCAGCGATCCAGGCTTCGATCTGCGACTCGAGTACCTGCAGCGGAAGGGCTCCGTCGTCGATCACCGCATTGTGGAAGCGGCGCAGGTCGAAGCGATCGCCGAGCTCGGCCTTGGCCTTCGCACGCAGTTCCCTGATCTTGAGCTCGCCGATCTTGTAAGCCGTGGCCTGACCCGGCCAGACGATGTAGCGGTCCACCTCGGCCGTCATCATGTCCCGAGGGTGGCCGGTGTTCGCGACCATGTAGTCGATGGCTCGCTCGCGGGTCCAGCCGAACGCATGGATACCGGTGTCGACCACCAGCCGGGAGGCCCGCCACATCTCCGCCGCGAGGTTGCCGAACTTCTGGTACGGGTCCTTGTAGAAGCCCATCTCATGGCCCAGGCCCTCGGCGTACAGTGCCCACCCTTCGCCGTAGGCGACATACCAGGTGAATCGCCGAAAACGCGGCAGCTGCGTCAGCTCCTGGGCGCGCGCTGACTGCAGGTGATGCCCGGGCACCGCCTCGTGCAGCAGCAAGGTCTCCATGGACCACTTGGGCCGCGTCGTCAGGTCGTTGACGTTGGCCTCGAAATAGCCGGCTCGACTGCCGTCGCCCGCGCCGGACGTGTAGTGCTCGGCGTTGTTGCCCTCTTCCGGTCGCATGGCGCGGATACCGTAGGTCTGGCGCGGCAACTCCGCAAAGAGCTTCGGCAACTCCGCATCCGCACGCTTGGCGATGTCGCGGTAGCCGGCGAGCATGTCTTCCGCTCGCGTGTAGAAGAAGCGCGGGTCGGTCGAGATGAACTTCTGGAACTCGGCTCGCGTTCCCGTGAAGCCGGCAGCGGCGACGGTGAGATCCATCTGCTCACCGATGCGCGCCACCTCGCGCTGGCCCAGCTCGTGGATCTGCTGGGGATTCAGATCGGTGGTCGTGTTCCAGTCGAGCATCGCCTGGTAGAAGGGCATGCCGGGCGGCAGGTCCGACGCGGCAAGGCTGTCGCGTGCTGCAGGCAGGTAGCGCACTTCATAGAAGGTCTTCAGCGACCGGAAGGCCGGAATGACCTTGTCGCGGATGACTTTCCGCCCCGCGTCCGCGAGGCGCTGTTGCTCTGCAGCGGCAATGTCCGCGGGAAAGGACGTGAACGGCTGGTATTCAGGGCTTCGTGTCGGGTCGTCGGGCACCTGCGCCTCGAGTTGCTTCGGGACGTTGCGGATGGCGGCCTTGGCCGGCAGCCAGCCGGCTGCCATCGCCGCTTCCATCCGCGCAACGAGGTCGACGATGGAAGTGGGCACCGCACCGAGGCGCTTCAGGTAGGCCTCGTAGTCGCTCACCGTGTCGAATCGGGAGATGCTTGCCAGCTGAGGCAAGTCCAGGTGAATGCCGCCCATCTGCGTGACCGGCGCCCACGCCTCGTAGATGCCGAAAGGGAGCGTGCCGTAGTGCTTGTTCAGTGCGACGAAACGATCGAGGCGGTAGCGCAGCACCTGAAGCGACGTGCGGGTCGGCGCCGGGAGCTGCCGGGCATCGATGCCGGCGAGGCGGCCGCGGAACTCGGCATAGAAGGTCTTCCTTCTTGCGACCGCCGCGGCCGACTCGTCCCGTAGCCGATCCTGGTACCGGCGGTCGCCGAAGTACGTGGCGAACTCGGGGTATTCGACCAACGTCCATTCCCAGTATTCCTCGAACAGCGCATTCGCCTGCACGACTGCCGGGCTCTGGGCAGCCTGCTGAGCGCCGGCCGGGGCACAGATCGCAAGCCACAGCGCGAACCCGAAGCTGAGCGCCTTTTGCATGCGGTTCTCCTCTGCACGATGTCGAGCGTCGCTCGAGACACCGGCTTCAGCAGTTTACGCACGGCAGGTCGATACCCATCGTCTTCTATCGGACCTTCCATCAAGGTGTGAAATAGGATCGGGGCGCCAAGCCCTCAAACTCTTGGCGGTCGTCTCCCCAACGCGCCACGACGTCTAGTGCCTTTGGCGGATCTCCGCTTTCTTCTCGCAGGCAACGCACAAACACAGGAGTGAGTGTGATGACCATGACAGATCCGATGACGACAGTACGGCAATACATCGATGGGTTCAATAGAGGTGACTCGAAGGCAATGGCGGCGGCTTTTGCCGATCCGGGGTGGATTCTTGACGGCATAGCGCCACATGTTTGGCACGGGCCGACGGCCGCGCAGGATTGCGACATAACCGGCGACAGCGCGTATGTGGTTGTTCCTGCGTCCGTGACATTCAAGGCACACGGCAAGCAAGTAATGCAATCCGGCGCGACACTCACGATGGCGCTTCGGACACTAGCCGACGGGTGGCGGATAGCGGCCTGGGCCATTGCGAAAGGCAATCAGGATTAAAAGTGACGCTATCCAGCACATCACTTTGCGTCAGCAATCCGGCGTAGAGATTTTGCTCCGACGTCGGAGATGGGTCGATTGCTGGGCGTCCCGATTCAGATGGTCTCGTCCGAAAACGGCCGTTCGCGGCGTCCGACCTGACAGCTGACGGTCGCTCTACCCGCACTCGGCCAGGACCCGACTGTCGCGACCGATAGCCTCAAGGAGGTCGAGTCGCCTTCGGACGGGCTGCAACCGCCCGAGTCGCTTACATCGTCTTCGCAAGCCAGGCTAGAACGTCGCGCTGTACCTCATCGCGGTTGGTTTCGTTCAGCACTTCGTGACGCGCGCCGGGGTAGTAGTGCGTCTCGATGCGAGTCAGGCCGAGCGCTTTGTAGCGCTCCACCAGCCGCCGAGTGCCGACGAGGTTCTCGCCGACCGGGTCGAGTTCGCCCTGAATGACGAGTACCGGCAGGGTCTTCGGGATGCGCGCTTCGAGGGCCGGGTCGCGCATGCGTGCGAAGCCAACAAAGATGTCGCGTGTAAGCTCATTAGTGAACGCGAAGCCCGAAAGCGGATCTGTCGTGTACTTCTTGACCTCGTCCGCATCGCGGCTTAGCCACTCGAACCCGGTCGTTCCGTTGAATGGCTTGTTGAAGTCCTTGAACAGGCCGGCCCAGACAGCGGAATCGCCTAGTGCATCTTTCTTCACGGCCTCGTTTAGCGCGTCGATCAATGCCGCAGGTGGCGGTGGACCGTATGACGTGCCGCTGAGAATCAGCCCGTCCAGTAGGTCGGCGCGGCGCTCGATATAGTCCTGCGCCATGAACGAGCCGAGGCTGTGGCCGAAAAGTACAAGCTTGGCGCCCGGATGGGCAGTCCGCAGCAGTTGACTGAACGCGATCTCGTCTTCAACCATGCGGTTCCAGGCGTCGGGGCCGGCGTCGCCGGTTTTGCCAGAGCGCAGCCGCGTGCGGCCGTGACCGCGATGATCGGTGGCGTAGACCGCGTAGCCGCTGGCCACGGCAAGCTTCGCGAAGCGGTCGTAGCGGCTGCTGTGCTCGGCGGCCCCGTGCACCACCTGCAACACGGTCTTGGGCGTGCTAGCGGGCAGCCATCGGCGGTAGGAGATGCGCGTGCCGTCGCCGGCGCTGAACTGCTGCCAGTCTGGGTCGCCGATCGGCGTGGCGCATCCGGCGAGCACGGCTGAGCCGGCGGCCATCATCACTTGACGTCGAGTTGCGTTCATGGGGACTCCTGGTGTTGTGCGTGCAAACGCCGCCCACCACATCAGTTTAGTTTGACGCAGCACGGTTGCGCCTGACGTTTGCGTACACCCGGATCTGGCCACGAGCGGTCGATCGGGAGGCTCCGCTCAGGGGCAGCCGGAAATGCCGACGCGAGCGAACTGGCAAGAACTGTTAAGCGCTAGCGCTCGGCCGAGTCGCGATGTCAGTAGCCAATCGCCGCGCCGTCGCTGCGCGGGTCCGAGCCACCGTGGAGCATTCCGTTAAGGGGATCGATGAGGATCCCGTGCGCATGGCCCGCGAGCTCGTTCCAATCACCCCATCGGTCGAGCAGGTGCCCGCGCCTGCCGAGCTCGTCGATCGTCGCGGCCGGGAACCGCGCCTCGATGTGCAGGGTGTCGCGTGGCTCGCCCAGGCCGAACCGCCCCGACAGCCAGCGCGGTGCCTCGAGCGCCTGCTGGATGTCAAGGCGGTGGTCGATCAGGTTGACCCAGGTCTGGAGATGGATCTGCGGCTGGCCGTCGGCGCCCATGCAGCCGACGATGCCCCAGAGGCGGTCGTCGCGGAACGCCATTGACGCGATCAGTGTGTGCAGGGGCGTTTTGCCTGGCTCGAGTCGGTTCGGGTGCGTAGGGTCGAGCGAGAAATAGGCGCCGCGGTTCTGCAGCACGACGCCGGTCTCGCCGGCGACGACCGCCGAGCCGAAGACGCCGTAAAGGCTGTGGATCAGCGCCACGGCGTTGCCGTCGGCGTCGACGGTGGCGATGAAGACGGTGTCGCCGCTGAGGCTTCCGTAGGAAGGCACTTGATCCCACGGCAATGCACGTCGCAGATCCATCAGCGGCCGGCGCCGGTCGGCGTGCGCCCTCGAGATCAGCCGCTCGATCGGCACGTCGACGAAGCGCGGATCGGCGAGATGCCAGTCGCGGTCGTGATAGGCCAGCTGCTTCGCCTGGATCATGAGGTGCACAGGGTCGGCCGCAAGGAAGGGCTGCTGGTGCAGCTCGTAGGGCTCGAGCAGGTTCAGCATCTCGAGGACGGTGAACCCTTGCGTCGGCGCCGGCGTCTCATACAGCATGACGCCGCGGTAGCTGCCGACCAAGGGCTCGCTCCAGCGGGCGTCCTGCGCCTTCAGGTCGTTCTCGGTGAAGAAGCCGCCTTCGGTGGCGACGAAGCCGGCCAGCGTGGCGCCGACCTCGCCAGCGTAGAAGCCCGCCGCACCTTCGGAGGCAACGGCCTCCAGCGTTCTCGCCAGGCCGCGATTGCGCAGCAGCGCGCCTGGGCGAGGCGCGTCACCGCCGGGCAAGAACAACTCGGCGGACGCCGCATGTGGCGCCAAGTCGTTCGCGCAGGCGGAGATCCAGGCGGCCAGACGCGCCGTGACCGGATACCCCTCCCGGGCATAGCCGATTGCGCTCTCGAGGCTGCGCGCCAGCGGCAGGCGGCCGTACGCCGCGTGCGCCTCGCCCCAGCTGGCCACCGACCCTGGTGTCGTCACGGTGGCGGGCAGGATGCCGCGATAGGGAATTTCTCGCAGCCCGCGCGAAGCGAACGCGGCGAGATCGGCGCTCGCCGCGGCCCGGCCCCCGCCGTCGAGATGGCGGACACGATGCGTCGCCCCGTCGTAGATCAGCCAGAAGGCGTCGCCGCCGAGACCGGTCATGTGCGGATAGAGCACAGCGAGGGCTGCGCTGGTGGCGATCGCTGCGTCCACGGCGGAGCCACCGGCCCGCAGCACGTCGACTCCCGCATTCGAGGCCAGCGCGTGCGGGCTGGTCACCATGCCACGCGGCGCGAGGGTGACGGGACGGCCTGTCGTGATCTGCAAATGCGTCTCCGGTGCTTCGATTCAATGCGACGCGGCCTCGATGTGCAGGTCGTGTCTTCCGCGACATGATGACAGCTGGGGGCGTCAAGCCGGATGTGCTCGTCGCTGCCGACGACGCCCTCGAGCGGGCCGTTGCGCTGGCTCGTGCGTCCATCAGAGGTCGCGGCTCACGATGATCGAATCTGACCTTGGCCCGATGTCGACGACCTCGCGTTCTGTCGCCATTTCCGCCGCCGGCTGGATCTAGGGCTTTGACGGAGGTCCGCTGCCGGCCAGCGCACTTGATCTGACTGCTGAAGGAACGGCCGATCACCGTCATCACATTCGCGCCAGACGAGGCGCTCGCGCCCACCGTGATCTTCGCCTCGTGCTCTCAGCAGACGGCATGTGGCGCGCGCAGCCCCCTCCCCATCGAAAGGCCGGTCACATCAACGGAGACGGCGGTTTGATCGTCGATCGCCTCGTGCAGTCACCGCTCCATGCGGGCTGGGCGCGACGAATCGCGCTGCTATCGAAAGTATCGACAATGACGGCGCCGGCCCGCCAACTCAGTGCGACATCAGCACTGGCAGCGTCATAGACTGCAGCACCGTCCGGCTGGCGCCACCGAGTACGAGTTCCCGCCCGCGCGAATGGCCGTAGCAACCCATCACCATCAGGTCGGCATTGAGGTCGGCCGCCATAGAGAGCATCCGTTCACCGGCTTGTGCTCCCGCATCGGCGGCTATCGTGTGGTACCGGGCTTGCACACCATGGGACTGCAGGTATTCCGGCAGCAGATCACTGTATGTCCCTGAAGCCGCGTCAACCGCAACCTCGACGGTATGCGCTGTGCGCAGGATCGGCAGCGCGGCTGCCAGCGCACGGGCGCACTCGCGGTTCTCCTTCCACGCCACGAACACGCTGCCGAATCGCGGCTCGCGCGCGCTGATGTAGGGCACTACCAGCGCAGGCTTGCCGCTGTCAATCAGCACCGCTTCAACGAAGTCGGATGGCACGCCGGTGTCGCCATGGCCACTGTCGTTCTGCCCGAGCACGAGCAGATCGGCATACATCGCCTGTCGCGCCAAGGCATGCTCGGGCGCTTCCAGCGCCTGGCGCCAATGGATCGGAACGTCAGCCGCGGCGGATGCGCTGTTCACCAGTCGACGCGCGTTCTCGAGCCGGGTTTCGTCGAGGTCCAGTAACGCCTGGTTGGCGAGCCCGGCTGTGAACAACAGCGACATTTCCAGGCAGGCAGGAACCACCGCGTAGAGTGCCGTGACGTCGGCGCCGAGCAGATCGCCCAGCGCACGCGCTGCTTGCAGACGAGAAGCGCCGTGTGGCCCGCCGTCGAGATGGACCAAGAGGCTACGCATCGCGCTCATTCTGGTTCTCCGGTTGTTTCTGGCTGCTTCAATACATACCCGTTGCGGTCGATGACCCGCTTGCACGGCAGGTCAGCGGCCGCTTGCCTCAAGTAGTGAGGGTTCATGGATGGACGCTGCTGCAGGCCGCAGGTAGATGATCCAGTAGACGAGCGCGACGAACACGCTGCCCCCCACGATGTTTCCGGCAATCACCGGAACCAGACTGACGAAGTCGAGTAGCCCGAAGGGCGCATCGAGCAGCCAACCAAGGGAGAGCAGGTACATGTTGGCGATCGAATGCTCGAAGCCTGCGGCCACGAAGGCCGCGACCGGGAAGAGCACCGCGACCGCCTTGTCGCAGACGCTGCGTCCGGCCAGCGCCATCCACACCGCCATGCACACGAGCGCGTTGCACAAGATGGCGCGGAAGAACGCCTCGAGCCAGGGCAGCTGCGTCTTGGCGACGGCGATCCTCACGACGGTGCGGCCGACGGCTCCGTCGTTCATGGCGGCATGACCGGAGAGCCACACCAGCACGGCGAGCCCAGCCGCGCCGACGAAATTGGCAGCGCAGACGACGGCCCAGTTGCGTAGCAGTGCTCGCGTGCCGACGTCCCCGCCAGCCCACGCCATGACAAGTAGGTTGTTGCCCGTGAATAGCTCGGCTCCGGCGACGACCACCAGCAGCAGGCCGAGCGAGAAAGCGACGCCTCCTAGTAGTCGTGACGCAGCGAAGCCGAGGGTGGCGTCGCTGGTCACGAGGGCGAACATCAGAGCGCCGAGGCCGATGAAGGCGCCGGCCAGCACGCCAAGCAGCGAGAGCGTGAGCAGCGGCAGGGCGGCTTTGCCGACGCCGAGATCACGCACCTTGGCGGCGATCTGCGGCGGGGAGTAGGCATCGAGGCCGAAGATCTCGTTCACCGATCAGGGCCGCCCGGTTGCCAAGCTCGTCGCGACCGCAGCCGCCGCAGGGGCGGCGATGCCTGTTCGGCGTGCGTCGTCGAACGGCGCACCCTCCTTGCCGTGCCGGCGCAGCGGCGGCACGACGTCGTTCATCGTGTTCGCTCCGATCCGGCGGCCAGTCAGGAAGACCAACGCGTCAACAGGGTGGGCAGGCATGAGGCAGGCGCCCGTGAGACGCGGCAACTCGACAGCTTCGTTGAGTCCAGGCACGGATGTCGGATTGCCATCGACCGGGACGAAGATGCGCTTGTGCATGGGAGGTTCCGGCTTTGCGATGCGACCAGTGTCCGACCGTGTAGTCGGTGCACCTTGACGTAGGTCAAGGCAAAGCGTCGGCGCCACCAAGTGCCGCGCTCGCACGTGCTCTGGCGCTCGACCCCGAGCTGCTGTCTCGACTCCACCGCAGGGCTCGACCCGCTCTCCGCCAGCGGCATCGACGATCTGATGCCAGCCTTCGCGACGGGCTGGGGCTGACCCTATCGGACCTTAAGTCAACGGCCAGACTACTGCAGCGTGCCGACCGGAGCGAGGCAGCGCTGC
>Ga0190274_10002531_pt1 | contig 10793 bp, 10 predicted proteins | sample Popmic531T_FD_133002 | JGI IMG/M metagenome (GOLD analysis project Ga0190274, IMG submission 133002) | Populus adjacent soil microbial communities from riparian zone of Yellowstone River, Montana, USA - 531 T | ecosystem: Environmental > Terrestrial > Soil > Riparian zone | place: USA: Montana...
AAAATTTTATACAACAACCTGGATGAAACAGAATTGCGATTTGATGATCTGCGTAACCAGATCGGGTTTGTAACGCAGGACACCAATTTATTTAGTGGCACTATAAAAGAAAATTTATTATTTGTAAATCCATCGGCAACAGAAGAAGAAGTGATAGATGCACTGAACAAAGCTGCCTGTCAGAATTTATTAGCCCGTGCAGAAAAAGGACTTGACACAATGATCGGTGAAGGAGGATTAAAGTTATCTGGCGGCGAAAAACAACGCTTATCTATTGCAAGGGCTTTATTACGCAAGCCAAAGCTGTTGCTATTTGACGAAGCTACCTCTGCTTTGGATTCATTAACTGAAGAAGAGATCACGGATACCATCCGTGATATATCACAACAGGGAAACCAAGTAACAATATTGATTGCCCATCGCCTTTCTACTATCATGCATGCCGACAGGATTTATGTATTGGAAAAAGGAGAAGTAGTAGAAACGGGCAACCATGAAAAACTATTGGAAGAAAAGGGCTTGTATTATGCAATGTGGCGCCAGCAAATTGGTGAAAGAAAAAAATTAACAGCAGCATAATTTTTTTAAAAAGGAAACAAAATCATCATGTTCGGTTTTTTATTTGGAAAAAACAATATCAAAGAAGCGATAAAAAAAGGTGCTGTCATTATTGATGTAAGGACGCCGCATGAATATGACAACGGAAGAATTCCCCGTTCTATCAATATCCCGGTTGACAGGATCTCCGCAAGTATTGAAAGAATAAGATCAATGAAAAAACCGATCATTGTTTGTTGTGAGTCAGGAATGCGCAGCAATACAGCAAAAAATATATTAAAGTCAGCAGGACTGCCAGAAGTTTATAATGGAGGAAGCTGGGAATCTGTTTTGAAAATAATCAATAAACTCTAAGGGTTAACTTTCACTTTTAGTGTTATTACAGAAGTATTGGCTCCGTGATCCTGGAATTCTACACGAATAGTAAAGTCTGTTGGCGTTGTTACCAATGCTTTATAAGCAAGACGATAATCCATGGTAGCTAAATAATGGGTTTCGTAATTACCATTTGCCGCTACAAAACTATTTACATCATTTTTTATTTCCACTTTTCCTTTATAGAGTGTCTTCTCATCAGTTACTTTGCCTTCTACAATTATTGAATCGCCGCTAGTGTATACCTGGTTGGCCGTAGGTTTTGAAACCGTGATCGTTGGAAATATATCATCATTTTGATCGATCGCATCAAGAGGTTCTTCTCCCGGGCCTCCAACTTTTGAGCAGGAGATCATGATCACACTTCCTAAAACAAGCATTCCTATAAAATATAAATATCCTTTCATTGTTACTTCTTTTCTTCTTTCCCTTTCCAAAGATCAGTAAAGAAGTTTGACTTTTCCAATTCCTCAATATCACTCAACTCAACCTCAATGGCTTTCGTGCTCTGTGCTATTTCAATCAACGAAATAATTAAAGATGTCAATAAACTAAGTAAACTCACAGCGAAAACATATTTCGCAATTTCCTGCCACTCACTATAAATGCTATACATTGTTACCACACAACAAACAAAACTGAAAACACCTAATCCTTGCATGTATCTAACCAATATCAATCTCCTTCTTAAACTTTGTATTTGATAAATCAACCCAGAGCTCTTTTCTCCTCTTTTATACTCATCGTGCAAACGCCTTACCAGGTTGGCTAATGCAAGAAATCGATTTGTGTAGGCAAGCAATAACAAACTAATAGCAGGAAATAGTAATGCAGGCGTATTGAAAGTAAGTTCCATACTTAAAAGTATTACAGGTTTTCCTAAGAGGATAAAATATTTATTAACCCAGCTATATTACGACTATTAAACTTTCGTTGCGTCGCACTCTTCAGGGTTCTGTTCGCTAATTAACTTTTCTTTGCAGCAAATTCAAGTGGTATATTTATCTTCAAAGAAAAATTTCTACCCGGGTTAAACACTCCCATTCTGCCTGTTACCATGTTTTCTGCTGCATATTTTAACCTGCTAAGATGATTTTGATAAGCGGCATCAGTTAAATTGATAGCAGCAAAATGAATATTGAAAATTGTTTTTTCTTTCCTATTTAAAATATCGGTACCAATACCTGCATTCAGCAAAGTATAACCAGGGGTGGATGTTTCCGTGTCATAAGCAAAGAATGGTTTAGCCTGTTTAAAAAAGTTTTCCATTTCTACTTTTATATAAAAATTACGAAGAGACTTTCCGCTTTTTTTAAAACTTGCTTCCAGCTCGCTTGATAGTTTTGTAGCAGGAATCAAAGGTAGATTATCTGTGCCTCCTATCTTTTCATCGAACCTTCCTCTTACAAATGATACAGCATTTTCGAAATGCAACCAATCTAATGGGTGCGGATGAATATCAAGACTCACTTCAAGACCTGATAATTTTGCATCGTTTTGATTAAATTGAAATGCAGGTATATTTTCGCCATTCACATTTATTATTGAATCACCTCCAAATACAGATTCCAACTTGCGATAAAAAATAAAATCATGTATTCCGTTATAAAAGCCAGCGATACCTAAATTGAAATGTTCATAGTTAACCTCAACTCCTCCATCAAGCTGCAGACTGGTCTCCGATTTTAAATTCTTATCTCCATATTCATAACGAAAAGTTCCTTCATGAACACCATTTGCTCCAAGTTCTGCCATATTAGGTGCACGAAAGCCACGTGCTATATTCGCTTTTAGTGTAAGAAAATCAGCCGGTTCATAACTCACACCAACACTTCCTGAAAAATTCGAAAATGATCTGTTGAAAGCAGCAAACTTCAGATCGTTACCCTCTAAAAATTCCTTTGAATCAACTGAGCGATTATCAAACCTTGCGCCACCGCTCAAAGTAAGTTGTTTAAAATATCGCTGTACATAAACAAAGCCTCCTATATCAAACAAATTGTATTCAGGTATCAATACTTCTTCGGCTTTATTCTTACTCATTTGATACATACCATTAGCGCCAATGGTAAGGTGCCATTCTTTCACTTCAGGTAAAACAAGCTGAGCATTATAAGTAACCGTATTCATATCAAAGAACAATTCAGCTTCGTTTTCATCCTCAGGATTTGCAAATTCTTTCCTTTGGTTGTTTTGAAACCCTACATTTAGTTTTAGCCTGCTTTTACCAATGGTTAAATTGTTATCTGTAATAATTTTATTATGCCTTATGTTTTGTCGCGGAATAAAAGGTTTTCTTTCATCAAGGTCCTCATCAGTAGCAATTCTTTCAAGTGGTGTTCCCGCAAAAAGAATAAACCTGCCGGTAGCATCATCACGATCTCCTTCTACCAATCCTACATCCTGATTAAAGGTGCTAAAAATAAGATGGCTGTACCCCCATTTTTTATTGATACCTATATAGCCACCGGCATTTTTCTCATTAAAAGATGAACCAGCAACTTTACCATCATATTTATTTCGGTAATTACCTGAAGATTTTAATGTGCCATAAATATTCCAGTTAAAGCCATTTTTATTCCCCGCAATATTTGCGTTTAATGCACGCAGGTTACTATTAGATTGAACATTTGTAAGAATATTTCCTTTGATCAATCCATCACTTACAGGAACATTTGTAATAAGATTTATAACTCCTGCTATTGCATCACTACCGTACATTAATGATGCTGGTCCCTTTAATATCTCTGCCCTGTTTATACTGAGTTCATCAATTTCAATTCCGTGTTCATCACCCCATTGCTGTCCTTCTTGTCGCACTCCTTCATTTATTACAAGTACACGATTGTATCCCAATCCACGGATAACAGGTTTTGAAATTCCCGGCCCGGTACTTAGTTGTGAAATCCCCGGTTTTTTTGCCAGCACATCAATGATATTAGTTGAAGAAGATTGAAGCAACTCCGCACGACGCAAAGATGTAACGGGTATTGGTGCTTTTTTTATATTGGTAGCATTGGAAACTCCTGTTACAATTACTGTCTGGTTTTCCAGGACAGATGGTTGAAGAGCAAAATCTTTTTCGGTGTTATTATTAATATCAACATGTTCAATGATGCTTGTATAACCAATATGAGAAACCTCGATCAAATAATGGCCAGCCGGAACCTGGGTAAATTGAAACTTTCCTGAATTGTCAGCATGAGTACCAAGTTTTAGATCTGGAAATAAAACATTGGCTCCATCCAGTGGTTCACCGGTTTTTGCATCAGTGATCTTCCCTGTAAAAGCTGCCTGGACATTTACAGAACTAATTTTCGTTCCTTCAATCACAATGGTCTTTTCCTGCGCCAGGCCTTTTATTGACAAAAACCAGAAAAGAGAAATATATAAAATTGATTTTGACATGTTACCGCTTTTAAAATGGGCTAGAAATTTTTGATAAACAGAAAGAAGATAAAAATGCTCTTATCTCATTTATCAGAATAAATTTTTTAGAAAAACTCAGATGATAGAAGGGGGGCCGCGGTTTTCAAAAGCAGTATGAAAAGAAAACTTATGAAAAGAGAGAAGGAATGAATTAAAAATATTATGTTCAGTTGCCGGAGCCGTAACTGAAGCAAAAATCAGGTCATCAGCATCTTTACCTAAGTGATAGCTACAAATGCTACAATCGGACAGGTTTGCTGTTTTAGAATTATCACTTAGATCTAGCGTTGCGTTATTACAACCATGATTTAAGAAATTAATATTAGTTGGGTGTGAATGCAGCAACTTGATGCTGTGAATAGCCAACAGCATTACAAGTAATATTGCCGAAAACGCTTTCTTGATATAGTTGCTTTCGAAAAGCATTTGGCAAAATTATAGGAAAACTACATAAACACACTAACAACGGCGTAAACCAATTGTTTTAAACGCATAATCACCGAATATGATCAACGCCGCTTAAAAGTGTTACTCAAAGTTCCTGATCAATCCGTCAATCCGTCAATCCGAGATAAGCTTTCACTTCGTTGTAATTATTCCAGTCAACAGCGGGTTTCGATAGACGACCTGCTACAGATCCGGGTATTAAAATATATCTGTATTGCAAATACTTTTGACCTGCATCTGTAAAGGTGCTTGCATTAAAATTGGAATAAAGGTCTATTTTCTGCACCAAAAATTCAGGGTTTATGACGAGGCCTGTAAAAAACGGATCAAGTATTGGTAATGGAGCGACATCGGGCGTGGTTTGTGTTCCCCAGTTCATGTACACTTTCATTTCACCTCTGTCGATGATAGCCTGGGTAAGTTTATTAGCCGTGATACTTCCAAGAAAATAGACGGGATCGCCATTGGCATCAACTTCAGTAGAAGCAGTATAAGTAACATCTAACCACGGAGAATAGATAACATTAGCAGTTCCTGTATCCCCTTTAGGGCCTGTAGAGCCGGTTGGACCAGTAGGACCTGTTGGACCAGCGGGACCAGCGGGGCCGACATCGCCTTTTTGACATTGAGTAAATATGAATGTAATTAATACTAATGAAGCCAGGAGAGTTAATGATGATTTTGCTTTCATAATTTTTCTTTTAAATTTAATAGATATTGTTTTCCTTTTATGTTATAAATAGATATACAAGATATAAATATCGTTAACCGCGGCCTCATAGTTGTGCTGGAAATTATCTCTCGGTATAAATTTAGTCTACATTGGGCTTTACACCAACGAAAAAGAAATGCAGAAATTTTACTGCGAATACCGAAAGAAAAGAAATAATTCAGCCACTGGAAGAAAGGCTCCCCGATCCCTATTATAATTTAAAAATTGCTGAATAGTGTAAAGTACAATGAACATTCGCTGGACTCAGTGCAGGCTGTGCGTCGCAACTTTAGCTTAGTGTAGTAATGCCGTCGATTACGCTAATTAATATTTTCAATTATCCCTGCTATTCCCTGCCCGCCACCTACACAGGCAGTCACCATTCCGTATTTTTTATTTAGTCTTTTCATGTCATGGAGATTCTGAATAGTGAGCTTGCAGCCGGTGCAGCCAAGTGGATGACCAAGTGCAATCGCCCCACCATTGATATTTACTTTTGAAGAATCAAGACCCGCTTCACGAATAACAGCGATCGATTGCGATGCAAATGCTTCATTCAATTCTACCAGGTCAATTTGTGAAAGATTCATTCCTGTTTGTTTCAAAACTTTTGGAATTGCAGCTACTGGCCCGATCCCCATTATTCGCGGATGAACTCCGGCAACTGCAGATCCCACCAATCTTCCGATTGGTTTAAATCCAAGTTCTTTTACCATCTTCTCTCCCATCACAATTACAAATGCAGCTCCATCGCTTGTTTGTGATGAATTGCCGGCAGTCACACAACCATTCGCTGCAAAAGCAGGTTTTAATTTTGCCAATGCTTCAATTGAAGTATCTGCACGGGGACCTTCATCAGTATCTACCGTATAATTCTTTTTTTGTTTTTTACCCTTTTCATCCAGGTAAACTTCTTCAACAGTAATGGGAAGGATCCCATTCTTAAAATATCCATTCTTAATTGCATTGATCGCCTTTTGATGCGAATTATATGAAAACTCATCCTGTGCTTCGCGACTTACATTAAACTCTTTTGCTACCGCTTCCGCAGTCAAACCCATGCTTAAATAATAATCCGGTTCATCTTTTGCAATTGAATAGGCGGGAACCGTTTTCCAGCCAGCTGTCGGTACCAGGCTCATACTTTCGGTACCACCCGCAATGATACAATCCGCCATTCCCATTCTGATCTTCGCCGTAGCGATCGCAATTGTTTCCAAACCCGAAGCGCAATAACGATTCACCGTTACACCTGGCACATCAATACCTAAAGCTCTTGCAGAAATGATACGACCGAATTGTAAACCCTGTTCTGCTTCTGGCACTGCATTGCCGACAATTACATCATCCACTCTTTTAGCTTCCAATTGCGGCACACTCGCCATTAATCCTTTTATTACATCCACCGCCAGGTCATCCGGACGGTAAAAACGAAATCCACCGCGTTTTGCTTTACCAACTGCGGTTCTGTATCCCGCTACTATATATGCTTCTTGCATAAAGAATGATTTTATTTTTTTTATTTACCCATCTGTATTGCTACTATTAAGCTTTCGTTGCGTCGCTCCGTTCATCTTCTATAATTCTATCGCCATCCAATACCAAATTTACGAAAAGTTGTTTATGCAACCTTCAGTAGTCAAAGTTAAAGTATTTGCTATATCCCCTAAAAATTGGGTTCTTATCTTCGCAGCGATTTGCATGTATAAGATTCTGCGTTCCATATTGTTTCTTTTCCCAACAGAATGGGTTCATTATTTTTCAATGAATTGTCTGAGGGTGCTTTGTAGTGTCAGCTTTTTGAGAAAACTACTTGAGTCAATCTTTTCCCCTCCCGCCAATTCAAATCTGCAATCAGATATCTTAAATCTGAAATTTGAAAATCCTGTTGGGCTTGGTGCCGGCTTTGATAAGAACGCCAGGTATTTAAGGGAATTGGAGGCACTTGGCTTTGGATTCGTTGAAATAGGTACTGTAACGCCATTGCCACAGATGGGTAATGACAAACCAAGACTTTTTCGATTACCAAAAGATAAAGCACTTATTAATCGAATGGGATTTAATAATGATGGCGTGAAGGTGATTGCAGAAAGACTTCATCAATGGCAAGATCGTGAATCAACACACTCACGTCTTATCATCGGTGGTAATATTGGCAAAAACAAGATCACTCCCAATGAAGATGCATGGAAGGATTATGAAATATGTTTTAAAGAACTGCATCACTATGTTGATTATTTTGTCGTGAATGTAAGTTCACCAAACACGCCAGGATTAAGGGAACTCCAGGAAAAAGAATCATTGAGAAAAATTCTTCGGCATTTGCAAATGATCAATAATGGCAAAGCCGTTGCCAAGCCGATCTTATTAAAAATAGCACCGGATCTTACACAAGAACAATTGGATGATGTAACTGATCTTGCATTGGAAATAAAATTAGATGGCCTTGTTGCGACAAACACCACCATAGATCGTGAAGGGCTGGAACATGATCTGAAGATCGGTACGTTGGAAACCGGGGGACTAAGCGGAAAACCTTTGCAAAAAAGATCAACGGATGTTGTAAAATATATTTATAAAAAAACAAAAGGGGAGATCCCGATCATTGCAAGTGGTGGAATTTTTACAGGTACAGATGCAAAAGAAAAACTTGACGCTGGCGCACTATTGGTACAGGTTTGGACAGGTTTTATTTATGAAGGACCCGGGATTGTAAAACATATTTGCAAGCATCTCACAAAAATTAATAATTAATACAGATGGAACACCTTTTTAGATCAGAAAGTATTATAAGCTTTTTAGTACTCACAATTCTTGAAGTAGTTCTCGGAATTGACAATGTGATCTTCGTCAGTATCATCATGAACAGGCTCAATGACAAGAACCAGCAACAAAGGGCAAGGCGTTTATGGATGATCACCGGAATAATTTCAAGAAGTTTATTACTGATGGCATTAGGTTGGTTATTATCACAACGTGGAAAGTTCATTATTCCTGAAAGTTGGTTTGGAAAGGGCTTTGACATTGCAAGTATAGTCATGTTGTTGGGTGGTTTATTTCTTATTTATAAATCTGTAAAAGAAATTCATGGTAAGCTTGAAGGTGAAGACCCAAATGTTGAATCGCAAAAACAAAAAGGGATTTCATTTGCACAAGCAATTACACAGATAATGATCATTGATGCAGTGTTTTCCTTTGACAGTGTGATAACCGCCGGCGGTACAGCCAAGCATGTGGAGATCATGATCGCCGCAGTGGTTGTAGCAATGATAGTAATGTTTTTATTCAGCCCTTCAATTTCAAGCTTTGTACATAAACATCCTACTGTAAAAATGCTGGCTCTTTCATTTTTGGTGATGATCGGGTTGAGTTTGGTAATTGAAGGCTGGGATCATGAACAGGCAGAGAAGCTCCATCTTAAAAATTATATTTATTTCGGAATGGCCTTTTCTTTTATCGTCGAAATGCTGAACATGACCATGAGAAGCAGGGCGGTCAAAGCCAAAGCTCGTTTGGTAGAATTGAATGAGCCGGTATTAAAAAAAGAAGAAAAAAATTTATCGGATATGGCAAAGTAAAGTAGCTGCAACTATGCCAGCAGTTTCGGTGCGAAGTCTTGTTTCTCCAAGAGATACGGGTACAAAATTTTTTTGCAAGGCGAGTTTAATTTCTTCTTTGCTAAAATCACCTTCAGGACCAATAAGAATCGTTGAATGATTGAATGATTGGAAAGTTGAAAGGTTATTTTTCTGACTTGACTCTTCACAATGAGCAATGAACTTTTGCTGATCGTCAAATTGCTCAATTGCTAAATGGTTAAATTGTTTTGGCTCGTGTAATACTGGCAACCATGTTTGTTGTGATTGTAACATTGCACTTACGCAAATCCCATTCATCCTGTCATAGCGAAACTTTTGTTTTTCAGTTCTTTCACAGATCAGCGGAACGATTTCGCTAACTCCTATCTCAGTTGCTTTTTCCAAAAACCATTCAAAACGGCTGGTGTTCTTTAATAGAGAGATTGCGATAGTAACTTTTCGTGAGTCTTGAACCGTGAATAGTGAGTCGATGATCTTTACTGAACAATGTTTTTTATGAGCATCTATAACTTCAGCAGTAATTAAACTTCCTTTGCCGTCTGTAAGATTCAACTTCTCCCCTTCCTTCATCCTTAAAACTTGTACCACATGTCGTGATGTGTCTTCATCTAATACAATTTCCTTTTGTGAAGGAACATATTCCGAAATATAAAAAAAAGGAAGTGCCATAATCCTTAAAAATAAAAAAGTCCGGAATCAATCCGAACTAAATCTTAAATCTACAATCTTATATATAAAATTAGAATGGCGTTTCCTCATCTTCATTAAACGGAAGATCATTCATTTTGCTGCCAGCTTGAATAAATAACTTGGCATCACCACTTCCCGCACCATCATCAGGTACCGGCTTCCAGCTTCCTGTTGGCAAACCAAGTCCGCCCATTCCACTTCCATCATCTTCTACAAACTTTTGTATATGTAAAAGTGCTTTCAGTTTTATAGTATCCAATGCGCCATTTCTATGCTTTGCAATTCTTATGTGAGTTTCGCCTTTATTGCTCTCTCCCATTTCATTTGCGGTGATATCGTAATACTCAGGACGATAAAGGAACATAACCATATCAGCATCCTGTTCTATAGCTCCTGATTCACGCAGGTCACTCAGTTGCGGGATCTTTGCTCCTTCTTTTCTTTTCTCTACTTCACGACTTAATTGTGAAAGCGCAACGATCGGGATATTCAATTCCTTCGCCAGTGCTTTCAGGTTTCTTGAAATATTGCTGATCTCCTGCTCTCGGTTTGAGTTCTTGTTATCACTTGTTCCACTCATCAATTGCAGGTAATCGATCAACACCAAACCAATATTATGTTTATTTTTTAAACGACGACATTTTGCTCTCAATTCAAAAATGTTCAGCGCCGGCGTATCATCAATAAAAATTGGTGCTTTTGCCAAACGTTGTATACCTCTCGCATACAATTGTTTCATTTCATGCTCTTCTAATTTACCACGGGCAATTTTCTCTAACCAAATTTCACTTTCAGCAGCAAGGATACGTTGCACCAATTGACCGGCACTCATTTCCAAAGAAAAGAAAGCGATCGGTGTCGGCTTGCTTGCATGTAATGCCGCATTTCTTGCCAGGTTCAATGCAAATGCTGTTTTACCAACAGAAGGTCTTGCAGCAAGAATGATCAGGTCAGTATTCTGCCAGCCATAAGTAATTCTGTCA
>Ga0190274_10002532_pt1 | contig 10793 bp, 15 predicted proteins | sample Popmic531T_FD_133002 | JGI IMG/M metagenome (GOLD analysis project Ga0190274, IMG submission 133002) | Populus adjacent soil microbial communities from riparian zone of Yellowstone River, Montana, USA - 531 T | ecosystem: Environmental > Terrestrial > Soil > Riparian zone | place: USA: Montana...
GGCGCTACCGGCGGTGTCAGGCTGACGACCGTTGCCGGTGGTGGATCGGGAATGGCGTCGATTGCCGCGTCGATCACGCTGTCGAGGTACACCGTGTCGATGGCGACGATGTAGTCGGGATTACCCGTCACATCGATGCCGGTGCCCTCGGTGATGGTTACCGCGCCGCCCGGCTCACCCTGATCGCCCTTGGCCGCCAACAATGACCACACAGCTGGCGTGGCGTCAGGTGCATTGCCGATGCTGTCCAGCAGTGCGTGGTAGCTCGACCCGAGATGCTCGACGCCATCGAGCATCTTATACGGCACGGTGTTGTCCCAGACGCCCCGCCAAGTGATGCCCGGCGGCCCGGTATCACCCGTCTGGCCCGGCGGACCCTCGTCCCTGCCGTTGCCGGGATTGGCCACCACCCACTGGATGGTATTGCCGTCGTCGTACCAGCTGAACAGGAAGCCACGCGTCGTGTCGAACCAGAAGTCGCCGGGCACCGGGGGCGGGACCGTCGGCGGCACGTCCGACATCGTGTGCCGGGGCGTCGTGTTCGTGATCGTCGGTGCGTCCGACACGGTAGGCTGTGGAGGAGGCGGCACTGCCCGCGTCGGCGGCGCAGCCGCCGTCACGGGCCGCACCGCCCGCTGCACCCACGCTCCCATCCAGACGTAGCGCCGGTCGTTGAGCGTGTTGTGCCACTCGTCGCCCATGCCGGGCGACGTTGGCTGTACGGATGAAGTGATCAGGTTAGGCACTACTTGCCTCCTGACGTGGCTGAACGACCCGCGCCGTTTGGGTGCGGGTCGTCCATGCCGCCGTCCCGTTTAGACCGGGACCGGCTCGGAGATGACCGCCTGCACCAGCGCGATGTTGTCGACGACCATCGAGCCGTAGACCTGCAGGCCACGAAGCAGCGTTCCGAAGGTGAACTCGGATCGCAGCGTCTCGACCTTGCTGATCTGCGACGCGAAGGTGAGGGCGTGAGCGTGGCCGGCGAAGATCGCCGTCTCGCCTGCCGCCAGCACTTGGTTCGCCGTCGTGCCATCGCCGCCGCCGCCGTCGGTGAACGCACCCTTGGGCAGCAGGTTGGAGATGTAGATCGTGAAGCGGTCGATCATGCCCAGCCGTCCGTTGCGCAGGATCGAGGTCTGGTCGCCCGACAGGTAAGCCTGCCGGAGTTCCGACCCCTTGATCATCGCGGCAGCCCATGCCGGGAGGAGGACCCAGCGCCCCTGCTCGGGGATGTTCTGCTCGTCGAGGACCAGTCCCATGCGCAGGATGAGCTGCAGAATGGTGACCTGACCGGCGACCGGCGGATTGCCCGGATTGGCGATGACCGGGATGTTGCCCGCGCCAGTCACGCCAAGGTTGATGTTGCCCGAGATCGCGCCTGCGGTCGCACCGCGATTGGCCGCGTTCGCCGTGCCCAACAGCCCCTTGAGGACGCGCTGGTCGACGGTGATCTTCATCTGCTGGGCGGCGTCGTCCGACCAGATCCCCATCAGGTTGATGTCGGACTGGATCTCCATGACGTCGTCGAGGATCTCGTTGAAGTAGAGGCCCTTGTCGATCTTCATGGTGACGATGTTGGACGACGGGCGATCAGCGGTGAGAGCGCCACCAGCCTGATAGTCACGGATCGCGATGGTCGGCTTGGTGCGGATCTTGACCGTATCGCCTTGGTTCTTGATCTCGCCTTCGTAGTCGGTGTTGGAAATCGCGGCGAGGACGGTCGAGGCATAGAACTTCTCGATCAGCTTGCCGGACCAGATCTCGGGAATGAACGTGCCCGAATACGGGACGACCGGCTGCGCCGAACCAGTCGGGAAGATCGGTTGGCTTACCGGGGCGGTAGGTGCAAGAGGATAACCAGCCATCACAGGCTCCAAGGGTTGGTCGGTCCAACCCTTGGCGGACTTCGGCTAGCGATTGCCGTTCATGTCCATGGGCCGAACCGTACGTTGATCAGGAATGATCCGCCCCTCGTGCTGCGCAGAAATGATGTCGGCGTCGATGGCAGCCCGCTCAGCTTCCCTCGTACGCCATTTCCCTGCAGCGACATCCGTGTAGAAACGCGTGATGTCTTGGGCGGTGTAGACGGGCTTGTCGGTGGGCGACTGCGCACCTGACTGGGCTCTGCCGGGAGCGGCGTAGGTGTCGAGGGTCGGGCGGTGAACCGGAACGGGCGAGGGCACATAGGCCGTGGCCCGCTGCGGTTGAGCACCCATCCCCGCACCTCGCGGGTCGACGGCAGCCTCCTCTGCAAGGAAGGCTCTGAAGAACGCGGCCACCCTCTGGGCGTCACCGTTGTTCCATGCCTCTTGCATCAGCTTCTGACGTATAACGCCGGAATAAACTTCGGGCAAGCCCACCCACTGAATAAACGACGGGTGGTTGTTGAGCTGCTGCCAGTCGGGCACCAGACCGCCAATGGTGGCGTTCATGCGCGTCATGAACGCGTTGGCCGTCTCGTTCTGCACCGTGCCGAGCTGGCCCTTCAGGTGCTGGATCTCGTTGTAGAGCGGCGTCGCCACCTCGGCTGCAGCGCGGCGCACGACGTCGACGAACTCCGGCCCATAGTCCTCGATCTCCTGATCGGTGAGCAGCTTCCCCGGTGCATCCGCGCGCTGTGGCGCTGGAGTGTGGCTGTTCATCTGGACCTGCATGCGCTGGAGCTGCTCGGCCATCTGGTGCATCTGCTCGGTCTGCGCGTCGGCGCGACCCTTCATGGCGTTGTAGCGGCGCTGCCAGTCCTCCTGCGTGTCGCCCTCCTGCGGGGCAAACCCGTCAGGCGACTGGAGCTGGACCTCGCCGGGAGGCTCATTACCCGTGTCGGGTAAGTGTCCATTGGGAGGTGCCTGTTCATTGACAATGGACGGCTCGGCCTCGCCAATCAGGTTCTGCTGGATGATCTCGGCGCGCTTGCCTGCATCCCGCACGGCCTTGGGGATGGACACGTTGGGGTCGGCGGCAGCCGGGGGCGTCTTGTTGCGAAGCTCGTCTGCCGATGTCGGTTCGGCCATGGGATCTCCTATGCTCGATTTTCGTAGTTCTTTTTCAGCTCAATGCAGTTCGCAAGTCGCGCGGTCAGCATCGCTGCAAGCCACGTCCGGCCCTGCGCGTTGAATACCATGTTGCCATCGGAAGCGGACATCAGTTCGTTCCGGTAGCGATCTTCCAGCTGCCTGAACGCGCCTACGAGCGCGTCGAACTGCTCCGGGGCGGCGATCTTGAGATGCGACGCCGCTACGGTGATGGCGTACATCGGATCGTTGCTCATTCCTTGGCCTTGTTCAGCTCGCCCATCGCCTTGATGGCCGCGTAGGTCTGCGGCGCGTTCTTCCCGGTCGGCGTCAGCTCGGCGAAGGTGCGCAGGTTACGGTCGGCGGGCGCACCCTTGAGGAGTTTGTGCACGGCAGTGCGCGACGGCAGCATGATCTGCTTGCCGCCCTTGCCCTGCGTAAAGGGGACTATCGGGTGCGAACCCGACAGCGTCCCGTGCTTGACCGTCGGCCTCACGGAGACGAGCAGCCACCCTTGGCTGGCTGGCTCCCGCGATTGCCGAACATGCTGGTCTTGCCGCCCTTGGCGAAGCCGGCCTTGTCGCCCTTCGGATCGGACGAACTCTGGCCCGGCGTCTGGGTGCCGGCGTAGCTCTTGTTCGACTGGCCGCCCTCGGAGAAGCCCATCACGCCCGACGGTCCCGCCTGCGGCTCGATGTCGGTGCGGCTGCCCGAATGACCTTCCTGCGAAGACCTGTCCGGGACCTGCGTTCCGGTCGGCGCGAAGCCGTGCATGCGGCCCGTGCCACCGCCCAGCTTGCCCCAGTTACCGCCCTTGCTCGTGTCTGCCATGTCGACCTCCTATGGTCCTGCTGTCCGTCGTCCCACCAAATTCGTCTGCGGCCCCTGCCCCTGCGACGAGCCGGGCTGGTTGCCCGGCGGCGGCCCGGCGGCGCGCTGCCCCTGCGGGGGCTTGCCGCCACCGGGCCTGCCTCCGCCACCTGCGGGGGACGGAGGTGGCGGCTGCATCTCGGCACCGGGCTTGCCCTGCATCTGGGCCATCTGCTCGGCCTGTGCCTGCTGCGCTTCCATCTGGTCGGTGCTGGGCACGATCTCCTCGCCCTCCAGCCCGATGCCGGAAGACACGGCACGGAGAATACTCGCGCGGCCCTTCGGCCCGATGATCTGCATGTCGATGGGGTTCGCTGTCAACTGCAGGAACTCCAGCTGACGCTGGCGCATGGTCTCGCGCTGCACCGCCACGGCGACGCCCTTGGGCACGACCTGCTCCTCGCCGGACAGCAATCCCGACTGGTCGGTCATCAGCACGATGTCGAGCAGCATGCGCAGCGACGGGCTCACCACGTCCTGATCTATGTTCGCGCAGACCGTCTGGAGGATCTTGGAGGCGTTGCCCATGAGCATCGCCAGCCCCGACGCCGTGCGGCCTGCACCCCCGCCGGGAGAATTTCCCGACAGGTATTTCGGGATCGCGGAGACGTCGTCCGCCAAGCCGTACACCGCGTTGAACACCTGCATCAGTTCCTGCGAGTTCGACTGCGGCTGGAAGAAATCAACCGCCTTCTCGGTCGAACCGGCCACCGACGGGTTGGTCGTGTGCCAGCGTTTCCACGGATAGAGTTCCTCGCCGTTCTCCTGTCCGGAGAGACGGTCGTCGTTGATGATGACCTGCGGCCCCGAACTGATCGAGAGGTTGTTCACCAGCGCACGCAGCGACGCGTTGCAGACCTCTTGGAGGTCTCCGATCAGGTCGGGGATGCCGTTGCCGAGCGGCGACCCCGGCAGCTTCTCGAACGAGGTGAGGAAAAAGGGAGTACGGCGGCGCGGGCTCGGGGAGAGCTGCACCTTGATCAGGTACTGCCCGATGAGCCACGCTTGTATCGCGTAGTCACGCAGCGGGTCAGGTATCTGCTCTGGCGTGAAGCCGTACTCCAAGAGCATGCGTCCTTGCACGTTGCCGTGAAACTCCAGCGTCGTCAGGAGCTGCGAGAGGTTGTAGACCGGGTTCTCGCGGTTCTCCATGATGGCGCGCGACGCGTCGGTGCTGTCCCAGTTCTCGGTGAGGCCCGCAGACCCATAGTTCTGCAGGACCAAGCGGATGTTCTCGGTGTTGTAGCCGGGCAGACCTATGAGATCGTTCAGATCGGTGCGCGTGATGCGCAGCCGATGGATCATCTGGGCGTCCTCGATGTGGGTGACGCCGGGCGTCCACCACAGGTCGAACGCCGAGATGCACTCCCACCACAGCTTGGCCCGCTTGACCTGCGTGGCGACGCCGTTCTCCCACTTCACGTCCATCACCATGCGCACCGTGGGCCCCTTGATGCAGGCGAACGGATAGCCGGTGACGTTGGTCAGGAACTCGGTGAGCGCGCCGTAGAAATTACCTTGGGTAAGGATCTCGTCGAGCTTGTCTTCCGCTATGAGGGTCTGCTCGTGCGCGTGCTTCTTGGCAGCCTCGCGCGCCGCCGTCATGAGCTGGAACACGCGATTATGTATTTCCTCGGGTGCCGGCATCTTGCCGGGCACGCCGGGCGTGAGCTGGCTCCCGTCCGGCCCGATGGCAGGTGGCGCACCCATGGCCGCCGACTGCGCTTCCAGCGTGACCAGCTGCTCGATGTTCTGGAGCGCCTCCGCAGGGATCGTGGGGTCCGCAGGCTCCTGCAAACCCCACGCCCGGTCGGCTCCGAGATACACGTCGCGAAGGAGACTGGACGCACCCCGGCATTTGGCTGCGATCAACCGGGCGTAGACCTCGGAGCCACCGAAACGACGAATTTCAGAGAGCTTCTGGGCGTCATACTGCCCCTGCAATGCACGTTGGCTTGCCAATAGACGGTCGCTCCACCCGTTCACGGTGTTGCGATGGCGTACCATCATGTCCCACTGGGTGCGGATATAGCCCTGAAGACCGACGAACTGGTTGTTCAGCGCGCTTGCCGCGTTCTCCATCTGGCGCTGCGCATCGAGCTGCTGCGCCTCTGCCGCCATCATCTCGGCGTTGCCCACTGTGCGCACGAAGCCGGGCTGACGCGCGGGAAACGGCAGAACCTGATCGGCCATCGACTAGATCCTGTGGCACGGGTTATGGTAGCGCCACAAATTACGCGCCATGAGGGTTTTACGCAATGGCCGACGAGGACGATTACCCGGAGCCTGTAAACTACGAACTGGTGGTATCCCGACTGGCACGGGAGATCGCGCGCGACATCGTGCCCCTCGAAGACATCTGCGAGCGCTACAAGATCAGCGAAGCACAGTACCAGAAGATCATCAAGCACCCGATATTTGCCCAGCGTTTGCAGGAAGAACTCGACATCTGGAACGCCAGTACGCCCAAGGCGAAGGCCGAGCGCATCGGTGCCAAAACCGCCACGCTGATCGAGGAGAGCCTGCTCGAGGTCTTCCGGCTCATCCACGACAGGAGCGTGCCGATGGCCGGCAAGGTCGAGGCGCTCAAGTGGGCAGGCCGCATGGCCGGCATCGGCGAGAAAGACGTGACGGGCCAGACGCTGGGCGAGCGCGTAAGGTTCAATATCTACATCGGCGACCAGAAGGTCTCATTCGAGAAAGACGCCGAGACATCCAAGGTCATCGAGGGATCGTCGGTGCTGGTCGACAAGGACCCGCTCTGATGGATGTCGACTATCACGCTCCGAAGACCGTCTCGGAGTTCATGCAATCAGACGCTTTCTTCAGGCTGATCGCCGGACCCGTCGGTAGCGGCAAGACCACCGGGTGTATCTTCGAGCTGATGCGGCGAAGCCTGCAGCAGTTCCCCGCACCGGACGGGTACAGATATACACGCTGGGCCGTCCTGAGACAGACGCTGGGGCAGCTCAAGCACACCGTGCTGAAGGACATATCTCACTGGTTCTCCGGCATCGCCCACTGGAAAGTTTCCGAGAGCACGATCCACTTCAATTTTGGCGACGTGCGCTCCGAGTGGATCTTGCTGCCCCTTGAGGAGCCCGAGGACCGCAGGCGGCTGCTGTCGATGAACCTGACGGGTGCGTTCATCTCCGAGTGCATCGAGATCGACTACGAACTGATGAGCGACGTCGCCGGCCGCTGCGGCAGGTTCCCACTGCCGACCGACGGCGGCGCATCGTTCGCCGGCATCATCGCCGACACCAACATGCCGTCGGAGGGCACCGCGTGGCATGGCGCGATGGTCGACCCGCCGACCGACATGCGGGTCTTCATCCAGCCGGGCGGCATGGAGCCCAACGCGGAGAACCTGAACTACCTGCTGCAGACGCCGCTCACGTACAAACTCCCCATCGACCACCCCGACCGCATCGCGCAGGGCAAGCTCTACTACGAGCGGCTGGCGCGCTCGAACAACGAGAACTGGGTCAAGCGCTACGTCCACGCCCAGTTCGGACCCGACCCGTCGGGCACTGCCGTGTTCGCCGGCTCCTACCGGCCAAGTTTCCACGCCGTCGACAACCTTGAGCCGGTGTCGAACATGCCGCTCTACATCGGGCAGGACTTCGGCCGCGACCCGTGGGCCGTCATCTGCCAGATGGACTACCGGGGAAGATTGCTGGTGCTGGAGGAGATAGCCTCCGTCGACATGGGGCTGATACGGCACTGCCGCGAGCACCTGCGCCCCCGCCTGATGCACCCGCGCTACGCCCAGCTGCCTGCGGTGATCATCGGCGACCCGTCGGGCGTCGCCAAGTCGCAGTACGACGAGGTCAACGCGTTCGACATCCTCAAGAACGAGCGCTTCCCGGCCGTGCCGGCAGGCACCAACGACCCCGACACGAGATTACGTTCAGTGGAGAGTTTACTCCTGCAGCAGAGGGACGGCGGCCCGGCCATCATTTTTGACAAGAAGCGCTGCCCCAAGCTGGTGGCCGGGATGGCGGGCATGTACCGCTACTCCAAGACCCCGCTGGATATTTCACGCCCGCTGCCCGACAAGAACGCGTGGAGCCACGTCGCCGACGCACTGCAGTACGCCTGCCTCGGGACGCAGGGCAACACCGCGCGCCAGATAGCGCGCACGCTCAGGCCAAAGAAGGCGTCGGGCCGCCAGCCGATCACGGCAAGCGGCTGGACCTGATCTAGATCACCACGATCTCGTTGGACGTCACCGGGGCCGACGTGCCGATGATGTTGGTCGCCGTCATGACGCACACGGCAGGCTTGCCGATGTCGCCAGCGAGGCGGGTGTAGTTCGCCGAGCTGGTGCCGACGTTGACCCCGGCGATCTTCCACTGGTAGGTGCGGGCACTGGGTGCCCCGTTCCAGTTGCCCAGCGTGCAGCTGAGCGTCGTGCCCGTCTGCCAGATGAGGGGCGCGTCGACCACCGTCGGAATTTCCGTCGGCGGGATGTCGTTGTCGATGAGAGTGATCATCTCGTCGACCAGATAGGCCGGCGTCCGCGCCATGACGTACTCGCGCGGCTGCTTGAGCGCGATGGGCTTCAACCTGTTGTACAGGTCGTTGGCCATCTGGACTTGGGTCGGCATGGCGGGGAACTCAGATGATGGGCGGGGGCGGCGGGAAGTCGACGTCGATCAGCGCCGTCATGGCCTCGGCGTACTTCGCGGGCGTGTGGCACATGACGTGGCTGCGCGCCTCGGCGATGCCCTCGGCCTTGAGCTTCTCGTAGAGCCGGTCGACCTCCTCGGTCTCGGCCGGGGTCAGCTCGTAGGTCGTGACGCCGGCCTGCGCGGGAGCAGGAGCAGCGTAGATCGTCCCGGCAGGCATCGGGGCCGGCGGCGACGGAGGTGACGGCGGCTTGGGGTAATACTCGGCCATGATGATCTCCCGCGTTGGGATTTTATCGGGGATTTTCTCGACGGCCGAACTCTACACCGGCACGGGCCACAGCGCCAGCACGTGGTCGGGGCTGAGCGTGAAGACGGTCGGCACGACCGGCGGGACGGGGGGCGGGGTGGCGGGGTAATACTCGCCGGTCACGGTCATGCGCAGGCTGTTGACCACCTCGTCGAGGATGACCCGCACGGTGCCGACAAACACGTCGTCGTTCTGCATGCGAACGACGTAGTTCTGGGTGTCCGGGTAGACCGCCGCCGCCAGTGCCTTGACGTCCATCAGCGCGATACTCCCGTGTCTTCGAGGTCACTGACCAGCTTGTCGATGCGATCCGCCATCTCGACGAGATCCTTCTCCAGCAGGGCGATGTACTCCGCCGCCTGCCCGAGACGGGTTATGGCACCCGCCCGGAAGGGCGTCATGGGCATGCCCCGGTAGGAGCCGTCGAGCGACGGCTTGCTGTTGGGCGAGACCGAGAGCACCTGCGCGAACTGCAGCAGCCACTCCCTGTGGTTCATGCGGCGCAGGCGCGTCGCATGCTGGGGGAGGTCCTCGTCGGTCATGCCGAACGGACGAGGCTGGACGTCTTTACTCCCGCCGTTACTGCCGCTGGTGCTCATGCGGCCTGCGGCGGAGCGGGCAACCCGGCTGTGGCCGAGGTGTGACCCGGCTGCACCGGCTCCGCCATCTCCCAGTCACCGGCCAGCAGGTCGGCATGGGCGGCAGTCCACGGCGAGAGCGACATGGCCGAGCCGATCATGAGCACGGCAGCGGTCGGCAGGCCGTCGCCGAACTTCTGCGGCACGGCGGTGCTGCCCTCGGGGACGAAGGCGACCCAGATGGCCGGCGGCCAGCTGCTGCGCCGCATGCGGTGGCCGTGGCGCAGGTGGTTCACTGCCCAACCTATTCCACCAAAATCGATTGTTCTCGCTTCCATGTTCTACCTCCAGTTTCTCGACTTCTTAAGTCGCAGTTTGTTGATGTGGCTTATGCCGACACCGTACTTTTCCGCCATCTCGCGGTACATGCTGTTACCCGGCTGCCCCTGCCGCGATACTGCGGCCCGTATATCGGCAGCGGCCGTCGGTGACAATTTCACAACCCGCCTGTTGCGGCTCTGCTCGGCCCGTGTTGCCCACCGGCAATTCGACAATTCATAGTTACCATCATTGTCGATGCGCTCCAACGTAAGGCCATCGGGCTTCTCACCCATGTCGGCGAGAAAATTCTCGAACTTCAACCAGCGAGCGCAGACCACGATGCCACGCCCGCTGTAATAGCGGGCACCAATAAAGTTGGGCCGCATCCGCGCGCGCATGCTCTTCCATGCGATGTACGTCCGGCTCTCCTTGCCACGGGACGAATGGCCGTGGGTCGGCTTAGCGCCCTTCGGCACGGGCTGCCTCCCGCTCACGACGCTGCCGCTGCTTCTGGTGGTGCCAGCGAGGCGCGGGATTTTCAATTCCGAGCGCCTGCTTGAGTTCCCATCCCCGCTCAAGCCTCCGATATACCGTGATGTACTTGACATCGCTGTAGGCGTCGACCGCATCGACGAGGGTCATGTTCCGGCCGTACAGGCGGATGGTCGGGCTGGTGGCACGGTGGCCAGAAATGATCCTGAAGCCCTTGGCCAGCAGGCGGCGCTGGGCAGTGGCAACGGCGACGAGGCTCTCGCCGCCGGCATGCTTGCGGTCGGCGCGGATTACCCGGAACGTGTACTCGCCGCTGTCGTGCTTGGGCAGGTCCCTGATCGGCCAGTAGACGGCAGGGTCGGCATCGTGGCTGAGCAGCATGTGGCTCATGCTGTGGGACCGCTTCTGCAGGTTGGACGTGTAGGAAACGTAGGCAAAGCGCCGTTTCCGGTTGAGCAGGGCGAAAACCCCCGGCGTCAGGGGAATGTCGTCGGGCTCTCTGAACATCATGTGTGCAAACTCCTCATCGCAGGTATCTAGGCACGCGGGAGTGATGTGTCAAGTGGGGGGTTAC
>Ga0190274_10002533_pt1 | contig 10790 bp, 9 predicted proteins | sample Popmic531T_FD_133002 | JGI IMG/M metagenome (GOLD analysis project Ga0190274, IMG submission 133002) | Populus adjacent soil microbial communities from riparian zone of Yellowstone River, Montana, USA - 531 T | ecosystem: Environmental > Terrestrial > Soil > Riparian zone | place: USA: Montana...
GCTCTATTGAGCGAGCTCGGCATCGACGCTGCGGGCATACGCGAGCTGCGCGCAGCCGAGGCCATCTGATGAGTCCGCGCACCTACCTGTTCGTGCCGGGCAATCGCCCCGAGCGCTTCGCCAAGGCTCTCGGCAGCGGTGCCGACGCCGTCATCCTTGATCTGGAGGACGCGGTCGCCCCGCCTGCGAAGGCCGAGGCGCGCCAGGCCATCGCCCAATGGTCGGCCCAAGCGAGTGAGGCAGACCGGGCTCGCATCGTCGTGCGCATCAACGACGTCCACGCAGCGACGTTCGGCGACGATCTCCGCCTGATGCGCGAGGCGAGCATCACAAGGCTGATGCTGCCCAAGACCGAGTCAGCGACGCAGGTCCAGGCCGTCCGCGAGGCGGTTCCCGGGGCTCGCGTGCTCGCGCTCATCGAGAGCGCGGCCGGTGTCGTGAACGTTGCAGATGTCGCCGGAGCCGCGGGAATCGAGCGACTGGTCTTCGGCACGCTCGACTACGCGCTGGACCTCGACCTGGATATCGGCGACAGCCCCGACGGCCTCGCGCATGCAGCCGGTGTGATTTCGGTAGCGTCGCGTGTCGCGGGACTGCCGGCGCCCGTGGCCGGTGTCACGCCGCAACTCGACGACGAACCGCGCCTGCTCGCCGACCTGGCATGGTCGCGACGCCATGGCTTTGGCGCCAAGCTCTGCATCCATCCGCGCCAGGTCGCGCCCATCCACGTTGCCCTCGCCCCGAGCGCTCAGGCCATCGATTGGGCCCGGCGTGTGCTTGCCGCGGAGGCTGCTTCGCCGGGCGCTGCCCAGCTCGACGGCCGAATGATCGATCGCCCGGTTGTGCTGCAGGCCGAGCGCATCCTGCAGCGCGCAGGCGTCTGAACCCCGACACCTTTACCGAAAGGACCCAAATGCCTGCCACCATCATCGACTCCGCCATTTTCCAGGGGATCTTCTCCAGCGACGAGATGCGTCACGTCTGGTCGGACGAGAACAGGACGCAGAAGTACCTCGACATCGAGTCGGCACTCGCCAAGGTCCAGGGTCGCCTCGGCCTCATTCCGCAAGAGGCGGCCGATGAAATCGTCAGCCATTGTCAGCTCGACCAGATCGACATGGTGAAGCTGCGTCAGCAGACCGAGCGCATCGGCTATCCGATTCTTGGCGTCGTCTCCCAGCTCAACTCGCTCTGCCGTGACAAGCTCGGGGAGTACTGCCACTGGGGCGCGACCACTCAGGACATCACTGACACCGCCACCGTTCTGCAGATCCGCGAGGGCCTTGGCATCGTCGAGCGCGAGCTCGCGGCGATCTCGGTGGCGATGGCCAAGCACGCGCGGGAGCACCGTCTGACGCCGATGATCGGCCGCAGCAACTTGCAGCAAGCCATTCCGGTGACCTTCGGCTACAAGATGGCGGGCCTGTTGAGCGCTATCGAGCGCCATCGCGAGCGCTTGGCGCAGTTGAGGGAGCGCGTCTTGGTCGGCGAGTTCGCCGGTGCCGCCGGCACCCTCGCCTCGCTGGAGACGGGCGCCATGGAAACGCAGGCGGGCCTCTGTGCCGAGCTCGACCTGAAGCAGCCGGTGATCGCCTGGCACACGATCCGCGACAACATCGCCGAGGTAGGCACCTTCCTCGGTCTCGTCGGTGGCACGCTCGGCAAGCTCAGCATGGACGTCAAGCTGATGATGCAGACCGAGGTCGGCGAGGTCTATGAGCCGTATGCCCACGGCCGCGGCTCGAGCAGCACCATGCCGCAGAAGCGCAATCCGATCTCGAGCTGCTACATCCACGCTGCGATCTCGGTGGTGCGCCAGCATGCTGCGGCGCTGATGGATGCAATGGTGGCCGATCACGAACGCTCGACCGGGCCATGGGAGATCGAGTGGATCGTGCTGCCCGAGGCGTTCTGCCTGATGGCAGGCGCGCTCAAGCAGTCGCGCTTCGTGCTCGAGGGACTCGAGGTCGACGTTCAGGCGATGCGCCGCAACATCGACCTCACACACGGCCTGGTGATGAGCGAGGCGGTGATGATGGGTTTGGGGCGCCACATCGGCCGCGAGTACGCGCACGACCTCGTCTATGACATCTGTCGGGAGGCGCTGAAGCAGCAGCGTCCGCTTCTCGATCTGCTTGCCGAGCACCCGGAGATCAACCGGCATCTTGACCGGGCAGCGCTTGCCCGCCTCTGCGATCCGGCGAACTACCTTGGGCAATCCGGAGTGATGGTCGACCGGGTGCTGGCTACGCTGCGGTGACGCCGGGTCGCTGGGCAGGCGCAAGCGACATCACGCGCGGCCCAGAGGCAGCGGAGCGAACCAGACATGGACGCCGGCCCCCCGTTTCGCTCCGCAAGCCGTCCGGAGTTCTTGGAGGGCGCACGTGTCCGTCGCACCAAACGACGTGACATCGATTGGCATGCCATCGAAAGAGACTACCGGGCCAGCGTGCTCTCCTTGCGCGAGTTGGCGTTGAAGCACGGGTGCTCGCACTCGACGATCGCCAACTTTGCCAGCAGGCATGGCTGGATCCGCGTGCACGGCGGGTCGGTCGCCCGACTGCCACCACAATGACTTCTGCAGTAACCGAGCGCCTTCGAACTCCCGAATCAAGGCAAGCTGCGGCGGCAGAACGTCGGCTATCGGCCTACTTTCAGCTCAGCACAAGGGCGACGAGTTGGCGCCGTCTTCCCTGGCGATGGCGAGTCATGCGTGCGCCGACCTCTCGGTCAACCGTGTGGTGTGACGCCACCCAGCCTCTTGCGCTCGTCAATCTCAGCCTCGGCTAGTGGTTCACTCGCTGGCGAAGAGTTGCGACGCGGTACGCCGGATTTGGGCAGGAATCCGGCGCGAGTAGGCGGCATTCCCAGCATAGGGTGACGCTCTGACACGTCGTGTACTAGGAGGCCGGTCCTTACTATCAATTCATACGATCGATAGGTTTTTCTCGTGGAGCTGGGGTCAATCGAGGTAGCACCCGCATGCCTCTAGATGCCTCGCCTTCGGTCGCCCAAATCCAGGCGATACCCCGACGGATACCCCGGCCTCGAGGCGAACGGTCCCGGCGGCGTGAAGCGCTGACGAACGGCAAGTGATGCCAATACCCTCCACGGATGCCCCTTCGCTGGAAGCGTCTGCGTGCGCTGGACGGCATTGGTGCGCTCGGCGATGATCTACAGAGATCCGGTTCTGCCTTGCTCCGCTCCGAGTTGTCGTCCTGCTGCTGCGATGGCCCTCTCCACGGTTATTGGCATTGCCATGACGCTGGTCCTCGCCGCGACGGGGGCACCAACGAGCGCAGCCCAGGACTTCACGTCGGAGCGCCGGCGAATGGCGGAGAAGATCGCGGAGCTCGCTCGGGAGACCCGCGCCGAAATCGGCAAGACAGGGTTCGACGAGCGCGTCATGGCGGTCATGGCGCAGGTGCCGCGACACAGGTTCGTGCCCGCGAACCAGGTTTCCCTCGCATACCTGAACCGTCCACTGCCGATCGGCCACGGACAGACGATCTCTCAGCCCTACATCGTTGCGCTGATGACGGATCTGGCGCGGGTGGAACCCCACCACACGGTGCTCGAGGTCGGCACCGGCTCGGGCTACCAGGCGGCGGTGATGGCTCATCTGGCCAGGACCGTCTACACCGTCGAGATCATCGAGCCGCTGGGCCTTCAGGCCGCACATCGCCTGCAGGCGATGGGCTACGCGAACGTCCACGCGCGCCTGGGTGACGGCTACCACGGCTGGGAGGAACACGCACCGTACGACGCGATCCTCGTGACCGCGGCGGCGAGCCACGTTCCGCCGCCGCTCATCCGCCAACTCAAGCCCGGCGGCCGGATGGTGATCCCGGTCGGTGCATCGTTCATGGTGCAGTCCCTGATGCTGGTCGAGAAGGGGCTCGACGGCACGGTCTCGACCCGGCAGATCCTGCCGGTGAAGTTCGTTCCGCTGACCGGCCAGCGGTAGGCAGGCGTCGGACGCAGATGGCCGCGGCACGCGAGCGGGCTTCGGTCGCGGCCGCCCCACCCGTGATCGCCGTGTCATTGATCTCTTCCGCCGCGCTGGCGTACGAGATCCTGCTGATGCGGCTGTTCTCGGTCCTCCTGTGGCATCACTTCGCGTACATGATCATCAGCCTCGCGCTGCTGGGCTACGCCGCAAGCGGTGCCTTCGTGAGCGCGGCGCAGGGTGCGGTGGAGCGTAATTTCGCGCCGCTCTTCAGCGCGACCGCGGCGGCCTTCGGCTTCAGCGCCATCGGCTGCTACCTGCTCGCGCAAGCCGTGCCGTTCAACCCGCTGGAGATCCTCTGGGACCCGCGCCAGTCGTTCTACCTCCTGGCCGTGTACCTGCTGCTGGCACTCCCCTTTCTGTGTGCCGGCGCCTGCATCTGCATGACCTTCTCGAGGTGGCGCGGCATGACCTCGCACATCTACAGCTTCGACATCATCGGTGCCGGCGCGGGAAGCCTGGGCATCGTGGCGCTGCTGTTCGTGCTGTCGCCGCAGGACGCGCTGAGGGTGATCGCGGCCCTCGGGTCGGTCTCTGCGGCGGTAGCCTGGCTGGAGTGCGGCGGCTCACGACGATGGCCGGCAGTGCTGCCGATCGCCCTGGCGGGACTGCCCTGGCTGCTGCCGGACGCCTGGATCGCCCCTGCCATGTCGCCCTACAAAGGGCTGTCGCAGAGCTTGCGTGTTCCCGATGCCCGGGTGGTCGAGCAGCGGTTCAGCCCGCTGGGCCTGGTCAGCGTGGTGGAGAGCCCGCGCATTCCGCTGCGCCACGCGCCCGGATTGAGCCTCAGCGCGTCGGTCGAGCCGCCGCCGCAGCTGGGCGTCTTCATCGACGGCGAAGGGCCGAGTGCGCTGACCCGCTTCGACGGGCGCCGGGAGAGCCTGGCGTATCTGGACCAGATGACTTCGGCTCTGCCTTACCACCTGTTGCGGCATCCCCGCGTCCTCGTGCTGGGCGCGGGCGCCGGGGCGGACGTGCTGCAGGCGCTCTATCACGGCGCTGCGCACATCGATGCGGTGGAGCTGAACCCCCAGGTCGTCGAGCTGGTACGGCACCGCTTCGCGAACTATGCGGGTGGGATCTATTCGTACGGCACCGCCGCGGCTGGCACTTCGGGGACCGTGCGCGTGCAGGTTGCCGAAGCACGCGGCTTCGTCGCCGCCAGCAGGCAACGCCATGACCTCATCCAGGTGGCGCTGCTCGATTCCTTCAGCACTTCCTCAGCCGGCCTCCATGCGCTGTCGGAGAACTACCTCTACACGGTCGAAGCCGTGCAGGACGCGCTGCGGCACCTCGAGCCCGGCGGCCTGCTGGCGATCACTCGCTGGGTCACGTTGCCGCCGCGCGACATGCTCAAGGTCCTCGCCGCCGCCGTGGTGGCCTTGCGGCGCTCCGGTGTGGTCGACCCCGCGTCGCGGATCGCACTGGTGCGCAGCTGGCAGACGAGCACGCTGCTTGTCAGGAACGGCGTCTTCGAAGCCCGGGACATCGCCACGCTCAAGGCCTTCTGTCGTGAGCGCTCGTTCGACCTGGCGTTCTATCCCGGCATGCGACCGGAGGAGGCGAATCGGTACAACGTGGTCGAGCGCCCCGACCTGTTCGACGCTGCCACGGCGCTGCTGGGCCCGGGGAGCGACGCATTCCTTCGCGACTACAAGTTCAACGTCGCTCCGGCCACGGACGACAAGCCGCACTTCTTCCACTTTTTCAGGTGGCGCTCGTTGCCCGAGCTGCTGTCGCTGAAGGAGCAAGGCGGCCTGCCGCTGCTGGAATGGGGCTATCCGGTGCTCGTGGCGACGCTGGCACAAGCGGTGCTGGCAAGCCTGCTGTTGATCGCCGTGCCGGCGGCCTGGATCACCCGCCAGCGTGCCGGGGAGAGCAGGCGCGTGCCGGTCGCCCGGCCGCGTCGCCGCGTGCTCTTCTATTTCATGGCGATCGGATTCGCCTTCATGTTCATCGAGATCGCGTTCATCCAGAAGTTCGTGCTGTTCTTGAGCCACCCCCTCTACGCCGTGGCGGTCGTGCTGTTCTCCTTTCTGCTGTTCGCCGGAATGGGCAGCGCCGTTTCGAGGCGCTTTCCGGGGAGCGCCGGGGCGAGGCCCGGGCCCCCCGTGGCGACCGTGGTTCTCGCCATTTGCGTGTCGGCGGCGCTTTGCCTCGCCTTGCTTTCGTGGCTCTTCCAGCACGCGATGGGGCTGCCGGACCCGGCGAGGATCGCGATCTCCGCCGCGCTGATCGCGCCGCTGGCGTTCTTCATGGGCATGCCTTTCCCGCTCGGGCTGGCCAGCGTGGAGGCCGGCGACGCCCGGCTCGTTCCCTGGGCCTGGGGCATCAATGGCTGCGCGTCCGTCACCGGCGCGGTGCTGGCCACGCTGCTCGCGATCCACGTGGGGTTCACCTCGGTGGTCATCCTAGCGCTGGTCCTGTATGGGGCTGCGGCCGCGATCGGTGATTGGCAAGCTCCGGCGGGATGACGACGACATAGCCGCGCGAAAACGGGTCAGGCGGCTTGCGCGGGCTCGGCCGACCAGCTATTTTCGATGCTCCTAACCGGAGACTCTCATGGACAACTCCAAGATGCAGCTCAGCGATGCCGAGAAGTCGCTGCGCGACGCGGCCTTCGAGTACCACCGCGCGCCCACCTTCGGCAAGATCTCGGTGACGCCGACCAAGGCGCTCTCGAACCAGCGCGATCTCTCGCTCGCCTATTCGCCCGGCGTGGCCTATCCGTGCCTCGCCATCGAGGCCGATCCGAGCATGGCGGCCGAGTACACGTCGCGCGGCAACCTCGTCGGCGTCGTCACCAACGGCACCGCCGTGCTCGGCCTGGGCGACATCGGACCGCTCGCCGCCAAGCCGGTGATGGAAGGCAAGGGATGCCTCTTCAAGAAGTTCGCGGGCATCGACGTGTTCGACATCGAGCTGGCCGAGAAGGACCCGAAGAAGCTGGTCGAGATCATCGCCTCGCTCGAACCGACGCTCGGCGGCGTCAACCTCGAGGACATCAAGGCGCCCGAGTGCTTCTACATCGAGAAGGCGCTCAAGGAGCGGATGAAGATTCCGGTCTTCCATGACGACCAGCACGGCACCGCGATCATCTCCGGCGCAGCGCTGCTCAACGGCCTGGAGCTGGTCGGCAAGCCCATCGAGACGATCAAGCTGGTGGCCTCGGGCGCGGGCGCGGCGGCGATCGCCTGCCTCGACATCATGGTCGGCCTCGGCGTGAAGCTGGAGAACATCTTCGCCGTCGACTCGCGCGGCGTGATCCAGCACGAGCGCGAGGATGCGCGCAGCGGCAAGCTCGACGAATCCAAGCAGCGCTACTGCCAGAAGACGGCGGCGCGCACGCTCGCCGATGTGGTGTCCGGCTGCGACGTGTTCCTGGGGTGCTCGACGGCGGGCGTGCTGACGCCCGAGATGGTCGGCACCATGGCAGCGCGGCCGATCATCCTCGCGCTCGCCAACCCCGAGCCGGAGATTCGCCCCGAGCTCGCCAAGCAGGCGCGTCCCGATTGCATCGTCGCGACCGGCCGCTCGGACTATCCGAACCAGGTCAACAACGTCCTCTGCTTTCCCTACATCTTCCGCGGCGCGCTCGACTGCGGGGCGACCCGCATCACCGAGGAGATGAAGCTCGCGTGCGTGCGCGAGATCGCGGCGCTCGCCAAGGCCGAGCCGAGCGACGAGGTCGCCGCGGCCTATGCGGGGCAGGAGCTGCGCTTCGGGCCCGACTACATCATCCCGACGCCGTTCGACTCGCGCCTCATCCTGCGGATCGCGCCGGCGGTGGCGATGGCGGCAGCGGCGAGCGGCGTCGCGACGCGGCCGATCGCCGACATCGACGGCTACCGGCGTTCACTCGACCGCTTCGTCTACCAGACCGGCATGGTGATGCGGCCGCTGTTCGCGGTCGCCAAGTCGAGGCCGGCCCGCGTCGCCTATGCCGAGGGCGAGGACGACCGCGTCCTGCGCGCGATCCAGGTGGTGCTCGACGAGGGTCTCGCCAAGCCGATCCTGATCGGCCGGCCGGCCATCATGCAGGCGCACATCCAGCGTGCCGGCCTGCGCCTGCAGGCCGGCCGCGACTTCGATGTGGTGAACCCGGAGGACGATCCGCGCCATCGCGCCTACTCCGACGACTACCACGGCCTGATGGGCCGCAAGGGGATCACGCCCGAGATGGCGAAGGCAGCGGTACGGCGGTCGAACACCCTGATCGCCGCCATGATGATCCGGCGCGGCGATGCCGATGCGATGCTGACCGGGCTGGTCGGCCGCTACGAGGGCCATCTCGAGCACGTGCGCGACGTCATCGGCCTCGCGCCGGGCGCACAGACCTTCGCGGCGATGAACGCGCTGATGCTCGGCGAGCGCACGCTCTTCCTCACCGACACCTTCGTGAACGAGGAGCCGAGCGCGGAGCAGCTGGCCGAGATCGCGCGCATGGCCGTCGACGAGGTGCGCCGCTTCGGACGGCCCGCCAAGGTCGCGTTCCTGTCGCACTCCAACTTCGGCTCGTCCAAACGCGGCTCGGCGCAGCGCATGCGCGAGGCTGCCGAGCGCTTCCGCACGCTGATGCCGGACATCGAATGCGAGGGCGAGATCCATGGCGACGCCGCGCTTTCGGAGACGGTGCGCAATCGCTACCTGCCATCGAGCCGCCTGAGCGGCGAGGCGAACATCCTCGTCATGCCCAACATCGATGCCGCCAACATCCTCTTCAACGTGCTGAAGATCGTCGGCGGGCACGGCGTGACGGTGGGGCCGATCCTGCTCGGTGCGGCGCGCCCCGCTCACATCCTCACGCCCTCGGCGACGGTGCGCCGCATCGTCAACATGACTGCGCTCGCCGTCGGCAACGCGGCCCAGCCGCCCGCGGCGAGGCCCGTGTCCGAGCGGATGACCCCGGAAGGAGACAGGTCGGACTAACCTGCTTGGGCTATCGCACGAGAGACGTCGTGAACGCACGGTCGCCGTCTCGACGCGGATGCCCTCGCCGGGCGTAAGCTCGCGATCAAACTGGCCACGCCGGGCACTGGCCCCGGGAAGCAGGAGGAGACTGTCGATGAGCGCCCCGACCGATGCGTTGCGTCGCGAACGGCTCGATACCGTCCTGACGCTCGCCGCGCCCCATGTTCCCGCCGAGCGGCGACCGATGTTCGAAGGGTTCGCGCACGAGTACTTTCGCCGACTCGACGACGATGACCTAGCCGCACGCCGACCGAGATCAACCGCCAGGGATTGACGCTGCACCTGATCGTGCATCCGATCTTCGCAGTCGATCGAGACGCGGCGGCCGGCTCGCGGCTATCCATCTGCGCCGCGATGCGCCCGATGCCGTCGGCATCTCGCTGTTCATGGGTGGCTAGTCGACCCCCAAGCCGGGCGGTTGTACAAAGCGCCGGCTAAGGCTATCGCCTCGAGGCACAGGCCATCAAGGACGAGTTCAAGCGTGCACCCGTCCTGCACCTTCTGCTCTGCTACACGCAGGTCCTCATCACTCAGATGGCGCAGACGGCGGTCTGCAATCGGCACCACTCCCTCGATCAGCAACTCTGCCGCTGGCTCCTGCTGAGCCTCGACCGGCTGCGTGGCAACGAGCTCGTGATGACGCAGGAGCTGATCGCCAACATGCTGGGCGTAAGGCGGGAGGCGCGCTCAAGCTTCAGAGAGCGGGGCTGATCAAGTACGCCCGCGGCCGCATCACGGTGCTCGACCGGCCCGGCTTGGAACCTTACTTGCAATCGACTGGTGGCGTTGATCGCTGGTGGAGCGACGTCGGGCGTTCGTGGAAGACTCGAGAGATCAAGTTATGTGCGTCACCGCACAGACATGCAGGACCGGTGGAAATATGTTGTCTCCGTGGCTCCGTCCAACCACCTCTCCCCTGTGTCTTCGGATTCGGCCCGCAGCGCGCTAGCGCGGGCTAAGCGGCGTCAAGCAATTCTTACCGAACTTGCCGAACCGGGACACATCGACTTGACACCACTGCGGGACGAAGAGTCGAAGTGTCTTGGTCTTGCGGCGCGCTTCAATCCGCGACTTGCTTTCGTTGACTTCGACATGCCCCGGAATGGACGGGTGCGAGTTCGACAGATGTGCCGCGACGCTGGCTTCGACGAGCTAGTCACCAAGCCGATGTCGTTCGTCACCTCTCCAAGACCCTCGGCAAGTTCGCGCATAGATCGGAACGTCTGCCGCCACCGGACTAACTAGGCGAGCCGATTCGATGTCCACGTCGGACCACCTGGCCGCCTCCTCCGGCGTCATCGCTGAGGCCTGGGACCAAGCCACCGTGTCCCGGACAGTGGCACGACTCGTTGTCCTCGACACCGCGCGTGAGATCGTGAGCGGGTCGCCGCGGGCTTCGATTCAACTCCTGGCCCAAGCATTCCAGCGAAGGACGGGGCTCGGGATTGCCGAGCTCGCAGAGTGCGCCGCAGACTGGCCGCGCGATTGACGCAGCTACTCGATGCACACGTTTCACCACCTGGCCGCTGCCACCCGCATCCTTGCCAAGGCTTGGGAGGTGGGCGCCTCGGGGACCCTATAGCACCCATCGGCCGCCCGACCGCAGTGGATGCCGACGGGACTTGCGCAGGATCCTTGCGGCATTCCCCCTACGAGAGTGTCGCTTTGAAGCTTGACATCGCCCCCGAGGTCTAAACTGGTGCCATCGTTCTCGACACGCTAGGCCGCAGGGTCTCACCTTCGCTCTTAAGGGCCCGCTAGCGCCTTCAACGCTGCCGGCGAATGATCAACAGCCCGCCCTGGCGCAAGC
>Ga0190274_10002534_pt1 | contig 10787 bp, 9 predicted proteins | sample Popmic531T_FD_133002 | JGI IMG/M metagenome (GOLD analysis project Ga0190274, IMG submission 133002) | Populus adjacent soil microbial communities from riparian zone of Yellowstone River, Montana, USA - 531 T | ecosystem: Environmental > Terrestrial > Soil > Riparian zone | place: USA: Montana...
AAAACGAAGAGATCGTCACGATCGACGCCGACGGCGTGCGGATTACTGACACCGAGGGCAACCCGGTGCAGCGCGCGGCTGAGGAGATCGAGTGGGACGAGGAGGCCGCCGAGAAGGGCGGCTATGAGACCTTCATGCTGAAGGAGATCCACGAACAGGCCGACGCCGTCGCCGAGACGATCGCCGACCGCCTGCCCGGCGACGACGGCGTCGATCTCTCCGACGTCGCCCTCGACGACGACTTCCTGCGCGGGCTGCGGCGGATCGTGATCGTCGCCTGCGGCACCTCCTACCACGCCGGCTTGATCGGCCGCTACGCGATCGAGGAGTGGGCGCGGGTGCCGGTCGAGATGGACATCGCCTCCGAGTACCGCTACCGCAACCCGGTGGTCCGGAAGGGCGACCTGGTGATCGGGATGACCCAGTCGGGCGAGACCGCCGACACCCTGGCGGCGATGCGCCTGGCCCGTGAGGCCGGCGCCACCGTGTTGGCGGTCACCAACATCATGGGCAGCCAGGTGACCCGCGAAGCGGACGCCGTCCTCTACACCCGCGCCGGGCTGGAGGTCAGCGTCGCCGCGACCAAGACCTTCGTCGCCCAGGTTGCCGCGATGTACCTGCTCGGCCTGCGACTGGCCGAACTGCGTGAGGCGCTCCCGCCCGCTCGCATCGCCGAGTTGGTGGCGGAGCTGAAGTCGCTGCCGTCGAGGGTCGAGGAGACGCTGGCGGCGGTCGCGGAGCCGGTGGCGGCCGTTGCCGCTGCCCACAGCGAGCAGGACTTCTTCCTCTATCTCGGTCGTCACATCGGCCTGCCGGTCTGTCTCGAGGGGGCCTTGAAGCTGAAGGAGGTCTCCTACATCCCGACCGACGCCTACGCGGCGGGGGAGATGAAGCACGGGCCGATCGCCCTGCTCGACGAGTCGACGCCGGTCGTCTGCATCGCCACCGAGAGCCCGGTCCTGGAGAAGGTGCTCTCCAACGTCGAGGAGGTTCGCGCCCGCGGAGCCCAGACGATTGCGATCGCCACGGCGGGGGGGACGCGCGCCGCCGAAGTGGCCGACGAGACGGTCGAGGTCGCCGCCACCGATTGGATCCTGCAGCCGATCGTCGCGATCCTGCCCCTGCAGCTGCTCGCCTACGACATCGCCCGCGCCCGCGGCCTCAACGTCGATCAGCCTCGCAATCTGGCCAAGACCGTCACCGTCGAGTGACGCTCTCACTAGGATGCGCCGTCCTGTGAAGGCCCGTCTCGTCCTCCTGGTCGCCGCCGCGGCCACAGCGCTCTCGATCGCCGGCTGTGGCGGTGGCAGCGACAGCTCCGGCTCGGACCCGGCCACTCTGGCGCCGCCGAAGTCGCCGCTCTTCATCGAAGCGGCCGTGCAGCCGGAAGGCGAGCTGAAGTCGAACGTCGAGTCCCTGGCCAAGAGCATCGCCGGCGTCGACGACCTCGGCGGCCTGATCGTCTCCGAGCTCGAAAGCTCAGCCAGCTCCTCGGGTGAGGAATTCGACTACGCGGTGGAAGTCGAACCGTGGCTCGGCGAAACCGGCGGCCTCTTCTTCCAGGAATACGACGGCGACGACTTCGAAGGCTATGGCGTCGCGATCCAGACGACTGACACCACCGCCACCCAGAGCTTCATCGACAAGCAGAGCGAGGAGAGCGACGAACCGGCAACCGACGGCTCCTACGCCGGCAGCGACTTCAAGGTCCAGAGCGACGACGGGACCACGGTCGGCGTCATCGGCGACTTCATCGCGATTGCCGAAGACGAAGAGACCTTCAAGGCGATGGTCGACGCCGACGCCGGCGAATCCCTCGCCGACGAGGACAGCTACGCGGCCACCGTCGACGCCGCGCCCGCCGACAGCTTTGCCGACGTCTTCGTCGACGTCGGCGGCCTGATCGAACAGTCGGGCGGCTCGATCGACCCCGACGCGAAGCAGTTCCTCGACAGCGCCGGGATCGATCCGGCCGAAGCGACCGCGGTCGCCAGCCTGATCCCCGGTTCCGACCAGGTCGAGATCGACGTCAGCACCGACCTCAGCGGCGAGAATCCGCCCAGCGGCGACGCCTCGGCCCTGCTGGGCTCGCTGCCGGCCGACTCCGTCGCCGCGATCGCCTCGGCCGACTTCGGCGACCGCTTCGGGGAAGCGCTCGACCAGCTCGACGCCAACGGCATCCCCGGCGAGATCCCTCCGCACAAGTTCAAGAGCAGCCTGAAGGAAGCCGGCATCGACGTCGAAAAGATCGCCGCCTCGGTCGCCGACCTCGGGGTCTTTGCCGAAGGCAGCAGCGAACGCGATCTCGCCGGCGCCGCGGTGCTGACCACGAAGGACGCCAAGGAAGCGACCAATACCGTCTCCAACATCGGCCTGCTGCTCCGGGCCACCAATACGCCGGGAGTTACCGCGATCTCCGGCAAGGCGAGCGGCTTCTCGGTTCGCAGCGACGACCTGGGTCCCAAGCCACTGGTCGTCGCCGCCCAGGGCGAACGGATCGCGATCGCCTACGGCCTGCCGGCGGCGACGCGGGCCCTGGCGACGGATTCGGCCGACACGCTCGCCGATGCTCCCGCGTACAAGGAAGCGGTCAGCGCCCTCGGCAGCACGCCGATCGGCGGTTTCGTCGACGGGTCGGAGGCGCTGGATCTGGCCGCCGCCCTGATTCCCGCCGACGACCAGGACGGCTTCCTGGAAGCCAAGCCCTACCTGAAGAAGATCGACTACATCGCGATCGGCACCGGCTCCGCCGGCGACCTGGCCACGGTCAAGCTGATCGCCGGCATCGGCAAGTAGGCGCGGGCCGGTGGCCGGCGTCGGCATCGACCTGCTCGAGATAGACCGCCTGGAGCGTGCCCTGGAGCGCCACCCCCGGCTTGCCGAGCGCGTCTTCACCGAGGCCGAGCGCGAGTACGCCGCGGCGCGGTCCCGGCCCGGCCGTCACCTGGCGGCTCGCTTCGCCGCCAAGGAGGCGGTCGTCAAGGCGCTGGGGATGAGCGGCGGCTTCGGCCTGCGCGAGATCGAGGTCGTTGCCGGGGAGCCGCCGACGGTGCGGCTCTCGGGTCGCGCCGCCGCGGCGGCGGGCGACCGGCGGGTCGATGTCTCGCTGACCCATTCGCGGGACAACGCCGCCGCGGTCGCGGTGGCCCGGTAGCGGGCGGGCGCCGGGTACCCCTCCTCACTCGGTACCTCGTCGGCCGAGGCCGTGTGCGGCTGACGCCCGGACGAGTCCTGCTCCTCCTCCGCAAAACGTTCGGAGGGGTACCCGGCGCCCGCCCGCGGCTAGGCTCAGGTCGATGGAGTCCTGGCTGGAGCCGCTGTACGACGCCGAGGGGATTCGGGCCGTCGATCGCTGGGCGATCGAGGAGCAGGGGATTCCGTCGGGGGAGTTGATGGAGGCCGCGGGGACGGCGCTGGCGGAGGCGGTCGCCGGACTGGCGCCGCAGGGAGCGGTGCGGATCGTCTGCGGCAAGGGGAACAACGGCGGCGACGGGGAGGTCGCGGCCCGGCATTTACGGCAGATGGGCTTCGAGGTCGAGACCGCGAATCTCTGGTCTGACGAGCCGCCCCCCGATCTCGATCGCTGGTTGGCCGGTGCGGGGACGGTTGTCGACGCGATCTTCGGGACCGGGTTCTCCGGGGCGCCGCGGGAGCCCGCGGTGGCGGCGATCGACGCGATCAACCGCTGCGGGGCGCCGGTGGTGGCCTGCGACATCGCCTCCGGAGTCGACGCTTCCTCTGGAGAGATTGCCGGCGCCGCGGTCGAGGCCGATCTGACCGTGAGCTTCCACGCCGCCAAGCTGGGGCAGCGGATCGCCCCCGGCAAGTGGCACACGGGGGAGCTGCAGGTGGTCCCGATCGGGATCCCCGTCGGCGCGCCGAGCGAGCCGGCCGGTGGGACGATCGCCCCGTCGGTTCTCGCCCTGGCGCCTCGCCGCGGGCCGCGATCGACCAAGTTCAGCTCGGGCCAGGTGGCGATCGCCGGCGGCTCGCGCGGCCTCACCGGGGCGGTGCGGATGTCCTCGCTGGCGGCGATCAGGGCCGGTGCCGGCTACGCGACCGTCGCCGTGCCGGCCGAGCTCGAGCCGGTCTTCGAAGCGGGCGAGCCCGAGGTGATGTCGGTCGGCTGCCCCGGCGGCGACGGCTGCCTCGCGCCGGCCTCGGCGAAGGCGGTGCTGCGTACCTTCGAGCGGGCCGCGGCGGGGGTGCTCGGGCCCGGCCTGGGCCGCGACCCCGGCGCGGTCGAGCTGGCGCGCGAGGTCGTCGGCGCGATCGCGGCGCCGCTGGTGATCGACGCCGACGGGCTCAACGCCTTCGCCGGGCAGCTGGGTGCGATTGCGGCCCGGCGGGCGCCGACGATCCTCACCCCGCACGCCGGCGAGCTGGGGCGGCTGCTCGACCGCGACGCAGAGGAGATCGCCGCCCACCGCCTTGCCTGTGCCCGTGAGGCAGCTCGGGTGGCCCGCGCCGTGGTGATCCTCAAGGGCGATGACACGATCGTCAGCGACGGCGAGCGGGTCGCGGTCAACGCGATCTCCGCCCCGGCGCTGGCCACGGCGGGCAGCGGCGACGTCCTCTCCGGGATCGTCGCGGCGCTCCTGGCCCGCGGCCTGGAGCCGTTCGCCGCCGCCTCCGCGGCCGTTCTCGCCCATGCCCGCGCCGGCCGCGACGCCGCTGCCCGCATCGGCGCGGCGGAGTCGGTGATCGCGACCGACGTGATCGACTCGATCGCGGGGGGCCTGCGCAGCGACGAGCCGGTCGAATAATCTCGCCAGCGATGAAGACCGCGGCCGAGATCATGAACGCCGACGTGCCCAGCGTCTCTCCCGGCGACGACGCACGGACGGCGATCGACCTGCTCGCCAAGGCCGAGCTGGGTGCGGTGGCCGTCATCGACGAGGACGGACGCGTGGTTGGCATCGTCAGCGAGTCGGATCTGATCCTCAGCGACGAGGAGTCCGACCTGCACCTGCCGCATTACCTCAACATCATGGGCGGCGTCGTCTTCGTCGGCTCGATGAAGGGGTTCGAGAAGCGCCTCGACAAGGCCTTCGCCACCCAGGTCTCCGAGCTGATGACGGCCGATCCGGTGGTTGTCCACGATTACGAGGCGGCCGATCGCGTCGCCAAGAAGATCGCCGACAAGCACCACAACCACCTACCTGTGGTCGACGCCGACGGGCGCCTGGCGGGCATGGTCACGAGGGCCGACGCCCTCGCCGCGCTCGTCGACGACGAGTAATCCGATGGAGCGGGCCGTCGCCCGGATCGACTTCGACGCTGTCCGCGCCAACTGCGTCCGGCTCAAGTCGGAGCTGAGCGACGGCGCCGAGCTCTGCGCCGTGGTCAAGGCGGACGGCTACGGCCACGGTGCCGACGGTTGCGCCAACGCGGCCCTGGCCGGGGGGGCGACGCGGCTGGCGGTGGCCACCGCAACCGAGGCCGAACAGGTCGGGCGCCGCCTCCAGCACATCCCCCTCCTCACGATGGGGGCGCTGACCCCCGAGGACGTCGACGTCGTTCTCTCCGCCGGCTCGGAGGTGGCGGTCTGGCGCGAGGGCTTCCGCGCTCTGCTTGCCGACCGGGCCAGGGCCCAGGGCCGGCCCGCCCGCGTCCACGTCAAGCACGACAGCGGCATGGGGCGGCTGGGCAATCCCGATCCCGAGCAGGTGCTGGCGCTGGCACGGGCCTGCGATGCCGACACCAGCCTCGAGCTGGCCGGCGTCTGGACGCACTTCGCCACCGCCGACGAACCCGATTCTGGCTTCTTCGCCGAACAGCTCGAGCGCTTTGAGGCGGTTGTTACCGCGGTCAAGGCCGAGTTCCCGTCGGCGCTCGCCCATGCCGCCAACAGCGCCGCGGTCTTTCGCGAGCCGCGCTCCCATTTCGACATGGCCCGCTGCGGCGTCGCCGTCTACGGCCTCGATCCCTTCCAGGGCGACCCGGCCGAGCGCGGGCTCAGGCCGGCGCTCTCGCTGCGCTCCTACGTGGCCGACGTAAAGCGCTTCGCGCCCGGGGCCAGCGCCGGCTACGGGCAGCGCTGGAAGGCACCGCAGGCGACCTGGGTCGGCGTCGTCCCGCTCGGCTATGGCGACGGCGTCCGCCGCGGCCTCGGCAACAACGCCGAGGTCCTGGTCCGCGGTCGCCGGCACCCCGTGGTCGGGACGGTCTCGATGGACAACCTGACGATCGATCTCGGCCCCGAGACCGAGGTCGAGGCGGGCGACGAAGCCGTCCTGATCGGCGCCCAGGGGGAGGACGCGATCCGCGCCGAGGAGGTCGCCGCTCGCCTCGACACGATCAACTACGAGGTCACCTGCGGCATCTCGGCCCGGGTGCCACGGCGCGCGACATGAGCCTGGCTGGCGCTTTTGTCGCCCTATGGGTCACAAAGGCGCCAATAGCGGGCGGGATTCGAGGATGAGCATGGCTGACCGCCTATCCGATGCGCCTCTGGTCGCCGCTGTAAGACGGGCGCTGGGTGAGGGCGAGGGGATCTGGATCGTCGGCGGAGCCATTCGCGACGCCGTGCTGGAGCGTGGGGTCGTCGATCTCGATCTGGCTGTCTCCGGCGAGCCGGGTGCCGCGGCGCGGGCGATCGCCACGGAGCTGGGGGAGCACGCATTCGAGCTCTCGGCCGAGTTCGGCACCTGGCGCGTCGTCTCCCGCAGTCGTGGCTGGCAGGTCGATGCGACCGTCCTGCGGGGCGGAGAGATCGAGGCTGACCTGGCCGAGCGCGACTTTACGATCGGCGCTGTCGCCGTCCCGCTCGCCGGGGATGAGCCAATCGACCCCTTTGGGGGCCTCGCCGATCTCGAGCGCGGCGTCCTCCGCGCGGTCGGCCCGGGCAGCTTCGCCGCCGACCCGTTGCGGCTGCTGCGCGCGGCCCGCCTGGCTGCCGAGCTGAGCCTGGAGATCGACCCGGCCACCGTGGCCCTGGCCCGTGGCCTATCGCCTCGCGCCGCCGATCCCGCCGGCGAGCGTCAGCTGACCGAGCTGCGGCAGCTGCTCGGCGGCCCCGACCCGCTGCGCGGCCTCGCCCTGCTCGACGAGCTGGAGCTGACCGCGATCGTCCTGCCCGAGCTGGAGAACCTGCGCGAGGTCGAGCAGGGACCCAATCATCACCTCGACGTCCACGGTCACACGCTCGCCGTGCTCGAGCACACGCTCGAGGTCGAGTCCGACCTCGAGCGCTTCGCCGGGGACCGGGCCGCCGAGGTGGCCGAGCTGTTGGCCGAGCCGCTTGCCGACGAGATGACGCGCGGCACCGCGCTGCGCTTCGGCGCTCTGTTCCACGACATCGGCAAGCCCACCACCCGCAGCGAGCAGGGAGGCTTCGTCGGCTTCCGCGGCCACGACAGCGTCGGGGCGGAGATCGTCGGCGAGATCTGCGCTCGCCTGCGCGCCAGCCGTCGCCTCACCCAGCACCTGCGAGGGCTGACGCTTCACCATCTGCGGCTCGGCTTCCTGATCCCCCAGGCGCCGCTGCCGCCGCGCCTGGTCCACGAATATCTGCGCGCCACCGAGCCGGTCTCGGCCGACGTCACCCTACTCACCGTCGCCGACCGGCTCTCGGCTCGTGGCGCCGGGCCGCTGGCCAGCCCGGAGATGGTCGAGGCGCACCTGTCCCTCGCTCGCCAGATGGTCGCCGCCGCCCTCGACTGGCGCCGCGACGGCCCGCCCGCCCCGCTTCTGCGCGGCGACGAGCTCGCGGGCGAGCTTGGAATCGAGCAGGGCCCGGAACTGGGAGAGCTGCTGTCTGAGCTGGAGGCGGCGCAGTACGCGGGCGAGGTGCATGACCGGGCCGGAGCCCTGAAACACGCTCGTCAGGTACGCTCGACGCCGCATGGCTGAGGAAAAGATCGAAATGGAGGGGGAGATCACCGAGGCTCTCCCCAACACCATGTTCCGGGTCAAACTGGACAACGGCCACGACGTGCTGGGCCACATCTCGGGCAAGATGCGCCGCCATTACATCCGCATCCTCCCCGGCGACCGCGTCAAGATCGAGCTCTCGCCGTACGACCTCGATCGCGGTCGCATTACGTATAGATACAAATAGGCGCGGCCGCTGCAAACCGGCGCATCTCGGCGTCCTCGGTCGCTCGGATCGGGTCACGCACTAGAAGTGCGCTCCCCTCACCTCGCTCCTGCGTCCACCGACCTGCTTGGTTTTCACGGCCGTTCGTAGTTCGGGTCTGCAAGCTCGGCGATCAGGGCTGACCAGGCGAAGTCCTTTGCCCCGAGTCCCATGCCGGTGCGCGGGTCGTAGTACTCGCGCAGGCCTTCGCGGGCGACCGTGGCGATCAGGCCGTCGGCGAGGCGCTGCGCCTCGGCCTCGTAGCCGAGCCGCCGCAGGCCCAGCCAGGCCAACCAGGCGGAGTTGATCCAGGTCGGCCCGCGCCAGTAGCGGCGGATCGGGCCGTGACCCCCGTCCGGCTCGTAGCTGGGCTCGCAGACGGCCACCGAGGGCGGCGCGACCGGGGTCAGGAACTCGCGCTCGTTGAGGAGGTGCTCCTCGACCAGGCGGCGGCCGATCTGCTCCGGCAGGTCGGGGAGGGCGAGCGGAGCGAAGGCGGTCCAGGTGAGGACGTCGGGCCGCAGCTCGCCCGGCTGGGCCTCGTCGAGGAAGAGCCCGCGGCGCTCGTCCCAGAGCCGCTCGACCAGGGCCGGGGTCGCCGAGGGCCGGCCCAACGCCTGCAGCGAGAGTGACCACATCGTGTTGACCAGGGTCTCGCAGAGCAGCGGCTGGCCGGCCGCGCGAACCCGCCGCGCGTCGAAGCCCAGCCTGCGGTTGCGGCGCACCAGCAGCGGGAAGCCGAGGCGCCCGTTCGAGCGCCGGCCCCAGACCGGTTCGAACTTCGGCGAGGCGTCGAGTCCGGACTCGTCCGGCTGCAGGATCCAGAGCAGGCCGTCGCCGTCGAGGTCGCGGTTGGCCGCCAGCCAGTCCATGTGTAAGCCGATCCGCGGCTCCGCGGTCGGATCGCCGACGGCGATCTTCCAGGCCCAGGCCAGCAGCGGCGGCTGGATCGTCCCGGTCTGAAAGGCGCTGCGCGAGGTGACGTTGTAGAAGAGCGAGCGGATCAGCGAGACCTTCTGAGCCCAGAAGATCGTGTGGCCGATGAAGCCGTCGGGGCGCTGCGCGGCAAGCAGGCTCTCCAGCTCCGCACGCGCCCGCGCCGGCTCGAAGCGCCGCCAGACGATCGCCGCGAAGCAGGAGTCCCAGTACCACTGCCACGGATAGCGCCCCGGGCTCGGCTGGGAATAAGCGTAGGCCAGCTCCCCCCGCCGTCCCTCGAGCCAGTTCTGCCGCAACACCCGCTCCGCCTCCACCGCTGCCGCGGTCGATGGGCCGATATGTCGTCCTGGGCTCGACATATCGGCCCATCGACCGCGGGTCATCGGCCGGTGCGGCGCATTTCGCGCAGGGCCAGGGTGCCGAGGACCGCCAGCAGGCCGGCGAGGGCCAGGAGGCCGGGCCAGGTTTCGGCCCAGGTGACGCTGCCGACGAAGCCCTGGCGGGCCGCTTCGACCACCTGGGTCACCGGGTTGACGCGGGCGATGTCTTGTAGCCAGCCCTGCAGCAGCGCCAGCGGCGCGTAGGCGGTGGTGGTGAGGATCAGGGCCATCATCCCGGCCTGCATCAGCGGGGCGGCCGACTGGCTCTTGAAGCGCAGGGCCAGGAAGGAGCCCCAGCAGGCGGCGACAGCGGCCATCGAGGCGACCATGAAGAAGGTGACGAGCAGCCCGTCGATTCCGGGCCAGCCGGCGCCGAGCGCCAGGGCGATCGCCAGCACGAAGCCGGCCGGGATCAGGGCGCGGGCGCTGGCGGCGAGCACCGTGCCGGCCAGCAGCACCCAGCGCGGGGCGGGGGAGACCAGAAGTCGATCCAGCCAGCCCTGTTCGATGTCGCGGGCGAGGTTGACCCCGGCCGCGGCGCCGGTGAAGCCGGCCCCCTGGAGCATGCTGACCGGGACGATGAAGCTCTCATAGGCACCGGTTTCGAAGCCCTGCAACTGGGTCAGGGCACCGAAGACGCCGTTCAGCCCGAGGAAGAAGATCGTCGGCGCCAGCACCCCCGGGATCGCCGCCCCCGGCACCCGGATCAGCTCGTTCTTGGCTCGCGCCATCAGGGCCCCGATCGTCGCCAGGTTGGTGCGCCAGGCCGGGAGGGCGAGCGTCGCCTCCATCAGCCCACCCGCAGCCGGTGCCGCAGGGCGCGGGCGCTGAGAATCAGCCCGAGGACGACGATGCCGAGGATCGCCAGCACCGCGTAGAGGGTGTCGGCGGCGTCGATCCCGGAGATCATCGGCTCGCGCACCCCTTCGGCGATGAAGCTGAGCGGGTTGTACTGGGCGATCGTCTTCGCCGGCTCGATCATCAGTTCCTGCGGGAAGAAGGCGGAGGAGATGAAGAGGACGACGAGGACCAGCGGGAAGAGGCCCTGGACGACGCTGGCGCTGCCGGTGCGCAGCGCGATCGCGGCGCCGATCCCGCCGACCGCCGTCGCCGCCGCGGTGACCAGCGCAATCGCCAGCAGCGCTCCGGCGACGCCGCTCTCGATCTCGGCCCCGAAGACCAGCCCGATCGCCAGGAACCAAAGCGCGCCGAACAGCCCCAGCGCCGCCGTCCCGGCCAGCCGTCCGAGCACGATCGCGAAGCGCGGGATCGGGGCCGAGAAGAGGCGGTCGGTGAAGCCCATCTCGATGTCGACCGCGAGGGCGATGCCGCCGCTGTTGCCGGCCAGCATCAGCGACTGCATCATCGCCCCCGCCAGCATGAACTGG
>Ga0190274_10002535_pt1 | contig 10787 bp, 10 predicted proteins | sample Popmic531T_FD_133002 | JGI IMG/M metagenome (GOLD analysis project Ga0190274, IMG submission 133002) | Populus adjacent soil microbial communities from riparian zone of Yellowstone River, Montana, USA - 531 T | ecosystem: Environmental > Terrestrial > Soil > Riparian zone | place: USA: Montana...
CGCAAGGAGCCGGGCGTGACGTGGCTCGAGGCGCCCGGGGAGACGCCCGAGGCGCAGCATCAGGCGCTGACACTGGTTCGAGAGTTCTTGGCCGGCCCGAAGATATAGCCTGAGCCCCAGGCCCTGAGCCGCCTACGATACGATTCCCTCGATGTCCACCATCCGCGAAGACTTGGAGGCGCGCGAGCGGGAGTTTCTCGCGCTGCAGGCGGCGAAGAGCGCAGACACCAAGGGGCGCCGCCGGCCAGAGCCCGAGGACCCAATCCGGCCGGCTTTTCAACGTGACCGGGATCGGGTCATTCACTCCAAGGCGTTCCGGCGGCTGAAGCACAAAACCCAGGTGTTCTTTGCGCCGACGGGCGATCACTACCGCACACGGCTGACGCACACGCTCGAGGTCTCGCAGATTGCGCGGAGCATCGCGAAAGTTCTGCGCCTGCACGAGGAGCTGACGGAGGCCATCGCGCTCGGCCACGACCTCGGACATCCACCGTTCGGCCATGCCGGCGAGCGCGTGATCGATCGCCTCGCGCCCGGCGGCTTCAGTCACTACGCGCAGAGCCTGCGCATCGTGGACGTCCTCGAGAACGGACGGCTGGGATTGAATCTGACGTGGGAAGTGCGCGACGGCATCGCCCATCATTCGAAAGGCAAGCACGGGCTGCCCGTCGGCGCGCCGAAACAGGACCGGGCGAGCACGATTGAGGGACAGATCGCGCGGGTCGCCGACATCATCGCGTACGTGAATCACGACATCGACGATGCGGTGCGAGCCGGCGTGCTCGCGGAGGACGCGCTTCCGTCGTCCGCGACGGCCGTCCTCGGTCGTAGTTCCTCACAACGGATCAATGCCATGGTCACCGACGTCGTCCACCGGACCCTCGACGGCGCGCTCAGCGAGATCCGGATGAGTGACGAAATCCTGGGCGCGACGCTCGAGCTGCGCGAGTTCCTCTTCGCCGCCGTCTACGAGAACCCTGTCGCGACCGCAGAGTTCAAGAAGGCGTCAGGTGTGCTCGGCGGCATCTGGGAGGCCCTTCATTCCAAGCCTGAGCAGTATCTGGATGCGACGACGATGGCGGAGGAAGGCGTCGACGTCGCGGCGAAGGACTTCCTGGCGGGCATGACCGATCGGTACGCCGTGTCGCTTTTTGAAGAGTTGTTCGTCCCGCGATCCTGGAGCGTGTAGTCCCTGAACACCCCTGCCCGCGAGCCACGCGTTTGGATAGTGACCGCCGGCATGATGGCCGTGGTCGCCCTGCCTCGTCTGATCCTCCTGCCGTTCAACGAAAATCTCTACGGGGACGCCATCTCGCGGGCCGAGATGGGTGAGCGCTGGATGGCGAATCCGCATCTGATCACGGCCTTCGGCGACGGCGCAGGCCAGTACGGGCCGCTCCACCTCTATCTGGTCGGCCTGGCCACGGCGTTCGTCGACCGAGAAGTCGCGGGCCGGATCGTCAGTCTGCTCTGTGGCGTCCTGACCGTCGTGCCGCTGTACCGGCTGGCTCGTCGCCTCGCCGGCTGGCAGGCAGGTATCGTCGCGTGCCTGGGCCTCGCGGTCTGGGGACTTCATATCCAGTTCTCGACGACGGCCGCCAGCGAATCGGTCGCCGTCTTTCTCATGCTGTCGGCCCTATCTGCATTCTCGTCCGCGCTGGAGACGGGCCGTTCGCGCGATCTCGTGTGGGCTGCCGTCTGGCTCAACCTCGCCGAAGCCGTCCGCTACGACGCGTGGATGTATCCCCCCGTCCTCGCAGCCGCCGTGCTCCTGATCGGCGCGCATGCTTCGCTGAGCCGACGCCAGCTCGGCGGCTTCGTCGCGGCGTGTCTGTTGTTTCCGGTCATGTGGATGGTCGGCAACTACAACATGCATGGCGACCCGACGTTTCCGTTTGACTACATCAACGGCGAACACCGCCGCTGGGCGGCAACCTACAACGGGTTCTGGCGCGAGGTGTGGCTTCGACTGCAAGGTATCGGGTTCTGGCCGGTGATGGCGTTGGTGACACTGACACCAGGCGTGGCGGCGTTCAGCATCGTGGGTATCGTGGCCGTCTGGCGCGAGCGCCGGACCGTGCGCTGGATCATCGTGATGCTCTCAGCGCCCATCCTGTACTACGCCGCTCGAACCACGATCTTCGGCGATTTCGTTCCATTGACGCGCTTCATGGCCGTCTCGCTGGCGTTGATGCTCGTCTTCGTGTGGGACGGCCACCGTGTGGCAACCCGGTGGTGGGGGAGTGGGCGAGCGCGTTCGCTCGTTCGGGCTGCGGCTGTGCTCGCGCTGGCAATCCCGGTCGTCATCGGTTGGCTCACCTTCAGACACGATGGCCCCGTTCCGAACGTCATCCGACCGGTCAGTCCGGCGTCGACCAATCGTCGAGCCGTAATGTCAGCTGCAGCATTCGTGCGTTCGACGGTCGTCCCAGGCGCGAACGGCCTCGTTGTGGATACCGACGAGAAGACCTTCCTGGACCTGCCCCTGGTCTTTTATGGTGGGCTGCTCGAGGAGCAGGCGATACGCGTTCGCCAGCCGGCCGACCTCTCCCGCGTCGAACGAGAGCGGCCGGGCTATGTGGTTCGGTTGGATGGCGGCAGCCTCGTCCAGCAGGAGGCCGTCAGGCTGTCAGGCAGGACCCTCATGCTCGATGGGACGGCCTACGACGAGCTGGACGGGTTTTCTGCCCCGGTGCACGTCTACCGCCGGCGCCCGTGAACGACCTGGCCAGGGCCTGAAACCGGGGCGATTTCCGCCATTGCCGGCCTTCAGGGAATGGTAAGATGACGGTTTGCCCGGCCTGTCGGGTTCGGCACCATGAGCATGCTTTACGATGTCAGCCGGCTCCGTACTGGCACAGACCGGCTGACGCGGCGTTTCGAGCCGTCCGAGTTCCCGGTCGAGGAAGAGTTTCGCCTCGGGGCGCCAGTGGATCTCGACGTGGAGATTCACAAGGACGCCACCAAGGTGCGGGTGACCGGGCGGGTGGGGACGACGCTGCAGTTGGAGTGCGGCCGGTGTCTCGAGCCCTTCGATATCCCGCTCGACGCGACGTTCGATGCCCTGTTCCTGCCGGCGGTCGCGAATGCGGGCGCGGGCGAACAGGAAGTCGCCGATGAGGATCTCGGCGTGTCGTTCTACAAGGACGAAACGCTCGATCTGGCCGAGCTGATGCGCGAGCAGTTCTACCTGGCACTGCCGATGAAGCCGCTGTGCCGGCCGGATTGCAAGGGGTTGTGTCCGGTCTGCGGAATCAATCGCAACCGCGAGACGTGTACCTGTCAAACGGAGTGGACGGACCCGCGTCTGGACGCGTTGAAACGTTTGACCGGCAGACAGTAGATTTCAGACGAAGATTTCCGATGCCTAATCCTAAACGTCGCCATTCCAAGACACGCACCGCGAAACGCCGCACGCACGATGCGCTCAAGCCCATCGGCACGAGTGAGTGCCCACAGTGCCACGAGCTCAAGTTGCCGCACATCGTTTGCAAGAACTGCGGGTATTACCGGGGAAGACAAGTTAGAGCTGTCGACGAGGAATAGCTCGACAAGTTCGACGTGAGAAGTTAGAAGCTACTGGCCGCTTGCGGTTCCAACAAGACATGCACGGCCGCAGGCCGTCAGTATTTCTGACTTCCTAGTTCTGACTTCCAAGTTGTCCATGTCCACCCATTCCACTGTCATCGCCGTTGACGCGATGGGCGGGGATCGGGCACCCGGCGCGGCCGTCGAGGGAGCCGTGCTGGCGGCGGCGCGTACGAGCATTGGTATCTTGCTCGTCGGCCCGGAAGCGATTCTCGATGCCGAGCTCGCGCGATACGACCCGGCGGCCCGCGCCTCCATTCGCGTAGTCGACGCGCCGGACGTCGTGGCGATGCACGAGTCGCCGCTACCTGCGCTGCGGCGAAAGCGCCGGTCGTCCATTCGCGTCGCCGTCGACGCAGTCGCCGCTGGTGACGCCGCCGCGATGTTCAGTGCCGGCCACTCGGGGGCGACCGTGCTGGCCGCCCACGCGGCGTTCGGTGTCGTGTCTGGCGTCGATCGTCCCGCGCTCGCCGTCACCATGCCGACGCTCGCCGGCGCCGCGGTCCTGCTCGACGCTGGCGCCAACCTCGAGTGCCGGCCCGACCATCTCGTCCAGTTCGCGACGATGGGATCGGCCTACGCCGCGGCGTCGTTGTCGCTCGAGCGGCCCCGCGTCGGGTTGCTGTCGATTGGCGAAGAGGCCGAAAAAGGCAACGACCTCATCCGAGAGACGCACGCGCGGCTGCGGAAGGCGGACCTGAATTTCATCGGGAACATCGAGGCGCGCGAGCTGTTCACGGGCCGCGCCGACGTGATCGTGTGCGACGGTTTCACGGGCAACGTCGCGCTGAAGGTTGGGGAGGGGCTCGTCGAGGCGCTGACGGAAATGCTCCGTGAGGAGCTTGGCGGCGCGCTCGTCTCGCAGATCGGCGCACTGCTGTCACGCCGCGCGTTCGAACGGTTTCGCCAGCGCGTGGACTACGCCGAGTACGGCGCGGGCCTGCTGCTCGGCGTGCGCGGTCTGACGCTCGTTGGCCACGGCCGATCGTCGGCGCGGGCGGTCGAGAGCGGCATCGCAATGGCGGTGAGGCTCGTCGAGGGGCGCGTCGTCGAACGTGTGACGGAGGCCCTTGGAGTTGGCCTCTGACCGCGAAGTGTGCTGAAGTAGTCAGGTTGTCATGACCACGATGACGGGCCGCGTGGCCCTCGTCACCGGCGCGTCCCGCGGCATCGGCCGGGCGATCGCGCGAGGGCTGGCCGCGCGAGGCGCCACCGTCGTGGCGGCGGCGCGCGGCGACCATGCGGCAGCCGTGGTGGCCGAGATCGTCCAGGACGGCGGACGCGCCGAGTGCATGACGCTCGACGTGACCGACGCGGCGGCCGTGCAGGCCGCGATCGCCAGCATCCTGGAGCGTCTGGAGCGGATCGATATTCTCGTGAATAACGCCGGGATCACGCGCGACCAGTTGATGCTCCGGATGAAGCGCGACGACTGGGACGCTGTGCTCTCGACGAACCTCACGGCGGCGTTCAGCTGCACTCAGGCGGTCCTGAAGCCGATGGTCAAGCAGCGATCAGGGCGCGTGATCAACGTGACGTCGGTCGTCGGGCAGTCGGGGAATGCCGGTCAGGTCAACTACGCGGCGTCCAAGGCCGGCTTGATTGGCTTCACCAAAGCGCTTGCCCTGGAGGTCGCGTCGCGTAATATCACGGTCAATGCCGTGGCGCCTGGGTTGATCGACACGGACATGACGCGCGGGCTCGCGGGCAGCACGCACGACGAGTGGGCCGAGCGGATTCCGCTCAAACGGCTCGGAACGCCCGAGGATGTCGCCGGGGCGGTCGCGTTCCTTGCGTCCGACGAGGCAGCGTATATTACGGGACACGTGCTCGCCGTCAACGGCGGCATGTACATGTAGCGCAGGAGGACTGAATGGCGGTTGCGGATCAGGTCAAGAAGATCATTGTCGAGCAGCTGGGGGTCGATGAAGAGGAAGTGACGCCGGATGCCTCGTTCGTCGACGATCTTGGCGCCGACTCTTTGGACACGGTCGAACTCGTCATGGCCTTCGAAGAGGAATTCGGCATCGAAATCCCGGATGAGGATGCCGAGAAAATCACCCGCGTGAAGGAAGCCATCGAGTACATCGAGGGCCACGCCAAGAAGAAGTAGGCCGCATTGACGAGGCGAGTAGTCGTCACTGGCGTCGGCCTGCTTTCCTCGGTCGGCATCGGAACCGAGGCGAACTGGACGGCCATTCTGGCCGGCCAAAACGGCATCGGCCCCATCACGCACTTTGACGCGAAGGACTTCTCGGCGCGCATTGCGGGTGAGGTCAAGGGGTTCGACCCCCTCCAGTACCTGGACCGGAAAGACGTCAAGAAAATGGACGTCTTCATCCAGTTCGCCGTGGCGGCCGCGGAGTTCGCGGTCAAGGACGCGCGTCTCGAGATCACGCCCGAAAACGCCGACACCGTCGGCGTCTTCATCGCGTCCGGCATCGGGGGATTCAGCACGATCGAGCGCGAGCACCTCGAGCTCGTCAACGGCGGTCCTCGCCGCATCTCGCCGTTCTTCATTCCTGCATCGATTATCAACCTGGCGGCCGGACAGGTGTCGATCCGGTTTGGCGCGCGTGGTCCGAACCTCGCGACGTGCACGGCGTGCACCGCCTCGGCGCACTCCATCGGAGAGTCGTTCGAGATCATCCGGCGAGGCGATGCCGACGTGATGATCGCCGGGGGATCCGAAGCGTCGATCACGCCGATGGGCGTCGGTGGCTTCGCCTCGATGCGGGCGCTGTCGACGCGCAATGATGATCCGGCGCACGCGAGCCGCCCGTTCGACAAGGATCGTGACGGCTTCGTCGTGGGTGAAGGCGCCGGCATTCTCATCCTCGAAGAGCTCGAAACGGCGCGACGGCGCGGCGCGACGATTTACGCGGAGCTCGTCGGCTACGGGTTGTCCGGCGATGCGTATCATCTGACCGCGCAGCCACCGGACGCGAACGGCGCTGTTAGATCGATGCGCATGGCCCTGCGCAAGGCCGGCATCACGCCGGCCGACGTCGACTACATCAACGCGCACGGCACGTCGACCCCCATCAACGATCCAACCGAGACCCTCGCGGTGAAGACCGTCTTCGGCGATCATGCGTACAAGCTCGTCATGTCCTCGACCAAATCCATGACCGGTCATCTGCTCGGTGCCGCGGGCGGGCTCGAAGCCGGTATCTGCGCGCTGGCGGTCCGGGACCAGATCGCGCCGCCAACGATCAACCTCGAAGTCCCGGATCCGGCGTGCGATCTGGACTACGCGGCCAACGCGAAACGGCCGCTGGCGATTCAGTACGCCCTCTCGAACTCGTTCGGCTTCGGGGGCACCAACGGGACTCTCGTCCTCAAGCGATACCAGTAGTGCGCATCGCCGTCTGCCTGAAACAGGTCGTGACCCGCGAGTCGCCGGTCAGACTCGACCGGGCGGGTTCGTGGATTGATGAGGCGCAAGCCGGCTGGGAGCTGAACGAGCCGGATGCCTATGCGCTCGAGGCGGCCTTGCGTCTGCGAGAGCAGCACGGTGGCGAGGTCGTGGCGGTCTCGGCCGGCCCTGCGCGTGTCACCCAGGTTCTTCGCGAGGCGCTCGCCCGCGGCGCCGATCGCGCCATCCACGTCGCCGGTGATCACCTCGCCGGCGCCGACTCGAACACGACCTCACAGGCTCTCGCTGCCGCCCTCAGGGACGACACCGCCGATCTCGTGCTCACCGGACTCCAGTCCGACGACCAGGGCGCCGGCCAGGTCGGCGTGATGCTCGCTGAGTGGCTCGGCGCGCCGCACGCGTCGATCGTGATGGCCATCGAGGTGAGCGGCACGACGCTCAGAGTCAAGCGGGAGCTGGAGAATGGGTGGTCGCAGTGGCTCACGCTGCCGCTTCCGGCCGTGCTCACGATCCAGAGCGGCATCAACCAGCTGCGATACGCGACCCTCAAGGGCATCATGGGCGCGAAGAAGAAGGACATCCGGACGGTCCCCGCCTCGTCCGGCGCGCCCTCCCAGCGCATCGTCCGTCTGTTCGTGCCGGAACGTGCCAAGAAGACAGAGATGATCGGCGGAACGCCGGCAGAGGCCGCGGCGGAACTCGTGCGTGCCCTTCGCGACCGCGCTCGGGTCATCGAGGGTCGGTGACCGTGGCAATTCTTGTCGTTGCCGAAACACGTGAACATGGGTTGCACCCGGTTTCGATCGAGGCCATCGTTGCAGCGAGCCGGTTCGGCGGTGCACTGGAGGTCGTCGTCCCTGGCCACGACATCGAGGATGCCTGTCGCGAGGTGTCCGCGTTTGACGTCACCGGCGTGACGGCGCTCCTTCATCCGGCCCTGGCGGAGTACACGGCCGACGCGTTCGTCGGTGCGCTCGCAGCATGGATCTCACAGCGTTCACCGGAGTGGGTCGTGTTTCCCCACACGTATCGCGGCCGGGATTTCGTGCCGGCGCTCGCCGCGAGGCTGAGCCGGGGCCTCGTCACCGATTGCACGGCAATCGCGGCCGCCGCGGACGGCGTCCGCTTCACGCGGCCGATGTTCCGCGGCAAGTTGAACGCCGAAGTCGTCCTCGACGGACCGCCGCCCGGTCTCGTCACCTGCCAGGTCGGCGCATTTCGCGCTGACGAAGCGAACAAGGCGGCTGCCGCGGTGGCCGTCACGCGTGTCGATGCGGATGTCGACTCATCCAAGATCCGACAACATCCCGAGCCCGCGATTCGCGAAGCCCGGCAGACCGTCGACTTGTCGCAGGCCGACCGCATCGTGGCGGTCGGACGCGGCATCAAAGGGCCGGAGCACCTGGAGCTTGCGCGCGCGCTCGCCGAGGGCCTTGGCGCCGAGCTCGCGGCGTCCCGGCCGGTCTGTGACGCCGGCTGGTTGCCCATGGACCGGCAGGTCGGCAGCTCGGGCCAGACCGTGGCGCCGCGACTCTACGTCGGTCTGGGAATCTCCGGCGCGATTCAGCACATCGTCGGAATGAAGGGCGCGAGGACCATCGTCGCCATCAACAAAGATCCGGACGCGCCGATCTTCGAGGTGGCCGACTACGGTATCGTGGGGGACCTCTTCGAGGTCGTGCCCGCGATGGTCGCGGCGCTGAAAGCGAGCCGTTGAAGCGGCGCTGAAAGCGAGCCGTTGAAGCGGTGCTGAAAGCGGGCCGTTGAAGCGGCGCTGAAAGCAGCCGCTAGAGCGGCGCTGAAAGGATGACGAGTCGGTCATGCGGGTCGTCGCGACATGCGTGCTCGCTGCAGGGCTGCTCGCTGTCCTGGCACCCATCGGCGTAGCCCAGACCCCACCGACGCCCCCGAAATCTGGGCCTGTGCCCCGCGGGCCGACGACACGAGAGGCCCTCGACCAGTACCTGAAGGGCGATTACGAAGCGGCAGTGGGGAACCCGCCACGGCTCGCGCGTTTCAACTTCGAAGATGCCGAGCGCTGGATGTCGGCGGGAGGCGAGGCCGCCACTGAGCGCCGTCAGTTGGCCGCGGCGCTCTACGCACTCGAGTACTCGGGTGTCAGGCAGGGCGTGCTGCCAGCCATGCTCAACTGGGCGCGCGGCGTGATGAGTCGGAGGCCGCCACGGTCCATCGAGGCCGTTTGGCTGCGAGCGTCGATCGCCATCTCAGAGGGACTTGGTCGATGGACATTCCTCGTCGAGGGGGTTGGCCAGACCACGGCATCCGGCAAGCCTGGACCGGCGCCGACCGCGCACATTCGATTCGCGCGCACACGGTTCCCGGACGACCCCCACTTTCAGATGGCGGAAGCCCTGGGGGCGGAGAGGTCGGCGGCGAACACGCCGGACCGGCTGGCGGCGACTCTTTCTCAGAGCACCACTGGCTGGGACGCGATCGCCGCTCAGCGACTCGAGGCCGGCGGTCCGCGCCTGGCCGAACGCACCGCCGACCTGGAGCGAGCGGCTGGGCTGCTCGAGCGCCTGACGTCACACGAGACGCTGGCTGCCGAAGCGCACCTGCGACTGGGCCACGTCCGTTTGCGGCAGGGCCAGTCTGACGCCGCGCTGGGGCATTTCGACCGGTTGCCGTCGCTCACCAAGAATGTGCCGGTACGGTATCTGGGGCACCTTTTCTCAGGGTGGACCTTGGGAGCCCTGGGGCGGACCCAGGAGGCCGCCGCCGCCTACCGCGCCGCGCTCGGATTCGTCCCGCGGGCACAGTCCGCGACGTCTCTTCTCGTCGCGCTCCTCGTGAAGAACGCTCAGCTATCCGAAGCCGAGGCGGCCGCGGAGGAGTTCCTGGTCGCCGACGTGGCGCCTTCCGATCCTTGGCGCACTTACTACGTTGGTGATTTCTCGGAATACCCCCGGCTGGTTCGGCAGCTCAGAGAGGCGCTCCAGTGAGGCGCACCTTCGTCGCCTTGACCGCCGGTATTGCGGTCGCCGTATCGGCGTCATCGCGCGCGCAGGGACCCGTGTTCAGCGCCAACACCGATCTCGTGCCGGTGTACGTGTCCGTCCGCGCCGGAGGGGGCACCGTGGGCGCCCTGCAAACAGCGGACTTCACACTGACCGATCGTGGGGTCACGCAGACCCTGAGAGTCGTGTCGTCGGACTCCGTTCCGATCGACGTCACGCTGGTCGTGGACACCAGCAGCAGCGTGATCAACAGCCTGCCGCTGTTCCGCAGTGAGGTGCAGGCCATTGTCGGTCAGCTACAGGCGAACGAGCAGATTCGGTTGATCACGTTCGATACGGAGGTCCGGCAGATTCTGGCGATGCAGGCACCGTCCGAGCGGCCTCCGGTGCAGCAGATTCAGCTGGGCGACACGACGTCGCTGGCCGACGCGCTCGCGTTCGCATTGGCGCGCGCGAGCCGGCCGGACCGGCGGCACCTCGTGTTCGTGTTCACCGACGGCTACGACACGTCGAGCATCCTCGGCTACGGTGCGCTGCCAGAACTGGCGAGCCATACGGATTCGATCGTCCACATTGCGCTGGTGAGACCGTCGGGCACCGAGCTGCCGTCAGTGGGGGCGATCGGAGCGCTGGCTTCGGCCGCGGCGCGCACCGGCGGCTCGCTCTACCCGCCGACGCAGAACGTGGGCGGCATCGTCGCGGCGTTCCAGCGTGCCATCGAGGACTTCCGTCACAGCTATGTGCTCTTCTTCGAGCCAACCGGCGTACCTGCGCCCGGCTGGCACGACATCTCCGTCAAGGTGATGAAACCAGGCAACTTCGACGTGCGCGCGCGCGAAGGC
>Ga0190274_10002537_pt1 | contig 10785 bp, 7 predicted proteins | sample Popmic531T_FD_133002 | JGI IMG/M metagenome (GOLD analysis project Ga0190274, IMG submission 133002) | Populus adjacent soil microbial communities from riparian zone of Yellowstone River, Montana, USA - 531 T | ecosystem: Environmental > Terrestrial > Soil > Riparian zone | place: USA: Montana...
ATAACTGTTAGCATCGGAACGCGTGAAGTTGTCGGGTGCAGTATCGCGGCAGACGTCGCAGTCGATGCAGGAAGAGTCGACGTAATAAGCGCCAGTACTGTTTTCTTTTACGCGTTCGTTTCGATCAGGCAAGCGTCTACCTCAGGTTAAATCACTATCCGCAGATTACGCAGATTCAAGCGACACTGAACCAAGCAAACTAGAACACTGTCTTACCGGTTTTTTCAATCTGTGTAATCGGCGTAATCTGCGGATAGTTCCCGCTACGGATGAGTCATTTCTTCCGGCTTCACATACTTATCAAAATCATCACCGCTTAAGAACCCCAGCTCGACCGCTGACTCGCGCAAACTGATACCTTTTTTGTGCGCATTCTTCGCCACTTTCGCTGCTTTGTCATAACCGATGTGCGGATTCAGAGCTGTCACCAGCATCAGCGAATTTTTGAGATAATCGTCAATCTGTTCGCGGTTGAGTTCGATTCCCGTGATGCAATACTCGACGAAGCCGTGACATGCGTCGTGAAGCAAACGAATGGAGTGTAACAGGTTATGGATCATAACCGGCTTGAAGACATTGAGTTCGAAATTGCCCTGGGAGCCGGCAAAGGTTATTGCCGAGTCGTTGCCGAATACTTGCACGCAGACCATGGTCATGGCCTCGCTCTGAGTAGGATTAACCTTGCCCGGCATGATCGAAGACCCGGGCTCATTCTCCGGCAGGATTAATTCACCCAATCCGCAGCGCGGTCCTGATGCGAGCCAGCGAATGTCGTTGGCGATCTTCATCAGCGACGCAGCGAGTGTCTTCAAAGCACCACTCGCGAAAATGATCTCATCGTGGGCGGAGAGTGCAGCAAACTTGTTGGGGTGTGATTTGAAAGGCAGTCCTGTCAGCTCGGCAATCTTCCTGGCCGCCCGTTCGCCAAACTCCGGATGAGAGTTAAGCCCGGTGCCGACTGCTGTGCCGCCAATGGCCAGTTCCAAAAGTCCGGGCATAGCAAACTTCATCCGCTCCATATCGCGTTCGAGTAAGTTGGCCCAACCAGACATCTCCTGGCCGACTGTTAACGGAGTGGCGTCCTGTAAATGCGTACGGCCAATCTTGACGACGTCTTTGAACTCCCCGGCCTTCGCCTGGATGGCATCATGGAGTTTTTCTACTTCGGGAATCAGATGGGTCAGTTCTTCCGCGGCGGCAATGTACATCGCGGTGGGAAATGTGTCGTTTGACGACTGCGACATGTTGACGTCGTCGTTTGGATGGACCGGCTGCTTACTCCCCATTTCGCCACCGGCAATCTCAATTGCGCGATTGGAAATCACTTCGTTGGCGTTCATGTTGGTTTGCGTACCGCTGCCGGTTTGCCAGATGCGCAGCGGAAAGTGGTCATCGAGTTGGCCGGCGATTACTTCGTCCGCCGCCTGTTCGATCAGCCTGGTCTTATCGGCGGGCAGTTTGCCCAGCTCGTGGTTAACAATCGCCGCGGCTTTCTTGAGTATCCCCAGGGCCCGAATCATGGCGCGGGGCATCTTGTCGTCGCCGATATTGAAGTGGAGCAAACTTCGCTCGGTCTGTGCACCCCAATACTTATCGGCGCCGACTTCGATGGCGCCCATGGAGTCGGTTTCGCTGCGGGTAGCCGGCTCGCGGCGCATTGCGGCAGTGGTTTTCTGTTCGCTTGCCTCTGATGACATTTTGGTTTCCTGGCTGGGAGTGGAATCTGTGAACTGCGAACGTTGGGAATTCTGTGGAGTCGTCATGGCCTCGACCTGATTCTACATCACCTGCGCGATGCCTTAAACCGTACAACCGGTGACCGCCGAACTGTAAGGAGTTGAGCTGCGAAATGGACGAAACTGGAATCGTCGTTAGTGTGCCAGCGGTCGAGCTGGGTTACGAGAACTATCCGCAGATTGCGCCGATTACACAGATTGAAAGACCAGTAAGACAGTGTCCTGGTTTGCTTGTTCTAATGACTGTCTCATGAATGGGGGTCACTCCAATCAGTGTCGCTTGAATCTGTGGAATCTGCGTAATCTGCGGATAGTAATTTGACATGAGGTGTTTGCCTGATACCGAAGCGCCATAGTGGGTCGAAGCATACAGAACCGGAAGCGGTCCGGGGTCCCCGCGCGGGCAGCCCGCGTGGGGTGGTGGTAGCGACCGGGTCGTGCTGAGACCTCAAGCCCGCCGAGCCCAAACGGGACCCGGTCGCTATCACCACCCCCGAAATCCCCTAAAGGCTTGTCAGCGATTCGTCTCTTGAGATAGTGTTTCCGCCATCATCGCGGCACATTTTGCCTGTAAGTAGTCCCCTCCGGAATCGGCATGGCGTCACCACGTTTAAAACTACCAGTTGCAACCGCTGCAAACCGTGGTGCACTCATACTTGTGGTAGAGCGCAACCCCATTGTGCAACGTCTCGAGCGGTATTTTCTGGAGCACGCCGGGTTTAATGTCGAGTTTACAGCTGACGGTATTACGGCCCTGGCTCGGGCCCGGGAACTGAAACCGAAGATTCTGGTCACCGAGATTTTGGTGCCGAAACTGGATGGTCTGAGCTTGTGTCGAGCCATCAAGTCAGACCTCGAGACTAACAACATCCTGGTGATGATTTTCAGTCACCTTCAGGCTGAGGATCGCGCGGTCGAAGCGGGAGCCGATGCTTTCCTTACCAAACCACTCGATGAGGCATTGTTAATTACCACAGTGGATAGACTCCTGGCTTCGAAAACATCTGCGGGGGGCAATCTTGAAGATTGAAAAGATAGCAACGGGATGCCCGGGACTCGATGAAGTATTTCGTGGCGGTATTCCGGCGAATACGATTAGCGTCATTATGGGCGCGCCGGGTACGGGTAAGACCATCCTCGCCGAACAACTGGCCTTCGCAAATGCAACGCCGGATGCCCCGGCGCTCTATCTCACCACGCTATCCGAACCATTGGAAAAAATCCTGGTTCACGGCCAGACTCATAGTTTCTTCGACGCTACCAAGGTTGGCACCTCGGTTTTCTATGAAGACCTCGGCGTCAGGCTGCGAGATTCCGGGGTGGAGAACTTGCCGGAAATTGTCCTCGAACTAATTCTTGCTCAGCGCCCTCGGTTTGTTTTCATCGACTCTTTCAAGGCACTTAACGAACTACTGGTGCAGGCTGAGTTGCGCCGCACAATTACCTACGACCTTGCTAGTGTGCTCTCCTCCTACGAGTGTACCAGCTTCCTGATTGGCGAGTATTCGCAGGAAACGTTGACGGAACTTCCGGTGTTCGCAATTGCTGACGTGATTCTGCAGATGATCAAGCTTTCGACGAACGCGATGGAAGAACGCTTTTTGAGGGTCGAGAAGTTGCGGGGGTCAGACTCGGTAGCCGGGCTGCATGCTTTTTCGATAACTGGGTCAGGTATTCAAGTTTACCCGCGTTTATTGACTCCACCGGTGGCGCCCACCTACTCAGCAAAAATCGAACGGGTCAATACGGGAATCCCCGGCTTTGACGACATGGTTGCTGAAGGCTTTTGGCGCGGCAGCACGACTCTGGTTGCCGGACCCACCGGTTCCGGCAAGACAATTATCGGTCTTCATTTTGTTTACCAGGGCGCCTTGAAGGGTGAGCCCGGTCTTTACCTGGGTTTTCAGGAGAACCAAAATCAGCTCACAAGGATAATTGAGAGTTTCGGTTGGAAGGCAGACCAACTCACCAACAACGGTCTTGAATTAATGTATCGCTCTCCAGTCGAGATGCAGCTGGATAAAGTTACCAGCGAGTTGTTCCAACGCGTTCGGGAAGGAAAGGTGAAGCGCGTGGTGATAGATGCGCTGGGTGATCTGGAGCGGTGCAGTATCGACCGCAAGCGATTCTCTGATTACATTTACGCTTTGACCCAGTGGTTTGCCGTCGAAAATGTAACCTGCTTGATGACCTATGAATTGACTAACCTGTTTGATGTTTCCGGCATCAGCGATCAACAAGTTTCCAATATGAGCGACAACATCGTGTTGCTTCGTTTTAGAGAAGGGCCGGAGATGGAACGGACCCTAAGAATAATCAAAACCCGCGGCAGCGCCCATGATAATCGCGAGCACCGGCTAGAGATTACTAACAAGGGTGTCGTTGTCAAGAAAGCGAAGAAGTAGGTAAGTGCTTGAAATGATCGAGCAAGGGTCAGGAAAGAAAGAGCCTTCAAGGCGATTGGCAGAGATCAATCGCGCCATTACCACCTCACTCAACTTCGATGAAGTTCTCGATCTGATAACCAGAAACACTGCTCAACTTGTGGACGCGCGCATTTGCCTCCTGCTCCTGGTAGACGCAGAAGGTGACTTGAGAATTCAATCGGCCCGCGGCGTTGATGCCGATCTGGCGAAGAATTTTTCCGGCCGGATGGAAGAAGATATAATCCGGCAATTGCAGGTTGCGCTCGCGATCGGAGAAGACGAAACGCTGGTTTCGGTTCCCGTAATGGCCAAGCAGTCGCTCACCGGACTTTTGGTAATCGCCCGCAGTCAAGCACTCACTTCGGACGAACAGTGGCAGTTGTCAGCCCTCGCCGATCAGGCCGCAATCGCTCTCAATAACGCTCGTCTTTATGAGATGGAACTGGCCGAGGCGGTCCGCGCCCGCGACCTTTCCCAGATTGCGTTACTCAGACTGGCGGCGATTGTTGAGTCGTCCGACGATGCAATCGTCAGCAAGGATCTAAACGGAATAATCAATACCTGGAACAAAGGGGCCGAGCGAATTCTGGGCTTTACCGCCGAAGAGGTGATTGGCCAGCCGGTCACTATTTTGATCCCTCAAGATCGACACCCGGAAGAAACCGAGATTCTCAGTCGCATTCGAAAGGGTCAACGAATCGAACACTTCGAAACTGTGCGGCGGCGCAAAGACGGCACCCTGATCAATGTTTCATTGACAGTTTCGCCAATCAAGAACGAGCGGGGAGAAGTAATCGGCGCCTCGAAAATTGCCCGCGACATTACCCGCAGCAAGGAAGCCCAGGAGCAGCTGCGCCGCGCGCTCGAGTTTGATCAAACGGTAATGCTCAGTATGGGCGAGGGCCTTTACACGGTGGACAGTGAGGGTCGGGTTACCTTCATGAATCCGGCGGCTGAAAGAATGCTCGGTTGGACCACGGACGAGATTCTGGGACGCCGGATTCATGACGTGATTCATCATACGCGGCCGGATGGAACGCCCTTTCCTGCCGAGGAATGCGCCGGTCTACAAGTATTGCGCGAAGGCAAGACCGTGAGTGAGCATCAGGACGCATTTATTTGTAAGGACGGGACGTTCTTCGACGTTGTCTATAGTTCTTCGCCACTCAGGAGTGAGGACCAGATATCCGGGCTGGTAGTTGTCTTCCGGGACATCACCCAGCGCAAACTTGCTGAAGAGGAGATTCGTTTTCAGGCCCACTTGCTCGATGCGGTGGACCAGGCCGTGGTCGCCACCGACCTCGAGGGAACCGTGATTTTCTGGAACGCGTTTGCGGAGAAGTTGTATGGCTGGCCGGCGGCTGAGGCCCTGGGCTCAAAGGTACTGGATCTGATGCCGTCGCCCCGCCTGAGAGAACAGGCGACGGAAATCCTAATGCATTTGCAATCAGGTCACAGTTGGGCGGGCGAATTCGAGGTGCAGCGCCGCGACGGCACGCTCTTCCCAGCCATGGTTAACGATTCGCCCATCCTCAACGATCAGGGCGAACTGATCGGGATCGTTGGCGTGTCAGTCGATAACACGGAACGGCGCCGCGCGGAAAAAGATCGAGAGGACCTGCTGCTGCGCGAACGCGAAGCTCGCGCCGAGGCGGAATCTGCCAATCGTTTGAAGGATGAATTCCTGGCGACGCTTTCTCATGAACTGCGAAACCCCCTGAACGTGGTCATTGGTTATTCCGAAATCCTCCGCCGGGCCGACGAGAACCATCCGCATGCCTTTGTAATCAAAGCTGCTGAGGCCATTCGCCGCAACGCCATGGCCCAGGCCCAGCTGGTTTCCGATCTGCTCGATCTGTCGCGTTTACAAATGGGCAAACTCTCGCTTGATCGCAAACCCGTTTCTCTTTCATCGGTCATAAAAGAGGCGGTGGAAACGGTTAGCGCCGAGGTGAAGGCCAAGGACATCACTCTGTCGGTTAATCTCGATTCGGAGATTTTGGTAGTTGAGGGCGACTCGGTCCGGCTCGGACAAATCGCCTGGAACCTGCTTAACAACGCAGTGAAATTCACGCCGCCGGGTGGCCGGATCAAGATCACTCTGGGCCATGAAGGCGATGAAGCAAGGTTGACAGTCGACGACAGCGGACAGGGAATCTCGCCGGAGTTTTTGCCGCATGTCTTCGAGATGTTCCGACAGGCTGATGCCAGCAGTTCGCGGAGGCAGGGTGGCATGGGAATCGGGCTGGCGCTGGTAAAGCAACTGGTGGGATTACACCATGGCCGGGTCCAGGTGTATTCCGCCGGGAATGACCTGGGGGCGCGTTTCACAGTTTGGATTCCATTATACAAGGCCGGGGCTGAGGAACTTAGTTCTGAAAAAGTCGGCGCCACCGGAGCGCTCAGTGCCAAGTTTATTCTGATCGTAGACGACTCGGCGGAATCAACGGAGATGCTGGGCAAACTGCTGGAACTTGAAGGTGCCTTTGTCGACTCGGCGAAGAGCGGCGCCGAAGCTCTTGAGATTGCGCACCAGAAAAGATTCGACCTCGTGATTTCGGACATTTCGATGCCGGGGATGGATGGCTATCAACTGCTCCGTAAACTTCGCACTCTGCCGCAAATGGAAAACGTGCCGGCGATCGCCTTAACCGGTTACGGCCGAAACGCCGATATCGAGCGTGCCCATGCGGAAGGATTTGCGGAGCATCTGACCAAGCCGATCGATATCGATCAACTGCTGCAGATCGTGAAGCGGTTGACGGACGGCGATGGCGCGAAGGGCGGTTGGCAGTGATCGCGGATGTTAAAGCTTTCGGCCGATGGGAAAAGCCGGGTGCAACTGAGTGACTATCGAATGCTTACTCAGCTTGGCTTTGCACAAAAAGTTCTTGCACTCAGTCCGCGATAGAGGACGACTGAAAATAGCCCAGCGATTCATCGCTGGGATTAGCAGTGGCTTGAAGCGGAGTCCGTGAAGCGGACGGCTGAAACAGACCCTGATCTAGCTTATGTCTTCAACCGTCCGCTTCACGGACTGCGATCTTCCTCGCTTGATCCCAGCAGTGAACTGCTGGGCTACTATCAGTCGTCCGCCGACGCGGACTGATAGAACCACTTTGTGCAAAGCCACTCCGTTGACAATGAAAAACGGTGTCTTAATCGTAAAGGGTCGGACATCGGAAAGAAGCCTTACCGCTGATTCACTTAAGCCAGTCCAAGTTCACTTCGATTTGCCTTTCACGCGCTCCAAACTCTGTCTCGCTATCTCAGCATTGGATGACTTCAATTTCTCAAAAATCGCTAAGGCTTCGCGGAAAAGTTTCGCTGCTTCTGCATTATTACCCGCATCTTCGGCAACCCTTGCCAACTGGTGCAGAGTGCTGGCAATGCCATTCTGATCGCCGAACCTTTTCAGGATTTCCAGACTTTCTAGGTAGAACTGTCGGGCTTCACCTCGATTTTGGGCGACTCTACCCAATTGATAGAGACTGGTGGCAATCCCGCGCTCGTCGCCAAGCTCCTTGTAGATTTCCAAGCTCTCAGAATAGAGTTGCCGCGCTTGATCGAGTTCTCCTTTTCCTTCGTCCAGTATCGCCAAGGCTAGCAGGTTGTCGGCAATGCCGGATTGGTAGTGGATTTCTTTGTTGATTTGGAGACTCTCGTTACAGCGCGCGCGTGCTTCTTCAAATCCACCCTCGCGCCTAGCAAGGACTCCCAAATGATGCAACGTCGCAGCCAACTCTTGCTTCAGATCCAACCGCCGTGCGACCTCGACGGCTAATTGATATTGTTCCCTTGCTAACGAATAATAGCCTTGTTCTAGAAACATCGCGCCGAGGTTAGTGGTAAATGCGCCCACGTACCATTCACTGTTGGTCGCCCCGGCTGCTTGGAGTGCTTGTTTCAAAAGTCGGATCGTTTCGTCCCAGTAACCGCGGACACTCAACATACCTTGTTCTGGATCAGTCAAGATGAATACAATTTCCTGGATACTATTCCAATTCTCAAGATCAAAGGCGAGATCTATCGCGCCAATCACGTTTCCTTTTTCGGTTTCTAATGCGTCATAATCTTCCGGGTTTGGCTGCGCATGGGCTTGGGTATAAGTGAGAAAATAAAACACGAATCTTCTGCGTAGACCGTCGACTTGGGCAACCTTAGACAAACGAGCTTTCGCCAATTCGCGGGTGAGGCCCTCGACCCTAAATCTTTCATTTCCATGGGTAGCTTCTACTAGCCATAACTCGGTTAGCTGCTGAAGTGCTCTATCCAAGCGTTCAGTATTTCTCCCGAATCCTGCCACTTCAGCCAGCGCTGTTCGCGTTGCGCTAGGGATGAAAAGGGAAAGAGCTAGCAGAGCGGCGCGTCCGTCGTTTCCAACCTGAGGTAAATCAAAGGATCGATCAAAAACCCGCTTCGCAGCGTCTCCCTCGCCGCGTGTGAGATCGTCTAACACCGCTTGCGGCTGTTTTGCCGAATCAATTTGCTTAACTAGCCATTGCAAAACGAGCGGAATCCGATCAGCTACCCCAATGATTTGATCACCATCAATTGCCTCAAAAGCTCGTGGGTTGCGAACCTGAGCGAGTAATCTCTGTAGAAACTCCCGCGCCTCGGGAAAAGACATGGCGAGTATATGAACCGGCCGGGCGTGTACCACCTCGTCTCGCGAGGTTACAAGTGTTGGGCAAGAAGCCCGCTTTGCGAGCCATCCAGCGCACAAATCCTGTTCCGCTGGGTCAACTGTTTCAAAGTTATCAAGCACAATCAGCGTGGCCGGTGCGTCGGCTAGAGCGTCTCGCACTTGGTCATCTTTCGCCGCAAGTGCGAGTTGGCGCAGATCTGCCCGACCCAAGTAGGTAGCGATCTCGTCAAGTAGTGTGGAAAGAGTAAAGTCGGGCCGTCCTTCGGCGCTTATCCAAACTATGCGCCCTGCAAAATCTTGACGCAGACTTCTCGCCGCTTCAGCGGCTAACGTCGTCTTCCCTACTCCCCCTGCTCCCCACAACACCAGCAGCTGGTCTTTCTCTGGACCAAGCTCTTCCCTAAGTCGACTGACGATTTCGTGGCCTTCGGCATCTCTGCGCGCAACAAACCCAGTGATTGGCGTACGTGGGATTTGTGGAACCAAGGTTTGCTGTTTTGCAGCGGGCGGTTGAATTGAAGTTGGGGAGACCTGTAAGCCTTCCAGTTTTACCGTGATCTGCTGGGGTGATTGTTGGGGGGTGGGTACGACAGAAGGCGGGTTCTTTGCGATCAACCGCTTTGCTGCCGAGATAAGAGTGTCTCGGAAAACAACGGCAACACCAATTATCAGCGCTACAACAAGGCCTCCAATTATGTTGTCGCGCGTGCCTTCGCGTAGCTGACGCCAATAATCTATTAGGGGGACCAACAGGCTAAGTGAGGCCATCGGCTACTCCAAAGAGTTTGAGCTAGATGCAAAGGCACTACCTATGAAGAACCGCGTGATTATACACGTCACAGCTCAATCCGCTTCGATTGGCGCTCCGGACTCTTTCCACGCCTTCCATCCACCCGCCATGGAGAAGACGTTGGTATAGCCCATGTTTTGCAGGACGTCGGCGACGAGGGCTGAGCGGTAGCCGCCGCCGCAATAAAGAATCACTTCAGTGGACTTGTCGGGGACCGAGACTTCAATGTCGCGTTCGATGATGCCTTTGCCGAGGTGTTCGGCGCCGGAGGCGTGGGCGTCGGACCATTCGTGGTCTTCGCGGACGTCGATTAGCCGGATGCTGTTATCCGTCTCCATTCGTTCACGTGTACCAGCCACAGAGACTTCGCGAACGCGGGACTTGGCGTCGTTGACGAGTTTTAGGAATCCTTCGGAGTGTTTCATTAGACCTCGCTCAAATCGTTAGTTCTTCTTGAAAACGCCCTTGTAAAGCAAACTGTTAGTTTGCGGTGTTGGGGTAACACTCACGTTGTAGCCACCTGATCACCGCAAACTAACAGTTTGCTTTACATGCCTCAATTGGATGAATCTGCGGCGAATGATTATAATGCCGGTATTAATTAGAAAGCACTGGAAGCGGTAGGTTCTTATAAGGGCGGATCTTCGTGTTCGCCCAATTTTCGCGCCTGAAGGCGCTCGTTGCAGGCAGGGATGCCTGCGCTCCCAGCGCCTGACGGCGCTCATTGCGGCCGAGCCGCCCGCGTTCTCAAGAAGAGAGAGGAATTCAAATACTTTGGCTAACGAACAGTTTGACGTAACGATTATCGGGAGTGGGCCAGGCGGCTACGTGGCGGCGATTCGCGCGGGCCAGCTCGGCTTGAAGGTGGCGATGGTGGAAAAAGACACCCGCCTTGGCGGCACCTGCACCTTGCGTGGCTGCATTCCCACCAAGCAGATGTTGATGTCGGCCCACGTCTACGAGCAGATGCAACATGCGGCCGATTTTGGCGTACAGGTAACCGGGATTCAATTGGCTTTTGCGGATGTGCAAAAACGCAAAGACAAGGTCGTGGTAAAAAACAACAAGGGTATAGAATACCTGATGAAGAAAAACAAGGTGACCGTCTTCAAAGGCACCGGAAAACTCGCGCTGCCCGGTAAGGTGGAAGTGACTGGGGCCGACGGCGCTAAACAAACTCTGGAA
>Ga0190274_10002538_pt1 | contig 10783 bp, 9 predicted proteins | sample Popmic531T_FD_133002 | JGI IMG/M metagenome (GOLD analysis project Ga0190274, IMG submission 133002) | Populus adjacent soil microbial communities from riparian zone of Yellowstone River, Montana, USA - 531 T | ecosystem: Environmental > Terrestrial > Soil > Riparian zone | place: USA: Montana...
CGCGCGCTGGAGCGCGCCGGACTCGTCTCGCGCGAGCGGGGGCGGCTCGAGGTCACCCCGAAGGGGGCGCGCTCGATGGGGGAGCGGGCGCTGGTCCGGGTGTTCGAGGAGCTCCGGCGGGACCGCGAGGGCGTGCACGAGGCCCGCGAGGCCGGCGGCCTCGCCGAGCCCACCGGGGCTACCCGGCCGTGGCGGTTCGGCGACGCCGGTCAGATCGCGGTCCAGCGGAGCGTGTTCAACGCCGTGGTCAGAGGCGGCCCCGGAGCCCGGGTGCGGCTCGAACCCGACGATCTGGAGCTGCTCGAGGCCGAGCAGCGCACCGAGGCGGCGACCGCGCTCCTGCTGGACCTGTCGTTCTCGATGCCGCTCCGCGGCCACGACGTCCACGCGAAGAGGATGGCCCTCGCCCTGCACGCGTTGATCGAGGGGCGCTACCCGCACGACACGCTGTACCTGATCGGCTTCAGCGACTACGCCCGCCGGATGCAACCGACGGAGCTCGCGGCCGCGGGTTGGGAGCGCGTCTACGGCACCAACATGCACCACGCGTTCCACCTCGCCGGCCGGCTGCTCGCGCGGCACCCGCGCGCGACGCGGCAGGTGATCATGGTGACCGACGGCGAGCCGACCGCGCATCTCGAGGGGGAGCGTGCTCGCTTCGCGTGGCCGCCGATCCCCAAGACGATCCGGCTGACGCTCGCCGAGGCGACGAAGCTCTCGAGATCCGGCGTGACCCTGAACGTGTTCATGCTCGAGGACTCGCCGGGTTTGATCGGCTTCATGGAGCGGATGGCCGAGCTCACGGGGGGGCGGGTCTTCCTGATGGACGACCGCGAGCTCGGGTCGTTCGTGCTCCGAGACTTCGTCCGCCGGCGAGCCTCGTAGCGCGCTCCCGACGGGCGCGGCGTCGCCCGTCACGTCTCGGGGCGGTCCCACCACATCGTGACGATCGGGTGCTCGAGGGGCCCCGCGGCCCAGAGCCCGTCCCGTTCGACCAGCCGCTCGCCGAGCGCCTCCGCGAGCTCGTCGTCACGATCCGCGGGGAGGCAGAGGCGGCGCCGGATGAACGCGATCGCGTCCTCGCGGCGTTCGAAGCCGCCGGAACGAGGGACGCGCGCCTCGTCCTCGCGGCGAACCTCGATGCCGAGCTCGCCGATCGCGGTGACGGCGAGGTCCGCGCTCGGGCCGGTCGGCCGTTCGAGTCCGTGGAAGCGCCGCCACAGGTCCCGCATCCACACGAGCGGGTGCGCCGGCGTGATCTCGACGACGACGCGACGGCGGGCGTGGGCGTCGAGCGCTCGCACGAACGGCTCGAGCTCGCCGACGTTGTACAGGACGTGGCCGCACACCACGACCTCGGCCGTGGGCGCATCGGTGCTCGCGCCCGGCCACCGGCCCTCGACGGTGCCGGCCCGGACGCCCGCCTCGCGGGCCGACGCGAGGAACCCGGCCAGCATCTCGGCCGACTCGTCGACCCCGGTGATCCGGGTCGCGACGGCCGCGAGTGGCAGCGACGTCGCTCCGCCTCCGACCCCCACGTCCACCACGTCACCCCCCGTCCCCAGCGCGTCGAGCGCGATCCGGGTCGTCGCGCTCGGTTCGGCGGGCGTGCGTTCCGCCCGGCTCCGGAACAGCTCCGGCGGGAAGCCCCAGGGCGACTCGGGCGCCGCGGCCAGGATCTCGTCGGGGATCGCCCAGCCGGCGAGCTCGCGTCGCCAGCGTTCGAGCGCGTTCACCCCTCGAGCTCCGACCTCACGTCGTCCGTGTGCTCACCGAGCCGGGGCGGCGGCATCCGGGCGGGCGGGACGCGGCCGTCGACGCGGATCGGATCGGCGACCAGCCGGAGCGATCCCCGTTCGGGGTCGTGGATCGTCTGGATCGTGGCCGCGCCCTCGGGGGACGCGAAGACTTCGTCGAGCGTTCGGACCGGCGCGCACGGGACCGACGCTGCCCCGAGCGCCGTGAGCCACTCGGCCGCGGGGCGTCGCGCGAGCTCCTTCGACACGATCGGGATCAGCTGCTCGCGGTTGCGTACGCGTGCCGCGTTGGTCGCGAACCGCTCGTCGGACGCGAGCTCGGGACGCCCGATCACGCCGCAGGTCCGCTCGAAGAGGCGGTCGTTCCCCGCGGCCAGGATGAACGGCCGATCGGCGGCCTCGAACAGCTGGTAGGGCACGATGTTGGGATGCGCGTTGCCGAGCGGCCGTGGGACGAGACCGCCGAGCAGGTAGTTCGCGGCCTGGTTGACGAGCGCGGCGACGCTCGCGTCGAACAGCGACACGCTCACGCGAGACCCACGTCCGGTCGCGTTCCGACCGAGGAGCGCCGCCTGGATCGCGTTGCACGCGTAGAGGCCGCAGATCACGTCGAGGAGCGCGACCCCGACCTTCGTGGGTTCGCCACCCGGATGCCCCGTGAAGCTCATCAGCCCCGACAGGGCCTGGACGATGATGTCGTAGCCCGGGCGCGCGGTCTGGTCCCCCTCGCCGAATGCCGTGAGCGAGCAGTACACGAGGCCTGGGTGCTCCGCCGACAGCGAGGCGTGATCGAGCCCGAACCGTTCCATCAGGCCGGGGCGGAAGTTCTCGACCACCACGTCCGAGGCGAGGGCGAGCCGGCGAGCGGCTCCTCGCCCGTCCTCGGTCGCGAGGTCGAGCGTGACCGAACGCTTGTTGCGGTTCAGCGAGAGGAAGTAGGCGGCGTCCCCACCGACGAACGGCGGTCCCCATCCGCGCGTGTCGTCGCCGGTCACGGGACGCTCGACCTTGACCACGTCCGCGCCGAGGTCGCCGAGCAGCATCGTCGCCAGCGGACCCGCCAGCACCCTGGAGAAGTCCGCGACCCGGATCCCGGCGAGCGGGAGTCCGGTCGGGACGGCGTCGTCGGGTGGCAAGGAGCTCCTCGAGACGGGAGGTCAAACGAGCGGCGCCGCCGGAGCCCGAAGGCTCCAGCGGCACCAAGGGATTTCTACACCGGCCGCGCTCCGGCGGTCAAATCGTCCGTCCGGTTTTGTCACTCTTTGTCGAGGGCGCCCCGGCGACGGCCGAGCGATCGGATCGGTCGGTCCGCCCCGCCGGCGGCCGGGGGGGTGGCCAACCGACGCGGAATCCGACACGATGACCTGCGTGAACGAGGAGAGCCTCCAGCGGGCCAACGCGTTCCTCGCCGCCGTCGCGGCCCGGGCGACGCCGGGGGAGCTCGTCGACCTCTCGCCGGCCGAGCTCGGCAAGGAGATCGGCGTAGTCGAGCCGCTCGCGGCCGCGAGGGCGGTCCGCGCCCTGCTCGCGCGGCGACGGCTCGAGGCCGTCGACGGCCGGTACCGCCTGCTGGACGTGACCCCGATCGAGGCGGGTGAACGCGAGCAGGTCCCGAGGCCCCGCCGGGCGGCCCGACGCCAGCCGCGGCCGAGCCGGCAGGAGCAGAGCGGCCGCCCGACCTACTCCGAGATCGGGCGCGAGGTCGTCGAGCGCACGATCGAGCTCGGGCGCGAGGTGGGAACCCTGCGCGGCTCGCTGCGCGCGGCTCGTGAGGAGGCTCGGGAGTCCAGGGAGGCCTGGGAGGAGGCCGATCGCCGGGCCCAGCGGCTCTCGGTCAAGGTGAAGGAGCTCGAGGCGCGCGCCGAGATGGCCGAGACGAACCTGCGCACCCTGCTCGCGGCGGCCAGGGGCACGGGGCGCGACGCGACCCTGGGCGACACCGAGATGGAGGCGATCCTCGGCGTCCTCAAGGGCGAACCGGGCGAACCGGCCGAACGCGGCGAACCCGGCGGGGCCGACGAGTCGGGCGAGGCCGACCAGCCCGCGGACGCCGTCGAGCGCGAGACGGCCGACGCGTCGGGAGCGGGCGAGACCGCCTAACTCGGGCGGCTCAGTGCGTTCCGGCCGAGCCGGCGTCGGGCACCATCCGGTCCTCGAGGAACCGCGTCGCGCCGAACGGCGCGATCAGCTCCGGCGTCCGACCCGTCGCGATCAGCTCGGCCATCGTCCTGCCGAAGATCGGCGCCCCCTTGAACCCCCACGTCCCCATGCCGGCCATCAGCCAGAAGCGCTCCACCTCGGTGGCCCCCAGGATCGGGGATGAGTCCGGTGTCATGTCGCACAGACCCGTCCACTGACGCATCGCCCGTGCCGTCCTCGTGAACGGGAGGATCTGGATCGTGCGCTTGGCCGCCTCGCACAGGAACCCGAACGTGGATCGGGTCGAGTACGTCGGGTACGGCAGGACCTCGGCCCCGACCAGGAGCTCGCCGCGCACGGTCTGCGAGACGTACACGTACAGGTCGATCGAGGAGACCAGGCCGCGGAGCACGGGACGATAGGGCTCGGTCACGAACGCCTGGAGGGCATGGGTCGAGATCGGGACGCGCACCCCCGCCATGGCCGCCACGACGCTCGTGTGGCCCGCGACGGCCGAGACGACGTGGCCGGCCTCGATCGGTCCGGCGTCCGTCCGTACGCCGACGCAGCGGCCGTCGCGGACGTCGATCCCGGTGACGCCGACGCCCTCGTGCACCGCCACCCCCCGTCGCTGCGCCGCGGCGGCGTATCCCCACACGACCGCATCGTGCCGAGCGAACGCGCCCGGCGGGTGGTACGACGCCCCGAGGACGGGCAGCTCGCCGCCGCCGGTGAGGTCGACGAGCGGGCACACCTTCAGGGCCTCCTCGGGGGTGAGGATGTCGGTCTGGACGCCGAGCGCCCGGTTGAGCAGGGATTTCTCGCGCTCGACCCGGAGCGAATCCGGCGTGTGGCACAGGTCGAGCTCGCCCTGGTCGGTGAACAGGACGTTGAAGTCGAGCTCCTGGGAGAGCGTGCGGTACATCCGCAGGCTCGCCTCGTACAGGGGGACGGTCTCGGGCGTGTTGTAGTTGGCGCGGAGCACCTGGGTGTTGCGGCCCGATGCGCCCGAGCCCAGGTAGGAGCGTTCCAGCACGGCGACGTCGCGGATGCCGTGGACCTCGGCGAGGTGGTACGCGAGCGAGAGGCCGTTCACGCCACCGCCGACGATCACGATGTCGTAGCGAGGCATGAGCTCGTGCCGCTCGATGAACCGGACCTCTCGCAGCAGGCCAGTCATCGCAGCAGCTCCGCGCAGTCGGTCTCGATGCGCTCGCGTACGTGCGCCGAGACCATCGACGGCACGAGCAGATCGATCCGGTCCCGGTCGACGAGGATCCGCACGGCCACCCCGGCGACCTCCCCGACGAGGGAGCCGGCGACCGGGAGCTCGAGCTTGGACAGGCGCGCGAAGGCCTCGCGCGACCCCGGCCCCTCGAGCGAGTGCGCGCCCCAGCCGTCCGAGACGTCGAGCACGACCGCGTCCGGGTCCAGCCGCACGACCGCCGCCGCCACGGCCGCCTCCGAGACGTCGCCGACCAGCGCGACCTCGCCGGGCGAGACGCGGCACGCCCCGGGCAGGTCGCCCACCCGGTCGCACGCCCCGGCCGAGGCGAGCACGCTCGTCACGGTCGGCGCCCAGGTCCGGAGCTCAGTCACGGACCCTCGTTCCCTCGCGGTCGTAGAACGGGGTGGGCACCACCCGGGCGACCGTGTTCCCCGCCCGGAGCTCGTCCGGGAACCCGTCGCGGGCTCGGCGGATCCATCCGAGCCCGATCGCTCGCTCCAGCACGGGCGAGCGTTCGGCCGAGGTGACGCGACCGACGACGGCGGAGCCGACGGTGAGCGGCACCCCCCGGAGCCCGGCGCCGTCGGTCGCGTCCTCGAAGACCAGCCCGGAGAGCCTCCGGGTCGGCGGCAGCTCGGCCAGGCGTTCGAGCGCGGCTTTGCCGACGAACCATGGCTTGGTCATGTCGACGGCCCGGGCGAGCCCGAGCTTGACCGGCGTGTCGTCGGGCAGCGAGTCCTGCCCGAGGTAGACATGACCCTTCTCCAGACGGAGCAGCTCGAGCGCCTCGAGCCCGAACGGCGAGACCCCCAGGTCCCGCCCCGCCCGCTGCAGCGAGGCCCACAGCTTCGGGCCGTTCGATCGCGGGTGGTGCAGCTCGAAGGCCAGCTCGCCGACGAAGCCGCTCCGGATCGCGCGGCACGGAACGCCCGCGACCGTCAACTCGCGGTGGCCCGGGTACGGGAGCGATGCCGCGTCGATCGGATCCTCGGTCAGACCGCCCACCAGGTCGCGCGCGCGGGGACCGGCCACCAGGATCGCCCCCAGCTCCGAGGTCCGGTCGAGCAGGTGGACGTGGAGTCCGAGCCGTTCCGCCCACTCGCGGAGGCGGGCGTCCATGCGTTCGGCGCCGCCGGAGGTCGACGTCAGCAGGTACGAGCCGTCCTCGAGCGTGCAGAGCAGCCCGTCGTCGACCACGTACCCGCCCTCGTCGAGCGCGAGCACGTAGCGCGAGCGGCCCGGTGCGAGATCCACGACCCGGCCCGCGAAGACGGCGTCGGCGAGCGTCGTCGCGTCGCGCCCGCCGATCAGGAACCGGCCCAGCGTCCCGACGTCCATCAGGCCGACCCGTTCGCGCACCGCGCGGTACTCGTCGGCCGGGTCCGCGTAGGCGATCGGGCTCTTCCACCCGCTCGACCATCCGAGCGCGGCGCCCGCCGCGACGTGCATGTCGTGCAAGCCCGTTCGCTTCTCGATCACCTCGTGGACCGGCGCCGCGAGCGTCTGGAGCGCGACAGGCCGCAGGGGCGGCCGCGCCGTGGGCCGCGTGCCCGAGCGCGCGTCGCCCGCGTCGGCGCGGCCGCGAGCGAAGCACGCCAGCGCGTGGCCGCACATCGCGCCCTTGCAGGGCCCCATCGTCGCGGTCGTGTAGCGCTTGAGGATCTCGGCCGAGCGGAAGCCCTCCGCCCACGCCTGCTCGGCGTCGTGCAGCGCGACGTCCTCGCACAGGCACAGGTAGCCGCCACCGAGCCAGGGTTCGTCGGCCTCGAGCGCCGCGTCTCCCACGAGCCGGACCGGTTCGTCCACCGCCATCCGAGCGAGCTCGTCGCGCGGACGCAGACCCGTCGAGAGCACGAGCGCGTCGCACGCGATCCGGCGCCGCTCGCCGACTTCACGCACGATCACCGAGCGCAGGTGTCCGTGCCCGCGCGCCTCGACGAGCTCGCCGTCCAGGATCGCCTCCGCCTCGTGCGGCACCTCGTCCACGAAAGCGGCCGGCACGAGCGCGACGACCCTGGCACCCGTCGCGACGAGCACCCGCAGATGCTCCACGCCCTCGGCCGTCGACGCCACGACGACCACGCGCCGGCCAACAGGAACGCCGTGGAGCGCCGCCATCGCCGATGCGGCGCGACCGAGCATCACCCCCGGGAGGTCGTTGCCGGGGAAGAGCTGGTGGGACTCGGTGGCCCCGGTCGCGACAACGACCCGGTCGGCGCGCACCTGCACGAGTTCGTCCGAGGTCGCGAGCGGCACCATCGGCCCGTCGAACAGGCCGAGCGCGGCATGCCGCTCGAGGATCTGGATCGCCGGGGTCGCCCGGGCTCGCGTCTCGAGCGCCCGGACAGCGTCCAGCGTCGGACCCGGCGCGAGCCGGGAGCCGATCGCGAACTCGTCGCACAGCAGGACCTGTTCGCCGCCCTCGGCGGCCTCGAGCGCCTCGGTCAGACCGGCGATGCCGGCGCCGACAACGATCGTGTCGCATCGGGCGTGCCGGGCGACCGTTCGTGCGGCGGGCGCATCCAGGGGGAGCCGTCCCCAACCCGTCGCGCGCCGGATCACGCGCTCGGCCATCCCCCACGCGAACCGGGGTCGGATGAACGTCTTCAGGTAGAAGCCGACCGGCATCAGCGTGTGCGCCAGATCCGCGACGTGGAGGAGGTCGTGCTCGGCGGAGGGCCAGCCCCTGCCACGTTCGACGCGCATGCCGCTCTCGGCGGGGGTGATGCACGACCGCACCCCGGGGACGCCGTCGACCGTGAGGGCGCAGTTCGGGCACTCGCCGGAACCGCAGTACAGACCGCGGCGGCGGTGATTCTTCAGCGAGCGCGAGAACGTCCGCACCCCGGCACGGAACAGGGCGGAGGCGACCGTGTCGCCGTCGAGCACCGGGACCTCGCGCCCCTCGAACCTCAACGGTTCCGGCGTCATCCGATCCGGTTGGTCCGGGTGTCGCGGGTGACGACGAACCAGCTCCGGCAGCCGAGCGCGTGGTACCAGCGCTCGCGCTGCGGACCCTCGACGTTGGCGGGATAGAAGACCCGTTCGAACTCGGTCGCGGGGTCGGGTGCGGCGTGCGGGCGATCCTCGCCGCCGAACGCGAACTCCGTGTGCGGGCGGGCGCCGCAGTTCGGGCAGGCGATCTCGAGCGTCACGACCGCCGCCGCCCGAGGTCCTTCATGACCGCGCGCGAGGAGACGTGGCCGGGCGCCCCGGTCACGCCTCCACCCGGGTGCGTCCCGGCCCCACACAGGTAGAGCCCGTCGATCGGCGTCCGGTACCGCGACCACGCGGGCAGCGGGCGCATGAAGAAGAGCTGTTCCACGTTCAGGTCGCCGTGGAAGATGTTGCCCTCGGTGAGCCCGTAGGTGCGTTCCAGGTCTAGTGGCGTGAGGATCTGCATCGCGCGGATCGACGTCGCCACGTTGCCGGAGTATCGGGAGATCGTCTCGACGACCTTGCGCCCGAGCTCGTCCCGTCGTTCGTCCCAGGTGCCCGACCGAAGCGCGAACGGCACGTACTGGACGAACGCCGTCATCACGTGCGTGCCCGGCGGCGCGAGCGTCTCGTCCACGTTCGAGGAGGTGACGCAGTCCACCCAGAGCTCGTCGGGGATCTCGCCCCACCGGTGACGGTCGTACATCCGCTGCGCCCCCTCGAGCGTCGGCACGAGCGTGGCCAGCGATCGCTGGTTCGGGCCGGCGTCCTCGGGCATACCGTTCCAGCGGGGCTCCTCGTCCAGGACGAAGTTCACCTTCGCGCACGGTCCGGCCATCGCGATCGCCTCGATGTCGGCGCGGAAGTCCTCGGAGAGCTGCGACTTCTCGACCAGGCCGAGGAAGGTGCGCTTCGGGTCCGCGTTCGAGAGCACGGTGCGGGCCGGGATCTCGGTCCCGTCCTCGAGCGTCACCCCCGTGGCCCGGCCGTCGCGGACGTCGATCCGCGCGACCTCGGAGCCCGTGCGGATCTCGCCGCCGGCATCGCGGACGGCCGAGGCCATCGCCTGCGTGATGGAACCCATCCCGCCGATCACGTGGCCGTTGAAGCCCTGGATGTGGTGCTCGCCGCCGGAGAGCATGTGGAACAGCAACCCGATCGCCGTCCCCGGTCGGTACGGCGGCGCGTGCATCCCGTAGACGTTGTTCGCGAGGTACAGGCGCCGAACCTCGTCGGACTCGAAGTGCCGTTCGACGAACTCGCCGAGGGAGCCGGTCGCGAACCGCACCAGATCCGAGAGCTGCTCGCCCGACAGGTGCCGGAACCGGCGGAACAGTCGCCGGCCCTCGCGCAGCTTGCTCCAGCCGGTCGCGAACAGGTTCGGCGGCTCTTCGAGGAAGAACGGCTGGAGCGAGCGGGCGAGCTCGTGCAGCCGTTCGGTCACGCGGCCGAACGCGTCCGCGTCGTGGGCCGAGATCCGCCGGATCTCCTCCGCCGTGCGCTCGTGCGTCGACCACCACGGCAGCACCCGGGAGTCCTCGAACACGACCTGGAGCCCGGGCTCGCACGGGACCATCCGCAGTCCGCGCTCGGCCAGGCCGAGGTCGGCGACGATCTCGGGGCGCAGCATGCTCGCGATGTAGGAGGTCGTCGAGGCGCGAACGCCCGGCGCGACCTCCTCGGTCACGCAGGCGCCGCCGACGATCTCGCGACGCTCGAGCACGATCGTCCGCAGGCCGGCGCGCGCGAGGTAGAACGCGGCGGTCAGCCCGTTGTGGCCCCCACCCACGATCGCGACGTCGTGGCGTTCGGTCATCGGTCCTCTCCGGTCGACCTTCCCTTACGCTCATCCTCACCCATCCGCCTGCTGCAGTCTCGCACGAGTCGTGCGCAGGAACGCGCTCCGCACGCACGATCGTGGCGACGTCTCCGGATCGGAGATCGAGCCGCGTCCCCCGGATCCGACATCGTCCCCCGGATCCGACATAGTGGTCGAGTGAGCGACGAGGTGCGGGTCCGCCCGGCACAGCCAGGGGACGCGGACGCCGTCGCCGAGGTGTTCATCGCGTCGTTCGACACCCTCACCTTCCTGCCGAAGCTCCACACCGACGAGGAGACGATCGACTTCGTCGCGAACAAGGTCATGCCGGAGCAGGAGGTGCTCGTCGCGGAGGAGAACGGCACGATCGTCGGCTTCGTCGCGATGGACGGGGACTCCCTGGAGCACCTGTATGTGCATCCGGATTCTCACGGCCGCGGCGTTGGAGGCGCGCTGCTCGAGCGGGCGAAGGAGCGCATGCCGAGGGGGTTCTCCCTCTGGGTGTTCCAACAGAATGCGCAGGCCCGGCGCTTCTATGAACGGCATGGGCTCAGCCTCGTCGAGCGTACGGAGGGGGCCGGCAACGAGGAGCGGATGCCCGACGCACGGTACGAGTGGCGACCGGACACCTTGACCTCCCAGACTCGGTGACATCTGGCGCTCCCGAGCCTTCCTCTCGATTACACTCGGCCGAGTCGCGGACACGAAGCGAGGAGGAGAGCATCCGGATCGTCTTGTCGGGCGGTCGCGTCTTCGACGGCACGGGCGCGCCGATCGGCGACGCCGATGTGTCGTTCGAGGACGGCCGGATCGTCGACGTGGGACCGGGACTCGACGGAGACGAATCCGTCGACGTGGCCGGAGCGACCCTTCTGCCGGGCCTGTTCGACTGCCACGTCCATA
>Ga0190274_10002539_pt1 | contig 10782 bp, 8 predicted proteins | sample Popmic531T_FD_133002 | JGI IMG/M metagenome (GOLD analysis project Ga0190274, IMG submission 133002) | Populus adjacent soil microbial communities from riparian zone of Yellowstone River, Montana, USA - 531 T | ecosystem: Environmental > Terrestrial > Soil > Riparian zone | place: USA: Montana...
AAGCGGGCGCGGATGTCGCGCAGCACCGGCATGTGCCGGTCGGCCCACTCGATGCGCAGGCGCCCCTCGTCGGCCAGGGCGAGGTCGGTCACGTCGTACGGCAAGGGTCCTCCTCGGGTTGGTTGCCGCGTAAGGCTACCGGATCAGGTCGCGGCCACAGGAAGCAGCGACAGCACCAGCTCGCGGAACCGGGGCCGGACGAGGGCCGCGACCTCCAGCACCTCGGCGTGGCTGGTGGGGGTGCCGCCGGGCCGGTGCACGTTGGTGATGGCCGAGATGGCGGCCACCCGCAGGCCGTGGGCGCGGGCGGCGATCACCTCGGGCACGGTCGACATGCCGACCGCGTCGGCCCCCCAGGAGCGGAACATGGCGATCTCGGCCGGAGTCTCGTACGAGGGCCCGGCCGCGGCCAGGTACACCCCCTCGCGGACCGGGACGCCCTTGGCCTGACCGGCCTCCACGGCCGCCGCCCGCAGGGCCGGGTCGTAGGCCCCGGCCAGGTCGACGAAGGCGGGGCCGCCGCGCAGCGGGTTGTCGAACAGGAAGCTGATGTGGTCGGTGAGCACCATCAGGTCGGCCGGGTTGTAGTCGAGGTTGAGCCCGCCGGCGGCGTTGGTCGCGACCAGGGCCCGGCACCCCACGGTGGCCGCGACCCGGGTCGCGAACGCCACCTCGGCCGCGCTGTACCCCTCGTAGGTGTGCACCCGGCCCGCCAGGACGAGCACCGGCACCCCGGCCAGCCGTCCCGCCACCACCGCCCCGGCATGCCCCGGCACCCTGGGCACCGGCATCCCGGGCAGCTCGGCCGCGGGGACCCGGGTGGCCTCCTCCACCTCGTCGGCCAGGCCTCCCAGCCCCGAGCCGAGCACCAGCGCCACCACCGGCCGCTCCTTCAGGCGCGGCTCCAACGCGTCCGCCGCCACCCGCACCGCCTCCGGCACCGGGGGGCCCTCGGTCAACGCGGCGCTCAGGCCTGGGTCGAGAGGGCGGATTTGACCTGGTCGAGGGTGTGGATGGGGGTGGGATCGACGCCTCGGGCGATGCCGAGGTAGGTGGAGGTGAAGTCGGCGAACGCGGTCAGGCGGGCCAGGCGGGCCAGGTCGGGGCCCTCGCCGCTGGTCCGAACGACCGGATCCCCGACGCCGACCGCCTCGAGGACGGCCTCGATGCGGCGGACGTCGCGGTCGTGCTCGCCGGGCTCGTCGCGGAGGAGGACGAGGTCGCGGTCGGGGCCGAGGCCGCCTTCCAGGCCCATGACGTCGTTGTGGTTGACCTCGGGGAGGGGGCCGGAGACGACCGAGATCTTGGCGTTCTCGTTGCACTGGGTGCGGAAGCGGGTGGCGGCGACCGCGCCCAGCTGGCCGCTGCCCCAGACCACCGGGAGGCGGTCGAGCAGGCGCAGGGCGGCCTGCTTGGCCGGGTTCTCGCTGGTCGGCACCTTCGGGTCGAGGGCGGCGGCCTCCCCGTCGAGGGTGTCGGCGGCGGCGCAGATCTGGTCGGTCAGGGGCGGCAGGACCCCGGCCGCCTCGGCGGCCGAGCAGACGGGGACGACCAGCGACCACAGGGCCGCCCGGGGCATGCGGCCGCCCTCGATGGTGACCAGCGGGGCGCCGCGGGAGGAGGCCAGCTCGGCCAGGGCGCCGCCGGAGGTGACGGCGACCAGCCGGGCCCCAGCGGCCAGGCCCTGCTCGACCGCGGTCACGGTCTCGGCGGTGTTGCCGGAGTAGGAGACGGCCACCAGCAGCGTGCCCGGCCCAACGAACGCGGGCAGCCGGTCGCCCTTGACGGCCAGCACGGGCACGGCCGAGGAGGCGAAGGCCAGCGCGGCCAGCACGTCCCCGGCGATCCCGGAGCCGCCCATGCCGGCCACCACCACCACCTCGGGCAGGGGCCCGACCAGCGGGGCGGCCTGGGCGGCGCGCAGCGCGACCCGGGTCTGCTGGCCGGCCCCGGCGACCTCGCCGAGCATGCCGCCCGGGTCGCGCTGCTCCAGCTCGGCCGGGTCGTCGAGCCCGGCGGGTCGGAGCTCGGGGGTCGCCCCGCTCACGCCGACGCCGTCCCCGGCTTCTCGGCCTCCTCGATCAGCATGACCGGGATGTCGTCGCGCACCGGGTACCGGTAGCGGCACTCCCCCTGGCACTCGATGACCTGCTCCGCCTCCTTGTACTCGACCTCGCCGCGGCAGTTCGGGCAGGCCAGGATCTCCAGCAGCTTCTCGTCTAGGGCCATCGTGGGCTTCCTCCCTCGGGCCGTTCAGGCCGGCTCGCCGCCGACCGCCTCCAGCACGTCGTCCCGCACCCTGGCCATCTCGGCCTCGGTGGCGGCCTCGACATTCAGCCGGAGCAGCGGCTCGGTGTTGCTCGGTCGCAGATTGAACCACCAATCGCCGCCCTCGACGGTCAGCCCGTCGGCGAAGTCGACCGCCTCGGCCGGGTAGCGGACGGCCACCGCCTCGATGACCTGGCGGGGGTCGCCGTCGACGCGGCGGTTGATCTCCCCCGAGCCCGCGTAGCGGCGGTAGGGGGCGAGGACCTCGGACAGCGGCCGGCCCGCCCGCGAGAGGGCGTCCAGGGCGACCACGGCCGCGATCAGCCCCGAGTCGGCCCGGTAGTTGTCGCGGAAGTAGTAGTGGCCGGAGTGCTCGCAGCCGAAGATGGCCCCGGTCTCGGCCATGACCCCCTTGATGAAGCTGTGGCCGACGCGGGTGCGGACCGGCACCCCGCCGGCCTCGCGGATGGTCTCGGGCACGACCCGCGAGCAGATCAGGTTGTAGAGCACGGTCGCGCCCGGCTCGCGCTCGCACATCAGCCTGGCCACCAGCGCCCCGACCAGGCTGGAGGGAACGCCTCTGCCCCGCTCGTCGACCAGGAACACCCGGTCGGCGTCGCCGTCGAAGGCCAGCCCGACATCCGCGCCCTCGGCCACCACCCGGGCCTGGAGCTCCTTGAGGTTCTCGGGGTTGAGCGGGTCGGCGGGGTGGTTGGGGAAGCTGCCGTCCAGCTCGAAGTACATCGGCACCAGCTGAACCGGCAGGCCGCTGAAGACCGCCGGGACGACGTGCCCGGCCATGCCGTTGCCGGCGTCGGCGACCACCTTGAGGGGCCGCAGCGACCCGGTGTCGGCGAAGCTGCGCACGTGGGCCGCGTAGCGCTCCAGCAGGTCGCCGGCCTCGCGCTCGCCGCCGCGCCGAGCGCTTGGGGTGGCCGGCTCGCCCGCGGCAATCATCCGCTTGATGTCGGCCAGGCCCGACTCCTCCCCCACCGGCACCGCGCCCGGCCGGCACAGCTTGAGGCCGTTGTAGCGGGCCGGGTTGTGGGAGGCGGTCAGCATCACCCCGGCGACGTCGAGGACGCCGGAGACGTAGTAGATCATGTCGGTCGAGCAGAGCCCGACCCGGAGCACGTCGGCCCCCTGGGCCATGGCCCCGGCGGCCACGGCGTCGGCCATGGGCTTGGACGAGGCCCGCATGTCCTGGCCGATGGCCAGGGTCCCGGCCCCGGTGAGGGCCACGAACGCCCGCCCGACCCGCTCGGCCAGCTCCTCGTCCAGCTGGTCGGGATAGACCCCGCGGACGTCGTAGGCCTTGAACACCTGGTCGAGGGCGGCGGGCACGGCGGCTCCTTGCGGCGGGAACTCGGAACGCCCGCGATTCTAGTCCGGGACGACCGCCTGGGGCCGCCCCGGACCGGCCCGCCGGCCGCTACCTAAAGGATCTTTGGTGTCGGGTTGAGGTTTCATGGCTGACAGGCCGGGATGCTGCAGGAGCGAGTCGGCCAGGATGTGGGCCTGCGGCCGCTTCCAGGGCGGCAGGGCATGCTCGGGCTCGGGCTACCGCCAAGCGGTCAGCGTCACGGCGAGTCCGTACGCTGAGGGTGGCGGAATGCTCGGTCGTCCCGGCAGGCACCGCGCCCGTCGCGAACTCCCAGCCCACCACCACGACGACCCTCTGGCCCACACCGACGCTTGTTGCACGGCGACGTGACAGCCATCATCGACCGCTTCGAGGAGGCCCATGATGGAGACCACCGGCCACGACCCCAGCAGGGCCCAACCCGCGTCTGGGACGTCGGACACCGCTGACGGCGCGGCCACCCTGGCAGCCGGTGAGGCCGGCGACCGGCAGCTCGGGCCTCACGCCGCCCAGTTGCTGGGCACCGAGCACTGGAGCCTGATCGCGGCCCGGTCGCTGATCTGGAACGAGGCCCAGAGCCGGGCCACGGTCTTCCTGACCGTGCTGTCGGCCTCGATCATCGCGCTGGCGCTGCTGGCCGACGCGACCGGCTTCGGCGCCCAGACCACCACCCTGGCGCTGGTGCTGCTGCCGGTGGTGTTCCTGCTGGGCATCGCCGCCTATGCCCGCCTGGTGCAGATCAACACCGAGGAGTTCCAGCTGGTGCTGGCCATGAACCGGCTCCGGCGGGCCTACCTGACCCTGGAGCCCGGCCTGGAGCGCTACCTCACCACCGGCCACCACGACGACGAGCAGGGCGTGATCGCCACCTACATGTACACGCTGGATCGCCCCACCCGGCAGTGGCTGTGGGTCCACTTCCTGGTCAACACCCCGACCATCGTCGCGACGGTGGATGCGGCGCTGGCCGCGGCCATGGTCGTGCTGGGCCTGCAGGCCGCCGAGGCGCCCAGGGCCGTGGCGGTGGCCGGTGGGGTGGCGGGATTCCTGCTGGTGTGGGGGACGCTGTTCCGGCTGCAGCTGCACACCCTGCGTCCGCTGCGCCACGAGACACCCAGGTTCCCGACCCCGCCGGACCGACCCTGAGGATTGGCTGGCCGCGCTGCGCCGACCAAGCAACACCTGCTGGTCGGGAGTCTCGGTCCCGTTAGAAGCGGCGCTCGCTGGCCAGCGACAGCACCCGGCCCAGGGGGACGTCGGCGCCCTCCTCGAACCAGCCCTTCCACTCGCAGGCCTGGCAGGAAGCGAAGGTGTGGTCCTCGTCGGGGGCCAGGCGGATCTGGATCGCCGTCAGGCGGGTGGAGGCGCAGGCGGGGCAGCTCATGGCGGAGTCCTTGGGCTGAGGAAGTCGATGCCCTCAAGCCATCGGCGTCCGCCCGAGCGCGACACATAGCCCACCAGGGTGGCTGCGCGCCACCCGAACGGGCTACGACATTCGCGACGCCCGCGGTAACTGTCAGGTCTCCCCTACCGGTTCCCGTGGGCGCCGGAGGCACGCTACGACGGCCGGCGCTGCCGGTCAAGCACCACAGCGACTAAGGTTTCGGGGTCCTGTCGCCCGAGCGAGGAGAGCCGCCCTGCCCCGCGCCCGTCACGGTCGCCGCCCGCCCCGGCCCCGCCTGCGCCTGCCCACGGTGCAGCCCCCGGGAACCGGCCGGGAGGCGTTCATGCGCCTGGTCGAGGAGGCCGTCGGGTCGATCCCGGAGGAGTTCCGGGACCGGCTGGCGAACGTCGAGTTCGTCATCGAGGAGACCCCGCGGGGCGACGAGGTGCCCGGCGGCCAGCTGCTGCTCGGCCTCTACCAGGGCGTGCCCCTGACCGAGCGCGACGCCGGCTACTTCGGGGTCCTCCCCGACCGCATCGTCCTGTTCCGCCGGCCCATCGAGGCCCGCGCCCGCTCCGACGCCGAGCTGGCCGAGCTGGTCCGCGAGGTCGTGGTCCACGAGGTCGCCCACTACTTCGGCATCGACGACGACCGCCTGGACGAGCTCGGCTGGTAGGGCCGGCCCGTCAGGGGGCGGCGGCGGGGCCGGGGACGATCGGGCCGCCGGCGGGGAGGCCGCCGATGGCGGAGCCGGGGACGATGGGGCCGCCGCCCAGGGGGGCGGCCACCAGGCCGGTCGAGGGGGACTGAACGACCAGGTTGTCGATGTTGTTGGGGACCTTCTTGACGGTGACCCGGCCGGGTGGGACCCGGATGGGCCGGCCGGCGGCGCCGCCGGCGACGTCGCCGAGGCGGGCCTCGAGCTCGCCGGAGGACAGGTTGGCCAGGACCAGCTGGCCGCCCTCGGGTGCGCCCGGGACCAGCCAGCCGCGCTCGGACTGGCCGGTGCCGAGGTCGATGCGGGAGCTGGTCTGGTTGCCGTCGCCCTCGGTGACCCGCAGGGCGGCCACGAACGTCGACCCGTCGACCGAGCGGACCTGGACGGCGAACGGCCCCTTGACGTCGAGGGTGGGGATGACCAGCTCGGCGGTGCCGCCGTTGGCGATCGGCTCGCCGAACTCGCCGGGCGGGCGGAAGGTGGCCTTGGAGGTGGTGACCCGGACGTCGACCTGGAGCGGGGTCGGGTTGGGGTTGGTGACCAGCACCTGGGCCTGGCGGCCGCCGCCGCTCACCCCGCCCGCGAACGACCAGGCGGGCCGGGCCGCGCCCTGGGCCGGCAGCAGGGTCGGCGACCGGCCGCCGCTGCTCACGGCCGCGCCGGCGACCACCCGGCCGGCCCGGGCGATCACCTCGATCGACGGCTTGAGCCCGGCCGGGGCGTCGTCGCCGAGGGAGCGGACCACCGTCTCCCCGGGCTGGATGAACACCTCGCGGTCGTCGGAGCGGATCGAGCCGGAGGTCAGGTGGGGCACCAGGTCGACCACGGCCGGCTGGCTGTCGGGGTTGGCGATGACCACCCGGGTGTCGGTGCCGAAGCGGGTGTCGGAGGCCGGCAGCCACCAGCGGTTGCCGGGCCCGGCGGCGCAGCCGAGGCCGGGCGCGCTGACCACCACCGGGGCGCTGAACGCCTCCACCTGCACGAAGCCCGCCTTGGCCGGCTTCAGGGCCAGCGTCTCGGTCTTCCCGCCGGCCAGCTGCTTGGTGGTGGTCGGGGCCGACCGCTGGCCGGCCTCGCGGACCAGGGCGCGCAGCGAGGCGGTGGCGTCGCCGACGTTGGCGATGGTCACCTGGGTCGACTGGCCGGGCAGCAGCGGGCAGACCCAGCGGGCCGAGTAGGGGTCGCGGCTGGCCGGGGTGGCCGGCGGCTTGGCCCCGGGCAGGGCGTTGACCGCCACGACCAGCAGGGCGACCACGGCGACCAGCGCCCCGGCCAGGCCGAGGCTGGAGCCGCGCAGGTCCTGGAGCTGGGGGGGGCGCAGCTGGGGCGCCTTGAGGGCCGGGCGCCGCCGCGGCTCCTCCGCCGGCTCCCCGCCCGGCAGGTCGGGCACCGGCCGCACCCGCGCCCCCGGTCGCCTGGTCCCGGCCCCGAACCGCGCCCCGGGCGCCCCCGGCGGCCCGCCCGGTGGGGCCTGCCGCTCCCGCCCGAACGGGGCCCGGCGCTCCCGCCCGGACGCCGGCCGCCCATCGCCGGCGGACCGCTCCGGGCGCTCTCGCCCGAACGCCGGCCGACCCTCCCGGCTCGGCGGCGCCTGGCCCTCCCAACCGGGTGGGACCGGGCGCGCCCAGTCGGGCGGGGCCTGACCCTGATCCCGCGGCGGCGGCGCCTGCCGCTCCCAGTCCGGCGGGGCCTGCCGCTCCCGCTCCGGCGGGGCCTCGCGCTCCCGGGGGGGCAGCGGCGGGGGCGGGGGCTTGGCCGAGCGGCCGCGGAACAGGCCCTTCTTCTGGTGGCGGGCGGCGCGGCTGGGGATCAGGGCGGGTGGGCGCTCGTCGTCCGGGCCGGCCGGGCCGCCGGGAGGAAGCTGGGAGTCGCTCACCGGGCCACACCTCCCCTCGCCAGGCCGGCCAGGCGGAGGTCGCCGCCGGTGGTGTCGTCGACGCCGGCGCTGGGCGCGACCGGCGGCGCCACCCGGGTCGGGCGGGCCATGGTGGCCACCGTGGCCATGATCAGCAGGGCCTCGATCAGCAGCAGGTAGAGGCGCCGCTCCTGGCCGGTCCGCTGGACCTCGAGCGCTCCGGTGGCGCCGGAGGGCAGCTGGAAGGCCTGCGCCCAGCCGAGGGCGGTGGTCGGCTCCAGCCGGGCTCCGCCGACGGTGGCCCGCCACACCTCCGACTCCGGGACCAGCAGCATCACCGTGCCCGGCCCGGTGGCGTCGACCCGGCCGGTGTCCGGATCGGGGATCGGCCGCGGCTGGGCCGGGCTGGTCAGCATGCCCTGCACCTCGGCCGGCGGGTTCTCGCCGGGGATGACCCAGGCGGTCTGCGGCACCCCCGGGCCGGCGAACAGCGCCGCCTGCTCGGTCGGCTTGGCGTCGAGGTCCTGCTGCCTGGCCACCAGGTCGACCAGCCGGCCGGCCTCGGGCCCGGGCCGCACCACCACGTAGCCGATGCCGAACATGCGCAGCATCGACCCGGCCCGGTGGGTGCGGGCCTGGACGATGTCGGTCACCACCGACCCCAGGTCGTCGGCGGCCGCGGCCGGCAGCCGCCCCGGGTCGAGCAGGGTCCGGCCCTTGGGCCCGGTGACGGCGAAGTCGACGCCGTGGTCGGCCCGTCCGGCCAGCCACAGCACCCGGGCCTGGCTGCGGGTCACCGTGGCCGGCAGGGCCGGGCTGGCGACCGCCACCATCGGCGACCAGACCCCGCGGACCAGGTGGCCGGCCACCAGCAGGCCGGTGACGGCGCTGAGCAGCACGAGCCCGGCGGCGGTGACCCGGCGCAGGCTGAAGCGGACGTCGAGCTGGCGCATGGCCTGGCCGATGCCGGCCAGCCCCAGGCCGGCGGCCGCGGCCCAGGCCACCGCCCCCGGGACCAGCAGCCCGGCCGGCCAGTCGGTGACCCGCGGGGCCAGCCCCTTGGCCTGCCAGGCGGCCACCAGGGCGGCGACCACGAACCCGACCAGCAGGAAGACGGTCTGCTTGCGGCGCGAGGCCACGGCGAACAGCAGCCCGGCCAGGGCCAGCAGCGGGTACAGCGGCCCGACCAGCGGCCCGGGCACGCCGCCGCCGCCCGGCCGCAGCTGGAGCAGGTCGGCCAGCCCGGGGGTGGCCAGCGGCCGGCCCAGGCCGGTGAAGGCGGCCCCGGTCAGCAGCCGCCCGCTCCAGGGCAGCAGCAGCACCAGAGCCAGCAGGAACCCTCCCCCCAGGAGCAGCGACTGGCGAACGGCCAGCCGGCGCCCGGCCGGGCCCGCCGTCACCAGGGCGACCACGATGGCCGCGGCCACCACCAGCCCGAAGGCGACCACCGCGGCCGGCGCCATGGCGATGGACACGGCGGCCAGCAGGGCGAAGCGCAGGGCCGGGCGCCACGGCTCCCGGGGCTGGTCGGCGCGGCAGGCCAGCACCACCTGGGCCAGGGCCGGCGGGGCCAGCACCAGCAGGACCAGCTCGCCGATGCGGCCCTGGGCCAGGGCCCCGGTGGCCAGCGGCGCGGTCGCGTACAGCAGTCCGGCCACGGCCCGCGCCCACAGCTGGGGCACGACCACCCGCAGGGCGCGGGCGCAGGTGGCCGCGGCCAGCGGCAGGGCCAGCAACAGCAGCAGCTTCTCGGCCACCAGGGCCTTGCCGAAGGTCAGCACGGCCAGCCCGCCCAGCAGGGCCAGCGACGGCGGGGCGGAGGCGGTCGAGCCCAGCTCGGCCCGGTGGAAGCTGGAGGCGAACTCGCGCAGCAGCTCGCCCGCGGTGGCCGGCCAGACCCCGAGGCTGATGCTGGCGATGGCCGGCGCGAGCAGCACCGAGCGCAGCGAGATGGCCATGACCAGGGCGAAGCCGGCGACCATGAAGGCCACCGGGTGGCTGGCCACGATCCGGGCGACCGACACCCCGCTCGAGGGCATGTCCTGCTCCTCGCCGGTGTCGTCGGTCCGCTGGGCGACGTGGGCGCCGACCTCGGCCCCGTAGACCAGCTCGAGGGTCCCCCGGAGCAGGGCCCGCAGGCGCTGGCCGCCGGGGGCGCGCAGGGAGGCCAGGGCGCTGTCGTCGACCTTGCGCTGCTTCTGGAGGCGGCGGCGGTGGACGATCGTGACCGGCAGCTCCTTGACGTTCCAGCCCCAGGCCCACAGCACGGCCAGGGCGTCGGCCGGCCGCCCCGTCAGGGCCAGGCCGGCCGCCCGCGCCAGGGCGCCGACCATGGCCAGGAGCAGGGCGAAGGGGAGCTTGCGGAGGCTGGTCGCCTTGAGCATGGCCGCGGTGGTGTGCCGCTCGATCAGGTAGCGGGGGTGGCCGACGGCGCGGGTCTTGCGGCTGCGGGAGGCGGCGGCGGCGAAGTGACGGACCCTGGCCTGGGGCACGACCAGCACCCGGCCGCCGGTCAGGTGGGTGCGCCAGCACAGGTCGAGGTCGTCGCGGAAGGCGGGCATGCGCTCGTCGAAGCCGCCCACGTTCAGCAGGGCCCCGCGCCGCACCAGCATCCCGGCGGTGTTGACGAAGAACACGTCCTGGATCTGGTCGTGCTGGCCCTGGTCGATCTCGTCGTCCTCGATCGGGGACACCGCCCGGCCGGTGCGGTCGATCGAGAAGCCGATCTCGGAGAGCCGGTCGGGGTTGGTCCAGGAGACCAGCTTGGGGCCGAGGATGGAGGCGCTGGGCCGGGACTCGGCCTCGGCCAGCAGCCGCTCCAGGGCCTCCGGCTCGGGCGCGCAGTCGTCGTGCAGCAGCCACAGCCAGTCCATCCCGGCGGTGCGGGGGTCGCGCAGGGCCGACATCACCGCCCGGCCGAACTGCCCCCTGACCGCCATGACGGCGTCGTCGCCGAGGCGCGAGCGGGCCCAGTCGGCGCTGCCGTCGGTGGAGCCGGTGTCGACCACCAGGACATCGTCGATCGGTCGGGTCTGGGCGGCGAGGCCACGGAAGGTGTCGCGAAGGAACGCCCGCCCGTTGTGGTTGACGACGATCGCGATGACCCTGGGTTGACTCGCTGGCACAACCTTCCTCTCGAGGCCTCGCCGGCCGGGGGTAGCCGGGGGTGTATCGAAAGGCCCGTAGGGTTCACA
>Ga0190274_10002540_pt1 | contig 10778 bp, 9 predicted proteins | sample Popmic531T_FD_133002 | JGI IMG/M metagenome (GOLD analysis project Ga0190274, IMG submission 133002) | Populus adjacent soil microbial communities from riparian zone of Yellowstone River, Montana, USA - 531 T | ecosystem: Environmental > Terrestrial > Soil > Riparian zone | place: USA: Montana...
AAATTTTTTTTGGTCGCAGCCACCCCGCCTGATCCAGGCGGGGAGTTCGCTCGCCTGAAAATCGACTTCTTGTGCAAAGCCGTCCGGAAGCGAAACCGGAGTTTCGTTTCCGAACAGAGGATTGTGATCGACCTGGAGATCACTTGAGCTAAGCCCAGTGCCTTCTTCCATTTTGGAAGTTGGGTACAACGGTGCCCTGTTTGCTATCGTCCTGCCATGAACCTGCGACTCGCCTTGCGAACCTTGCTGAAGACGCCCTACGTGACGGCAGTGGGCGTCCTTTCGTTGGCCCTGGGTATCGGAGCGACCACGGCGATTTTCTCGCTCTATTATCAGGTTCTCCTGCGCCCACTCTCCGTGCAGCAGCCGGGGGAGTTGGTGAATCTCCTCGCTCCCGGGTACAAGCTGGGGAACGAGAGCTGCGGCGCAGCCGGGGGATGCGAGGCGGTTTTCAGTTATCCCATGTTCCGCGATCTGGAGAAGCAGCAGACGTCGTTCGCTGGAATTGCTGGGCACGTCAGCTTTGAGGCCAACCTCGCTGCAAGTGGCACAACGATCTCAGGCCGCGGCATGATGGTGTCCGGAAGCTACTTCCCTCTTCTCGGTTTGCAGCCGGCCCTGGGACGGCTGCTCGGTCCCGAGGATGACGGCGCTCCGGGCGCAGCGCCCTTTGCAGTTTTGACCTATGACTACTGGCGGACTCGTTTTGCCGAAAATCCCGGCGTTTTGAACCAGACCCTGATTGTGAATGGCCATACGTTCACCATTGTCGGAGTCGCACCTCGGGCCTTCACCGGCACGACACTGCAAGTAAGGGCGCAGGTTTTCGTGCCCATCACGATGCGCGAATTGGTGCAGCCATCAAACGCAACGGGTAATGGCCCCGCGACCGTTTTCGAGAGGCGCCGCGCTCACTGGATCTATCTCTTTGCACGTCTGAAGCCGGGAGTTTCAAGGGAAGCGGCTCAATCCTCTATCAACGCCCTCTTTCACCAGATCATTACCGAGGTCGAAGCTCCGACCCTCGGTGACAGGAACGCGCCGAATCTGGAACGGTTCAAGGCGCGAAAGATCTTGTTGGTGGATGGGAGCCGCGGGCAAAGCGTGTTACCGCAGAATGCGCGTGCGCCTCTGAGTCTGTTGTTTGCCGTAACCGGCATGGTGCTTGTTGTGGCTTGCGCCAACCTGGCGAATCTCTTCCTGGCTCGATCGTCGGAGCGCGCCGGCGAGATGGCCATTCGCACGTCGATCGGTGCGAACCGGCGTCAACTGATCACGCAGCTTCTTACGGAAGCGTGCCTATTGGCCGCATGGGGTGGCGTCGGCGCCCTCGCGGTCGCGCGTTGGACACTCGATCTCATACTGGCGATTGCACCCGAAACGTCCGATACCCTCAAGCCTGGCCTGAATGGTCCGGAGTTTTTGTTTATCGGCGGTGTGACGCTCGCTGCCGGAATCGCGTTCGGCCTCATTCCGGCGCTGCAGACGACCCGTTCCGAGTTTCTTTCCCTGCTCAAAGCCCGCGCCGGTCGTTCTTCCGGCAGTCGCTCGATGTCGCGATTCCGTTCGGCGCTGGCAGCCTTTCAGATTGCCCTCTCCCTCGCGCTTCTCATTTCTGCCGGGCTGTTCCTGCGGAGCCTGGTGAATCTGAGCCGCGTTGAACTAGGAGTGCATCCCGAGAATGTCCTGGTGTTTGGAGTCTCACCGGGTTTGAACGGCTACACAGCCGTTCAGGCACGCGCGCTGTTCGAGCGTTTGGAGGAGGAACTCGGCACGTTGCCGGGCGTTACGGGAGTTGGCGGTGCGAGAGTGGCGATCCTCATCGGGGATAACTGGGGCAACGACGTCTCGCCGGAGGGCTTTGAAGGCGGACCTGACGCAGATCGGCTGTCGAATTACAACCTGATCGGTCCGAACTATTTCAGTACATTGGGAACCCGGATGAAGGCCGGCCGTGATTTCACTCGTTCGGATACGGCAGGTCAGCCGAAAGTCGCGATCGTCAATGAGGAGTTCGCAAGGAAGTTCAAGCTGGGGCCAAATCCGGTCGGAAAACGCATGAAATCGGGCCAGGGAAACGGACCATTCGATATCGAGATTGTCGGCCTGGTCGAGGATTCGAAATACGGAACCGTGAGGCAGAAGATCCCCCTGTGTACTTTGAACCGTATCGACAGAGTGCCGGAATTCGAAGCCTTTACTTCTACGTGCGGTCGACTCTCGATCCCGCGCAAACGCGGTCTGCCATCGCAGGTGTGGTTGCGCGCCTCGATCCGAACCTGCCGGTTGAAAATCCCGCAACAATGATGCAGCACGTAGAACAGAGCACTGTGGTGGATCGTCTGCTTAGCACCTTGTCCGGCGCCTTTGCCGTACTGACGACCCTCATCGCCGTCATCGGCCTTTATGGAGTTCTTGCGTATACGGTTGCGCAGCGCACACGCGAGATCGGTCTGCGCCTGGCGGTCGGCGCCCAGCGCTGGCAAATACAGGCGATGGTGCTCCGTCAGGTTGGAATAATGATGCTTTCAGGCGGCGCAATAGGACTCGCTGCGGCGTTTGCGCTGGGGCGGCTTGTTCAGTCCCTGCTTTTCGAACTACGCGGCAACGATCCCGTGATCATGATTGCCGCGGTTTCGCTGTTGGCTCTGGTGGTGTTCCTTGCCGGCTTCATTCCCGCTTACCGAGCTTCGCGGGTTCACCCAATGGAAGCGCTTCGGTACGAATAGGATTTCAGGCGGGCGACTGTTTATGAAATAGGGAGAACTTACTCCGGTACGGGGTAATGGAAATGCGTTCCCGTTCCAGATGCAACTGGGCCAGGTAAACCTTGCCGCGGTATTCCGCAGTCCTTCCGATCGAATACGGCGCTTCCGTGACGGTCCAACTGGAATCCTGACTACGATCCGGTGTTTCGGTCAGTACATGTCTTCTTTCCATGGAATTTCTCCCCTCGTACATCCTGCACGTCGAAAGTTCGATCCTCGTTTAAAGACGTTGCACTCTGGTGGCCACAAACCCACGAATTGGCCACCGTGTTGCAACGACACGGCGACAGCGGCAGTAAATGCTTTCTGCCGGTTCACAGGTACACCAACTATGTGGGAACAACTCAACCTTACTGAGACCAAAGTGATTCCGCCTGCAGTCGAGCCATCGCCGACAACTGAGGGCATCCCAACGGATCAGGCCCCTGCAAAACACCGGGAAACCCGGGCAATTCTCGGAGTGGCGCTGCTGGTGGCTTTTTTCTACCTGGATACTTCCGCGCTGAAGTTCCTCAATGTGAGCCAGGAAACCTACGGCATCTTCTGGCTGCGCCGGAATTGGCTCTACGCGCATGTGGTCGCGGGAATACTCGCGATTCTGATCGGGCCTGTACAGTTTTGGCCAGGCATGAAGGAGACCTATCCCGGGCTTCACCGCGTCATGGGCATCTGCTACGTGATTAGCGCCGGAGTCGGTGGCGCCGCCGCCTTCTATCTCGCATTTCACACGGATTTCGGCTGGATGTTCAGCATGGGCCTGGGCTCGATGGCCACCGCATGGATAATCAGCACGGGCCTGGCCACGGTCGCTATTTGCCGGCGCATGATGCAGCAACATCGAGAATGGATGGTCCGCAGCTATGTCCTGACTTTCGGCTTTGTTTTGCTCCGCGTCACCACCGGTATCCTCGACATTGTCAACGTGGGCAGCATTCCCGAACGCTTCATCTTTTCCAGTTGGATTAGCTGGTCGGTGCCTTTGATGATCACAGAGGTGATTCTGCAGGGCCGGAAGGTTTTCGCGGCTCAGCACTCGTCTTAAATCGCCGGCTCTATTGGTCACCTTTGCTGCGCTTGCTGCGGTTGTCGCGAATCGAGTATGTGAGTCCGATGTCGAATGCTGTTGGTTTCTTGTAAGCGACCAGTTCGGAGTGGCGCAGTACGTTGAACTGCGCTGTCAGCCCGCCGGGAATACGAACGCGGGTTCCCACGGTCTGACGGAGACCTCGCCAATCCTCGGGAGTTGTGATGCCATTTTCGTTCGTTTCCAGATAGTGCCAGTCTAGTTTTTCCGTCCGAAACACTGCCGTCACCGGTCCCATGAATCGAGTGTGAACGATGGTGTCCAGGTAACCTCCCCTGGTCTTCGATTCGTCATCCGCTTCCTGTCCGAAGATCCATTCTCCGCGAAACTGAACCCCAGGAAGCGACCAGCGGACATCGAAGCTCGAGAAGTCCATCCGGCCAGGGCGTTCCCACGGGTTCGGAGCATAGGGCTTGGTGTTGATATGGCTGGCGCCGACGATCACGTTCTTGAAGTACGCCTGGACTCGGACCACGCTGCCCAATCCCGACTCACGTTTGAACTCGTGGTTATTGTCTCCAGGTGTCCCGATGCTGACTTCAGCAGAGAGATGGGAGGTTCCTACGGATAGGTCCACCCCCCGCTCCAGCATTGTGTTGTTTACAGACCAGTAATACTCGGAGCGAATGAGCGGAGCACGGAGGAATCCGTTGTAGCCGTGATCGGCACGACTATAAATTCCAAACGGACTGCGGTACTGCCCTCCACGAACATTTGCCATGAATGCACCCCGCTGTGCGCTGTACTCAACGTAGGCTTCGTTCAGCTGGACGCGACCACCGTAAGGAAATGCGGCGTCAAATGCGTCTGTTCCATCGACGGACCGTTTAGCCCACGTGCCCTCGACGTTGAATCGTAATCGCGGCTTGATCTCTCCGAAGGAGCGAAGCTGCGTCGATCCAGCCCAGGTCCGCGCGTCGCTCGAGTAGCCCGCGGTGACGTCGAGTTCGGTGGTTACGGATTGAGCGTGCGCCGACAGCGCGGTTGCCAGGCTCGCAAGGAAAACCACAGCAGTTGTGAAGGTCTTCATGACAATCCTCACTTCCAGACGAGTTCAAGCGTTGCGCCGGCTTGAACGGTCACCGAACCTGAAAGGACATCACGGCCTGGTTTCCAGGCGTGGTATTTGTAGGTGCCCGAAGGGACGCCGTTTATCGCAAAGGTGCCGTCGTTATTGCTCGCGCTGAAATACGGGCTGTCCACCGCGACGATATAGGCGGCCATGCCGGGATGAATGTTACAGAACAGCCGCGTCACGCCGGGCACAGAGAACGTCACTTTTTTGGTTGCGCCAACCGGATATATTCCGAGGTCAAAAGCTTTTCCGTCTTTGAACGAGAACACATTGTGGAAGACGCGATCCTCATTCGGAAAATCGACGGTCGTCCCAGTTCGCACTGCCAGCACGTGCGGCGTGAACTGCAAATTGCGCTGGTGTATGGTTTTCATCGGCGGAGCAGACTGAGGACCATTCGGAGCTTCCAGCCAGACAACGGCGCTCGACTCGGGCTTCGTCCCGCTAAGCACAGTGCCCTTGAGGCCTGCCAAGTCGACGCTTACTGCATTAAGGCTTAGGCCGGCCAAAGTCACCGCGAAGATCGAAGTGACCGGCAGCAAGCGATTGATAAAATGCTTTCTCATAACGTTCCTTTGCCCCGTTATCGGTTTGCAAACCGACAATCTTTAGTCCCCTCCCTGAATGGCCATGCCGGCATCGAGTTCCGCGGGCGATGCCACGCGATTCGGAATTCGCGCCGTGAAGGTAGATCCCTGACCCAGAACACTTTCCACGGTCAGATCCCCGCCCATTAGCCGGCAAATCTGACGGCTAATGGCAAGCCCCAGTCCTGTGCCTGCATAGCGGCGCGCCGAACTGGAGTCCACTTGCGAGAAATCGCGGAAGAGAAGACCAATATGTTCCTTCGCAATGCCGATACCGCTGTCGTGCACCGCAAAGATGAAGTTATCCCCTTCCTGTTGCGCGTAGAGCCGCACCGTACCGTTCTGGGTGAACTTGGCGGCGTTTCCGAGCAGGTTCAGGAGCACCTGTTGAACACGTAAACGATCCGCCACGAGCAGCCCGGCCTGGGATCCCGTGAACTCAAATCGATTGCCTGTTTTCACGATGAGAGGGGTCGCTGTTGAGATCACATCGCGGAGCAAATCCTCGACAATGAATGGCGCGATGCTGAGCGTCATCCGGCCGGCCTCGATTTTGGAGAAGTCGAGGACATCGTTGATGATGCCGAGTAGCTGGCGTGCGGCGGCGATAACCTTGCTCAAATCCTCTGCCTGCGGGCTTTCCGAACTCCTGGCATCTTCATACAGCATCTCGCTGTAGCCGATGATGGCATTGAGCGGCGTCCGCAACTCGTGACTCATGTTCGCGACAAATGAACTCTTGTTCCGGCTCGCATTCTCGGCTGCCTCCCTTGCCGACTGGAGAAGGCGTTGGGCTTCGATGCGCGTGGTTGCGTCTCGCATTACGGCAATCAGTCCCATGTCTTCGCCTGTCCGCAATGGAGCCAAAGCCAAATCAACGACAAGCCTGCGGCCATCTTTGGCAACGGCTTCAATTTCGCAAGTCACGCCGTTCTCATCTTCGGGCTTGGGGTGGGCCAAGCGCTCCACGCATTCCTGGTAAGCGGCTCCGCCGTTCGGTCCGATAAGTTCCTGGACGCGAACGCCACTGACTTCCGCCTCGGTATAACCGAACAGCCGCTCCGCTCCAGGGTTCCAGAGAGTGACTGCACCGCTCTGGTCGGTCGAGACAACCGCGTCGCTGGCCGATTGAGTTACGGCGCTGAATCGCTCGTAGGCAGCCTGCAGCCGGAACAATCTTGTCGCTGCCTCGTCATGCCAATGAACGAGAGAATCCGTCATGTCATTGAAGGCTTCGGCAACAAGAACGGCTTCGGCGCTTCCTGCGATCGGCACCCTTCGATACCAATTGCCGGCTGCGATTTCACGGGCCGCCAGCGCAATGTCACCCATATGACTGGAGACGCGTCGGCTGAACACGACCATTCCCGCGATCGCCAATCCGAACACGCCCACGGCGACCCAGGAAAGCGTGTTCCTTAAATCCGAGATCAACTGGGCAGTGGGTTGCCAGTCGTCCATCAGGAGCAATGAGCCGGCCTGGAATCCGGCGGTCGCCGGCAAGGGGTAGACGCCGGCAACATACTGAGCCTTTCCAATGCGGGTCAGGCTCGTCGGCGTTGCAAAGTGTTTTTTATTCGTCTCACTCAGCATCGTCTGAACCTGGGAGCGCACTGCAGAATCAAGACTGCTGCTGACCACGTTTCCGCCGGTCAGGAAGCTCACCTCTGTGCGCGTCATTTGCGCGAGTTCGAGAGCCAGTTCGTCGTCAATCGGATACGCAGCGGTCATCAAGCCAAGTTGCTCCTCCGCGAAGACGGCGGGCTGAGAGACGATCAGGTAGAGCTTCCCTTCAAGGGGAATGATGGACAGCTTTGATGCGTCGATGCCCACGGTTCTCAAGTCCAGCGGCAACTTACGGGTGGATCCCAGCGCAGCCTTTCCAAGCTGGTTCCCCTGGACATCCGAAATCACACACGCCTGCGCTCGCAACTCGGATCGATAGTGCTCGGCCATCGCATCCATAGTGGGTTTGTCGGCCCGGATCTCTGAACTGTTCAGCAGGGCAAGGAAGATCGGAAGTTCTGTAATCAAGCGCAGTTGGGTATGAATGAAGCTGGAGCGGTTGACAAGCAGCTGGTCGAATGACGCTTTGGCGGAGGCGATTTGTTCGTCCGCCTGATGGCGTCCATTTTCAGACACCAATTCCACAGCGGCGAGCAGGACCGCGGCAAGGCAGAAGCCACTTACCGTTACGCCTGCGACGAGGACCCGCGCCTCAAGTCGCCGATGCCAGGGGACATTCGTATGCCGTGCCTCACTCATGGCGTTACAGCCATCGGCAGGAAAGAAGGAGGTCTTTAGTGCCTTCCGCGGTCGAGCCGCAGGTAATGCCGCGAAAACAGGACAAGAAGTCCGAGTTTTCCGCGACATTCCGATCCGCCTGTCTGGTAAACCCCGTCGATTGCTTGGGTCTTTTGGATTCCGGCCTGCTTTTCTCGTGAACGAAAGGAAGCAGGGTTGACAGCTGTAACCATTGCAGGGTGCATAAGCCGTTGAGTCGCTGGAAACGATACGGCGTGATCGTGGTGCGCTATGCATTCGATCACGAGCCGAACATGTCCATGTCTATGAGGACGGCAAGCACCCAGTAAGGTTCGATATTGAGTCTTGGTCCGTTATGGATGGGTCGCTGTCGCCGAGGGCGCGACGGGCGATCGAAACACTCCGAGAGGAAGACAAGTTCGATGAGGAACGCTAGGTTCATGGATGTTCGGCCCAACTATCGGAAGAACCTTCTCGAGATCACGCTTATGGAGGGAAGACGACGCAGGAGCTATACGATGCCCTTCTCGTTGGTTGGAGCAACGCAGGCGAGCGCCCGGAATCGGTTCGCCCGCATCGATATCGAAAAGGAGCTGGCGTCTCAGGGAGTATCGTACGTGCTTCAGGACGGAACAAAAGGTGACTTCCCGTCGGACCTCGTCCTATACCACTGCGACCCTTCGTACGATTGGTCTCCGATCAATCAATTGAAACGGGCCCTGAAGGACGAACTTGGAAAGTCGAAGCTGTCGGTCCGCGTTCTCGCAGACGCGCTCCGGACGTCGCCGACGCAGGTTGTCCGGCTGCTTGAGGAAAACCGTGCTTCGAAACAGCTTCTTCAGTTGTTCAGGTTGGCTGAACTGGCGGGCTATCGCATTGAGTTCCGGCTCCGCAAGAAACCGGCCGCGTAAGGGCTTTCTCTCAAGATGTCCAACATGGGAAACGTCCGGATAGGCAAACTAACTCCACTCAGGCTATCCATTTCAGCGAAGACAGCGCCTTCCAGTTCGATCCCTGTTTTTTAAGAGTCACTCTCCCTGAAACTCTTCGATGACGAGTCGAAGAAACAAGTTCATGCGTGAATTAGACACCGAAATGCCAGTTCTGCTGAAGCTGTCGAGGTATCCGTCGATGTCATGGGTGGACGTGTCGCCGAATTCCCTCTAGAGTGGGGCGTATGGACGAGATCAAGAATAGAGAACAGGTCGACCTCATCCGGGAAGTCTTCTATTACCAGAGCCGGTTCGACGGCAAAACTATCGTATTGAAGATCGATTACCCGATCCTTAACGCGCCCCATTTCCCACAGTTCCTCAAAGACATGGCTATGCTGAGAGCGACCGGCATTGAAATCATCCTGGTCCCTGGGGCCCGGGAATGGATTGACGCTGTGCTCAAGGAATACGACATTGAGAGCGAGTACGTGGACGGAATTCGAGTCGCGACCCAGGATTCGATTCCCTTCATCCGGATGGCTGCCTTCGACGTAGCTAACCGGCTGATGACATTGTTGACCGCATTTCAAGCCAACGCCGTGATCGGCAACTTCGTTCGCGCCCGGGGCATCGGCGTGGTTGACGGCGTCGATTTCCAAAACTCCGGTCGTGTTGAGAAGATTCTGAAAGATCCCCTCCAGCAGATGCTCAACCAGGGAATGATTCCGATCTTCCCCAACATCGGGTGGAACGCAGCGGGCAAGCCTTACAATCTGTCCAGCGATGAGATCGCTCTCGCAGTGGCTGAAGCTCTCCAGGCCGAGAAGTTGTTCTTTGTTACCGACAGCGATGGGTTCACGGCGGATCGGTTTCGCCTTCCTCCCGGCCTGGTCACCAACAGCGACGGTAAAGTCGCACGGCTCAGTCTCGAAGAAGCCCAGGAAGTTCTGAACCTCAACGCGGGTAACTCCGATCTGGACCTCAAGTACCTCGACCTTGCTCTCACAGCCTGCCGTAAAGGAACCGAACGCGCCCATCTCGTTGACGGCCGAATGGAGGGAGCAATCCTGCGAGAGATCTTCTCAAACCTCGGGGTTGGGACGATGATCTACGGCACGGACTACGAGCCGATCCGGCCGATGAAGCCCGACGACATCGGCGGTGTGTTACGCCTCATGCAACCCCTCATCGAAGAAGGGATCCTCATCAAGCGGACCGAGGACGAGCTCATGGAGCGGCAGGGAGATTTTGTGGTCTACTCGATTGACGATGCGGTCCTTGCCTGCGCCGCGCTTCACGACTACGGCGAGGGACAGGGAGAGATCGCCGCAATCGCGACGAATCCCACCTACAGTCATTTGAGCATGGGCCGAAAAATCCTATCCTATTTAATCGAGAAGGCGGCGGGCGCTGGAATGACCCGGGTCTTCGCCCTGACCACCCGCACGGTCGACTGGTTTGAACAGCTGGGGTTCGTCGAGGCGCCGCTCGAGAGCCTTCCGGCTAAGAAGCGGGACGCCTACAACCACGCTCGCAAAAGCCGGATCTTCGTCCTCGACCTGAAGGATCGCAAGCCGATTAAGAGTTAGATCTTGAGCGATTTCACAGAACGTCTACGCGCCGCTACCGAGTTACTCGAATCTATTTCCAAAAACCGCGAGTTGCTTGCCGAGGCAGATCCGGAAGACCAGAAGCGGCTGGTACGCGCGGCAGGAGCGGTATTCCAGCCGGACAATGTGGCGCGGCGGAGACTCGTCAAAGCAAACCGCAAGCAGGACAAGGCTGAGAAGACAAAGCGCGAGGAGAACGCGCTCTCGGACACAGGCATTCGAAAACTTCGACGGGAAAAGATCTTCAACACGCCGAACGTCTTCCCGCCTTCTCAATTCGACCAAGTTGACGTCGAAGACAACCCGGATTTCCGGGAGGCCGTGGAGCCGCAGCATTGCTATGTGTGCAAGCAAAGCTATGCCGTGATCCACCATTTCTATGATCAATTGTGCCCTTCCTGTGCGGAGTTCAATTGGTTCAAGCGAAGTGAGCTCGCGGATCTGCGAGGCCGCG